>Ga0075434_100001556_pt1 | contig 19450 bp, 17 predicted proteins | sample RhiMethybrSRZTD3_FD_75298 | JGI IMG/M metagenome (GOLD analysis project Ga0075434, IMG submission 75298) | Populus rhizosphere microbial communities from Tennessee, USA - Rhizosphere MetaG P. TD hybrid SRZTD3 | ecosystem: Host-associated > Plants > Roots > Rhizosphere > Soil | place: USA... | reverse complement strand
AAGCCGGATTAGCTCATATCACTTAGCTTTTCGAACACAAGAAGCGATCGATTGTCCTCTCATGTTCCGAGTGCTATCTTGCCGCGAAAGGAGAATTTTTTCATGCCCGTCGATAAGCCGACTCTTCTCGAATTCAACCCGCCGCGGCGGATTCTGCTGGGCCCCGGCCCGAGCCCCGTCGACGACCGCGTGACGCGCGCGATGGCGGCACCGGTGCTCGGCCATCTCGATCCGCTGTTTCTCCGTCTGATGGACGAGATCCAGACGCTGCTCCGCTATGTCTTCGAGACGGAGAACCGCCTGACGATTCCGATCTCGGGCACCGGCAGCGCCGGCATGGAGGCGACCGTCGCGAATCTTTTGGAGCCGGGGGAGGAGATCGTCGTCTGCGTCAACGGCTATTTCGGCGAGCGCATGTGCGACATGGTCGGCCGTTTGGGCGCGAAGGCGGTGCGCGTCGAGGCCGAATGGGGCCGCACGATGGACCTCGACAAGGTCCGCGCCGCGTGGAAAAATTCCCCGGCGCGCGCGCTTTTCGCCGTGCAGGCGGAGACTTCGACGGGCGCGCTCCAGCCGCTCGCGCCGCTGCGGGAGATCGCGAACGAGCGCGACGGCCTTCTCATCGTCGACGCGGTCACAAGCCTCGGCGCGCACGCGGTCGCCGTCGACGAAAACGGCATCGACGGCTGCTACTCCGGCACGCAGAAGGCGCTCTCGTGCCCGCCGGGCCTTTCGCCGGTCACGTTCAGCGAGCGCGCGCTGGCGAAGATCAAGGGGCGGAAAACCAAGCCAGTGAGCTGGTATCTGGACGTGGGACTCGTCGCGAACTATTGGGGCAGCGAGCGGACTTACCATCATACCGCGCCGATCACGATGAATTACGCCTTGCGCGAGGCGCTACGCATTGTCTCCGAGGAGGGGCTGGAGCCGCGCCGCAGGCGCCATGAGTTCAATCACCGCGCACTCGTGGCGGGCGTCGAGGCGATGGGGCTCAAGATGCACGTCGCCCCCGGCGCGCGCCTCTGGACGCTCAACACGGTTTGCATCCCGGATGGCGTCGACGACGCGCGCGTGCGGCGGCGGCTGCTGGACGAATTCGATATCGAGATCGGCGGCGGCCTCGGCGTCCTCAAAGGACGCGTCTGGCGCGTCGGCCTCATGGGCTCGGGAAGCACGGAGAACAACGTGCTGCTGTTTTTGGCCGCGCTGGAGAAGTGTCTCGCCGGCGAAGGCTTCAAAGCCCGCGCCTCCGGCGTCAGCGCCGCCGCGGAGATCTATTCGATGCGCGAATAGTCCGCGCTGTTCGACCTTCGGCTAACTCAGGACGACTTCCGTCAAAGCGAATTCAAGAACGCGATCAGCTTCTGCGCGTCCGAAGCGCTCAGGGCGTTGAAGCGATTGCGCGCGTATTTCCCCTGGCCGTCGTGCGCGAGGACCGCCGCGTCGAGCGTGAGCGCGTGGCCGTCGTGGAGATAGCTCGCTCGCGCGCGCAGCCCCCAGAGCGGCGCCGTGCGCATCTCGCGCCCCTTCGCCCTCCCCTGCTCGATGCCGTCGCCGAGCGCCCCCATGTCGTGCAGGAGAAAGTCGGAATATGGGTGGAAGACGACTTTGTTCAGCGCTGTTACCGGGCTTCGACCGGTGACAAGCACGGGAAGATGGCAGGCGCCGCATCCGATCCGGAGAAAAACCCTTTCACCGGCTGCCGCGGCCGGACTGAGCGGGCCGCGCGGCGGCGGCCCCAGAAGCGTCATAAAGTCGGCGAAGGCCGCGACACTGGTGCCGTCGTCCTCCAGTTCCGCCGCAGGCAGACAGGCGCTAATCGCCGCGCAGTCGCCGTTGGGGCAATTTTCCGCCGGGAAAAGCGGGTTCGTGATGCCCATCTCGTTCAGATAAGCGTCGCCGGAAAATTGCATCAAGTTGGGATTCTGCCCCTTCCAGCCGAATTTCCCCACCGCCTGCCGCCCGGTCGTGAGATCCGTCACGATGTTGGGCCGCCCGGCGGTCGCGGGCGAGACGTTTTTTTCCAGCTGTGCGAGCAGCAGAAAGGTCTTATCCGGCACCGCGTCGACGAGACCGAGGCCGAAGAGCGGCGTCGTCTTGCGATGAGCGACGATTGTGGCCTCCGGCGGCACCGTCTCGCCGGCAAAGTCGCACGCACCCACCGGCCCGATGCCGTGCGATTGGATGAGCGATCCGCCGAACTGGGCGAGCGGGTCGAAATGTTTGTCGGTGATCGTGCCGAAGCGGGTGACGAAGATGTCGCTGTCCCCGCCGGTCACGGGATTCGAATGGCAAGCGGCGCACGAGTCGCCGTTGAACACCGGGCCGAGGCCTTCCTCGACGGTGTCGACCTCCTCGAATTCATCCTTGCCGGCGAAGAACCGGCCGGTGAGTTCGAGACTCAAGCCCGTCAGCGGATCGCCGAAAAAAATCGGAATGCCCGCGCCGGCGCCCCAGGCGAGAAGCGCGACGATTGCCGACGCCGCGGCCAAGACCCATGCTCGGTGTCTCATGATGTCTCCTCCGTTGAGACATCATGCCCGAGCAGCATCTATGCCATGGAAAAATAAGGAGCGGTTTGGTCAACCCGCGCAGCGCTGCCGACGCCGTACAGGCAGACGATGCCGCTTCTCGGCGCTGAGATTCGGAAAGCGCAAACGCTCGGCCGACGAAATTGGGCTCAGTCGCTCGCCGGCTCGGCGTTCGAGCGAATCCAATCCTTGATGCCTTTCTCTTCTTCGTCCTTGTGGGCGTGATGCAGCTTGGCGTGGAGCCAGCCGAGATCGGCGACCTCGTCGGGCGTCCCGGAGATCGCGATTGTGCAGCCCTGCTCGCTGGGAAATTTGCGGCAATCGACCCTGACGCGCTTTTCCATGACAGGAACTCCTTTGCGTGAAGATGTAACTGCTCTAACGCGCGGGTTCTTCGCAGTCAATATCCAAAATCGCTGGAGCAATATCGCCGGCCGCGCGCATGGCGCGCGGGAGGCGCGACAGCGCACAGGCGCGCTCGGCGGAGACGTATTCGAGCTCGCGCCCCTCCCGGACGCAGCGCAGCATGAGGCCGCCGCGGCTCATGTCGCCGAGGCCGATGAATGCCGCCGGGACGCGCAGCCGCGCGCCGAGAATCCCGGTCAGGAGATCGAGGTATTTACCGCTCGCGATGCTCCCCAGCAGGACGACCTCGCAGTCGGCGCCGATCTCGGCGGCGAGCGCGCGCGCCGTGCGCTGGAGAGAGCGTCGGTAGAGGCCGTTGTCTTTGTGGATCGGCACGCGCGCAAAGCCGCGCAGCGTCGAGAGGCGGATCGCCGCATCGCAGGCGATGAGTCCGCGCGTCGGCGTGATGACGAGGACGCCGGTTCCGGCCGCGGGCGGGCGTGCGAAAGCGCGCGCGTAGGCGAGCTTGCCGCGGAAGTAGAGCGCGCTCAAGAACGTGAATACCTCGCCGAGCGGCGCGCCTTCGGGGCTCCGCAGCTTCGCCGCCAGCTCCGAACGCGCGCCGCGGCGCAGCACCCAGCGCGCGCGCTCGCCGTTGCAGTCGGCCGGCGAGAGCAGAAAGACGCGCTTCATGGGTGCACCGCCTCGATGAAATCTTTTTGCGGCAGCGTGTTCAAGACTTCCTCCCGCGTAAGCCACCCGCGCCGCGCCATGTCGACGCCGTAGCGGAGATAGCCGAGCGCGCGCGTCGAGTGGGCGTCGGTCGAGATCAGGAACTTGATGCCGCGCGCGCGCGCCGCCCGGATCCAACGCGGTTCGAGATCGAGCCGGCGCGGATCGCCGTTGACTTCGATCGCGGCGTTCGCGCCCGCGATCGCGTCGAGCACCTCTTCCATATCGCATTCGAGCGGCGGACGCGATTCGATCAACCGGCCGAGCGGGTGTCCCCAGATTTTAAAAAACGGCAGCTTCATCGCCTTCACGATGCGGCGCGTCATCTGCCCGGCATCCATCTTGTTCCGCTGGTGGATGCTCGCGATCACGATGTCGAAGCGCTCGAGCACCGCGTCGGGATAGTCGAGCGAGCCGTCGGGGAGAATATCCGACTCGGTGCCCCTGAGCAGCTTGAGCTTCACCTTCTCCTGCGCGCGGTCGATCTCCTCCCACTGCCGCTTCAGGCGGTCGAGCTCGACGCCGCCCGCATAAAAGGCGCTCGGCGAGTGGTCGGTGATCGTCAGATATTTCATCCCCAGCGCGTCCGCGGCGAGCGCCATCTCCTCGACGCTGTTTTTGCCGTCGGAATAGACCGTATGACAGTGCGTCAGCCCTTGAATATCGTCGAATTCGACGAGCCGGGGCAGCTTCCCGGCGAGCGCCGCCTCGACTTCCCCTTCGTCCTCGCGGAGCTCCGGCGGGACGTACTGCATGCCCAGACGGCGGTAAATCTCCTTCTCGTCTTTCGCACGCGCATTTAAATCCGCCTTCTTCGCGCGCGCCGGCTCTTCGAGGCGCGCGTAATGGCGCTTCGAGCCGGTGTGGCGCAGCAATGCGGCGGCATAGTCCGCGTTGGGGACGGTTTGGATTTCCACCGCGGCCCCCGGCGCCAGGCGCGCGCGGCAGCTACCGTCCAGCCGCTCGGAATGGATGAGCGCTGGATAGCGGAGAAAGTGATCGACGATCTTTTCCGGCTCCGTGCCGGCGGCGACGATCTGGATGCGCATGACTGATTCTCTGCGGCGCCTGAGCGCGCCGGCGATATCGGCTTTCGCGACGGAGGCATCACTGCGCAGGTAGCGCAGCAGGCGCTCCGCCTCTTCGGTCGCGCGATCGAGCAGGAGCCGCTCGCCGCCGCTTTCGAGCTTCTCGATCGCCGCGAGGATCTTCCCCTCGCCCTTCACGCCGAATCCCTTGACGGTCCGGATCAAGCCTTTTTCGCCCGCGGTTTTGAGATCGGCGACGCTCGCGATGCCGAGCGCCGAGTGGAGCGCGACGATTTTCTTCAGGCTCAGCCCGGGGACGAGCTTCAGCTCGATCACCCCCGGCGGCAACTCGCCGCGCAGCTGCTCCAGCAATGAGCTGTTGCCGGTGCGGTAGAGCTCGTCGATGACGCCGGCGAGCGCCGACCCGACGCCGGGAATCTCCGTCAGACGGCGGTTGAGGACGAGCAGGTCGAGGTCGTCGGCGAGCGTCTCGAGGGCGCGCGCGGCGCGTTCGTAGGCTCTGGCTTTGAAGCGATTTTCGCCTTTGACTTCGAGCAGGCGGCCGATCTCGCGCAGATAATCGGCGATCAGGAACCTTTCCCGCATGGATAAAGATAACGGCCGCAGGCCCGCGCGGCAAGCGAACGCGGATGCACAATCGCGGCGAAAAATATATAGTGGGATGCAATGGCGGAAGACCGGATCATCGGCGCGGCGCAGCCGAAGGTGCGCTTCGCGGAAGAGAGCGCCGGGCGCTTCGTTCTAGGCTACATCGCCCTCGACCATCCGCGCGCGCTGAACGCGCTCGATCTGCCGATGCTCCAGGCGATCGGCGATACGCTCCTGGAATGGCGCGAGCGCGAAGAAGTCGCGTGCGTCGTCCTCCACAGCGACTCCGAGCGCGCCTTTTCCGCGGGCGGCGACGTCAAGACGCTCGCCGCCATGCTGCAACGAGCGGACGGACTTTCGTTCGCGCGCGATTATTTCACCACGGAATACTTGGTCGACTACCTCATCCAAGTCTACCCCAAGCCGATCCTCTGTTGGGCCGACGGCATCGCGATGGGCGGCGGCATCGGCATTATGAACGGCGCGTCGTGCCGCGTCGTCACCGAACGCAGCGCGCTCGCGATGCCCGAGGTCGCCATCGGCCTCTTCCCGGACGTCGGCGCAACCTACTTTTTAAATCGCATACCGCGCGGCATCGGCCTGTTTCTCGGCCTCACCGGCGCGGAGTTCAGCGGCTACGACGCCGTGGCGCTCGGCATGGCCGAAGGGCTGGCGCGCGCGGAGCGAAAAAAAGCGATGCTCGCCGGCTTGCGCGACCTCGACTGGAGCAAGGGTGCTGAGCGAAACAAAGAGGCGCTGAGGATTTATGTCGCGGGGGAATTCGACCCAGGCGCACAGGAAAAATCGGAGCTGTGGCGGCGCCGCGAAGCGATCGAAAGGCTCGTGGAGGAGAAAAGCATCGAGGAGATCGATCGCGCGTTTCGGAGCTGGAGTGAAGGCGATGCGCGGATCGAAAGCGCGATCCGCGGCTATCTCGCCGGTGCGCCGACTTCCGTCAAGACGGTCATCGAGCAGCTGCGCGGCGGCCGGACGCTTCTGCTCAAGGACGTTTTCTTGCGCGAATGGAACATGGCGCTCCACTTCTGCGCGCGCTCGGACTTAGTCGAAGGGGTGCGGGCGCGTCTCGTCGACAAGGACAACCGGCCGCGCTGGAATCCGGCGGCGCTTGCGGATGTGCGCGACGAAGAGGTCGCGCGCTCGTTTTCGCCGCACCCCGGAGCGCATCCGCTGGCGGAAAAGTTCCGCGCCGCCGGCCTCTAATAGCTGCCGCGGCTGACGACGATCTCCTTGATCACGATGTCTTTCACCGGCTTGTCGTTGGGTCCGCGCGGAGCGTTCGCGATGGCGGTGACGACCTCCTGACCTTTCACCACCTCGCCGAAAACGGAGTGGCGGCCGTCGAGCCACGGAGTCGGCTTGACCGTGATGAAAAACTGGCTGCCGTTGGTGTTCGGCCCCGAGTTCGCCATCGACAAAATGCCCGGCTTCGAGTGGCGCAAGTCGGGACTGAATTCGTCCTCGAAGCGATATCCCGGGCCGCCGATGCCCATGCCGAGCGGATCGCCGCCCTGGATCATGAAATCGGGAATAACGCGGTGGAAGATCGTTCCGTTATAGAGCGGGCGCTTCGTCGTCTCTTTGGTTTTGGGATCGACCCATTCTTTCTTTCCGGTCGCGAGATCGACGAAGTTCGCGACCGTCTTCGGCGCCTGTTCGTCGAAGAGATGCACGACGATGTCGCCCATGCTCGTCTTGATCGTCGCGTAGAGGGGACCTTTTTTCTCCTGCGCCTGCGCCGTTCCGACGGCGAGCACGAGGAACAAAACCGCGAATAAGAATTGCCTCAGCATTTTTTCTCCTTAATTAATTAGGCAGCTGATTCATCGCCATCGCCATGCCGCCGAAGTAAGCGCGATGGATGTCCATCGATTCCTTCGCCGTCGTGAGAACGCCCGCTTCCGCGCCGGGCGCGACGTGCTTTTCCAGCACGGGCAGGAACATGTCGGAGTGCTTCACGTCGGCGATGCTGTGCGCGACGAAATTGGGCATCTGCTCGGGGCGAAAGCCGAGATCGCGCGCCCAGATCTTCGCGAGCCGGGTGCAGTTGCCGCCGCCGATGTCGCCCAGCAGCCGGTCGTCATTGGTCCATTCGGCGATCGTCGAGGCGGCGATCGCCTCCTGCCACGGGCGGTTGCGCGCGATCCACCACCACGCGTAGATCGACGCCTTGGTCGTCGGCAGCGGCTCGGCGCCGTAGAGCTCGCGCTCGCCCATGCCGATCTCCTGCGCCTGGCGCACGACGAGATCGACGTGGCCCTTGTCGGAGTGCTCGTCTTCCACGAGCTCTTCATACTCATGCGCGAGAATCTTCTGTTTGACGTCGAACTCCGGACAATTGGCGGCGACCTGCGGCCAGTAGTTCCGCCGCTGCCGCACGTAGATGCCGAGCTGCGCGAGATAAATTTGCGCCCGCTCTTTCGTCACCCGCACGGAGTAGAACTCCGTCATTTCCGGAGAGAGAAAAAGATCGCGCACGAGAACGCCCAACTCCTTGCGCCATTGCTCCGCCTTCATGAAAAACCCCCGGTCTTGGCTTTCAATAAAGAAAAAGGGTCTCGCCCGACCCAGGATAGAAAATAGACAAATCGCCGCGGGGCGTCAAGTCAGCCGCTGCGCGGCCGATGCGCCGGCCGGCGCAAGACGCGCCCACTCATCCAGAGAAGCCTCGATCACCTCCGCGACGGTCGCCCCGCCGGCGCGGTAAACGATGCGCGCGAGCTCGGGCGGCGGCCCCCAGTGGCGGTGGTCGGGCTTTTGAAAAATCGCAACCGTGCGCGTCCGCACCGCGCAGGCGAGGTGCATCGGACCGCTGTCGCAAGTAACGAACAACGCGCATGCGGCGACCATCGCGGCGAAGCCGCGGACGGAAGGCTCGAAAAGAACCGGAACGGCCCCGCCGAATCGCTGGGAGAAAAACGGCATCAGCTCCTGCTCCTCCGGTCCGACGAAAAGCGCCACCTTCATGCCGCGGTCTTTGAGCGCGGCGGCGAGCTCGATGAAATTCTCCGCCGGCCAGCGCTTCGCGCGGCTCGCCCTCCCGCCGGTAAAAATCCCGAGGATCGGACCTTCCGGCAATCCCGCAGCGCCGAGCCGGCGTCTGCCCTCGAGCTTTTCCGCATCGGACAAAATGAGCGCAGGCGGCACCGCCTCGGACTGGAGCCCGAGAGCCGCGACCAAAGAAGGCAGGCTCTCGTACTTGTTGCGCTCCGCCGGCCTGGGGAGGCGGATGTTGAGCCAGCGGTCGCGTTTGCCGCGGAGACCGGCGCGAAAGCGCGCGCCGGAAAAGCCGACGATGAACATGCCCATCGCCGATTGCGAGCCGCTCACGTCGACCGCGAGATCATAAGCGGCGGCGCGCAGCCGCCGGATGAGGGAAAAGTAACTCCACGTCGCGTCGGGAAAGCGGCGCGTGATCTCGAAGTGCCGATCGATCGGGAGGTTCTCGAACAGCGCGCGCGACATCGGTGAGCCGACGAAGTCGATGATCGCATCGGGAAAATTCTTACGGAAGAGAAAAATCGCCGGCGAGGCGAGCACCGAGTCGCCCATGCGGAAATTGCCGCGTACCAGAAGAATTTTCCGGATCGCCTCGCGGCTCAAATCGACCGAAACATCCGGCGCCCGGCCCGTTCCAAGCCTCATCAGGCGCATCGCGAGGCCGCTGATGCGCTTGTTCAGCCGGTAATTCGCGGCGAGCGGCATTTCGACTATTTACACCGTTGATCGAGATAATGTAAACAGAACGGAGAGCCCGAGACCAGGGAGAAACACCATGCCGAATCGACCCGTGCCGAAGGAAGTCGCCGTCGATCCCGCGACGACGGCGCTATTGGTTCTCGACCTGAACGCCCGCTGTGAAAATCCCGCGGAGCGCTGCCATCAGCTCGTCGAGCCGGTCGCCCGGTTTCTACGCCGCGCGCGCGAGCGGCGCATTTTCATCGTCTATACCGCCTCCGATCGATACAAGGGCACGGCCGAAGAACGCATGCCGCTCGCGTTCGACCAGCGGAAGGACGAGCCGGTGCTCTTTCCACCCGCCTTCGACAAATTCTACAGCGGCGAGCTCCAGCCGCTGTTGCAGGCGCGCGGGATCAAGACCGTGATCGTCTGCGGCGCGTCGAGCAACCAGGCGGTCATGTACACCGCGACGGCCGCGGCGCGGCCGTTCGGCTACGAGGTGGTGATCCCCGTCGACGGCTTGATCGCGCGCGGCGACTACGAGCACGAATTCACGCTGCATCAGTTCACGATTCTGCCCGGCGGCGCCGCAGAGAAATTCAAGATCACCGAGTTCGATAAAATCAGTTTTCTATAGGCCTTCCCGCAAGACGTGATTGCATTGCACGGAAGTTTCCCGTAACGATTGTCAATGCGCGATTACGACGACCCACCCGCGCGCCATTTCTGGAATTTCGGCACGCTGCGCTCGCTGCGCCACCGGAACTTCCGCCTGCTGCTCTACGGCGCCTTCCTATCCGCCGCGGGCGATTTCATGCAGAACATCGCGCAGAGCTGGCTCGTGTGGCAGCTCACGCGCTCACCGGTGCTGCTGGGCGTCGTCGGCTTTTTCGATACCGTCCCACGCCTCATGTTCGGCGCTTTCGGCGGCGCGATCACCGACCGCGTGGACCGCCGCCGCCTGCTCATGCTGACGCAGACGCTCGGCATGGCGCAAGCCTTCATCTACTGGTTTTTGGTTTATTTCCAGATCATCGTCTTCTGGCACATCGTCGTGCTTGCGTTCTTTCTGGGCGCGGTCAACACGGTGAATCAGCTGGCGCGCCAATCCCTCGTCAACAGTTTGGTGCCGCCCGAGGAGCTGATGAACGCGATCGGCCTCCAATCGTCGGTGTTCAATCTCTCGAAGATCGTCGGTCCGTCGGCGGGCGGCGTGCTGATCGCGCTCGCCGGGATCTCGGGCTGCTTTTTCATCAACGCGATCAGTTTTCTCGGCCTGATCGGCACGCTCGTCCTGATGGAGCTGCCGCCGTGGGAGAAGCCCGAAAATAAGCAGGGTCTTTTGAGCGAGATCCGAGAAGGATTCCAGTATTTGACCGGCAACCGCCGGCTGTTCTGGATCATCGCGCTCTCGTACATCATCGCGCTGGTCGGCGCTCCCTACCAGCGTTTCCTGCCGATGTTCGCGACCAACATTTTGCACGTCGGCCCGACCGGCTTCGGCGTCCTCGTCGCCGCGCCGGGCGTCGGCGCGACCCTGTCCGCGCTCACGCTCGCCTCGCTCCGTTCGACGCGCCCGGGCCTGTTATGGATCTGCTCGTGCGCGCTCGCCTTCGGCGTCGTTTTAGGATTATTCGCGTTCTCCCACTCCTTCGCCTTTTCCCTCTTTATGCTCACACTGACGGGATTTTTCTTCATCGCGTTCCGCGCCTCGTCCAACACCGCGATCCAGTCCGAGACCCCGCGCCATCTGCTCGGCCGTGTGCTGAGCCTGTTTTTTATGGACCGGGGGCTCTGGTCTTTGGGAGGGCTGTTGATCGGCAGCTCCGCGGCGGTGATCGGCATCGATCATACGCTCGCGATCTCGGCGCTCATCTGCGCGCTCGCCGCGGCCGGTCTGCTGTTCGTCACAGGCAGGCCGGCCGCGGCGAGGTTGTAAAAACCTCTTCGGCGCAATTAATCCGCAGCTAATTCACCGCCGTCGTGATCGTGATGTTGTCGAACACCGCCGTCGTCAGCACGCCGTTGTTGTGGCTCGTGACCGCCAAGCCGATCAGCGCGTTCGCGCTCATCGTCACGGTATCGCTCGCGACCACGGTCCAGTTGACGCCATCGGTTGAGACCGAGCCGGTGAAAGTATTGCCGGAGCGGACGAGCCGCACCCAGTACGGCGCCGCGACCGCCGGTCCGGGCGTATCGAGGCTATACGTGCCGGTCGTCTGGCGCTCCTGAAAATGCGCCCCGTTGCCGGGTGTCAATCCCATGAAGGCATGCGCCGAGTTCGATGCCGTGCTCTCGCGGATCATCACACCCGCCTTGGCCCACGCATTCGTGTTCTGTAATGAAGCGAGGCGCGCCACGATTTGTCCGTCGCCGCTTAAGCCTTGAGAGACGAACCGGAACGCATCGTTGAAGCCCCAGATGTCGTCGCCGGAGGCCTTGACCGTGAAGGTCCCGTTGGACGAGCTGTCGCTCCCGGCTATGGCGACCGAGCCGACGTCGCCGCCGGCGAGGTTACCCGGCGGCGGAGGCGGCGGACTGCCGCCGCCGTTGACGCTGACGTTGTCGAATACAGCGGTCGTGAGCACGCCGTTGTTGTGGCTCGTGACCGCTAAACCAATGCGCGCGTTGGCGCTCATCGTCACGGTATCGCTCGCGACGACGGTCCAGTTGACGCCATCGGTGGAGACGGAGCCGGTGAAAGTATTGCCGGAGCGGACAAGCTTCACCCAGTACGGCGCAGATACCGCGGGCCCGGGAGTATCCACACTGTACGTGCCGGTCGTCTGCCGTCTTTGGAAGTGCGCGCCGTTTCCCGGCGTGAGCGCCATGAAGGCATGCGCAGCATTCGACGCCGTGCTCTCGCGGATCATCACGCCGGCTTTGGCCCAGGCATTCGTGTTCTGGAGCGAAGCGAGCCGCGCGACGATCTGTCCGTCGCCGGTGAGTGACTGCGACACGAAGCGGAACGCATCGTTGAAGCCCCAGATATCATCGCCCGAAGCTTTGACTGTGAATGTGCCGTTCGACGATGTATCGCTGCCCGCGGCGGCGACGGTTCCGACGTCTCCGCCAACAAAGTTGCCCGGCGGTGGAGGCGGGGGCGGCGGCGGACTGCCGCCGCCGTTGACGCTCACGTTGTCGAAAACCGCGGTCGTAAGCACGCCGTTGTTGTGGCTCGTAACAGCGAGACCGATCAGTGCGTTGGCGCTCATCGTGACGGTGTCGCTGGCTATGACGGTCCAGTTGACTCCGTCTGTGGAGACGGAGCCGGTGAAAGTATTTCCCGCCCGGACGAGCTTCACCCAGTACGGCGCAGATACCGCGGGCCCGGGAGTATCGAGGCTGTACGTCCCGGTCGTCTGACGGCGCTGGAACCTTGCGCCGTTGCCAGGCGTCAGCGCCATGAACGCATGCGCAGCATTCGACGCCGTGCTCTCCCGGATCATCACGCCGGCCTTGGCCCAGGCGTTGGTGTTCTGGAGCGAGACGAGCCGCGCGATGATCTGCCCGTCGCCGGTGAGCGCCTCGGAGACGAAACGGAAGCTGTCGTTAAATCCCCAGATGTCGTCGCCGGAGGCTTTGACCGTGAAGGTGCCGTTTAAAAACGAGCTGCTGCCCGCTGCGGCGACGGCGCCGATATCCTGTGCCGCGAAGCCGGCGTCGACCGGCGAAGCATCGGCGATCTTGGCGATGAAGACGTCGTAACCACCGCCTGGGCTCGCTTGGAATGCGTTCGCCGTCGGAAAGTCCGTAGACGCCGTCGAGCCGACGATAAATGCATTTCCCTTTCCATCCAGCGCGATGCCGCTCACGCTGTCCGGGTCCCCGACGACGGTAGGCGAAAACTGGACATCGCTTCCGCCTATGTATGTGGAATAAACGAGCGCGCCCGATGCATCCAGCTTCGATACGAAACCGTCGCCGACGCCGCGGAGAGTCGTTTGCAGGGCGTCTAGGGTGGGGAAATTACCCGATGAGGTACTTCCGACCACGTAGGCATTACCCGACGTATCCACGGCGATGTCGGCTGCTGCGTCGTTGTTATTGCCGCCGAGATACGTGGAATAAAGCACCGCCGAGCCGGCGGCGTTAAGCTTCATGACGAAGGCATCGAAGCAAGCATTACCGGAACAAGTGCCTCCGCCGAATGTGGGCTGGAAGGCGTTGACGGTTGGAAAATCGGCCGCGGTTGTAGAGCCGCTGAGATAAGCGTTCCCCGAACCGTCTACGGCGATTCCGCTCGCGTCGCGGGTGCCGTGTATTCGCGTGCTGTAAGCCACGGCGTTTCCGGCTGCGTTTAATTTCGTCACGAAAGCGGCGCCATCGGTGTAAAGCGGATTGACCGTCGGATAATTCGTGCTGAAAGTCGAGCCAGCGATGTAAACGTTGCTCGAGGCATCGATGGCGGTCGCGGCTCCCTGGTCTTGCGTATTTCCACCCAGATAAGTCGAAAAAACCAGCGCGCCCCCCGGGCTCAATTTTGTAACAAAAACGTCGCTTAACCCACCGCCAAACGTCGGCTGAACCGGATTTAATAATGGGAACCCATCGCCCGCGTAACCCGTGACGTAGGCGTTGCCCGATGCATCGACGGCAATCGCCGCGCCGGCGTCCCGGCCGGGACTCGCGCCCGCAGGTGATCCAAGATACGTGGAGTAGACTAGCTGCGATCCCGTCGGATTGAATTTGGCGACAAAGGCATCTCCGACGACAACTTGGTTGCTGCTGTCCGCGCCTTTAAAAGTCGGTTGAACGGCATTCATCGTGGGAAAATCGCTCGAAAAGGTCGTGCCGGTCACATAAGCATTCCCGGCTGGATCCGCAGCGATGCCAAACGCGTCATCCCAACCGCTGCCGCCGAAATAGGTCGAATAGATCAAGAACGAACCCGAAGAATCGATTTTGGTGATGAACGCGTCGTGGCAAGGAGTGGTCGACGGGCTCACGAACGGATGGCAAATGACATTGTGAAAATTCGGCTGCAATGCGTTGGCGGTCGGAAAATTCGACGAAATCGTATACCCCGTGATATAGATATTGCTGGAACTATCCAAAGCGATCGCCGCCCCGCGATCATCGCTGCCGCCGCCGAGATAAGTCGAATAAACCAGAACCGGGTCGATGACGAGCGGCTGCGTCTTATCGTAATCCCCGACTTGAAAACCGACCTGGTGACCGCCTTTAAGCGTATAGCCGCCGAGCACCGCCTGACGCACGCCGTTTATCTCCTGGTAAATCGTCGTCTCTAGTTTTACCTGCGAATCCCCGAGATGGAGCACTAGGTGCCCGTCCGCCTCGATCTCCTCGCTGTCGACACCGTCGAAGCGCAAGGTTATCCGCTTGGGATCTGCGCCCGCCGCGACGATGAAGTCGTATTCGAGCTGATTTTGATTGCCGTAATAAAGCAGGTGGATGCCCGGATAGACGTCGACGTACTGCACGCCGGAAAAATTTGAGATGTCGGTTTTCCAGTTATTCGGGTCGTTGCCGATGAAGTAATGGCTCTTTCCGGGCAACTCGCCGACGCCGGTGATCTCCGGCTTGGGGTTGGCGCCGACAAGTTTCATCCGCATGGAGTCGACTTCGCTGGAACGCCCTACGCGCGAGCCCCGGTCGGGCCCGGGTTTCGGTTTTCGCAATCCCAAGGAAGCGCCGTCGGGAGTGAGTAGAATGAGATATCCCCTTCCCCTCGCGAGGAAGCGAACATCGCTCGCGCTCTGCCCCTGGTTCGCCTCGAAATGAAGCGGCAGCTGGCCGAAGCTCGCGATGCTCAGAGTTTGATCGGCCGCCGCCGCAGCCGCGGCGGGTTTCTTCGGACTATTGCCCGGCGCCGCCGCAGCGAAAGCGGACCCGAAAGCGCCGAGGAACATGAAGAAAACCGAAACGATCATCAGACGAAGTTTCATGGCCTGCTCCAATCCGAAATCTCTCTCGTAGGCTCGCCAAGGTTGTCGCGCTCGTGATCGTGACGTCGTCGAACACGGCCGTCGCCCCAGCCGCGGCGAATCGCATCGCCCGGGGCGTTCCCGTGGTCTTGCAGGACCGCCGGCCGTGAACCGAGCCGGCGGAACGTGGATGGCGAATGAAATGATTTGAACTGAACGTAAAAGCGGGCGGACAACGTGCAGTGCGCGTCACGTTCCATGGAAGTCAAATGCGTGCTGGGTAAAACGCGAAAGCGAAAATACTCAGGCAAAGGAATAGAAAAAACATGGTGGATTTATTGTGGGACCGTGGGGCATATGAATCAATTTGGGTTGATACTTGATATGTGTAAACACAGGATGTGATTCGCCAGTGCTCGCGCTGTACGCCGTTGACACGGAGTAGACGGCGCGGCTAAGATTCGCGCACGCGACGGAGGGAAATTCCGATGGATCTACTATTTCACACCGAGCCGTCCTGGGCGCTCGTCGTCGTGCGGCTCGGGCTTGCGATCGTCTTTTTCGCTCACAGCATGCAGCAGCTCCGCAACGGCGCCGGGAAGACGATCGGCGCGTGGAAGGAGAGATACGGAATACCGAAGGCGATCGGCGCGCTCGGCATTTTCACAGAATTTTTCGGCAGCTTGGCGATGGTGCTGGGACTGCTGGGCCGGCCGTTCGCGCTCGGGCTCATGATCTTCATGTTCGTCGCGATGTGGAAGGCGCACTGGAAGCACGGCTTTTTCCTCGCGCACCGCGGCGGCGAGGGCAACGGCATCGAGTTTTGCCTCGTGCTGTTCCTGATGGCGCTCGCCGTGCTGATCGGCGGCGCGGGAGCGCTGTCGCTCGATCTTAAACTCGGCGGATGAAGCAACGGCGAGCAGCCGCCTTCAATCTTTCGCTTTTCTCAAATCGATGATCTGGTGGAGTTTCTTGACCCCGGCGGAGGAGCGCGCGGTACAGTGCGGGCAAGCGGCGACTTGCGGGACCAGAGCGATTCGTTTGAGCGGAAGATTGCGGATCGTGAAGCGGCCGCTACACCGGTGGCACCGAAGCACCGCATCCCATTCTTTCGTACCGTCGCGCGGTAGAGTCGCGGACGGGCCGAAGAGCGATAGCGGCGTAAAGCGCTTCATGCTTGCGCGGGGGGCTCCGGCTCCGCAGCGGTTGCATCCGATTCCGCAGGCTGATTCATGACGAAAACTCCATACGCTAGCGCGTCGGCGTCATCGCCGCGGCTCGGCCGCCGAAGCGTTTAAACTCTTGCGGCCTCGCCGCGCGCTTTCTCGGGTCGCCGAGTTCGAAACGCTTGCCTGCCTCGAGCCGGTCGCGGAACGTCTTCAATAAACGCCCTTCCGGTGCGTGCGGGCGGCCGAAGCTCTCCTGATTGTCGATCGTTCGCAGCACATTCTCGATCGAGCGCGGCAGGCCCCAATCGCTCCACAATACGCTGCGGACGGAAAGCACCGAGAGGAAAGCCGGCTGATGGACCGGCAGCTTTTCCAAAATGCCCCGGGAGAAATTTTCGGTCTTGAGCTCGCGATAAATTTCTTCGACCCGCTGCTTCTCGTCGGCTGTGCCGATCGTCTCGAGCACTCCCGCGAACGAGGCGTAAAGCTCCGGGTTGATCTTCTCGACGATCGCGAGCAGGTTTTTGATTTTGAACACCATGACCATCGTGTTCCACAACGCGCCCTTGGCGATCAGGTTGCAAGCGGATTCGAAGCTGGGCTTTTCAATAAATCGGTCGACGCGCTGAATCGTCAGCCCCGTAGGCTGATCGCCGTGCGCGCCGGCGGGCACAATGTAGCCGTATTCCGACTCCGCTTCGGTGGGCTCGACGCCGAGCAGGACGAAAAGCGAGGGATTCTGCTCGACCGCGTGAAACGCGATCGCCACGTGACTGACAAAGAGTTCTTCCTCGAAGATAAAATGGTCGGAGGGAAAGACAGCGACGGTGGCTTCGGGGTAGCGCTTATAGACATGCATGAGAGGCAGCAAAATGCCGGCCGCGGTTTCTTTGTTTTCCGGCTGCTCGATAACCGTGCCCGGAGCGCGCCCGGCCAGCTGCCGGCGCACGTCGGCGTAGCTTTGATGCTCCTCGCTGATGACCGTAAAGATGTGTTCCCGCGGAATCATCATCTCGATGCGGGCAAACGTGTGCTCCAGCATCGAGCGCCGGCCGATGAAAGTGACGTATTGTTTCGGAAGTGAATCGCCGCGAAGTTGCCGTACGAGCGGCTCGAGCCGTTTTCCCTCTCCAGCCGCCAGAACCACGCCGCAACGAGCCTGTTGATCCAACGGTCGCCTCATATTGACCTCCGCCGAAAACGGGAACCGATATGTAAAATGCGGCTGGTAGGAACGGCCGCAAGGAAGCATAGTAGGGGGCGAGTCGAAATCCGCCAATCAGGTGAAAATAGTAAATTCGCCCCGGTAAATACCTGAGGCGGCCGCAGCGCGATCTTCGGCCCCTTCTTGCCGGGCTCGATCTTGCACAACGGGTCCGCTTCGGCTACGAACTCAAGTAAGCGCAGTCCGGGACAAATCTCGATCCCATGCTGATGCAGCACCTCGCATGACCAGCACAACCCGCCTTGAGCAGATCGCAGCCGTAAGCCTGCTTCTCCTGCTGCTGCTTGGCTGTTTCCTGATTTTACGGCCGTTTATCACGGCGCTGTTATGGGCGCTGATCATCACCTTTGCCACCTGGCCCGTTTTTTCGTGGCTGCAAGAAAAGCTTCACGGACGCAAGGGCTTAGCCGCCATGGTCACGACGTTATTGATCGCGGCGCTGGTGGTGGTTCCGCTCGTGATCGTGGCCTCTAGCCTGACCGACGATGTTGGACGGGCAATCGCCTGGGGTCGCACCGTCATGGAGGAGGGGCCTCCCGACCCCCCGGCCTGGATATCGGATATCCCGCTGGTGGGCGGAACCATGAGCCGGTTTTGGGCCGACTTCGCCCATGATGGGGCTCGGCTCATGAGCGAAGCTAGCAAGTATTTCGTACCGGCGGGCGAATGGCTGCTGACGGCCGCCAAAACGGTCGGCCAGGGCACGCTCCAGGTCGTGCTCAGCCTCTTTATCGCCTATTTTTTTTACCGCGACGGGAGTCGCGGGGTGGAGCATTTGAATACGATGGCCGTGCGCCTCTGGGGCGATCGCTCCCTGCGCTTGATCGCGGTCGCCGCCGCCACGATGAAGGGAGTGATTTACGGCATCATCGGCACCGGCATCGTTCAGGCGATGCTCACCGCCTTCGGCTTGTGGATCTCCGGCGTACCCGGCGCGTTTTTGCTCGGTGTGGCGACGTTTTTTCTGTCGCTGATTCCCGTCGGCGCACCGCTCGTCTGGCTGCCGGCGTCATTATGGCTGTTCTACACCGGCGCCACGGGTTGGGCGATCTTTTTATTGTTGTGGGGAGCCGTGGCCGTAAGCAGTGCGGACAACATCATCAAGCCCTTTTTCATCAGCCGCGGCAGCGACCTGCCCTTCATCCTCGTTTTCCTGGGCGCGCTGGGGGGCGTGATCGCCTTCGGTTTTTTGGGGATTTTCCTCGGGCCGACCCTCCTCGCCGTCGGCTATAATATCATTCGCGACTGGGCGTGGATCAAAACCTCCGAGACCGCTTAGAGCTTATACGCGAGCATAATCCCGTCGCGGACCGGCAACAGGACGTTTTCCACACGCGGGTCTTCTTTAATGCGTTTGTTGAGCGCGTCGATCGCGCGGACGCGATCGTCGGTCGGGTTTAGCACCTTCCCTCCCTGCATCATATTATCCAATACGATGAGCCCGCCGCGCCGCGTAATTTCGATGCACGCGTCGTAATACGCGCCATAGCCGGGCTTGTCGGCGTCGATGAAGCAGATATCGAAGGGCCCTTTTAACGTCCGAACGGTCTGGAGCGCCGGGCCGAGCCTGACCTCGATTTTGTTGCCGAGCGGACTCGAGGCGAAGTAGCGCTTCGCCATCTCGGTCGTTTCCGGGTTGACGTCGCAGGTGATGAGCTTGCCGTCTTCCGGCAGGGCCTCCGCCCAGGCGAGCGCGCTGTAACCGGTGAACATGCCGATCTCCAGCACCGTCCTGGCGCCGGTGATGTGGACGAGCAGGCGGAGCAGCGCGCCTTCGAGCGGCCCCACCATCATCCTCGGCGATTTCGTTTTTTCGAAGGTTTCCTTCCAAACGACGCCGTGGAGCGGCGACATGCCGCGCGTGTGGCGCTCTGCGTACGCTTCGATCTCTTCGGGAACCGGAATCATTTCTATCTCCCCCTCACCGTCAGCACGGGGCAGGTCGCTTCCGACACCACACGGCCGGCGACGCTGCCCATGAGCAATTTTTTAAGACCCGTGAGGCCGTGCGTCCCGATCACGATCATGTCGGCGCGGCGGTTCTTCGCGGCGCGCACGATCTGTTCGTGCGCGGTGCCTCGAAGCAATAGTCCGCTGACTTTGAGCTTCGCCTTTTGGAGTTTGTTCACGAGCTTCTCGAGCGAGGAGCGCGCCTGCCGCTGCGTGGCGCGGTCGAGGTCGACGTAGAGCGCCGGATCGGCATAGCTGTCCACGGGATAGGCGA
>Ga0075434_100001555_pt1 | contig 19455 bp, 17 predicted proteins | sample RhiMethybrSRZTD3_FD_75298 | JGI IMG/M metagenome (GOLD analysis project Ga0075434, IMG submission 75298) | Populus rhizosphere microbial communities from Tennessee, USA - Rhizosphere MetaG P. TD hybrid SRZTD3 | ecosystem: Host-associated > Plants > Roots > Rhizosphere > Soil | place: USA... | reverse complement strand
TATGCGGACGACTCTGAACATTAACGATGACCTGCTCAAGCAAGCGGCACGGCTCAGCGGTATCACGGAGAAGACTGCTATCGTTCACGCCGGACTGGAAGCCCTGGTCGCTCGTGAGAGTGCCAAGAGGCTCGCGGCACTGGGTGGCAGCGAGCCGCGTCTGCGGAAAATTCGGCGACGCCGTCCTCAGGGCCGTATGGCCAGCCGCTGATGCTTGTTGATACCTCGATCTGGGTGGAGCACTTGCGCCATCGCCAGTTCGGGCTCGTCTCGCTTCTTCATCGCGCCGAAGTTCAGTGCCATCCTTTTATTATCGGCGAATTGGCATGTGGTTCCATAAACCGCCGCTCTGAGATCCTGCAATTGCTCCGGAGATTGCCATCCGTGCCGGTCGTGGAGAATGAGGAGGTGATGACGTTCGTTGAGCGCCATCGCCTTATGGGTCGGGGTGTTGGCTGGGTCGATGTACATCTGCTGGCGTCGGCGGCATTGGAAAGCGTACTGCTCTGGAGCGCCGACCGCCGCCTCGCTGCCATCGCGCGATCACTGGGACTTTATGGTGAGCCGTAAGATCAGGCACAGCAACTATCGTTGTAGAGTTGCCGTGTTCGCTCGGCCAGCACGCGCCCGAGGTATCGCATGCGACGCAGAACGTTGTATTCGCCAAAATACCATCCGGCCTGAAGCCCGTTGCTATCAATAACATTCCCAAGCCGGCGAACGAGCATCCGCTTGGGATGATCCGAATGTAACAATGTTACATCCACCTGAAAAAGCCTCGAACGAAGTTCTTGCGTACCAGGGGCTGCGATCCACTAGATCACTCGTGTTCTGAAGCCGCTTGTGACCGTCGCGAGGTTGGCATCATCTAAAACCATAGGGAAAGAACAAAGAGTATGCGGCAGGGGTTAACGTGGCTTCTTGGGTTCGCGTTGGGTGCAAACGGAGTTTGGATGCTGATCCGACCGGAGATCTGGTACTACGCGATTCCGGGTGTGACGGGGACCGGCCCTCTCAATCTTCATTTCATACGCGACATAGGATGCGCCTACCTGGTCGCCGCGGCTGGTCTGTTGTGGATGGCTAATCGTCCCAGGGAAGCCTGGCCGGCAGCGCTTGCGGGCGGCGCTTTCCTTGTCCTGCACGCTTTCGTTCATCTGTGGGACACCATCGCTGGACGGGAGTCCTCACGACAGCTTCTGGTAGACCTGCCCGCGGTGGTCCTGCCGGCTTTTCTTGTCTTGGGACTGGTGTTGTTCGCTCGACGCGATGCGTAGGAGGAATGAGCATGCTCGGATGGCTAGTGAGGCGGCAAATCGCAAAATTTGAGCGGAATTTTGATTATGATCTTACTTATGCGCGCGATATCTATGACGCGAGTCCGCGCGCATTTTTCCGGTTTGCGCGCATCTCTGGGCTCGCAGAACACCGGGAAAACGTGCCTCGCGAGGCCTGGTTTGCCGCGAAGATTGCAGCTGCCATGGCAGAAGACTGCGGTCCATGTACTCAGTTGGTGGTCACGATGGCCGAACGTGAGGGTGTGAGCCCGCGTACCTTGCGCGCAATTTTGGCCGGCGAACAAGGGGCTTTGCCCCCGGATGCCAGGCTAGGGTTTCGCTTTGCCAATGCGGTCCTTGCGCGCGACGTTGCGGAAGGTGACCGTTTGCGCGACGAGGTGGTGTCGCGCTGGGGGCGAAAAGGACTCGTTACCCTCGCACTCACCATCGCGGCCTCGCGTATCTTTCCCGCGGTGAAGTACGGGCTCGGGCATGGACAGGCTTGCGTCCGGGTGCGCGTTGCGGGGGCGGATACCCAAGTCTCCAGGCAGGAGAGCGCGGTGTAGGGTATCAACCGGAGTATCCAAAACCTTTCGCGAAGACGCCATCGACCACAAAATAGAGCGATGGGTTTCGGTGTGGTCGTCGGCACTGCTGGGATTGCTCCCTAGCGACGGAAGTTAGGGTCGAGAAGCCGAGTTATCTGTATTGACCCGCTCAGGGCCATCTGGATTACTTCCGGACGCAGCTGGTCTCCATCGACTTCTTCACCGTACCCACCCTCCGTTTCCAAATCCTATACGTGTTTCTGGTTCTGGCCCATGACCGTCGTCGTATTGTTCACTTTAACGTGACCGCGCACCCGACCGCGGAGTGGACGGGACAGCAACTGCGGGAGGCCTTTCCCTTCGACCAACTCCCGCGCTACCTGCTGCGCGACCGGGACGTCATCTTCGGCACTGACTTCCGAGAACAGGTGCGCGACCTGGGCATCCGCGAAGTGCTGGCCACGCCGCGCTCCCCCTGGCAGCGAGCCTACGTGGAGCGGGTGATCACGAAAGCGCGCTTCGTCGTACCCTCGCTTCCTACTTGGATTACTATCACCGATCGCGAACGATCTCTCGTTGGGGAAGGACTCGCCCGAGCCACGATCCATTCAGCCACCAGAAATGGGATCTGTCGTGTCGTTGGCACAGGTCGGCGGACTGCACCACCGCTACGAACGGCGAGCCGCCTGAGACCCACCCTCCTTAATATAGGTGCTGACGGTGAACACCAGCACATCCTCCACACCCGAGAAGCTGACACGTTGCCTGTTTTCGCGGCTAGCAAAGCAATCTTGGGCCTAAAACCCGAGTGATTCGCTCTCCGTGGCTCCCGTACTTTACCTTTTTTTTTGCTAAGATCGAGTTTTCGGTAGGGACACTAGTTTCTTGTCTTCGAGATGTTATTAATCACAAAAGCCTTCAGGCCGGATGGCGTTTTGGCAAACGACGCCCTGCCTTTCGGCTCTGGTTCGATCGAACTCTCGCATATGAGCTGAAAAGCGCGTTCGTGATGAGCTACATGCGACCCCTTGAGGAATCGCCGCGGTGAACAGCAGCCCTACCAGCACCAATACGCTCCTCAGCGCCCGTTCTCGAAACATAGAGCCCTCCTGCACACGCGAATGACCCCGTATCTTGAATGATCTTGCAATTTTCCGCCAGGAGACAGCAACATCGGCGCCCTATTGCTCCCGCGAGACGTGTGGCAAAACCTCAAATAGTGATTGTTGTGAAAGTGATGAATCATGACCATCATTCCGCCGTACAATTGGAACAAGGCAGGATTCGTTGGAAACCGCGCGGGTCACGCGATTTCTTCGCCAACATTGAGTTTCTGCGTCGTTGATACGCGGGGAGTAAGTGTGTGAAGCGGAATGCGTGGGCGTGCTTCCGTTGCGTCGGCTGGGCAGCCACCGCGTTTGTGTTGTTTCTAAGCTTGGCGCTTGCCCAAACAAATTCCGAGACAAAATCCGCACAGACGACCTCTTCTTCCGAAAATTCTCAGCAGAGTCCCGTAGCAACCTTCCATGCGCATACCGACCTCGTTCTCATCCCGGTGACGGTCACCGATGCGTTGAATCGGTTTGTTCTCGGTGTCCGAAAGGAAGATTTCCACCTGTTCGAGGATGGCGTCGAGCAAAGCTTGGCAAACATCTCGGGCGAGGATGCGCCTCTCTCCGTCGGTGTGTTGTTCGATGAGAGCGGAAGCATGGACTATAAGCTTCGGACTTCTCGTGGCGCGGCGGCACAGTTGCTAAACATGCTGGACAAACAGGACGAAGTGTTTCTGGTCGAATTTGCAGATCTCGCCAAAGTCTCGGTCGGATTCACAGGTCGCACGGAAAGGATTCAGAGTGCTCTGAAGGATGTCCATGCGGGTGGTCTCACTGCGATGCTTGACGCTGTTAACTCCGGACTAGCTGAAATGAAAAAGGCGAAGAATGCACGGAAGGCGATCGTCATTGTTTCCGACGGAGGAGATAACCGTAGCCACTACACCTCTGCCCAGATCGAGTCCCTTGTTCGCGAGGCTGACGTGCAAATCTACGCAATGGGTGTTTTCGAACCGATCCTCTCGGTTGGGCTGACCCCTGAAGAAGTCTCCGGGCCGCGTTTGCTGTCCGAAATCGCGGCGCAAACAGGTGGGCGCGCTTTCGCGGCTGCGCTCGCAGATGACTTGCCGAGCGTCGCAAACCGCATTGCGGTCGAACTGCGCAATGAGTACGTACTTGCCTACTACCCGCGAAACAAAGCGCGAGATGGAAAGTACCGCAACGTAGAGGTGCATGTGTCGCAACCTCTAGGGATTGGCTCTCCTCTCAAGGTGCACTGGCGGCGCGGTTATTACGCACCGTCTCAATGATCAGTTGCTACTAGCGGTGACCGCCTGCGTGGACTCCAACCGTTGAAATTGGATGAGGCGATATCGAACGCAGGGCAGTTGGGTGAACAGTTACAGGGGGCGGAACAGGTCGCACAGGCACCGGGATCGGGTGGAATGGCACTCGAACAGGCGGAGTTCCTACCCGCCCCGCTCCCAGAAACACAGGCATGTAGGTGTAGCCCGGCAAGTAGACTGAGTTGAATCCCGGCTGGTACGGGTTCGTATAGCCGTACGTGCTGTACAGGCTTGTACCGATCGAAGGAAGTCCAACCACCGGGAAGTAGGTGAAGGCGTCCGCGCCAGAAGCTGGCGCGTACGTTGAGCCCGGATCCTGGATCTTGGCGACGATCGCGTTGTCCGCCGAGATCGACTGTTGGCGACCTTCAGCCCATGTGGTGAGCATATCGTGGGGCTGGTCAGTAGATTGCTCGGGCACAAGCACGGTCGCGAAGGGAACATCCATAGCGTGCTTGACTAATATTGCCCCTTCATGAGTATCGGCGGATACTTCTGCTGTACCTTGGAGCGTCCACAAGCGCGGCGGATCCGAATCGATGCGGTAGATGCCCTGCTCGGGGAAGCGTACGCTCCACTTCGTGTAGATCAGCGTCACGGAAGTGCCAGCGCTTGGCTGCATCGAATCCACGATCGCTGATCCTGCCAGCAATTCCACGCGGGTATCCATAAGTTCATTCGCAACCATGCGAATCGCGCTTCTGTCGCCTAGGCGGAGGAAGACGCCCGGTGTCAGCAGTACCTCAGCACGGCCTTGCGCCGTGCGCAGTTCGGCACCTTGGGGGACACTCGGAAATTTTCCGGGACTCGCGACCAGAGCCTGACCGGCTAGGTAAACATTCCCTTCAAAAAAACTGATGACCCCGGAACGCGTAGAGATCACGGATTGCCCGGAGGCAGGCAACGTGAGAACTGCAGCAACGGCGAGGGAGACAAACGCAGGGAAGCGACCGTGGAACATAAACGGCCTCGCGCACAAGTATCCGCCCACGCGCAAACGGCGTCAAGGGATAGTCGGATTCGGGAAAGCGCCCAAGACATTATTCTTCTGTGAAGTCACTGCTTGCAAACGCGGTGGCTCCAAGGTTCTCCTCGTCCCTTGGATGCTTAATCCGGGTGTCCTTCGCCAAAATACCATCCGGCTCGAAGCCCATTGCTATCAATAGCATTCCCACGCCGGCGACCGAAGCATCCGCTTGGGATTGATCCGAATGTAACAATGTTACATCCACCTGAGAAAGGGTCGAACGAAGTTTTTGCGTACCACAACCGGTAAAGTGCGCGTTTGCTGTCTTGTTGACATTCCCTCACACCGTGCGTCTTTCGACTAGGTAGTTGAAAACCGCGCGGTAGAGCGCCGGTGCAGTTGCCTATACTTTTGTTGCATCGACCTTGGGATAGAGCTCGCAAATTCTCCATCCTTGGAGGTTGCCCGATGAGTACTTTGGCAGTAGCGCCCGCTAGAACAATGAAGACCTGGTCGCCTATCGTTATCGGTGGATTCGCCGCCGGTGCGTTTGATCTAACTTCAGCATTCATTACCTTTGGATGGGGTGTGCCGCGCGCCATCGCCAGCGGTTTACTTGGGGGATCGGCCTTTCAGGGCGGCGTCGGGACCTGGATACTGGGTGTCGCTCTGCACTTCCTCATCGCATTCTCGGCTGCAGCACTCTACTACGTCGCAAGTTGGAAGCTTTCTTTTCTAAAGGAGCATTTCCTGGTGTGCGGCCTGTTCTACGGCATTGCCGTGTTTCTGGTCATGAATCTTGTGATCTTGCCGCTCTCAGCTGTTCCTTGGAAGATTGGGCCGTTTGATCTTGCGGGATTAATCAAGGGCCTGATGATTCACATGTTCCTCATTGGCCTCCCAATTTCGTTTAGCGTGTGGAAATTCTCAAAGTAGAAGTATCGAGGCTATCGAGGCTGGCTCACTTCTTCACCGATTCCGACTGTGGCTGTCCCCGGCCCACTCCATCTGTTGGGATGTTATGAACGGTGCCGCTCTCGATACGCTCTGGCGCGAATTCGATCGCCGCAACGATTTGGGGCACACCAGCGTCTTAGTCCGGGCCGGGAATCGTCATAAAAGACAGCCTTGCATTTTGAATTTTCGCACCGACGCATCCGAGCGAGCTGTTTTGGATCTCCAAAAAGCACAACAGCGTCTTGCGCAATGGTCGCCAGCACCGCCTTCACGGTCGGGCGATGCCATCGGCTCGATTTCGCTGCCACATCGAGTTGCTTTACTAAGCCAGGTTCACGGGCTATTGCATTCATCAGGCGTACATCACCAGCCCCCGGAATCCTGCGCTCAAGGACAGCGTTCGCAATTCGCCATATTGCTCCACGAAGAGCCTTAGCGCGGTGCAAGTCGTCAAGTCTTATCCGCCATCAGGCTTCCGGCCACACCGCGTACGCCACTCAGGCCGAGGATAAGCGCGCACTGTTCCTCGCCGCCGCCGGTCCTGCCTCCGACTCAGACGCCGTAGCCCGCGAGATCATTAAGGCCATCCATGCCTCGTGTCCCAAGACCCGCTACGCCGTGGGTGCCAATGCCAAGCCATCGGTATTCATGTCGACTTTCATGCCCGACCGCTTTAACGACTGGTTGATGGGCGTCATCACTAAGACATTACTCAAACAGCAGCAGAGGAAAGCTGCTAGCCAGGCTGCGTGAGGCAGAAACAACTTTTCTGCGAACATTACGACGATGCGAATCGCAGATTGAGGAATCTAATCCACCATGCGGATACCAAAACGTCTAATCGGTTTCATTGCAATGATTCAGTTCGTTCTTTGTTTGGCCCATCTACTTCTCTACGAGACGTGGGCATTCTCGCCTGGCGGGAACCGTAGGCCGGGAACAGCGTGGCTCCAGGTGGTTCTCGGTTTTTTGTCGGTGAGCTTTGTTGGGGCGTCGCTGCTTGCGTTCCGGTATACCAATCCGGCTCTGCGTGCGTTCTACAGAGCTGCAGCCGTTTGGCTCGGCGTACTTACTTTCCTTTTCCTTGCAGCAGTCCTCTCCTGGATCATTTTCGGCGTTGCGCGACTGGCTGGGCTCGACGTCAATTTCCATCGGATCGTGGAATTGCTATTCAGTGCCGCGATGGTGATCGGCCTCTATGGCGTTTTCAACGCAAGCTGGACGCGGATCACGAGAGCCACCGTGAGGCTTGCCAACCTGCCACAAGCGTGGCGCGGGCGAACAGCCGCGCTGATCAGCGATGTGCACCTGGGGCACGTGCGAAACGGCAGTTTTCTTCGGCGCATGGTTACGAAGATTTTGAGGGAGAAACCCGATGTGGTTTTTGTCGCTGGAGACCTATATGACGGGACGGCCATCGATGCAAAACGAGCGGCGGAGCCCTTGAATAAACTCACGGCGCCACAGGGCGTGTATTTCGTCGCGGGAAATCACGAACAATTTGGGGATGACGGCAAATATCTCCGTGCCATTGAGGCAGCAGGCGTACGCGTGCTCAATAACGAAAAGGTGGATGTCGATGGTTTGCAGATCATTGGCGTGCCTTACCGGAATGCGACACAGCGGGGCCATCTGGCGTCGGTGCTACAGAGCATCGGGTTGGATCGTAATCGCGCCAGCGTTCTGTTGATCCATGCTCCCGACCATCCTGAAACCGCGGAGGCCGCGGGTGTTTCGCTTCAGCTGTCCGGGCACACGCATCTGGGGCAGTTCATACCCTGGAGTTGGATAGCGCGACGAATATACCGGCAGTTTGTGTATGGCTTAAGCCGGATCGGGCGGATGCAGATCTTTACTTCGAGTGGAGCAGGAACGTGGGGACCGCCTCTGCGGTTGGGGTCGAATCCCGAGATTGTAATGCTCGAATTCCAATAAGACCTCATAGCTCTCAATTGCCAGCAGAGGCTGAGTTGAAAGGCGGTCATACGTGAAGGTGATTCTTCTTGGGCCAACGGGAATGGTCGGACAAGGCGTTCTCCGCGAATGTCTGCTCGATCCCGAGTGTGGCATCTAAATGCGATGGGCAAGATACGTCTGATGAGGCAGTATCTCGATACCGGCAGTGTCTGGACTCAGTTCAAATGAGAGGCTATGAAGCTATGAAACAGTTTGGAAACATCACAGTTCTCTTCATCGCGGGCTTTGGTCCGATCGTCCGTGACGCGGCAGCGAGTCATAAGCGCTACAACGAGAACCTCGGGATCTCTTTCAAAGAGGAGAGTGGAGGGTATCTTCATACGGAGGGGCTGAAAGGAGCAAAGACTTTCGCCCTGTGGCCGCTTTCTCAGGTGGCGCAATCATGTTTTGGCAAGGATTCTTGGCCTGACGACATTCCTGTCCCTCAAGCCTGGCTTGAGTTTGATGTTGACAGCGTCGAAAAGGCGACGGCGGAGCTTGAATCGCAAGGATATCGAATGCTCGTCAAGACCAAGAAAGAACCGTGGGGCCAGACGGTGAGTCGCTTCATTGGACCGGAAGGACTGTTGGTCGGAATCACTTTCACTCCCTTGATGCGACAAGAAGAATAACGCGTGTACGCAGGAACAGAAGGTGCGTCAATGAACGCAACGGTTCTGGGTTCCACGCCTAGGACTTCACCCGTAGGGCCAACGAGCCGGCCAGGCAGCAATGCCACGCACTCCCGAGTCCTGACGACCGCTTCTTTGATTTGAACAACACGAAGTTTACGCCGACAATCTACTTTTGGCGAAGGACAGGTTCAATTTCGGGATTGTTTATCTAGCAAGTGCGGGCCTTCATATCAACCGGATAAGTGCGAATGTCGCATCATCGTTTGGTGCTCTTTGGAGAAGTCATCCCTAGAATGGAAGATTGAGTTGACGAGATCGCCGGCGTTCTAAGAGCGTTGTGCTCCGTAGACGGCTCCTTTCCCCGACACCTTGCCGCTCCCAGTGCCACGCAACAGGCGGGATCATTAGCTACAGAAACGGGAAACCCAGTCTCTTCGCGAATGCGCGGATCCAGTTCATGAAGCAACGCACCGCCTCCGGCAAGCACGATAGCTCACTAATGTCGCCGGCGAATTCCGGAGGGATGCGCTCCGCCCGAATCGCTGTTACGATCGTACTGACCGATTCGTTGAGAGCCACACGGATCCCACCGTCGTGCAGCACGACGCTTTGGGCAGGTTCTCAATTAGGTCTCTTCCGTTCGCCTCGAACGAGCGTTGTTCGGTTGTAGCGCCTCGCGTATGAAATAGTCGAGCATCGCCTGGGCGACAACCGCCATTGTTTGCGGCTCTGTTGTACCCTATTGTTATTGAGGTGGGAAGGCGGGCGCCCTTCGTGTTATGTCAATTAAAGCTTCAGAATCTGCGATGAAGGCCCTGCTGATGGCCGGTCTGGCGGCAGGCACGATCACCGTGGCGTGCTCGGGTAAGGCGACACAGGATCCGCAGGCCGCTGCGATCCCTGCCATGCCGGTCAAGGTAATCGAGGCCACGGCGCTACCGATCAGCGACGCCACCGAATATGTGGCTACACTCAAGTCGCGCGACTCGGCCATGATCATGCCGCAAGTCGAGGGACACATCACACAGATCTTCGTGCATTCGGGTGATCGTGTTCGTGCCGAGGCATCGTTGATGGAGATTGACCCGTTGAAGCAACTGGCTACCGTCAAGAGCACCGAGAGCGCGAGAGCAGCCCAGCAGGCAACGTTGAGCTGGGCGAAGCAGCAGTATGACCGTGCTCGGGGGCTCGCTGCAGCCGGAGTAGTGAGTAAGCAAGATCTGGACCAGGCGAAGGCGGCCATGGATGCGGCGCAGGCCCAAATGGATGCGCTTGACGCGCAGGTGCGCGAACAGCAGGTTCAACTTCATTACTACAAAGTCGTTGCGCCGCGGAGCGGCATTGTAGGAGATATTCCCGTGCGCGTAGGCGATCGCGTGACGACTACAACCCAGCTAACTACTGTGGATCAGCCGGGAAGCCTCGAAGCCTACGTGTACGTCGCGATTGAGCATTCAGGCCAACTCAAAATGGATCTGCCCGTGCAGGTACTCGACAGCGAGGGCAAAGTCTTGGCCGATACAAAGGTGAGCTTCATTTCTCCGCAGGTCGATAACACGACCCAAACCGTACTGGTGAAGGCACGGATTGCGAATGGGAATGACGCGCTGCGGCAGTCGCAGTTTGTCCGCGCGCGGGTGGTGTTTGGGATCCACCAGAGTCCGCGGGTACCAATCCTTGCGGTATCCAGACTGGCCGGGCAGTATTTCGCATTCGTGGCCGAACCGCAGACTGGAGGGTCTTTCGTCGCCCGGCAGAAGCCCCTGAAGATTGGACAGACCATTGAAAATGATTACGAAGTGCAGGAAGGAATTAAGCCGGGCGATAAAGTAATTGTTTCCGGGACACAGTTTCTGTTGGACGGAGCGCCGGTAATTCCGCAGAGCTAGTGGCTTCGGGCTTCCGGCTTGTAGGCATCTGACAAAACCGCTTAGCACTTGGCAATTAGCGTTTGGCCGTTGGGTGTCGAGTAGGGTCTACGAAAAATCCTGACGGCTAAATGCCAGGTGCCATCTGCTAAGTGCCGCTCATGTTCGTTGACTTCTTCATTCGCCGTCCCGTGTTCGCCTCGGTTTGCGCGATGCTGATTATTCTGGCGGGCGCGGTGGTGATTCCCACGCTGCCGATCGCGCAGTTCCCCGATCTTGCTCCGCCGCAGGTGGGAGTCTCGAGTTTCTACATCGGGGCCAGCGCGCAGACGGTAGAGAGCGCGGTCACGATTCCGCTGGAACAACAGATCAACGGCGCGGAAGGCATGAAATATATGACCTCCACCAGCGGCAATGACGGGTCCAGCAACATCCTCATTACGTTTGATCTGGCCCGCGATCCGGACCTGGCCACCGTTGATATACAGAATCGTGTGAACACGGCGCTGGGGAGGCTTCCGGGTGCGGTCAAGTCGGTGGGCATCACCACGGCGAAGACCTCTCAGAACTTCGTCTTCGGCGCAGCCGTCATTTCTGACAACAATCGTTACTCCACGCTTTTCATGAGCAACTACCTTGACGTCTACGTCCGGGACGCTCTAAAGCGCATTCCAGGAGTCGCCGGTGTAGACATCTTCGGCGAGCGCAAATACTCCATGCGGCTGTGGCTGGACCCGGTGCGAATGGCAGGGCGCGGTCTCACCGCACCGGACGTCGTGAACGCACTGTCGGAGCAGAACGTGGAAGTCGCCGCTGGACAGGTAGGCCAGCAGCCGGCGATTTCAGGACAACAGTATCAGGTTAGCGTGCGGGCGGTAGGCCGGCTCAGCGAGTCGGCGCAGTTTGACAACATCATTCTCAAGACGAACGCCGATGGCACTCTCGTTCGTTTGAAAGACGTCGGACGGGCAGAGTTGGGCGCGGAGGACTATGCTTCCGATTTGCAATTCAACGGTCAGGATGCGGTGGGAATCGGCGTAACGCAACTTTCGACCGCGAACGCGCTCGATGTGGACCGGCGCGCCATTGCCGAACTCGACCGCTTATCGAAGAGCTTTCCGCCGGGGATGCATTACAAGCTCGCGTTCGATACCACCGACGCGGTGGGCGAATCCATCCGTGATGTGCTCTTTACGGTGGGTTCGGCGATCCTGCTGGTCATCCTGGTAATCTTCATTTTTCTCGGCGACTGGCGAACCACGATGATCCACTTCATCGCCACCCCGGTTTCGCTGGTCGGCACTTTCGCTTTCGTGAAGTTACTCGGCTTCTCCATCAACACGCTAACGCTGTTTGGTATCACGCTCGCCACCGGGCTGGTAGTCGACGACGCCATTGTTGTGATTGAAAACATTGAGCGCCACATTGCAGGGGGCGAGCACGACTCCCGCAAAGCGGCGTCGGCGGCCACGGCCGAGATTACCAGCGCCGTCATCGCAACCTCGCTGGTACTGGTTGCGGTGTTTGTGCCGGTTGCGTTCTTTCCCGGGACGACGGGCATTTTGTTTCGCCAGTTTGCGCTGACCATCGCATTTTCCATCGCCATCTCCGCCTTCAATGCGCTCACTCTGGCACCATCGCTGGCGGCAATTTTTCTTGCCGGGCCCCACAGACAAAAGTGGTGGTGGCTGCGAAAGTTCGACGAGGGCGTCCGGGCCGGAACCGACGCCTATCGCGGCCTGCTGCATTACGTCCTGGAACACAAGCTGGCCATGGTGATGCTTTTTTTCAGCGGCCTGGGCGCAACCTATCTCTTGCTGCAACATGTGCCGAGGGCATTTGTGCCGGACGAAGATCAGGGCTACTTCATCATCGTGGTCCAGGCTCCAGCCGGCGCTTCGCTGGAATATACCAAAGCGATCAACAAGCAGGTTACGGACGTGTTGGCACGCGTGCCCGACGCCGAAGAAACCTTTTCCATTGCGGGCTTCAGTTTTTCTGGAGCGGCTGCAAACCAGGGCTTGATCTTCGTGGGACTCAGGCCCTATGACCAGCGCAAAGGCAAGGACCACACGGCGGTGGCAATTCTGAACCGCCTTCGTCCGCAATTGTTCGGGATCTCGGGTGCAATCGTGTTTGCCACGCTGCCACCGGCGATCAACGGTCTGGGAGCGTTCGGCGGGTTTCAGTTCGTGGTGCAGGATCAGGCCGCACATAAACTCGAGGAGCTGGCGGGTGCCACACAAGCACTGATACGGCAGTCGGGAGAGCGCAAAGAACTAGTCAGCCTGTATACGCCGTTTACCGCGAATGATCCGCAGTATCTGGTCACGATTGATCGTGAAAAGGCGAAGAGCCTCCACGTGCCGCTGTCGCAAATCACGGACACACTCGGCGTCTATGTGGGCTCGGCATACGTGAATGATTTTGATTTTAATGCCCGGTCGTACCGCGTGTATGTGCAGGCGGACAAGGGTTTCCGATCGGCGGCGCAAGACATGAAGCAGTTTTACGTGCGCTCGGACAGTGGAGCCATGGTGCCGCTTGACAATCTGATCAGCATCACGCAAACGGCCACCCCGCAGGTAATCAGCCACTACAATCTGTTCCGTTCCGCAGAAATTGATGGCTCCGCTGCGCCGGGATACAGCTCGGGCCAGGCGATCGCGGCGATGGAACAGCTCGCGGCCAGGATGCCGCGGGGATTCTCCTTTAGTTGGACGGGGCTGTCGCTGGAGGAATTGCAGGCCGGTGGTACATCGCTGATCTTGTTTGGACTGGGAACGCTGGTCGTGTATCTCACGCTTTCAGCCCAATATGAAAGTTTCGTGCTGCCGTTTATTGTCCTGCTGGCCGTGCCCATGGCACTGCTCGGGGCGCTGAGTGCGCAATGGCTCCGGGGTTTGCAGGATGATGTGTTCTGCCAGGTGGGACTGGTCATGCTGGTCGGGCTATCGAGCAAGAACGCGATTCTGATCGTCGAGTTTGCCGAGCAGCTGCGTGAACGTGGAGTGCCGCTGGCGGAGTCGGCAGTGCAAGCGGCGACGATTCGCCTGCGGCCCATTCTGATGACCTCGCTGGCATTCATTCTTGGCGTCGTCCCGCTGGTCATCGCTTCTGGCGCGGGAGAGAACGGACGTCACTCGGTAGGAACGACCGTATTTGGTGGGATGATCATGTCCACGGTGCTCAATCTGTTTTTCATCCCCGTGCTTTATCTGATTATTGAAGGGTGGCGCGAACACCGGAAGGCGCCGGAACACCGATAGACCTAAGAGGAATGATTTCTTTGCGTAGAGTCGACGTGTGGCGCAGTAGTTTAGGTGCCGCCTAGCTGTTTTTGGCCCTTTCGTCTGCCGGTGCCTCAATAGCGTGTGGCCCGGCCTGTGGTCGGGGCAAAGCGGGAAGGAATTTGTGTCGGCCCGGCCATTTCTGCATCCTGAGACGGAGAGACAGGCAACGGAAGTAGGCCATTGTCGCAGTGGTGTGTGGTTAGAACTCCGATCTTCTACTCGACCTCACCAATGCCGAAGGCAATCCTGCGGACGAACCGAGTTGCCGGGTTGACTTTGTGCGGTTGGATCAGGTGATCATCGCTCGTGCCGACAACTTGCAGTTTCCACCCAAACATCGATTCACCCTTCCCGCATTTCCGCAAGCGCAAAACCTGCACTGCGTGATTACGCCATCACGGTACCGGCTTGTGCAATCAAACTTTTTCACCCTTACTGGCGTGTCGTTCGCCAAAATGCTATCTAGCCTGACGGGGAGCACCGCTGGCATACACGCGGCTTCTACGAGCGGACGGCACTGCTTTATCACCAAGCGCGAGGCACCCCACCAAAGAAGCTGTTCTAGGTGACACTTCCGGGTGGGCGCTGGCGGATTGACTGGCAACGAACGAGCATGAGCGGCCCTGCCGCTACACATCCTTCAGTTGCTCCTGGGTCATGCCGAAATAATGACCGAGTTCATGTATGAGAGTCTGGCGAATTTGATAACGAACTTCTGCCTCATTGGAGCAGACCGCCTCGCCTCAGCAACATTGACGAACTCTTCGCGTGTCATTCTTCACCCACTGATACAAATAAGGGCACGCTCACTCCGAGTAGCCGTCGTCTGTGTCTTCATCCTCGTCATCGTCTTTGCGGTCGTCTTCGTATTCCTCTTCCTGTTCTTCCTCGTCGGGCTCGTCCCGAAGAAGGATATCGGCTTGCGCCGAGCGATCCGAAGGGTTCGAGTCGAGGCATTGTGGGCATATTCTGCTCATGTCCACATGGTACTCTGTGCCCGTTGTCAAGAGCGGCGGGTGTTAGTTTCGGGCGCTGGCACGTTGACTGACTAAGATTGAAACTCTCAGAAGAGCAAAAATGCGGCTCCCGTTTGACCGATTCGCGCTTTCTACTAGATGCTTGGGACCCATGGACGTTGAACGCATCATTGACGAGATTGAGCAGCTACAGGAAATGTTCGAAGCCCCGGACATTAGGCCACTCAGCGAAAGCGACATCTCTGCCGCCAATCGAAGGCACGACGAGATGCTCGCCCATAGCCCTTGGTTCCGGTTGTGGCAGCATTTTGGCGTCTGTTGCCGATCTCAATCTCCCGAACTCCAACTGCCGGAAGCGGACGTCTAAACTCTACTTCATTATGGATTGTGATCCAGCCGCTGGCTGGCCATTTCGAAGAGCAGCACACCAGCCGCGACCGCCGCGTTGATGGAATCGCACCCGCCGTACATGGGGATTCGAACCACGAAGTTCGCCGCCTCCAGCACTTGCTCAGAAAGTCCCCGTTTCTCGCTTCCTATTACGATGATTGCCGGGAACCTATAATGCAGATCTTTGTAGTCCATCAGTCCGGCTGGCGAGGAAGCAGCGATAGCAACGCCATTCAACCTTGCCCAATGAACGAATTCTCGCGGCGAACACTTGACGAGCATCTGGGAAAATAGCGAGCCCATTGTCGCCCGGACCGTTCCAGGATCGTAAGGATCGCAGTCTGGACTGAGGATGAAGGTTCTGGTCACGCCAGCCGCTTCAGCGGTTCGGATCATTGTGCCAAGGTTGCCCGGCGATTCAATGGACTCGACCGCCAGCCAGAGAGAATTCGGTTCCACTCTCATGTTCGGCAGGGGCGTCCACCGCTGCTTCAGTATCGCGCCGATACCCTGCGGTTCACCAGCCAAAGTCAGGTCTCGGTAGAGTTGGTGTGAAAGCCGGATACTGGGAATACCCCTCTTCCGCAGCCGTCGTGCGAGCTTCCGACCAAACAGATTGGATAAGACCGATGGGTCAAGGAAAACAGACTCAATTGCAGCATTATGCTTGATAGCGCGGGCAAGGTGACGAATGCCTTCGCTGACGTAGAGTCCAGTTCGCGAACGACCTTGGGGGCTTTGGAGCGAGCGGAGGGTTAAAAAGCGGAGATCACGACAGTTGCTGATGAGTGGGTACTTGTTTTCATTCATTACCTCGTTGCGGCGTTACGGAGCCGCTGCCAGTGAGGGATTTAACACCGCGCTGATTCTCCCACAGCGTTGGTCTCAGCACAAGCCAGCGATTTCTGTGGTCAGAAATTGTCCAGTCGGTCGAAACTACGCCGAAGCGGGATGAGGTACGTTCATCCCGGAACACAACGGTTCCGTCCTCATCCTCGACTTGGAGATAGATATTCTTCGCAGCGACCGCCCGGTGCTCGTCACCAAAAATGAGTGCGCGAATGTGCAGCGATTGGCCGGGCTGATACAGAGGCTTATCGGTTTGGACGAGGATTCGGCTGGGTGTCCCATCTTTCAGATCGTTTTCCGCGCTCTTCATTATTGCCCCACGTTGGGCCGCGACGGCAACCTCAAGATCGCGGAGATCGGCGGGCAGGGACATCGAAAGCACCGCATAGCCGTTAGCGTCCGTGGTACCCGATGCCGAGACCAACGCTGTTTCCGCGGCCCCCCCACACACCTGTGCCCTGATCGCCACACCGCCGATTGCGCGATCAAGGACCGGGTGACTTGTATGAACGCGAACAAAGAACTTCTTGCCCGGCTGGACCAATGCGGGCGCTGAAACATGCAGCGCAAAGTCCTGTACGGATTCGAACAGTGGCAAGATGCCGTGTGCCACTTCAGATCCATTCCCAGTGACACTGTAAGGAAGGCGATACCACAGCAGGTCCTCGCTCTTCTTCGGAAGCTCAAGCAGGCTAAATGACCCGGACAGTTTGTTCGTACCAGTTTTCAGTTGTGCAGCAGAGGAAGATGACGCGATTTGAGTCCCCGCTGGTGGGCCAGTCGATTAACACAGTCACTGGAACTCGACGTTTGCGCTGAGATCGCTTCTAATCTGCTGGGCTCTCACGAATCAACTGCTGATAGACCTCGCGTGCATGATCGTAGGCTGCCTTAGCCTCTCCAATTTCTGCCTTTGAAATCTGACCTGACTTCTGGGTCCAGCACTGATTCACGCTCTTCAGCGCCCATTCCGCGCTGCGGCGAGAAGCCCGGATGGGCTTGCCATCCACGATTACGAAGACGGGATTCGTATGAGCGGCCGGAACGATCCGAGCGGCCACCCAACTGCTGGCCTTGATAGGAATTTCAAATTTCATTTCTCGCGGCGTGCCATCAGCCAGTAGTTTCTGGGAAGCCGCCAACTTACCATTCACGACAATCTCCACCGCCACTTCACGGCTATCTCCGATGCGGGCGCGCTCGACGTTCCAATATGGTTGTTCATCATACGGCAACTCATGCAGCGATTTGTTGGGATGCTCGGGCAGATATGCTGCTGCGAGTAAAGTCACAGGGACCTTGGATCCGGCTGGAAGGCGAAGTTCACTGTCCGTGTCGCCGATATGCACTCCGCCGACGCTCAGGTTCATCAGGTGTGCCCTGCCATCAGAAACATAGCTGCGACCTCTTTTCACGGCATCCAGCCAGTTGCCGTAGCTTACGGCGCCCGATACCGAAGCATAGGTCCTTCCCATCCCCACGCGGCTGTCGTAGATACAGGGAAAATCCGTCTCGCCAGCAATTCGAGTGCGGAATCCTAAATTCAGAGTGTGATACCAGATGTTGAGTTCCCACACGTAAGGCGTGTCCACAGCAGAAATGAAATCGACGGCATTGGCATGCGTAACATCGATGATGTATTCGTTAGCCCCGATCCCATCGAACCCGGGCACTTCGTAGTTGGGCAGATCGGTACCGTGGACGGCGAGACCCCAACCAGAATGCGCAAATCCGACAAGCGCTCCTTGTTCTTTGGCCCAGCGGAGAATTGGCAGATCCCAAGTCGGCCAGTCCGTTAAACGCTTGGTCCCGGGGTAGTCCTGATCTTTCAGATTCAGCAGCACGAGATGTCCAGCGTGACTCGATGGAAAACCTGAGACCTCCAGGTCGTAGTGCATGAGCTGCCGCTTTGTAGATAAAGGATGATCGTGCCCGGAGAAGAACTGCTTCTGGTAATAATAGTCCGGACCCCAGGTCAATACCGAGCTGACGTTGATGCGCTCGCCGCGAACCTGACGCATCATGTCGTCCGGCAGTACTCCCTCAGCCGGATTTTGGTAGTGACGGCAACCGGCGGCATGAATGTGGTGGTCTCCCGAATACCAGCCGGCCATCGCCGGATCGATCCATCGTTCGAGTCGGAATTCAATCTCCGCTGGCCCTTTCGAATCTACTGTGAAGTTCTTCTCTTCTGTAAGGTACTCAGGGCCTCCCGTGTACGTCACTGTGTACTGCCCTTCCGGAAGGGCCACGTTCTCACCATCAGACCTGTAGACCTGTGGCTGGAAGAAGAAATCCGGAGCAAGGCGCTTTGAAGGATTCGGGTAAAGACGTCCCTGGGCATCGCGAACGATGAACGAAGCCATGCCCGGCTCTCCATTTTCGTCGCGCACACGAAAAGTTACGCGACGCGCCGGACGGGCCGTGAACAGAACCGTCATGTCATTGCGAAAGCCGATATCTTGAGTTCCCTGCCCCACATTGAAGCTGATGATCGCCGACCGCTGCCCGGGGTCACGACTGTAAATCGTGAGGATCTGGTATTCGACCGCCAGGCCCGAGAGGCGCGGCAGCATCGGAGGTTTTTGATATAGAGAAATGCTGACGTAAGGAGATGTCGGCAGCGGATAGAGCGAAATGTCGCTCCAGCGCTCGGCAGCCTGCTGCGGCGTAAGCTCCATCGCCGGTTCGGGAGAGCCGGTCGATTCTATGTAGGCGTCTCCCGAGTTTGGACTTTCAACTTTGAGTTGCGCGGTTACTCCAGCCTCATTGATCACTTTGACCAAAAAAAGCCGCGTGCCCGCCTCCACCAATTCTGGTCTCGCGGGACCCTGTTCCACTTTCACACGGCTTTCCGGATTAATGTGAACCAGAGCTAAAACGTGGGGATCAAGGACACCCTGCAGGTGCTTGACCGCTTCACTCTCCTGCGCATCCGCGATGGCTTCGTCAATACGGGCAAGATCGTCCGCTGAAAACGGTTGACCGAGATACGACAAAGCGGTTTCCATCTGGCGGACCTGTTGCGCCAGTGGTTGCAAGGGAACTGCGGGACTCGGAAGCTGGACCTGTTGTGCGTTGGCGATTACTGCCAAAGTGGCAACGAAGATGCAAGCAGCGCTAACTCGAATCATTGATACATCGCCCGGATGAAATTTTGATCGGCCGAAAGTTGATAATGCGACAACTCCGTGGAACCCTGCGGTCCTGGGTGACTCACTATAATAAAGGACGCCCACATTCGAGCCTGGGTCCAGGAACCCCTGAGCCGACGCCAACGCGACGCCTTTCGGAGCTGCATCCGAGACATCGACTGCCTCGGGATTGTCGGATCACAGTT
>Ga0075434_100001554_pt1 | contig 19456 bp, 18 predicted proteins | sample RhiMethybrSRZTD3_FD_75298 | JGI IMG/M metagenome (GOLD analysis project Ga0075434, IMG submission 75298) | Populus rhizosphere microbial communities from Tennessee, USA - Rhizosphere MetaG P. TD hybrid SRZTD3 | ecosystem: Host-associated > Plants > Roots > Rhizosphere > Soil | place: USA... | reverse complement strand
AGAACCCGGATCATGTCGACATCGTCATCCACAACTACCGGTGGCGTTTGGGGCTGGCCGAGGGCGAAGCCGAGTACGCCGAGCTGGAGAATCGGCTCGCCGAGGCTCCGGCCATCACCGTGCCCGCGATCACCCTCGAGGGCGACGCCAACGGTGCGCCTCATCCGGAGCCGAGCACCTACGCCAACAAATTCACCGGCAGATATTCGCACCGGACGATCGACGGTGGCATCGGACACAACCTTCCTCAGGAAGCTCCGGAAGCTTTTGCCCAAGCCGTCATCGACGTCGACCCCCACTAACGAAGGAGCTCGTATGTCAGAGACGGTCACCGAGAACGCCCCTCTCACCGTCGTTCTCGTCCACGGCGCCTTTGCCGACGCTTCGAGCTGGAACGGTGTCATCGAGCGCCTGCAGGCCGCTGGAATCCAAGTGACGGCGCCCGCGATTCCGCTGCGCGGCATCGCTCACGATTCGGCCTACGTGGCCAGCTTCCTCAATCGGATTCCCGGCCGTGTGCTCGCCGTCGGCCACTCGTACGGAGGTGCGGTGATCTCGAATGCCGCAGCTGACGCTGACAACGTCGTCGGTCTCGTCTTCGTCGCCGCCTTCGCCCCCGAGGAAGGCGAGCGACTCGGCGAAGTGGAAGCCACGTCTAGGGACAGCGTCCTCGGGACGGCACAGGTCGCTCTCCAGTATCCGACAGGAGACGGCGCCGAGACGGCCACTGAATTCGCGATCGATCCCGCGAAATTCCACGATGCGTTCGCCGCCGACCTGCCGCTCGAACAAACCGCCGTAATGGCCGCAACCCAACGCCCGGTCGCGGAGCCAGCCTTCTCGGAGCCCTCGGGCCCGCCCGCCTGGAAGTCCTTGCCAACCTGGGCTGTGGTTGCGACCGGCGACAAGGCGGCCGGCGCGGACGTGATTCGCTCCATGGCCGAGCGCGCCGGAGCCACCATTACCGAGGCCGAGGGCTCGCACGTGATCATGGTCTCGCAGCCTCAAGCCGTGACGGATGTGATTCTGGAAGCCGTGGCGACCGTCGGCTCAGTCTCCAAACACTAGGCCGGCTCATATGTCCGACATCGTCATCCACAACTACCGCTGGCGGCTGAGCCTCGCTGAGGGCGAGCCGCAGTACGGCAACCTGGAAGCCAGGCTGTTCGAACGTACTGTGATCACCGACGCCATCCTCGAAGTCTGAGAGGGACTGCCGTGAGTTTCTTCAGCAATCTCCGCAGCGCTGGCGCATTACCCGTCGAGGGCCACCTCGCTGGTTTCGATGGGGCGACCGGTTGGCTCAATTCGCCCCCGCTCAGCGCGGCGGATTTGCAGGGAAAGGTCGTGCTCGCCGACTTCTGGACCTATACCTGCATCAACTGGCTCCGCACGCTCGCCTTTGTACGCGCCTGGGCCGGGAAATACCAGGACCAGGGATTGGTCGTGGTCGGCGTGCACACTCCTGAGTTCCCGTTTGAACGCGACGTTGACAATGTCCGCCAGGCGGTGGAGGACATGGCCGTCCGCTATTCCGTAGCGCTCGACAGCGACTACGCGATCTGGCAAGCGTTCGCCAACAGATTCTGGCCGGCCGTTTACATCGCTGATGCGGAAGGGCGAATCCGCCACCACCAATTCGGCGAGGGCGGATACGCAGAATGTGAAATGGTCATCCAGCGGCTGCTGATCGAGTCCGGACGCGACAACGTACCCCACGACCTCGTGTCGATCGCTCCGGATGGTTTCGAGGCTCAGGCCGACTGGGCGAGCCTGGCGTCTCCCGAGACCTACCTCGGCTACGAGCAAGCACGAGGGTTCGCATCACCCGGCGATGCCGTCATCGACCAGACCCACACCTACGTCGCGCCCGACCGGTTGAATCGGAACCATTGGGCTCTCGCAGGGGATTGGACGATCGAGCGTCGGGCGAGCGTACTCGACCGCACCGGTGGCCGAATCCTCTTCCGCTTCCACGCCCGCGACATCCACCTCGTTATGGGACCGCGTCCGCGAGGTGCTTCCGTGCCGTTCCGCGTACTCATCGATGGCGAATCTCCCGGTGACGCTCACGGACTCGACGTTGACGAACAGGGCCGCGGAACCGTCGCCCAACAACGGCTCTATCAGCTGCTTCGTCAGCCGGGAACCATTACGGACCGCACGTTCGAGATCACGTTCATGGCACCCGGCGTCGAGGCATACGTGTTCACATTCGGCTAGAAGTCCCCGAGAGACGAATACCTACAGCCCTCCAGGCTGCAAATGGTCACGTTCCATAGAAATATCGGCCCCGTCGTTGAGCTCAGCTGATCTGCTCGTCAGGGAACAGCGGTGTTTTGTCGGCCCGCTGCCAGGCTGCGGTCTGGCGACGCATCAACACGATCAGTACCGCAATAGCGACGAGGCCGCCAGCGACCAGCGCGGCGATTAGTGGCTGCCCAGACAAGATGGCGGCAAGCAGACCGGCTGCCGAGCCGGCGAGGACCGCTGTGACCACACTGACCATGCCCGCGACCGTCACGAATGTCTGCCACGGTCCGCCCCGCAGGCCCTGGATATTCAGCCGCTGCGCGGGCGGCACGCTGAGAAGATAGTCGACCAACTCAGGCGCGTACTGGAAGTAGTAGCCGCGCAGCCGAGCGATCCGATGCGCGTAGTTGTAGTCCTCGACCCCCGACTGCAGTGTCCGATCAAATGTCACCAGCCCCACGAATGCCAGTGTCGGTAGCAGGATGAGCCCGAAGGCGTAGAACGCCGCGCCGACGCCCGTGGCGGTGGCGACGAGCCCGAGGCCGACCAAGCCGCCCGACACAGCGCCGAGGAACATGCTCGCTCGGCCAGTGGCCTCGGCAATGGTGGACGAGCGGGCACCCTGGAGGGTGAAATGCTCAGTGGTTACGAAGCTGACGGCTGCCGGAGGCGGAACGCCGCCACCGTCAGGATCGGCCTGATTCTCCGAGTCATTGTTCGCCACGCCACTGCTCCCTACGACGAGAGGCCGACGCTCACCGGCCGATGGACACCGCTACCCGAAGGTACGACGACGCCAAGGCTAGGGCAGTGACCAGGGACTGGCACGGGCGCGACGCAACCCCGAAACACGGCAGATTCTTCCTAACGGCAAACTTGATCCCCGTCGAGGAGTACAGATGGACTTTTCCACAAGACTCGAAGAACTTCAGGCCAAGGCCGACGAGACCGTGGCGACCGCGCGAGCGGCAGCAGCGGAGAACCGCGAACAACTCAAGCAGCGCATCGACAAGGCACAAAACGATGCAGATCAGGCAATGCGGGACGCCAAGCAGCAAGTTGAGGAAACGGCCGATCGAGCCGAGAACAAGTTGGCCCAGATGAAGGCCGATGCTGCTGCCAGAAGAGAAGACCTCAAGGCAAAAATCGAGAAGAGGGCGGAGGAGCGGGACGTCAAAGCTGCGGCCAGTGAAGCTGATTGGGCCGAGCTCGACGCATCTGATGCCATCGACTACGCCGTCTACGCCGTCGAGGGCGCGCAACTGGCTGTGCTCAACGCGCTAGACGCGCGCGTCTATGCGGACGAACAGGCCAAGATCGCCGGCATATAGGCAAGCCGCTCCCGAAAGCGGTGCAGCCGCCTGTCGGGTGGGTCTTCGAGAACCATCTGACACCATTCCGGCGAGCCCCTACGCCTCGTCGCTGACGGCCAACCTGCGAGTCATGGAGCGCAACACACCTGCGCAACTCGCGTTGGCCGTCCCAGGATGGCAAACGAGTGTCGGATCCGCTTCGCAGACACTCTTTGGCTGTCTTGCGATGGAAACGTACGCAGGCGGCCGGCCAAAGCCAGGATGGCTGTGAGCGTAGGTGGGCCGCTGAACGCCGTCTTCGCGGCCGACGGAAGAGCGATTCCCGGCCGACTCCTGCCAGTAGTAGTTCGCAGGGATGCGACTAGGTCAGCCGGCTTGGCGCCGGATCACCCACGGGAACTGTGTCTGCAATCGCTACCCCGACAAGCACGGCGCTTGATGCCGCGATCCCGACGATCAGCGTTAGCGGCGCCGTGGCGAGGGCAAGGATCGCGAGCGCAGCAATTCCCAGCGGTCGCGAGCGCGGGACGTAGCCCAGCACCCGGCGCAGGAAGAAGACCTGAGCGAGCAGGAACAGCGCCGGCCCGCCGAACGCGAGGATCGTGAAACCACGCGTCACCTCGTCGCCAGGATGAGCGATCGCAAGCTCGTCGCCGACGGCGATGCCGATCAGCGCGAGCACCATCAGCATCAGCGTCCACGTGGCCCACCACCCAACACCGCCGGCGTCGGCGGCGTTCTCGGCCACTTTGATACCGATCGCCTCGGTGCGCTGGAAGTAGCACCACCAGAGAGCGACGGTCCCGGTGAATGCAATCGCCAGCGCGAGCAGACGCTCTACTTCGAACGGCTCGTCTGTAAACGCGTTGCCGGCCGTCAGCACACTCTCGCCCAGCACAATCAGGAAGAACAGTCGGAAGCGCTCGATGAGATGCTCGCCCGCGATCTCGGTTTGCCCGAGCGCGACGCGTCGGCCACGGCCAGGCAACCAATGCAGGATCCCCGCGCCGCCGTAGGCGACCGCCACGGCAAGCCCCCAAAGCATGAGGCGTGCGGTGCCATCCACGATCGCCCCAGCCACCCAGAGGCAACCAGCGAGCAGCTCCCAGACGAGGACATTGACGAAGTGCTCGCCGAGCGGCCGGCCACGCAGGGCCACGATGAGGAACAGCGCACGTCCCACCTGAAGTACCAGATAGCTTGCGACGAACAGCCACGCGCGCCCACCAAATGCATCGGCGATCGCAACCGACATCAAGAGGCTGGCGAACATCAGCCCCACGAGCAACAGTTGGACCGGAAGCCGATCCGGCTCGAGCCAGTTCGCCCCCCACGCTGTCATGTACCAGGCGTAGAAGACCGCGAGCGCCAGGATCACCGTCTCGGCAGCCGTTCGTAGATCGACGTGCTCGACCAAATGGTGCGAGATCTGTCCGATCGCGAAGACATAGACGAGGTCGAAAAACAACTCAAGCGGAGTAACGACGCGCTCCGCGTTGGGCGACCGCGAAACAGCGATCCTCATTGCCGGGATCCTACGCGCGGCGGATTTCGCCGCGGGTTTGGAAGCTTGTCAGCGCGGCCGGCCTTGCGTCTGCTGGCCACTTGGCGAGATATCGGATGAGGAGCTGGGAACAGGCTCAGGGGGGAGCGGCCCGAAGTCCGGATAATGGAGCGCGCCACGCCAGCGAGCGCTCGCACGGTCGAGGAAGTACTCCGTGCCCGGGTCCCAGGTATGGCCGATCCCGTGCCGGTGCAGGACGTATCCGATGGGATGGGTCCGGTATAGCACTCCGCCGGCACCGCGGATCCTGTTGATCAGCGTGACGTCTATCGAGCGCCTCACCGGACGCCAGCCTCCGGCCGCCTCCAGGTCCCCGCGGCTGATGAGCAGAGTGCCGCCGGCGAGGTGCGTGTTGTACATCTCGGGACGGCTCGAACGCCGGATCGTCGTGTCGAGATCCTGTAGATATACGAAGTCGGCCGCCTTGCCAACCATGGTCGCCTGGGAGTAGTGCCGGGCAAGTACAAGATCCCAGACGTGTTCCGACCCGTACCGGTCGTCGTCGTCGAACTTGGTGATCAGCGAGCCCGTTGACCGCGCGGTCGCGCTTGCCAGCGCGTCGCCGAATGGAAGTTTGCCGTCGATCCTTACTACATGGACCGGCAGGCTGCACTCGGCCAACAGGGAATCCACATCGACCCCATCCATCTGATCACCGTGCAGGGCGAGGACCAGCTCGAGAGCCGGATACGTCTGCGCGCAGATCTGCTTGATCGACGCAGCCAGGTAAGACGGTCGGCGGCTGGTCAGCAGAACGCTCACGGCCGGCAGCGACTGCCACATAGCGTGTGGCCCAAGCGACTGGCGAAGGACCAGTCCGGCGGAGTGTTCGCGCAGTGCGGCCCGCCGCTGCCGGACGCTACGCAGTTCCCAGACCAAAGGCTCGGCGTCATCGGGCGGAAGCGGCTCGGTGAGAATCCCTACCAGCTCGGGGCCTATGAGGGCGCTGATGTCCGCGGGCATTGCGGGCCAGGTGCAGATTGCGCCGGTCATCGCGACCTGGATGGCCAAACTGGCAATGCGGACCGAACCCGCCGGATCGTCGCTGCCGACCCCCGCGAAGTCCACCACGCCGACCTTGCGGAGATAGATCAGAGACGCGTCGATCAGCGGTATCGACAGGCTTCCTCTCGTCCGGCGCTTCCCATCCTTCGAGGTGAGGGCCCACGCGTTCGCTCTCACATTGACCTCGATGCGCATCTGCCTGCCCTGCGGACCGTCGTCGGCCTTGCGACCGAGCGGGTTGATGGCAGTCGCGTCGATCATGATGGGCAGGTTCGCGACCCGGTCGCTGGCGTCGATAGACCGGATCGTGTGTAGGCGGGTGCCGTCGGTCGACATCTTGTGGCTTCCCGACCGCAGCAACAGCAGGTCAGGTGTATCGGGGCTATCCAGGTCGGCAGGTACGCCGTCTGCGACCGATACGTTCGGCTGCGTGACCAAGTGCGCGGCGGCCGGCGACTGGATCCTCACCTCACTACTGATCGGGGTCGGGAGCGGCTGATTCGGAGCCATGACGTTGTCCACCGCTGCGATGACGCGGCGCAATTCGATCGGCTCTTCCAACCGGATCGAGACCCGGATCGATTCGGTCCCCCGCCTGGGCCGCCAGGTGCGCTGGGAGATCACCCCGGGCAACGGGCCCAGCCGGCCCGACCAGTCACGGCTGGGAGCTTGCCACTGACCGACGACGATGCTTACTCGGCGGGTGCGGACCGTCGCGGCATCGTCAGCGGCGTACCAGCGCAACCATAGCGGCGAGTACGCGGTGACACGGATTCGCTCGGCCAAGCCGCGCGGGCGTGTCCCAAGGGTGAGCTGCGGCGAATCGGGCGCGGTCCACCTGGTCCGGTTCAGGAAGTGGCGCGCGCGCCTCGGCAGCCGCTGGGCGATCCGGCCGAACGGGGGGCCGATCCTTACCCACAAGGCGAACTCCCTTCCTAACCGATCTGAGGGTCGTCAGCAATGATCCGAGCCGGGCCAGCCGCCGACGGCAAGCCGCATGCCCCTGGTCTGCCGGCAGGCACTATATCCACTGAATGTGTCGTCTCCGTATCGCGGTCGGGGCAGCCGTGATCGATTTCTCCTCGCTGGCATCTGACGGTACGTATACTCCCTGCTCGTGCAGCGCGCACCGGACACAGCTCCATTGATCACTGGCGTCGGCACTCCCCGGGTCATTCGCAACGACTGGGGCACGGTTGCCGTGCCGGAGATCGGCTCGTGGACACCTGCGATGACCGTAAGCGTGATCATCCCGTCGTTCGGGAATCAGCATCTGCTGGATCTGACGCTCGCCGGATTGGCGGGCCAGACCTATCCGAGCGAGCTAATCGAAGTCATTGTCGTCGACGATGGTTCGGAGCCGGCGCTACGGCTGCCCGAACGGCATCCGGCGAACTGCCGGCTGCTGCGAATCCCCGCCGACCACGCCAGCTGGGGTAGCCACAACGCTCGACAGTACGGCGTGGAGCGCAGCACCGGCGAGATTGTCATGTGGCTCGACTCCGACATCGTGACATTCCCCGATCACATCGAGGCGCAGGCGCGGTGGCAGCATGTGTTGCCGGATGCGGTGACCATGGGGTACAAGCGGTTCATTGATGCGGAGCTGGCCACGTCTGTGACCCCGGACCAGGTGGCGGCGATGTCCGAGGTTGGCACCCTCGATCAGCTCTTCCCGCACGACGAGTCGGTCCGGCACGAATGGATCGAGCGCGTGTTCGATCGCACCGATCTGCTCCGTACGGGCGATCATCTGAGCTTCAGGCTTGTGGTTGGAGCGACCGGCGCGGCACGGCGGTCATTGTTCGACGCCGCCGGCGGCTTCAATACCGCGCTACGGCTGGGCGGTGACACTGAGTTTGGATACCGGCTCGGTCAGCAGGGCGCCGTTTTTGTCCCGGTGCCCGAGTCGCGCAGCTGGCACATTGGCCTGACCCGGATCATGCAGCATCGGGAGGCCGTCACGCGCTACTTGTTCGCGCACCTTGCGCATTTCATGCCGCTTCCGGGGAAGTACCGCAGGCGGACGGCGGGCCGGATCTGGCAGGTGCCTCTGGTTGTTGCGCAGATGACAGTTGATGCTTCGTCTCTCGAGTTGACCCGGGCATGTGTGGACCGGCTGTTGTCCTGTGGGGAGGATGATTTGAGGGTCGTCCTGGTGGCTGACTGGGACAGGCTCAGCGACCACCGGCGCAAGATACTCGAGGACCCGGACCTCGAGCTGCGGCTGATCGAGTCCAACTACGCCGGCGATCCCCGCGTGTCGTTCCGCACTGAACCGATCACCTCGCCGTTCCCCTCGCCGTATCTCCTGACAGCCGAACCACCTTGGGCGATTGGCTTCAGCACGGTGCCCGACCTGATCGAGTTGGCCGACGCTGGTCAGCACGGACTGGTCCGGGTCGAGTCTGGATCCCCTCGAACCGAAGTGGCGACGCTGTGGCGGACGAGCGCGGTTGAGCGGGCGCTGCGCGTCCTGCGGCCCGGCGAGGCACTAGCCGATGCGGTGACGGAGGTTTACGGTGCGTGCGCCGTAGCGGCCGAGAGCATCGGCGTGAGAGACCTGTCGACCATTCCGGGTGGCGCGCTCAAGGCCCAATGGCGGCACCGGGTGCCGGCCCCATCGAAGGAACCGACTTTAAGCAGGGCGGTCCGTCGCTACTGGCGGGCGGGCACCCGGCGGGTGCGCCGGGTAGGCCGTCGCTACCGGCGGGCGATTATGCGGCGGGTGCGCCCGACAGTCGCTGACCGCCGTCCGCTCACGCCGGGTGCCGAGTAGCCAATGCCGGTCCTTGAGGATCGGCGTGCAGACGTGGCGCCACGTCACGGCTGGGCGGTTCTGCCGGGAGCGTGGTTGTTGACCGGCCGGCAGTCGCAGCATCAACTATCGTGGCACGACCCCGGGCCCCTCGGATTTCATGAGGGGCTGACCACAGAATCCGATTGCGGTTGGCCGGTCGACCAAGGCAGGTATGGTCGGCCGGACCGAGTTGCGCCAATCTCACATCACAGTTCTCACTAGGAGAGACGTGTCAGACGACGTACACGGTTCGGTGCGTCCGCCAACCTGTGAGAGTGCGCTCATCGAAGCGCACACGTCGTCGCTGCGAGCGAGTTCGTACCGGTGGTCATCGCCAGACATCCTGCTGATCTTCGTTGCGGTGGCGTACTGCATTGCCGGGTTACTTCGAGTACCACGCGGGATGAGCCCGACGTGGGACGAAGTTGTCTACCTGAGCCAGGTAGCAACTGGCGTCGAACCCGTCCCCTTCAGCGAGACCCGAGCCTGGGGAATGGCGCTCATTGCCGCCCCAATAGCGGTGATCACACCGTCGATCGTCGTGGTTCGCACATATCTGACGCTCTTATCCGGCTTGGGGCTATACCTCGCCTTTCGCCCATGGCTCGGAGTAGCGCGCGATGACCGAACCTGGGCTTCGTATGTCGCACCGGCCGCAGCGGCGGGCTACGCCACGCTGTGGACCACGCTGCTCTTCGGCAGCATGGCGTACCCCAACATCTGGCTGTCTTTCGCATTGACCGCAGGCGTGGGGCATGTATGCCGGCTGCTCGCCAAGCCCAGCTCCCGTGGTGCTCTCATCGGGGTTTGTGCGTCGTTCACGCTCGCGTCGCTGCTGCGGCCTACGGACGCCCTGGCGGCTGGCGGTGGCGTTTTGTTGGCAATTGTTCTTATCCGCGGCCCGCGCAGGATCTTGCCGATCATGGCTGTCCTCGGCGGCCTAGGGCTGGGTTGGGCCGTCTGGATCGTTGAAGCGTACGCGCGGTTCGGCGGCCCTATCGAACGCTTGCGGAGGGTTTCGGAGATCGTCGGGTCGCAGTTTCAGTTCAGCCTCGGCCGGCACCTCGATACCGTTGACGGGCCCTACATCGCCTGCATACCCCAGCGCATCTGCCAGGGCGGACCATGGGAGGCCACGGTGTGGTGGTTCGCCCTGCCGGGCCTAGCGCTGCTGGGTATCGCCGCTTCCGTCTTCGCGCCGAGAGCCAGTCGGAGACACTTCTATGTGTTGCCGGCGCTCTCATGCGCAACGTTCCTCGTGCCGTACATGGTGCTGAGCCCTGAAAACAGTCAGGCGCGGTTTCTTATGCCCGCGTACGCGTTGCTCATGGTGCCTGCTGCCTACTTCATCGTGTGGGCTGCAACCCATACCCGATCCCCCGCGCGATGGGCAGTCGTGATCGTCGTGAGCGTCGCCCTGATTTCACACGTGGTCGTGCAACAGGCGACACTTGAACGCGCGCTCGATTACAACCTGCCGACGATGCAGAAGTTCGCCGACCGCGCTCAGATCCTGCGCAATACGGCCGGCGTACACCGACCGTGTCTTCTCTACGGTCCCGGCGCAATACAAATCTCCTACCTCACAGGTTGCGCTGCCCACTACACAACGGCTGTACCAAACACCGGCGATAGCGTGATCTCCGCAGCCCTGGCCGACGGGGACAGGGTCGTCGTCCTACTCGCTGGCGCGAACACGGCGCTGCCCGCGCCCTACGCGAGATGGCAACGCGTCGAGGCGCGGTCCAAGCGTGTGACCCTCCACGCCGCGGTTTCACCACAAGGCCCGTGACTCGTCGGACTGGCGATGGTACTGCTGCCAAAGCAGCTGCCAGCAAGCCTCGCCGGCCATGAAAGCGGCCAAGGGTCGACAACCATTCCGGCGCGTAGCGAGGCGCCCTCAGACCTTTATGCAGTTCGATCTGGGGTGCGCCTTCTTCGACACGGCCGAGAGGTATGGCGGCGGCGAGAACGAGCGACTCGTCGGCCGGGCGTTAGCGCCGATCCGCGACCAGGTCGTGATCGCGACGAAGTTCCGCGTCGGGGACTCGGCCTCGGGCGCGGAGGCCGGTCGGCAGATTCGGGCCCGGGTGGAGGCGTCGTTGACGCGTCTGGGGACTGAGTATGTCGAGCTGTATTACCAGCACCGGGTATCGCCGTCTGTGCCCGTCGAGGACGTTGCCGCTGTGATGGGCGAGCTGATCGCGGAGGGCAAGGTCGGTGGCTGGGGACAGTCTCAGGCCACCGTCGAGCAGATCCGCCGGTGCACACGCGGTCACTCCGATCACCGCGATCCAGAGCGAGTACTCGATCATGGAGCGGATGTTCGAGGCCGACGTCATCCCAGCGTGTGAGGAGCTCGGCATCGGCTTCGTCCCGTTCAGCCCTCTCGCCAGCGGCTTCCTGTCGGGAAAGGTCACCGCGAACGAACCTACAGCGGCGACGACGTGCGCCGGGTCATCACCCGGTTCGATAGGGACAACTTGGTCAAGAACCAGCCGCTGCTTGACCTGCTGCATGCGTTCGCGGACGAGAAGGGCGCCACCCCCGCCCAGGTCTCGCTGGCCTGGATGTTGCACAAAAAGCCCTTCAATTGTCCCGATCCCCGGCTCGTGCAGGCTCGAGCGTATCGAGGAGAACCTCGGCGCCGCCGACATCGACCTGACCGATGAGGAGTTCGGCCGGATCGAGGCGGAGCTGGCGAAGATCGAAATCCACGGCAACCGCACCGACGAGGACATCGCCAAGCTCCGCGACCTCCACTGACGCGACCGGCCACTAGCGAGCAAGTCTCCTCGAAGGACTGCAGATGTGCTGCGAGTCTGTCATCCCTCCTTCGAGGCATCTATGGCCCGAAGCATGAAGTCGGCCATGACGTCTTGTGCGGCTTCGACCATGTGTGCGCCGTTGGCGGTCTGGCATCCGGCGGCCTCCGCGGCCTGCAGAAGCGGGGTGACGCCGTGCCCGGCGATCACATCGCCGACGAACATCGACGCGGTCAGTAGCGCGGGATCGACGGGGAGCGGGTCGCCGTCTTCCATGCCCATGGGGGTCGCGTTGCAAACCATGTCGCAGCCGGTGGGATCCGGCGCCCCGGCGCTCACCCGCCCTGGGCCGAGATCTGTCAGCAGCCTGAGTAGCGTGGCGGCCCGGGAGGCGTCGGCGTCGTGGATGATGAGTTCGCCGACCCCTGCCTGGAGAAGGGCGATGGCGATCGCGCTGCCCGCGCCGCCGGCTCCGAGCAGGAGTACCCGCGCTCCGTCCGGCTGGGCTCCATGGTCTTGCTGCGCCTTCACGAAGGCGAGCCCATCCAGCATGTCGCCGTCCCAGCTCCGGTCAGGATTGCGGCGGACGACGCTCACCACCCCGAGCATCCTGGCGCGCTCAGAGCTGGTGGCGCAGCGGGCGAAGGCCGTGAACTTGTGCGGCATGGTGACCAGGATCCCGTCCACGTTCCGCGCGGCGGTGAGACCCGCCATGACGGTGTCGAGGTCATCGGCGGGCACCTGCATCGGAACGCAGATGCCGTTGTAGCCGCGCTCGGTGAAGGTGCGGGTAAGGCGCATCGGCGACTCGACGTACCTGATGGGATCACCGATGATCGGGAACAGCCGGGTAGCGCCACTGAGATGGTTGACCATGTTGCTACTTGGCCCCTTCTTCGGAGTCTCTGGCTTTCAACCTTGACGATGTCGTGGAGGGCCCTCCATGGTTTCTTCGACACGCGATCAAAGCGACCGTGGCGATGCCGTTGACCGTAGCCTCACACCCGCACGAGTAGGGAAGTCTTAGGCAGTATTTTGCTGCGCAACTCTAGTCAGAGTCATATTTTGCGCCCCCGGTAGGACTCGAACCTACGACCGACAGATTAGAAGGCTGCTGCTCTATCCTCTGAGCTACGGGGGCCGGAGCACATCGTTGGTTGACCGCACGGCCAGGCTCGTGCCTCACTGTAGCGCCGGAATTGCCGAAGGACTCGGGCATCCGAGGTGACAGCGCTTCGGAGAAGACGTCTGACACGGCGCGCGGCGCAGTGCCCGATTGGTTGCTGTTTCGGGCCGCCAACCCACGGGTAGGCGATTTTCATGGCAGCCGATTCAAAAGATTTCGAGCAGTTTCTACGTCAGCGCCAAGCTGCCGGTGGGGAGTATGTGAGCGGGAATCCCGAACCATTGGGACGCGTGGTTGCGCAGCGTCTTCCGGGAACGTTCTTCAGCCCGAGAGGCGATGTGACCGCGGGTACGCGCGAGGTCTGGGCGCGATATGAACGGGACGCGTCCCGCTTCGCCAGCGGCAGTGAGAACACGTTCGAAGCACTCGACTCCGCTGCCAGCGATGACATCGGTTACTGGATTGGCTTCCAGCGGTCTCAGGCATACATGCGCGGCGAGGAGCAGCCCGTACCGTTCAATTTACGAGTGACAGAGATCTACCGCCGCGAGAACGGGCAATGGAAGCTCGTGCATCGCCACGCTGACCCACTCAAACGGCAGGCATAGCTGAAACCCCGCAAGCGTCGGAAGTTCGACCCTCAGACGCCGCTCATGTGGTTGAAAAGTCCGCAACGGTCGGTAATTTGACCCCGCGCAGCGGCTCGTGAGTCGAGAACTCCTCAATAGTCGGAGATTGGGCCAATCGGATCGCCGCCCAGCACGTGAGTAGGTTCGCTCAGGTGAGGGAGGGGGGAAACGACGATGGATTGCCCTCCGGAGTCACCCACAAGACACCGGAGCTCATGCGCATGCGGAGCCTCGCCGTTCCGGTGTACGGGCCAACCATCCTGGTGGCCGTCGGACAGGGGGCGATCCTTCCCTTGGTGGCTCTTTCAGCCCGGGCACTCGGCGCCAGCGTTGGGACCGCGGCTTTCATCGTCGCGCTGATAGGTATCGGACAGCTGATCGGCGACCTGCCTGCGGGCGCGCTAGCTGCCCGAATTGGTGAGCAACGAGCATTGATCGCGGCCTGCGCCCTGGACGCCCTCGCGCTACTTGGCGCATTCCTGGCCCAATCGCTCATCGTCCTCGCGGCTGCCATCACGGTCACCGGTCTCGCCAATGCGGTGTTCGGTCTGGCTCGCCACGCGTACCTCACGGAGGCCATTCCGGTACCATTCCGCGCCCGCGCGCTCTCCACGCTGGGCGGCACTTTCCGGATCGGCCTGTTCGTCGGACCATTCATTGCTGCGGCCATCGTCACCCGATTGAGCATTGGCGCCGCGTACGGATTCGCGGCCGTCATGAGCCTCGTGGCTGCTGTCCTGACCGGTTTCCTGCCAGACCTCACCGGAGGCCGGCGCGCGGCCAACCGCAACGGCCGGCGCCATCGATCGATCGTCTCCGTACTTAGCGAGCATCGGCACGTCTTGCTGACGCTCGGTGTCGGCGTTCTGGTGATCTCAGCTGCCCGAGCCACCCGCCAGTCGATCGTGCCGCTGTGGGCCGAGTCCATCGGAGTGGACGCAGCGACGACCGCGGTGATCTTCGGAATCTCCGCAGGGGTGGACATCTTGTTGTTCTATCCGGGCGGCGCGATCATGGACCGCTTTGGGCGGGTGTACGTCGCCGTGCCGACCATGATCGTGCTCGGGCTTGGCTTCTTGCTGTTGCCGCTGACCACTGGGCCCACTAGCGTCGGCCTGGTGGCTGCGCTGATGGGTCTGGGCAACGGCATCTCCTCCGGCATTGTTCTGACGCTCGGCGCTGACGCTGCACCACCCCAGGATCGTGCGCAGTTTCTCAGCGGGTGGAGGGTTTGCAGCGACGTAGGCAACGCCGCAGGTCCATTGGTGATCAGTGCCGTCAGCGCACTCGCATCGCTCGCACTGGCGGCTGTAACGATGGGACTACTCACCTGGGCGGGCTCGGGATGGCTTGTCAAGTGGGTGCCGAAGTACGCCGGCCAGCCACCTCGCCATAACAGAGAAGCTCAGGAAACCTAGAGATGGCCAATAGCGACCTCCTGGTCTGGGTCGACTGCGAGATGACCGGACTCGACTTGATCAACGACGACTTGATCGAGGTGGCGGCACTGGTCACCGACGCGGATCTCAATGTGCTGGGCGACGGAGTCGATCTGGTGATCAAGCCCAGCCAGCGGGCGCTCGAGCAGATGGGTGATTTCGTACGCGGCATGCACGAGGCCTCGGGTCTACTCACTTTGCTGGGTGGTGGGCTGTCCATGGCAGAGGCGGAGCAACGAATACTCGACTATGTCCGGACTTTCGTCGCAGAACCTGGCAAGGCTCCCCTGGCCGGCAACACAATCGGCACGGATCGCGCTTTTCTGGCACGCGACATGCCGACATTCGAGCGTCATGTTCACTACCGCAGCGTTGATGTGTCGAGCATCAAAGAGCTGGTCCGTCGCTGGTACCCGCGGGTCTACTATCAGGCTCCGGCGAAGGCCGGCAACCATCGCGCGCTCGCAGATGTACAGGAGTCGATCGAAGAATTGCGGTACTACCGCGATGCGATCTTCGTGGCACAGCCTGGGCCGGATAGCGCAGCAGCCAAGGAGATTGCTGATCGGCATCAGGGCGCGCTGACAGGCGTCGTTCCGGCGCAGGAGTGATTACCGCCCCAAGGCGCCGACCGGTACACTTCACGCTGCGCAGTGTGGTCCGCGAAGCATGCTCCGTGGCCTCTCGCTTGGTGGGTGTAGCTCAGCTGGTAGAGCACCTGGTTGTGGTCCAGGATGTCGCGGGTTCGAGCCCCGTCACTCACCCCAACGTAGGCCAAGAATCGGGAAACGATCTTCGCGGAGGCTCGATGACCTACTACCCGCTCTACCTCAGCTGATTGCCATGTCCATCTCGACTGCGCGCCTCACCGCCGCCACGTTCGCCGGCCGTGTAGCCGGTGCAGCCTCTCGATTGGCCCGGCAAGGGACTGGGGCATCGATCCGCGGCAAGGTGATGCTCAAAGTCGACCCGGGTGCGCTGGGCAAGCTGCTTGCTGGGAAGCGAATCGCTGTCGTATCAGGCACTAACGGCAAGACCACGACCACACACTTCCTGGCCGCAGCAGTGCGTGCATCGCTGGGATCCCACGCAGATCGGCTGGTACACAATGCAGACGGGGCCAATCTGCATCATGGCCTCGCATCAGCGCTAAGCGGTCACCCCGAGGCCGACATCGCGATCTTGGAGAGCGACGAACGGGTTGTCGGCGACGTGATCCGCCTGGGCCGGCCCGAAGTTCTGGTGCTGCTGAATTTCAGCCGTGATCAACTCGACCGCCACCATGAGATCAAGAGCCTCGGCCGAAGCTGGCGCACGGCCCTGGCTGGCGCGGGGCCGAGCGGACCTGTTGTGGTTGCCAATGCGGACGAGCCGCTGGTCGTGTGGGCAGCGTTAGCAGCCAAGCAGGTCATCTGGGTAGACACCTCGACGACCTGGACTCAGGATTCGTCGTTGTGCCCGGAGTGTGACTCCACCCTGATCCGCATTCAGCCCGACGCAGCGTCGGGGCTGGTCGGCGATTGGTATTGCTCAGGCTGCTCCCTCGCCCGTCCGAAAGGTGATTACCGCGTTGAGAGCGGCACGATCGTCGATCGTTCGCAACAGGTTTGGGATCCACAGCTCAGCGTGCCTGGCGTCTTCAATGTCAGCAATGCCGCCTGCGCGCTGGCCGCCGCCGAGTTGCTGGGTGTCGATCCCCGAACCGCGCTGCGCGGAATGCGTACTGTCACCTCCCCTGCCGGCCGTTTTGCCACAGCACAGTTCGGCACCACGACCGCCCGCCTGCTGCTGGCGAAGAACCCAGCCGGCTGGGCCGAAGCTCTGCCACTCGCGCAAACCCAAACGGTCATACTCGCCATTGACTCAGCAGCGGCCGACGGCCGCGACGTGTCCTGGCTTTGGGATGTCGACTATGAGCGCCTAGCGGGGCGAAAGGTGATCGCGACCGGACGCCGGGCTCAGGACCTAGCCGTACGCCTCAGGTATGCCGAAGTCGACTATCGCTGCATACCAGACCTTGCCGCTGCCCTCGCAGACCACTCCGAACCGGTCGACGTGATCGCGACATACACCCCGTTCCAGCGGCTACGCAGGATGGGGAGGGTCTGATGAACGGTCGAACCCCCGGTCGGCGTGTCGAAGTGGTGTTGATCTATCAGTCGCTCCTCGGCCTCTATGGCGACCGCGGCAATGCGACCGTGCTGATCAAACGCTTGGCCTGGCGAGGGTACGACCCGGTGCTGACGGTCGTAGAACCGGGCAATCCGCTGCCCGACACAGGACATGTTTATCTGCTCGGTGGCGGAGAAGACGCGGCCCAGATCACTGCAGTTCGAGCTCTCAGGGCCGACGGCGGACTCTATCGAGCGGTCGAGCGCGGAGCCGCAGTACTCGCGGTGTGTGCCGGCTACCAGATTGTCGGCAACACCTTTACGGTCGGCTACCAGGACGAGGTGATCTCAGGGCTCGGACTTCTCGACGTCACCACGACCCGAGGCCCGGTGCGAGCCGTCGGTGAGATCATCAGCCGCTGGAACGGCCGAGACGGTGATGATCAATGGCTGACCGGCTTCGAGAATCATGGTGGCTATACCAGGCTTGGACCGAGGGCGGAGCCGCTTGCCACTGTGGAAATCGGGATAGGCAACTGCAACGACGGCACCGAGGGCGCCGTTTCCGGCACGGTGATCGGCACTTATCCCCACGGCCCGGTCCTGGCTAGAAACCCTGCGCTGGCCGACCATCTCCTCGAGCTGGCGCTAGGTCACGAACTGGAACCCCTGGCTCATCACGAGATCAAAAAGCTGAGACGGCAACGACTCGCGCGGGTCCGCAGGTCCTACGCGCGTAGACGGTAGCGTGTCGCGAGTGCCTCGCCCTTGCCTCGGTTTATTTAGACTCGCGCGACGCATGGATGAGTGTCGATGACTGACGGTCCCCTCGAGGTGATCGTCATCGGTGGCGGCCATAACGGTCTCGTCGCGGCCACGTACCTGGCGCGGGCCGGGCGTCGGGTGAGTGTGATCGAGGGGCGCAGTGAGCTCGGCGGGGCTGTGGCCAGCGCCGAGGTGTTCGGCGGAGTGGCCGCCCGACTCTCTCGCTTCTCCTACCTGGTCTCGTTGCTGCCAGATGCACTCATCGATCAGCTGGGTCTCCGGCTCGAGCTACGCAGCCGTCAGGTCGGCTCCTACACTCCAGTGGACGCGACCGGCCTCCTCGTCGAGCGTCAGGAAGGACGCGCGACACGCGACTCATTTCGCGCGTTGGCCGGAGACGACCGCGAATATCAGGCATGGGTGGCATTCAAGGAGGCGATGCACGAGCTTGCATCGATAATCGAACCAACCTTGATGCAGCAACTCCCGCGTACCGAAGAGCTGCGGTCGCGCATCGATCCCGACCTCTGGTCTGCCGTGGTCGAGCGGCCGCTTGGTCAGGTCGTCGAATCGACATTCAGCAACGACACCGTACGCGGCCTCGTGCTCACAGACGCCCTGATTGGCACCTTCACCTCGGCCCACGATCCGTCACTGCGGCAGAACCGGTGCTTTCTCTATCACGTGATCGGCAACGGCAGCGGAGAGTGGCGGGTGCCGGTTGGCGGCATGGGTGCGGTGACCGCTGAACTGGTCCGCGTGGCGCTGGAGGCGAAAGTCTCCATCCAAACGGGCTGCCCCGTGGAAGCGATCGAGCCACAGTCCGGCGGCGCCACAGTGCGGTTAGCCGACGGGCAGTCGATATCGGCCGAGACGATTCTGGCCAACTGCGCGCCAGCAACGCTCCAGCAGCTGCTAGGTGAGGCGTACGAAGTGCCGGTGGGCAGCCAGACCAAGATCAACATTGTCGTGCGCCGGCTGCCACAGTTTCGTTCGGGCATCGAGCCGGCAGTCGGCTTCGCCGGCACACTGCACCTCGGTCAAGGCTATGATCGGCTGGAGCAGGCGTACGAAGAAGCACAGGCTGGCCAGATTCCGGATCCCATGCCATGTGAGGTCTACTGCCACACCCTCACCGATGGTTCGATCCTCGATCCTGAGCTCCGGGCTGCCGGGTACCACACCCTCACTCTGTTCGGAATGCACACGCCGGCTGGTCTCTTCACGGCCGATCCAGAGGGCTCACGGGAGCAGGCCAGAGACGCCGCACTGCGGTCGCTGCAGGCAGTGCTCGCCGAACCATTGCCGCCCTGCCTCGCTCTGGACCGTCGCGGCGAACCGTGCGTCGAGGTGATGACGCCACTCGATATCGAAGCCGAGCTTGGGATGCCCGGCGGCAACATCTTCCACGGCGATCTCGCCTGGCCATGGTTGGCCGACGACGCACCGGCGAGGACGGCAGCCGAACGCTGGGGTGTAGCCACTGCACATCCAGGAATCCTGCTCTGCGGCTCCGGCGCCGTCCGTGGCGGCGCGGTCAGCGGGCTCGGCGGCCATAATGCCGCTATGGCCGTGCTGGAAGAGGAGGGATCCTGATACTGTTCTTCTTCGCGCGCCGCTAGCTCAATTGGCAGAGCAGCTGACTCTTAATCAGCGGGTTGGGGGTTCGATTCCCTCGCGGCGCAC
>Ga0075434_100001550_pt1 | contig 19467 bp, 19 predicted proteins | sample RhiMethybrSRZTD3_FD_75298 | JGI IMG/M metagenome (GOLD analysis project Ga0075434, IMG submission 75298) | Populus rhizosphere microbial communities from Tennessee, USA - Rhizosphere MetaG P. TD hybrid SRZTD3 | ecosystem: Host-associated > Plants > Roots > Rhizosphere > Soil | place: USA... | reverse complement strand
CCCAGCGATGGCCGTCCTCGCGCAAGACCTTCGCGAGCGTGCCGAGGATCCGTGCTCCAGATGCGCCTAGGGGATGCCCGATGGCAATCGCGCCACCGCGGCCGTTCACGATGTCCGGGTCCACTCTCCAGGCGTCGATGCACGCCAGGGACTGCACCGCGAAGGCCTCGTTGAGCTCCACCGCGCCAACATCGCGCCATGCGACACCGGCGCGCCGGAGCGCGATCTCGGCAGCCTCCACCGGCGCGTAGCCGAACATCTGCGGTTCCAGTGCCGCGGTGCCGCGCCCCGCGATTCTGGCCGTCGGCTCGCGGCCGATCACATCTGCCACGCTTTCCGAACCGATCAGCAGGGCGGATGCGCCGTCGTTGAGTGGCGAGGCGTTGCCGGCGGTAATGGTTCCATCCGGCCGGAATGACGGCTTGAGTTTGGCGAGCTTCTCGGGCGTGGTGTCTGCGCGGATGTTCTCGTCGCGTGAGAGCACGACGTCCGGGACGCTCGTCACCAGGTCGTCGTAAAAGCCGTTCTCCCAGGCCTGTTGGGCCAGTTGGTGCGAGCGATACGCGAACGCATCCTGACGCTCGCGGGAGATGTCGAACTTCTCACGGAGCTGCTCGTTCGCCTCACCGAGCGACACCGTCCACTCGGTCGCCATGCGTTTGTTGATCAGCCGCCAGCCAAGAGCGGTCGAGACCGCAGTGACGTCCGAGGCGGGGAATGGCCGATCCGGTTTCATCAACACCCATGGCGCGCGGGTCATCGATTCCGCACCACCGGCGATGATCATCTCGGCGTCGCTGGTCTCGATACTGCGCGAAGCGATCATGGCCGCGTCGAGACTCGACCCGCAGAGTCGGTTGACCGTTGTCGCAGGCACGCTGACCGGAAGGCCGGCCAGTAGGCCTGCCATCCTGCCGAGGTTCCGGTTGTCTTCCCCGGCACCGTTGGCATTGCCGAAGATCACCTCATCGACCGCGGTCCCCTCCAGTCGTGGGTTGCGCTGCAGCAGGGCAGTGATCACGTACGACGCAAGGTCGTCCGGTCGGACTCCGGCGAGCGCGCCATTGAACCGGCCAAACGAGGTCCGCACCGCGTCGTACAGGTACGCCGCAGTCACAGCACCTGGGAGCCGTACATCTCCCCAAGCGGGTCGGCGATGAGCTCCATCCGCGCCCCGTCAGGGTCGCGGAAATAGATCGAGGTTCCGCTTTCCATCTGGTACGGCACTCCGGCCTGGTCGAGGTTGTGTTTCAGCCGCTCCCACTTGGCCGGCTCCACCGAGATGGCCATGTGGTGCAGGCCACCGAGGACCTCCGCGTACGGGCCGAGGTCGAGGCCGGGGAAGTCGAAGAACGCCAGCAAGTTGCCATTGCCGATATCGAAGAAGAAGTGATTGGACCCCTTGTAGTCACGGTTCTCGAAGATGTCGGTGAGGGGAAACTCAAGGATGTCTTGATAGAAGCGGATCGTACGCTCGACGTCGGCACAGAGCAGCGCTGCGTGATGCAGACCGCGCGCGGCGGAGGGCGGCCTCTGCTCGGGCGCTAGCAGGTGCGTTTCGCGTATTCTTGCCCGTTCCTCCTCGATGGCGGCCAGGTCGATGTCAGTCATGATCTTGCCCACGCTGCCTAGATGCGGAAGAACCCACCGAGGAACCGGTCGGCGAGCTTCTTGTCGCCGCGTACCGTTCCGCCGTTGAACCGCCCGAATGCAGTCAGGACAAAGCTGCCAGGATCGAACTCGATCACTGCCGGTAGGTCACTAATGTCGCCCGATTCATATGCCATGCCGTCTTGCGAGACGCTGATGCGGTTGTCACCAGCGTTAGGTCCGCTGAGGATGCGTACGCCGATGGAGTACGGCTCGACGTTCTCTGCGGAACGCATTGTCCCAGCCCAGATCCCGAACATGAACGGTGTAAGCAGGTCAGCAACATCGCTGTGCAGGCCGTGCTCTCGTCCCGTGCCCTCGCGAATGTCCCAGGAGTGGACCCCGTAGTCCATCAACTGGAATGCAGGATAGAAGAACGCCGGCACCGGGCCCATATAGAAGTGCGGCACCATCAGTCCAGTCCAGTCCTCAGGCGTGAGGCTTTCGAAGATGCCCATCATCTTGTCGAAGTCGGTGCGCAGCCTGTCGACCATCTCCCTCTGGGGTAGGTCCCGGAACGACTTTCCCTGCTCTTCGGCGCGCTTTGCCATGCCGACCAGCCCATACGCAGGATCGACCTGGGTGTTGCTGCGAGCGGCATCGAAGCCTTCGAAGTACGTCTCCGTGGTGTCGACGATGTGCCCGACGATGTCGCGTACATCCCACTCCGGGCATGCTGTCCTGGCTGTCCATGTCGCCGGTTCCCCCGCCAGCGTGAAGAAGCCTTCGGCCTGATCTCGCACGACGCGAAGAACCGTGTCTTTGCCGTCGTACGTCATCGCATTCCAACTCATCGTTTGCCGTCCTCCTCAGTGATGTAAGCCGTTAGTCCGTTTGAGCCGCCGCCAACAACAGATGCGTGTTCGCATAGCGAACACACGTGCGCATACCATTCACGCAAAGCGTCTCTCCCGAACAGAACAGTGTCAATGATGATGCGGCGCAGCGTCATTGAAGCGCGCTGAGCTTGTGGAGGCGTACCCAACGCCATGCGAAGTAAGAAAGGCTGAACATCTCATGGTCGAGTCCGAGCGCCCGGCCGGCTACGTACAGTCGCTCGAGCGTGGTCTCGCCGTGATCTGCTGTTTCTCGGCCGAGCGCCCGCGACTCACTTTGTCGGATGTGGCACGCCAGAGCGGGCTGTCCCGAGCCGCCGCACGACGTTCGCTGATCACACTGCAGACCTTGGGTTACGTCGGTAGCGAGGGTCGGCAGTTCCACCTCACTCCGCGGGTGCTCGCTCTCGGTTATGCCTATCTGTCGTCGCTTTCCCTCACCGATGTCGCGCAGAGCCACCTCAGCGACCTCGCCAACGAGGTACACGAGTCCTGTTCGGCGTCCGTGTTGGATGGCTTCGAGATCGTGTACGTGGCGCGCGCGGCAACCAAACGGATCATGACTATCTCGCTGTCAGTCGGCACCCGGCTCCCCGCGTACGCGACATCCATGGGCCGTGTCTTGCTCGGCGCCCTTCCGGCCGAGCAGCTCGATGCGTATCTCGACAGGGCATCGTTGGCGCCGCTCACCGAGCGAACGATTGTCGATCGGGATCGGCTGCGTGCAGAGGTGGAGCGGACCCGAACTCGTGGCTGGGGCTTGGTCGATCAGGAACTAGAGGATGGTGTCCGATCCATAGCAGTCCCAGTACACGATTCAGCCGGGCGGGTTGTGGCCGCCGTGAACACCAGCGCCCACGCGACCAGGGTGCCGTTGGCGACGCTCCAGAGGTCTTTCCTCCCCAAGCTCCGGGCATGTGCCAGCGCAATTGATGCCGAGCTTCGGACCGTGCGCTAACCCCATCCCGGGTGCGTCGCCAACCGGCGACCTCCGGCACGTCGACCTAGCGGACTTCCGACCCCGGCCCACGCTCTGCGTCGAGCTCCGCCTCGAGCTCTTCCTCGGCTTCGAGCTCTTCCTCGGCTTCGAGGTCGGCTTCCAGCTCAGCCTCGGCTTCGGCAATAGCGACATCGATCACAAAGCCAAGGGCGTCCGTGATCTTCCCAGCCGCTGACACCACTCGCGCTGTGCCGACGATCGGGGCTACCGCAACGAGCAGACCTTGTGCGTCGTCGAGGGTCAGCCCCACGTCGGCGGACGGCTCCAAATTCAATACATACGACGCGGCCGGAGCGTCGACTGCCACGAGGGCAGCAAGCCGAGCAAGCATGTGCTCGCGCGCGGCCAGGGTGCCGCGGGCCACCGACACAGCGGTGATGTCGACGAGGGTGTTGAGTACGGGCTGGTCGTCTGGCACGGTGTACCTGCTCTCATTTGGTTGGGGGATGCGTACCGCAGCGGAACGCCTAGCCAATCCTGTCAGCACCTGACCGCTCGCTACCACCCTCAGGCTAGATGCGTGCGGCGTGTCGCGGCTCCGCCAGCGAGGGTCGCCGGTTTTCCCTGCGAGTTGGCCCGGCAGCGCTTCGCCAGAAGCGAGCCGAGGAAGGGGCATGGGGCTTTGTGTGTAGTGGGTCACGAGAATGTCGGTCATGGACGATTTGTCAGGGTTGCAGGGCCGCTCCGCGTTGATCACCGGCGGAGCGAGCGGAATCGGCGCCGCCATCGCGCGCCGGCTCGCCGGACTGGGCGTCGCGGTACAGATCGTTGATCTCGATCTGGCGGGGGCGCGGGCGGTGGCCGCTGAAACCCGCGGAGAGGCATGGCAGCTGGACCTCAGCGACCCGGGAGCTCTTCGCGGCGTGGAGCTCGAGGTGGACATCCTGGTCAACAACGCCGGGATCCAGCGGGTCAGTCCCATTGAAGAACTCGATCCAGATGTGTTCCACAGGATGCTGATGATCATGGTGGAAGCGCCGTTTCGGCTGATTCGGTCGGCCCTGCCGTATATGTACGCCAACGGGTACGGCCGGATCGTGAACGTGTCCTCGGTGCACGGCCTGCGCGCATCGGCGTACAAGTCCGCCTACGTAACCGCCAAGCACGCCCTCGAGGGCTTGTCCAAGGTGACCGCGCTGGAGGGTGGTCCGCACGGGGTGACGAGCAACTGCGTCAATCCCGGCTACGTTCGGACGCCGCTGGTGGAGCAGCAGATTGCCGACCAGGCCCGAATTCACCGGCTCGCGGAGCCGGCGGTACTGGAAACGATCATGCTGACGCACAACGCCGTCAAGCGTCTTGTCGAGCCCGAGGAAGTCGCCGCCCTAGTCGGCTGGCTGGTCGGTCCAGAGGCGGCTATGGTCACCGGAGCCTCATACACCATGGACGGCGGGTGGACAGCACAGTGAGCAGCTCCTACCGGTCGATCCGTGCAGCGGTCGACGGTGGCCGGTTGCACGGCGGAGAGTGGAATGCCTCCGGTGCCACGACCGTCGTGGCCGTGCACGGGATCACCGCCAACCATCGCACCTTCGCACCATTGGCCGAGGCCCTCCCCCAGCACCGGCTGCTGGCTCCCGATCTTCGGGGTCGGGGAGCGAGTCGCACCTTGCCGGGGCCGTGGGGGATCGACCGGCACGCCGAGGACGTCGCCCGGCTGATCACCGCCTCCGGCGGGGGGCCGGTGGTGCTTGTCGGCCACTCGATGGGCGGCTTCGTAGCGGCTGCGCTGGTCCGGCGGTTTCCGGATCTCGTTTCGGGTTTGGTGCTCGTCGACGGAGGGCTGCCTTTTCCGCCGCCGCCCGAGGGAGTCGACGTGGACCAGGCCATCGCACAGACCTTAGGGCCGGCCTTACAGCGACTACGGAGAACATTCCCCAGCCGGGAGGCCTACCAGCGATTCTGGCGAGCCCATCCCGCGCTGCACGAGGCCTGGAGCGAAGCCGTCGCCGACTACGTGGACTACGACCTAGTGGGCAACCCGCCGGAACTGAGATCCTCGGTGTCGTCGCAGGCGGTCAGCCAGGACGCTCGGGACCAATACCAGGATCCAGATACGGCCGACCTGCTGGGTGGCTTCACCGGTCCGGCGCGGCTCTTGGTGGTGTCACGGGGACTGCTCGGCCAGCCGCCCGGCCTCTACCCCGAGGAGGAGCTAGTGCGCTGGCGCCGCCGACTGCCCTCGCTGCCTATCGACGAAGTACCGCAGCTGAATCACTACACGATCATCTTGCATCCGTCCGGCGCGGCCCGTGTCGCTGCGGCGGTCTGCACGCTGAGCTGAGCGACGATCGCGCGAGCGCTGTGCCTAGTGCCGAGCATCCGAAGTCGCTTGACGTATGCGCCGCCCAGGCGGCGCCCCGCTGCGTTCTCGTCGTCGCCCATAGAACGACGCTATGGGACTCGTCCTCGGCCTTCCGGTGCATCCACCTGCACGACGCCTACTGTCAAGGGACTTCGAATGCACGACACTAGCCCCTCCTTTGCGTGGCGACCCCCTCGATTGGCTAGTGCGCGGTTCGTGATCAACCCATGATCCGTTCCCGCCCCGCAAACCGCTGAGCAGAGGACCTCATTCTGGCTGGTTGTCAGCTGGTCCTGCGATTCGGTACGGGGTGTCGAATCCCTCGTACATAAGGTGGGCGATCATTCCCTGGGCTGCGTGCTTGAGGTTATGACAATGGTCCATCCAGATGCCGGGGTTGTTGGCCACGAAGGCGATGTCGTAGCTCTCGTTGGGGGAGACGTTGAGGGAGTCGACCCACCAGGGGCTTCCGGTGGCGGCTACGCCGTTGCGGGCTAGTACGACCTCGTGATGGCCGTGCAAGTGCATCGGATGCACCTCGCCGCTGTGGTTGGCGATGTGCACCACCACGATGTCGCCCTCGCGTACCACATACATCGGGACGTTCGGGAACAGGCGGCCGTTGATCGACCACCACAGGCCCGGCCAGCCTCTGACAAACCCAGGCCGGCGACCGATCCGGTAGTCGAACTGGAGGGTGGGGTGGGAAGGATCGAAGCCGAGTGGGGCGGGTGAGCCGTATGTCAGCAAGTCCAGCTCATCGGTGGGTTGCGGCGGCGCCAGGACCGTGACGCCCGGCGGTCCAACGATGACTGCTGTCGCCTTGGAGACTTGGATCCTGACCGCGGTACCACCGCTGGGCACCTTCACCTCCAGGTCGGCCCGACCGCCCGCGGTCAGCGTCACCGAACGTCCGAACACCTCAGTCGGTTGATGCACCTCGGTTCCGTCTGTGGCGAGCAGCCGACAGGAGCCGGTGGTCCAGACCTGCATCGGCCCGTTGTCGGTGTTGGTCACCCGGACCCGGACCCGCTGTCCAGGTTCCGCCGGCACCCGGAGATCCTCGGCCTTGCCGTTGATGGTCCGAACACCGCCGTAAGTGTGCGCGACCGCCGACACGTCGACCTGCTGCGCGATGCCTGATCGCGGCGTGACCACCAACGACCCGAACAGTCCGCCGGCGACCTGGTGGTTGGAGACCTGATGGGAGTGATACCAGTAAGTGCCAGCCTGGTTGGCGACGAAACGGTAGGTGAACTCACCTCCGATCGGCACCGCGTCCTGAGTCACACCGGCCACACCGTCCATCGCGTTCGGCACATCGACGCCATGCCAGTGCAGCGTGACACCGTCGGCGACGGACTCATTGAGCAGGTGCACCTCGATGAGCTGACCCTGTCTGGCGCGGATCTGTGGACCAGGTGAGGTGCCGTTGACGGTGAATGCCGCGATGGACCGGCCACCAACAGTCAGCATCTGCTGCCGGGTCACCAGGTCGACCCTCACGTCCGCTCGTCGTCCGGGGTCGGCAATCATGTCGGTGACCAGCCGCGACGGCGCAGAGTCCTCGCTGACCATAGGGCCCTGCATATGGCCGCTGTGTCCGCCGCCGCCCATATCGGCCATCGCTCCACGGCCGTAGTCCAGGTAACCCATGGTCATCACCGAATACACCGTCGGCACTCGGCTGGCCTGCCACAACCACGCCAGGGGAGCCACGATCGCCACCGTCGCCAGCACCGACAGGGCGATCCGCAGAGACCGCGGAGTGCCGGCGTTCACGCGACCATGAGGTGGGTGGCGACGGGACTGACCGGTCATGACACGGGCGCGGCGGTACGCGACTCTGGCTGGTCAACGCCAACCGCGGCCGCCGCGCGGAGCCGGCGACCTGCGTAGATGGCCGCGCCGAACAGCGCCAGGGCGTTGAGCCCGTGCAGCGCACCGGCCAGCGGGAAGTCATGGCCGAGCCCCCCGAGCTGGCCCTGCACGATCACCAGGACGAACACGATGACGGCCCACCTAGTCGCCCCGCGCACCTTGGTGAAGAACGAGATGATCAATAGCAGCAGCGCGAGCCCTGGAATGACGAAGAACCCGTTGATGCCGTGCGCAATGATGCCGACCACCTGAGGAAACGGTGTCCCCTCGCTCTCCATGGCAGCCTTGTCCAGCACCCCGCCGCCCTCGACCCACTTGCCGAGCCCGGCAAAAAACCAGACGACGAGCATCGCCTGGACAGCCACCTCGGTGGCCACCAGATATGCGAGCACTTTGTATGCGGTTCTCATGATCTTGCCTCCTCAACACACGCCGGGCGACGCTCGCCTCAACGGTCTCCTGGTACTCCGTCGTGGCGGAATAAGGCAGTCCGCAGAATCCGTGGAGGTTAACCTCGGGGTGGCCGCGGTAGGCCAGCCTCGTATGAAGGGCGCAGGATTCGGCGGATCATAGACATGTGACCATGGCGCGGCTTCGGCTCTACGCGCTGACGATCGTGGGCGGCCTCTGCTTCGTCTATGAAGTCGTCACCGATGCCATGTCCCCTCACGGCCTGGCGCTTTCCGACCTGGTGTGGATCCTGATCGTCATTCCGATGTATGCCGTTGGCGCATGGCTAACCTGGCGACTGCCCACGCACCCGCAGCCGGTTCGCTTACTCGTCAGCGGGACCGCATTCGTCGCGACCGGGGCGTTCGGGTCGCTCATCGACAGCCAGCCACAGATGATCAACTCGCTGTGGGCCCCGGTGCTCAGCATGCTGAGCCTCGAGGCACAAGCGGTGGGGTCGCTGGCGGTGACACTCCTCATTGGCAGCTATCCGGACGGCTTCGTCGAACGCAGGTGGCAGCGGCTGGCTCTGCGCTGGTCGTGGGTCGTTCTTGTCGGTCCGCCGCTGGCTTTGCTCGCTTCACCCGTCGTGCCTGTGTCCCCGTTTGACAGCGTGGGCGTGGCGATCGCCAACCCGTACGCGGTCAGATGGCTCGCCTGGCTCGCGGAGCCGACCGCCTGGCTGGCGCTCAACAGCTGGTGGGTGGTTGGTGTCGGCGTGGTGGTCTTGTGTGCACGCTTTGTCGCGGCCGATGCCGCCAGCCGGGCTCAGATGCGAGTCTTTTTCGTTGTCGCCCTCGGGCTGCTGCTCTATTTCGCGGGTACCGTGGCGCTGGCACTTGGTGCACCCGACGACTCGGCCTTGGTCATCACCCTGATCATCCTCGGGTCGCTCACGGCGATTCTCCTTCCGGGGGCGATCATCTACGGCATCCTGCGCCACCGGCTCTTCGACCTGGATCTCGTTGTCCGCAAGTCCGTCGCGTACGGCGCTGCATCATTGCTCATCGCAGCGGCCTATGCCGTCATCGCAGCCGCGCCCGGCATGATGCTGGGCAATCGGGTGCCGGTAACCCTGGCCGTCACCGTCACCATCGCTGCGGCCCTCGCCTTCCAGCCCTTGCGCCGACGACTCGAATCGGCTGTCAGCAGAAGGCTGTTCGGTGATCGAGTACGGCAGTACCAGCTACTCAGGAACCTTGGCACGACCATGGAGCAGACGGCCGAACTCGATGAGCTGCTGCCTCGACTCGCTCACGCGGTCCGCGACGGAATAGGTGCGAGCTGGGTGCAGGTCCGACTGAGCGATGCGGATGGTAGCTGGCTGGATGAGCCGGTCGGCATCGCCGGGGAGGTGACGGGGGAAAGTGCTGCCGGCGTCGATCTGGTCCGGGTCGGCGAGACAGTTGGACGAGTTGATCTTGGTCCAAAGCCGGGCGGCTATGCAGCCGCTGATCTTGAACTCCTGTCCACCGTGGCGGCGCAGGCAACGACGGCCGTCGCCAACGTTCGGCTCGCGACGCAGCTCAAGGAAGGACTCGACGAGCTGTCCACCTCTCGGGTCCGTCTCATTACCGCACAGGACGCGGAGCGGCGTCGCATCGAGCGCGATCTGCATGACGGGATCCAGCAGGAGGTCGTGGCGCTCATCGCGGGTCTTCGACTCGCTCGCAATCGGCTCAGCCGGGACCAGCTCACCGCCGACGAGCTCAGCGATCTGCAAGATCAGGCGCGCGAGATGCTTCGGGATCTCAGGGAACTCGCCCACGGCATCCACCCGACTGTCCTCAGCGATAACGGACTCGTCGCGGCACTGGAGTCCCGGGTCACGAGGTTCCCCATCTCAGTCCAGATCCTTGCCGATGATGATCTACGTGCCGAGCGGTTCTCTGAGGATGTGGAGGGCACGGCCTACTTCGTTGCCTGCGAGTCCCTCACCAACGTTGCCAAGCACGGCGACACCGACAGTGCCCGCGTCCGGCTCTCGCATCCGGGCAGCCGGCTGAGCCTGGTTGTCGAGGACGACGGTCAGGGGTTCGAGCCGAACGGCGCCCGTTCGGGCGGGTTGGCCAACATTCGCGACCGCGTCGAGGCGTTGCATGGCCGGCTCACCATCGAAAGCCGGGTAGGTGCCGGAACCAGCGTCCGTGCCGAACTCCCACTGCCCACAAGCGCGTCAGGATGACTGAGATGCTCAGGGTCGTCATCGCCGAGGACAACTACCTCGTACGCGAAGGCGTACGCCGCCTGCTGGAAGACTCGGGGCAGGTGGAAGTCGTGGCCTGCGTCGGAAATGCGCGCGAGCTACTCGATGCGGTCCGGCGACTCACGCCGAGCGCGGTTCTTACCGATATCCGTATGCCGCCTAGTCACCAGATGGAGGGCATCGAGGCTGCCCGCACTATCCGTACCGAACACCCCGGGATCGGCGTCGTGGTGCTGTCGCAGCACACGGACGAGAGCTATGCCCGAGCCCTCTTCCATGACGGTTCTGCAGGTTTGGGGTACCTGCTCAAGGATCGGGTCGGTGATCTTGAGGACCTCATTCGAGGGCTCCAGGAGGTGGCATCGGGGGGATCGGTCGTTGATCCGCTGATCATCGACACGCTTGTTGCTCGACAGCAGACACGCGCCTCAAGCCCACTTGCCTCCCTGACTCCGCGTGAGCTGGACGTCCTCCGGGAGATGGCCCAGGGCAAGACCAATGCGGGTATCGAACGGTCCCTGTTCCTTTCCGAGTCGACGGTTGAGAAGCACGTCAACGCGATCTTCGCGAAGCTGGGCCTATCGGCTGCGCCGGTCCATCGCCGTGTCGTCGCTGTACTCGCGTTCCTCGAAAACGCTCCTTCTCCAACCGGCTTGACAGTGCAAGGACGCTAACCTAGCGGGCCGATCCCCGGTCAGCCGCGGCACCGGCGAGTGTCCCGGAGCGCTGCCCCTTGCATCCTGCGATGATGGCAGCCATCGCCCGGCGGAAATGTTCTTGGTCGTGCGGTGCGAGGGGCGAGAGGAGCTGTTCGAGCTCCACCGTGACCTCGCGGTGAAAGGCGGTCGCTGCCTGCCGACCGGCATCGGTCAGCGTTACGTGTAGTGCGCGCCGATCGCCGTGCACGCGTGTTCGCGTGGCAAGGCCGCGCCGTTCGACCCTGTCGACAAGGCCGGTGAGCGCCGCTTTCTCCACTCCGAAGCACTGTGCTAGTTCGGCCATTCCCCTGGGGCCCTCCGCCACGATGCACAACAGCTTGGCCTGAGCAGGCGTGAGGTCGTGGCGCTGAGAGATCCGCGCATAGAGGTTTTGTACCAGGCCGGAAAGTTGGACGAGTCCGGTGGCGGCCTCGGCAGGCGCATCATCCGCACGGTCGTGCTGTACGCCGACCTCACGTCGCTCTCCGAGGGCCTCGTTCAGCGCACTCGCTTGCGGGCTGTCGGTCACGAAGATATCGTACATAATAGAGATAGTTAATAGCACGTACAGTATGTGCCACGAACAGCTTGTCGCCAGGAGGTTGCCATGTCCTTCATCGAGGAAGAGATCGCTTACCTGCGGACCCAACGGCTTGCCCGCGTAGCCACGGTCTCTCCCGGTGGGCAGCCGGACGTGATGCCGGTGGGATACCAGTTCGACGGGAATTACGTCTACGTCGGCGGCATGAACCCCGCCAAGACCCGGAAGTTCCGTAACGTGGGGGCCGGGAATACGAAGGTAGCTCTCGTCATCGACGATCTGGTATCCGTCAATCCGTGGACAGTGCGCGGCATGCGGATCTACGGCAACGCTGAACTCCTCTTTCGAAAGGAAGGCCAGTTCGGACCGGGCCACTACATGCGGATTACGCCCACCGTTTCGTGGAGCTGGAATCTGGATGGGCGTCCGACTACGCACGACCACAAGGTCGTCTACCGGCGAGCCGTACACGAAGCTGCGGTCAAGCCGGACGTGTAGCAGAGGAAGTCACGATGAGTGGTAATGGACCCGTTGTCGGTGGCGCCTGCGTCGCTGCTGGAGGCGATGGATCACGCGGACGCGGTGATCAGCACAGCGGCGGCTATACCCGGCACAGTAAGGGTGACACCGACAAGATCGACACGATCGGCAACCGCAACCTTGGCGACGCAGCGAGCCAGGCCGGCGTCCGCAGATTCGTATTGACCCAGCATCCTGACATGCGACCAGACTCCGCAGATACCCCACCTCGGGCGCGAACTGCGCTCCGGGCTGGACCCCCGCCGGCCGAGGCTTTCCGCAGTGGGGTGTCCGGTGTTGCCGGTTGCGGGACCGGTTGGTGCGGCAGGCAGTTGATCTTGCTTCCGGGCAGGCTCCTACGTGCCAGCGATCGCGGCCTGTTCGTCGGCGTAAACGCGGGCGTCTAGCGCGTTGAGCACGGCTAGTTGCGCGTCGTAGACGGCGTAGACGGCGTAGTCGATGGCATCGGAAGCGTCGAGTTCGGCCCAATCGGCGTCCTTGGCCGCGGCCTTGGCGTCGCGCTCCTCGGCCCTCTTCTCGATCTTTGCCTTGAGTTCTTCTCTCCTGGCAGCTGCATCGGCCTTCATCTGGGCCCACGTGTTCTCAGCTCGATCGGCAGTTTCCTCAACTTGCTGCTTGGCGTCCTGCATTGCCTGACTTGCATCGTTTTGTGCCTTATCGATGCGCTGCTTGAGTTGTTCGCGGTTCTCCGCGGCTGCCGCACGTGCTGCCGCCACGGTCTCGTTTGCCTTGGTTTGAAGCTTTTCGAGTTTTGCGGAGAAGTCCATCGGTGCTCCTCGATGGGGCCGATGCCGACCGAATGCCGGACGCCTGAGATCATCCAATCACTCCCTCCGTCTGCGCACCATAGGGCCTCGGCACGCTGTCCAGATACGCGAGGCGGGCGTTAGAGACCTTTCAGACTGGTCCGGCGAGAATGACTCAATGACTGCCGCACGATCGCATGGGCCGCTGCCGGCGTTGCTGGTTTGTATGACGGTGGTGACTGGTCTGGTGGATGCGTTCAGCTACCTGAGGCTGGGGCATGTGTTTGTGGCGAACATGACGGGCAATGTGGTCTTCCTGGGCTTCGCGCTGGCGGGTGTGGGGGAGATTTCAGTGATGGCGAGCCTGCTCGCAGTGTTGGCTTTCGCCGTTGGCGCGACGGTGGGCGGGCGGTGGGCTTCGGAGCGGGCGGTGCATCGCGGGCATCTACTGGCTGCGGCCACATCGGTTCAGGCCGGCCTCGTTCTGGTCGCATCCGCTATCGCAAGCACGGCTGGTGTGCAAGCCTCGGCGGTGCGGCTGGCGTTGATCGGATTGCTCGGAGTGGCCATGGGCGGCCAAAACGCCGTGGTGCGCCGCCTAGCTGTTCCTGACCTGACAACCACGGTGCTCACTTTGACTGTCACCGGCCTGGTTGCCGATACCACGGCCCAACCCGTGCGCATCCGGCGATTGATCTCGGTGCTGGCGATGCTGGCGGGTGCGCTCATCGGAGGGGTGCTGTTGCGCTGGGTCGCGCTCGCCGCGCCGCTTTGGTTGGCTGGGGTGCTGCTGGCCGGCTGCGCAGCGAGTGCATATGTGGCCACGAGACGCCCAGAATCGCAAGCCTGGCGGTAGCCCAATTAGCAGCACTCGCAGTAGGCATACAACGCGCAGTTGCCTCAGCTCGAAGGCGTCATCCGGCGGCCTCAATCTCGCCTCGGATCGACCCTCTCTGTCTCCCTTGAGGACACGCGGCGGGCGCTCGAGAGACCTTGCGCGGTTCCAGGATGAGATGAACTTGTCATCCCGATCTTGCTGGCCTTGACATCGAACGCTGCGACGCGCCTTCGACACGCGGTCATGACCATCTCGGCGGGCGAGCGTTAGAAACCTTGTTAACGCCACGTCAATCTATAGTCGCCAATCAGCCATCTTCGCTGCCTAGCCTTTTCGTGATGCTTGGGGGCTCCTGGTGGCGTGCGGTCACCGCCCCAGGATGCAAGGGGAGAGTGCATGAAGAAGACCGCATTATTCGTCATCCTCGGCGTTGGCTCGTTGGCCGCTACCGCTGTGGGCGTGCCGCCTGCATCCGCCCTGCCGAGCTTGATACAGGGCCCGTCAAGTTCGCAGACGCCATACCTCGTCCGGCTCAAATCGGGCGTCGTGACGAAGAGTGTCCTCACCACGGGAGACGCCGTTGCCGGCTACCGAATGGCAGGTATCCCGGATGGCCTGGGCGCGTACGACAACGGTGACGGCACGTTCACGGTGCTGATGAACCACGAGATCCCCAACACAGCCGGGATTGTCCGGGCTCATGGCGGCCGTGGCGCCTTCGTCTCGAAGTGGACAGTAGACAACAAAACGCTGGAGGTGCGACACGGTGAGGACCTCATCAAACGCCTCTACCGATGGGACACGACAAACTCCCAGTGGGAGCCGGTCACGAGCGGATCGCCGCTGCTCAGCTTGGGCCGACTATGTTCGGCGGATCTGCCTGTCGATGCGTTTTACGATGCCGCGACCGGGCTGGGGACGCGGCAGCGGATCTTCATGAACGGCGAAGAGACTGGCCTCGAGGGCCGCGGCATCGGCACCGTTGTTACCGGACCCGATGCCGGCAGCAGCTACGATCTACCGTGGCTCGGCCGATTCAGCTGGGAGAACTCTGTAGCCAAGCCCGACGCGGGCACCCGAACTGTCGTCGCTGGCCTGCATGACGCGGGCGGGGGCCAGGTGTACTTCTATGTGGGCTCGAAGAAGACCACCGGCACAGATGTGGAGAAGGCTGGGCTCACCGGCGGAACCCTCTATGGCATCAAGATCGACGGCGTCTCGACGGAGAGCGACGCGACAAGACTTCCTGGCGGGTCGGCGAGCTTTAGCCTCGTGCCCCTCGGTGACGTGTCGCAGCTCACGGGCTCCCAGATTGATGCCCTGAGCAAATCGAAGGGCGTCTCTGGGATGAATCGGCCAGAAGACGGCTCGTGGGATCCGTCGGATCCACGGAACTTCTACTTCAACACAACTGCTGCATTCAACGGCATCTCTCGCATCTGGAAATTGCGGCTAAACAACCCATCAAATGTGCTCGATGGCGGAGTCGCCACCATCGAAACGAGCAGCCCAGCGTTCGATCAGGGCAAGTCGAACGCCGAGCAGGCCGGCCCGCGCATGCTCGACAACATGACTGTCAACAAAGGCGGACAGGTGATCTCTTTGGAAGACACGGGAAACAATGCCTATGTGGCCGGTGTCTATCAATATGACCCCGGTAGTGGGAATCTGGCTCGCATTGCCGAGCACGACCGGAGTCGCTTCGAAGTCGGATCGCCCGGATTCATCACCCAGGACGAGGAGTCATCGGGAGTCATCCCGGCTCCGTTCCTCGGGGCCGGAAAGTACCTCATCGATGTCCAGAACCATAAGCCGAGCAGCGACCCGGAGCTTGTCGAAGGCGGACAATTGCTCGTGCTACAAATCCCCCCGGGTGCGCCCGTCGGCGGCTGACCATTCTGGGCGGCGAAGTAGCACCAGTCGTCTCCTGTTCGCCGCGGTCTATTGACCGTCGCGACGGGCTGTCGCCGAGATGCTCGTGCGCCCGTTCCTCGCTGGCTTTGGCGAGTGATGCCGCTATACCAGGCGCAAGAGTTCATTAGGGTTGAGTAATCCGTATCCGAATCGTCGCTCTGCCCCTGATTGCCATCGAATTCATGAGATGAACGCCGACGCTCCGTCGTTCCAACCGAGCCGCCGCTACCGTCCGGGCCGCGGACGGCGCCTGGAGAACATTGTCATGAGTGTGCTGGTCGGTGCCGGTTTGGTACCACATTCCTATTTGCTGACCACCAAGGGCCGGAAGACAGGCCGAACACGCAAGAATCCCGTGGTCGTCGTCGACTACGACGGTCGGCGGTGGCTGGTCGCTCCCTACGGGCCGGTGTCGTGGGTCCACAATGCGCGGGCCGCGGGACACATTGTGTTGACCCGTCGGGGGAAGACGGAGGGCTACGCGATTCGCGAGGTGTCAGACCAGGAAGCCGGACCGGTCCTTCAGCGATACGTGCGCGTCGCCTCGGCCACCCGACCCTACTTTCAGGCCGGCCTGAACGCTCCAGTCGAAGACTTCGTCGCCGAAGCCGCCCACCATCCGGTATTCGAACTCACCCTGTCAGCGGCAACATAGATCCCGCCGACCGCCGGGTTCAGGTCTTCGCGCGTTTGGCGTACGCGTCGATTCCGTCCAATAACCGGCGCAAGCCGAACCACACCATCGGCGTGACGTCTCCCTGGTCGTCGTCGAAGGTGGCGTTTGCCGTTAGCTCGGCCATAAGGGGGAAGTGCCTCGGGTCGAGCCGCTCCGCAAGCACCCGTCCGTAGTCTGCGGCCGCCGCCGGATCCAGCTCGCCAGCGATGCGCGCCAGATCCCGCACGGCACTGGACACGAACGTCGCAGCGGCGAGTAGATCCGCGCCGGACAGGCCGGCACGAGCCAAGGGTCGCAGCAGCGACTCCGTCCAGGCCAGCGCGTTCGGTCCGATGGGTGCCGTCGTGGTGGGCGTCCTGACCAGCCAGGGGTGCTGCTCGTAGAGCTGCCAAAGCGCGCTCACCCATGACTCGACCTCGGTGCGCCAGCTCCGTCGGTGGCTCGTGGGACCGGGCGGCGTCCCGTACGCGGCATCGGTCATCGCGGCGAGGAGATGGGCCTTGCTGGGCACGTGCCGGTAGAGCGCCATCGGGGTGTATCCGAGCTGGCTGGCGATCCGCTGCATCGAGAGCGCGTCAAGGCCTTCGGCGTCGGCGAGGGCTATCGCTGACGCCAGGATCGAGTCGATCCCCAACCGCGGTCGTTCTGCCTTGACCGGTGCGCGCTCCGTGTGCCACAACAGCTCGGAGACCGTAACCGGGTCGGCTCGTTGGGCAGGGCTCATGACCTCGGAGTATAGGAGCTAAGCGCCGCATACTTCATATACCCACGCGCTGCTGCACGTTCTTGGTTGCGCCGGGTCTGCCGGACTTCAATGTCTCCACCGGCCGGGGACGGCGCACGGCGGCGATCCCGGCGGCCATGGCCCAGTAGAGCAACAATGTCGCAGCCGTCGCCGCGGTGCCCCACCCGACCGCGCTGTAGAAGTGGGCCGCATCGTCGCCAAAGAACAGTGACGGTACGAATGCGAGGTTGATGGTGGCGACCATGTAGGCGCCGCGGCCGATCCACCGCGGCAGGATGCCGGAGCGCAGGATTGCCGCCCCGGCGGCGAACAGCATCACCGCGGTGAGGAGTCGGGCGATCGAGCCATGCAACAGCATGTTCGCGTGGGCGATTGGACCGTCTACGGTCGGGTCCACCGTGCCGTCGGTGGTCTGGAGCACCACACCGGTCTCCAGCGAGATGGCGACCAGGGTGACGGCCACGTATAGCAGGCCGGTGCCGGAGACCACACTCGCGAGGAAGTCGTACCCGGCACCTGCCCGGCGCACCAGGTGGGCCAGGCCGAGAAGAAACACGAGGATGGCCACAGCGGCGATCATGTTGATCATGTTTCGGGTCAGCACATTCCAGGCCGGTGGTGGCCCGGAGTAGGTGAAGTACAGCGGCACCAAGATCACGCCGAGCACCGCCGCGAGGATGCCGGCGAAACCAGTCAGCCGGCGTATTGCTGTATCAGTCATAAGCTAAGTATATATTGTAAACTAGACGTTGGCCATATACTTGCAGATCATCGGATTGGCAATTGCCTTGCTGCTCGGTTTCGCTGTGATTCGACTGGTCCTGACCTGGATGGACCCCCAACGTGTGGATTCACCCGTGCGTCTGCTCGGCTTGACGTGAGCGCCGGCCTCGAGAATGTACGTGGGCCGCAATGGCGCCACCCCGGTGCCAAGGTCAAAGCCACCCGCGTCGTTTGAACATCGCGTAGAGGGCGACCGACAACAGCACCATAGCGAGCAGCGCGAGCGGGTAGCCGACGGTCCAGCTCAGCTCCGGCATGTGCTCGAAGTTCATGCCATACACAGTGCCGATGAGAGTGGGGGCGAAGAGGATGGCCGCCCACGCGGAGATTCTCTTGAGGTCTTCGTTCTGCGTATAGCTGGCCTCGGTAAGCCCCTTCATCTCCTCGTTCTGTGCCTGGCCAACCAGCGTGGCGTTGACGGTGAGGATGTCCTGGAGCATTTGCCGGAACCCGTCCACCCGCTCCACCACGGTGATGGCGTGGTCGGTCACGTCCCGCAGGTGACGCTGCAGCTCCTCGTCGATACCGTACTTGTCGAAGCCGCCCACCAACCCGTCCAACACACCAACCAGCGGCCGGGTGGCTCGCTGGAACTCGATCACCTCGCGGGACAGCTCGTAAATGCGCCGAGACACCTTCGGATCGCCGCCGAAGACCTCGGTTTCGATCTCGTCGATGTCGTTTTGCAGCCCGGCGACCACCGGGGCGTAGCCGTCCACAACAGCGTCCAAAATCGCGTACAGCACCGCCTCTGGGCCGCGGCGCAACAGCTCGGGGTCGCCCTCCATGCGGTGGCGCACTGCTGCCAGGTTGGGAACCTCGCTGTGCCGAACGGTAAGCACAAAGTCGGGTCCTACGAACACATGCAGCTCGCCGAAGTCGACCTCCTCCACAGCGTCGAGGTAGCGGGCGGGGCGAAGCACGACGAACAAGGTTTCCCCGTAGCGCTCCAGCTTGGGCCGCTGATGGGCGACGATCGCATCCTCTACGGCCAGCTCGTGCAACCCGAACTCGTCGGCTACTGCCAATATCTGCGACTCCGCGGGCCGGTACAACCCGATCCAGGCCATGCTGGCCGGCCTCGTACGTAGAACACGGAACGTCTCGGCCAGCGTTGCCGGCGAGTCGGTCCGGTGACCGTCCACGTACACACCGTTGTCGATGATGCTCTTCTCCACTGGCGGCGCCTCCGCCACCGGCCGCGGATCCATTGAGCGCTCGGGAGCGACCTGCTGATCGACAGAAGACCCACTCTGGCGGAACGGAACACGCTTCAATGGGCGAATAGACACGGGAACCTCCGGGACAAGACGAGACCAACATCCGCGTGACGTCCTGGTAGCCCAGCCTCCGGCATGGCGGACGTGCCCGCGGGTACGTCAGAAGTCAGTAGGGACTAGGTGGTTGGCTACTCATGACAAGGCCCCACCTCCCACATCGTCGATCCCAATTTTCTATTGGCAGGCTACCCCAACAGCCGGGTATGGGCTGGTGGCCGGCCGTGCAGGGTGTCGTCAAATCGCTTGCCGGCACGATGGCGAGCCCGGCATTTGCTCCGGACAGGACTGTTGAGCTCCGGGCTTGGAGAAGCTAGACGCGGTTGAACGACCCTGTAGTCGCGTGGTCGTACTCGTCGTGGCGGCGGATCCAAAGCTGAA
>Ga0075434_100001548_pt1 | contig 19481 bp, 16 predicted proteins | sample RhiMethybrSRZTD3_FD_75298 | JGI IMG/M metagenome (GOLD analysis project Ga0075434, IMG submission 75298) | Populus rhizosphere microbial communities from Tennessee, USA - Rhizosphere MetaG P. TD hybrid SRZTD3 | ecosystem: Host-associated > Plants > Roots > Rhizosphere > Soil | place: USA... | reverse complement strand
CAGGATCACATGCGAGGGGAAGCGGAGGCCGCGCACGGTTTCCTCGATGCGCCACTTGTTGTCGAAGTGCGGGATGCCCGTCCGCTCCTGCGCCGATCCCACGGATGTGTAGACGTAGTGCTCGACGCCGGCCTCGCGCGCGAGCGTGGCAAGGCGCTTGCCCTGCGCCTCTTCCCGCTCGACTCCCGCGTCCGACGTGTTCTGCACGCCGAAGACGCCCCACGCGCCGACCAAGGCACGGCGCAGCGTCGCCTCGTCATCGAGGTCGCCCTTGACGACGTCGACGCCGTGGCGCGCCAGCGCCGCCGCCCGCTCGCCATCCGGCTTGCGCGTCAGGCCGCGGCGACGGAACCCGGCGCCCCGCAGCGCCTGCGCGACCGCGCCGCCCTGATGACCTGTCACTCCGGTGATGAGAATCGTTCGATCGCCGGTCATGGCTCAGACCTCATCAAAGCGCGGGAAACCATCAGCGTGCTCAAGGCCGGCTCCTCTTTAGCTCTCGTTCGGCCTGAAGCCAATCCGACAGCTCATCGCCGGGCTCTGCTCCACGTTCCAGAAAGACCTCGTACGCACGGACCCTGATTTCTTCCTCTGACGCTGGCTGCACCGGATCTCGTTCTGTAACTTCGAGAGCGGATCGGCCGGAGTCAGCGACTCTTCTCCTCGTTTGTGATTTCGATGCCATGGACGTCACCTGTTTGTTCCAGCCATCCTGCGGGACGGCTGCGTTTCAAAAGGCCAGTGTTATCGGGTATTCCTCGACTTTGCCTTGGCCGTTGCCTTCGGCTCGGTCGCGGCTGCGAATCGCCCCAGTTTCTTCAGAAGTGCTCGAAGTTGCCGCTTCTCGCGTTGCGTCAGGACCGCCATGGCCGATTCGAGATCCGCGGCGTGGCGGCGGAAAGCGTCCTCCACCACGGCTCTGCCTTTCGGACTCAACTTCAGCACCCTGGCTCGTCGGTCGGCCGGCGACGGCGTTCGAAGAATCAGGCCCCTTCTCTCGAGTCTGTCCACCACGGCAGTCATCGAGCCGAGCGCGAGCGGCACCTTGGACTGGATCTCGCCGATCGTGAGCGGACCTTTGTGCAGCAGAGCCTCCAGCGTCGCGAAATCCGTGAGACCCAGGCCCGAGTCGCTGATGCTTCTCTCGGCAATGTGGTTGAGAGCACGAAAAGACCTCAGCAGTACGAGCCAGAGACCAGGGGCGTCGATCGGCGACTTCACGCTCAAGCGTGGCGGAGGCCTGCCTGCGCGGCGGGTGAGGACGCCGTGATCGAGCGATCGAGTGAAAACGCGCCCGCGCCACGGATCAAGAGGAATGCGGTCATGGCTATCACCAGAAGGTGATACTCGATTCCCTCGCCCTTCTGGGTTCCGGTCCAGTTCACGAAGAAGCCAAAATTGTGGTGGATCATCGCCACGGCGACGAGCATGTTCACGGTAATTCCGGCGGCAGCAATTCGGGTGAGAAAACCGAGAAGCAATCCGAGGCCGCCGAAAAACTCGGCGCAGATCGCCAGAAACGCCAGGGGTGCAGGAATATGCATGTAGGTCGTGAATGCGCCCATCGTTCCAGCGAATCCGGGACCGCCGAACCAGCCCAGCATCTTCTGTGCGCCGTGGGCAAAAAAGACAACCCCGAGTCCAAACCTCAGGATGATCGTCGCCGGGTTGTCGTCCGTGAGGAGCAATCTGCGAAGCATGTGCCATCTCCTTAATCGCCAACGTCTCGACTCTCGCGAGCGCCGGCGTACACGAACTACCTACGCGATATCCTTACATAAGGATTCTTTGTAGCAGGATATCTGCAGGGAGGGTTGCGATGGCCCTGTAACCACCACGTCGTTAAGAGTTTGGGCGCGGACCCGGTCCGGAGCGCGTACGTCCCGGCGCCCGGGTTAGCGGTAAACGGGGAACGAGTCGCCGAACATCGGCCGGCCGCTCTTGGATTGTTCCTGAGTCGCCTCGTCCTGGATGACGTCCCAGTGCTCGACGAGGACGCCATCCTGAATTCGAACGATGTCTGCGACGATCCAGTTTGCGGGTGCCCCGTGCCCCGAATAGCGGCCGTGGACGATGACAAAGTCGCCGTCGGCCATGATCAGGCCGTGCTCGTACTTCAGCGTCGGTGGGAGGCTCCGGATGAGGTTGAACAGCCCCTCGCGGCCCGGTGGGATGTGCGCGCTGTGCTGGATGTAGTTGGGCGACCAGAATCGTTCGGCGGCCGCGTAGTTGCGCTTGTTGAACAGGGTGTCGAATGCGGCAAGGACCAGCTCCTTATTTTGCGATTCGGAGCCTGCGTGTTTCATGGGTTCACCCCTGAGTCATTAGATTCCCTCCGGCAGGCCTCGTAAAGACTACCCCCAAGGATCAGTTGGCGGTTTTGCCGCCGTCGACGTCGAGGACGTGACCGGTGATGAATGAAGCTTCGTCGGACGCGATGAACACGATCGCGTTGGCAAGCTCCTCCGAGAGGCCAAGGCGACCCATGGGGACAGTCGCCACCAGAGCCGCTTTGTTCTGCGGCGTGCCCGTAAAACGGGTCAACATGCCAGTGTCCGTGGGACCAGGCGCCACGACGTTCACACGGATTCCCGACTTGGCGGTCTCGAGTGCCACCGACTTGGTGATGCCCTCGACAGCGTGCTTGCTGCCGACATAGACGGAGGCGCCCGCCGCCCCCTCGTGCCCGTAGGTCGAGGAGATGTTAATGATGCTCCCGTTGCCCTGTCCTTGCATGACGCGAACTTCGTGCTTCATGCTCAAGATCACGCCGAGAACATTCGTGTCGAACGTCTCGGCATAGCTTTCGGCGGTCTGCTCCGTGATCGGTCCAACGTGGCCTTCGGTACCCGCGTTGTTTACCGCGACATCGAGACGTCCAAATCGTGCGACGGTCTGGTCGACCAGATTTCGGATGTCATCGTCGCGGCGAACGTCGGCCTGGATGAATGCGGCTTCGGTACCCAACCGGCGCAGCTCGGCTTCGAGAGCCTTGCCCTCCGCTTCCCGGCGGCCGGAAACAACGAGCCGGGCACCGTGCCTGGCGAAGGCCACAGCGGTGGCCCGACCTATGCCTGTGAGAGCTCCCGTTATCAGAACGACTGGCTTGCCCATTGCCTACTCCTTTCGCTTCTGCGAAGGGAATTAGGGGTCTCAATTGACGGTCCAATCAAATACTTTGTAAGTTTGTCCCATACCCCGCAGGCATGGGGGTGAATATGGAACTGCGTCATCTCCGCTATTTCGTCGCTGTCGCCGAGGAGGGAAGTCTGACCGTCGCTGCCGAGCAAAGGCTCCACACGGCGCAGCCTTCCCTCAGCCGTCAGATCCGCGATCTGGAGCACGAGGTCGGGGTTGAGCTGCTGACCCGCACCGCGCGCGGGGTCGAGTTGACCGCCGCGGGCAAGGCCTTTCTCGACCACGCGCGCTTAGCGCTGACGCAGGTCGATGCCGCGGTGGAGGTGGCACGCCGGGCGGCGCAACCGGCAAGGAAACCCTTCGCTATCGGCTTCCAGACCGGGCACGAGATGAACTGGCTGCAGCAGGCGATGCATCTGCTGCACGACGAACTGAAGAACATCGAGGTGACGATCTCCAGCGGCTATTCGCCGGATCTCGCCGAAGCGCTCACCCGCGGCCGGCTGGACGTGGCCTTCCTGCGCGTGGAGCCGGGCTACGACCTCGCTTACCACGTGGTGGACCGGGAGCCGCTCATCGTCCTGATGCCGAGCGACCATCGCCTCACCGCCAAGCAAGCAATTCATCCGCGTGAGCTCGTCGGCGAGATTTTCATCGGCGGTTCGAACAAGGCGGCTGTGCTGCGCGCCGTAACCGAGGACTATCTGCGCCGCTCGGGGCTCGACATCAAGCTGGATCACGGGGTGGACAATTTGGCGATGGCCATGTCCCTGGTCGCGTCCACCCGTGGGCTTGCGTTGATGCCGGCATATGCGAAGAACCTGCTGCCCTCGTCTGTCGTCAGCCGTCCGCTGGAAGGGGAGGCGCCGACGATCGAGCTCGCGGTCGGCTACGACAGATCGAACAGCTCGCCGATCCTCAAGCTGTTCCTTTCCCGACTCGGGGAGCTTTCTCGTAAGAAGCACTGAACCCGAGGCGGCTGCTCTCTCACAACAGAGTGCGCTGCTCCCGGCGTGATCTCGGGGGTGGAGCGGAGGGATTTCACGGCGCGGCTAGTATTCTCGACCGACGCCGCGGTGAACCAGGGCAATTCCGGCGGTCCGATGTTCAACATGCAGGGCGAGGTCATCGGAATCGTCTCGGCCCTCGTGACGAGTGGAGCAGGTGGTTTCGAAAGGCTCGGCTTCGCTACGCCGTCGAACCTTGCCCGACAGCTCCTTCTCGACCAGAAGGCGTTCTGGACCGGCATCGACGGCTATTTTACGGTGAGCTGGCGGGTGTCCTGAACCTGCCTCAACCCGCGGGTTATCTCGTCGAGCGAATCGCCGAGGGCTCGCCCGGTGCGCAGCTTGGGCTGCACACGGGTTCTGCGCGGGTCACGATCGCGGGAGCGAGCCGGTCGTCCTCGGCGGGGACGTCATCCTCGAGGTGCAGGGTATCGCGGTCGCCGACGATTCTCTGGACATGATCGCGGCAGCGCTAGCGCGGCTCTCGGCCGGCGATCTGCTGAGGTTCAAGGTGCTGCGGGCGGGAAAGGTGCTCGACGACGCGCGTTTCCGATCGGGAATGACGCGTCCCGCGCGGGGATAGCGCAAGCTCGGCCTCGCGTCTTAACTCCTCGAGCTCGTTGCCCCGCACGGATCGATTTCACCCGCTCTGCGCGGAATCGATCAATTCCTGCGTGGATTCGTGCAACGCGCGACACCGCCGCAACGGAGTGTCGGCACTCAACCCGTCTGGAGCCATGCACTTACGGAATTTCGAGTGCGTGGTCCATCGATTGCTCTCCGCGAAGGCTCGAATGGAGAGAGCAAATGCAGAACGAAGCCGGGCTTCTCAAAACAGATTTGCAGTCGACGGCGCAGGCGGGCACCCAGGGAGGGCCCGTGAGCGCTTGGGCCCTGATCCTCGCGGGCGGCAACGGGGATCGGTTGCGGTCGCTGACGCTCCGGGTCGACGGCGACTCGCGGCCGAAGCAGTTCTCCCGCATCTACGGTCGCCGCACGTTGCTCGAGCATACGCGGGCGCGCCTCTGTCCCATCTTCCCGGACGAGCGGACGCTCTTCGTCGTGACGAAAGATCACGAGCCGTTCTACCGGGAACACCTCGCCGACGCCGAGGAAGAACGTGTACTGGTGCAGCCCGAAAACCGCGGGACCGGCATCGCGATCATTCTCGGCCTCATCCGCGTGCTCTGGCGCGACCCGGACGCCGTCGTCGCGGTCTTCCCTTCCGACCACTTCTTCCAGGACGACGCGGCCTTCCGGACGACGGTGAGAGCCGCCGTCGCCGCGGCGCGACGCCACACAGAGCGGCTCGTCCTCGTCGGCGTCGAGCCCCGCGGAGCGGAGGTCGAGTACGGGTGGATCGAAACGGGAGACGCGATGTCCAAACCGGGAGATGCGCCGTTGTTCTCGGTCCGCCGCTTCTGGGAAAAGCCGCGGCTCGAGAAGGCGCGCGAGCTTATGGAGACGGGCGGCCTGTGGAACACTTTCATCACGGTCGGACACGCCGACGCATTCCTCGAACTGCTGGCGTCGACCGTGCCCGCGACGCTGGCCAAGATCGTCAGCGCGCTCGCTCGCCGGCAGCTCGACGACGCGTATCGAACCGCCACCACCGTCGACTTCTCGCGAGACGTGCTGACGAGGGCGCCGCATCGTCTTCTCGTTCTCCGAGATGCCGCATCCGGCTGGACCGACCTCGGCAACGCCCTTCGAGTGCTCGAGACGTTGGCCGACAACGGGATCGAGCCGGATTGGCTTCGGAAGATTCGCCGTTTCCGCGGCCAATTTGAGCCGCCGGCCGCTCCGACGCAGGCCTGGCGCGCGCCGATCCAGGATGACGAGCCGGCCGAGCGGTGCCGGCCACACGATGACCCGGCTCGGGCCCAGACGGGAAGGATGGCGCGGTCATGAGTCAGCAGGGCGTCGAACGGACGATCGGCAAACTTTGCACCGACGAGGAATTCCGATCGCGTTTCTTCTCGAATCCCGCGGCGGCCGTGCACGAGGCGGGTCTCCCGCTGTCGCCCGCCGAGCTGGAGGCGCTGGCCGTGCTCTCCGTGAAAGCGGTCGTGAGGTTCGGGCGAACGATCGACCCGCGTATTCGGCGATTGAGCCCCTGGGAAGGCCTGGCGGAGCACCGCTTCGGGAGCGACGGCCGATGACCCGTCGGATCCGCAAGGCCACGTCGCGGCCGGAAGCGGGCTCGCAGAGCTCCAGCCCGCGCGCCGTCGGCGCGCTGCGGCCGGATCAGATCATCGCGGGAAGCCAGCGCCTGGCCATCCTGGCGTTGTCGGCCGCCTGTGCCATTGTGATCACCGCGGTCTTCCATCAGCTGGTCTCCCCGCTTCCTCCGCGCTCGCCGGGAGCCCCGCTGTGGCGTCTCGGAGTGATGGGGGGCCTCGGGCTTTCGCTCCTGATGGCGGCCATTGCCGGCCGCGGCAAGCTCTCCACCGAGAAGCTTCTCGACCTGGGTTTGGTGTACGAAGTCCTCCAGGCGCTCTTCGCCGGGCTGACGTTCTACTCGATTTCCTTTTGGGGCATCGCGCAGTGGGGCGGCTCTTCGCCGGTCGCGCTTTGGGTCCTCGCCTACACGCTGATCGTTCCGAACACGCGAGGAAAGACGTTCGTGGCGGCGGTTACTTCGGCGCTGATGGACCCCTTTGCGCTTGCGATCGCCGTCGCGGCGGGGGTTCCCCCTCCCGGGATGATGGTGGCCGCGTTGATCGTCTTGCCGACGGTCATTTGCACCACCATCGCCATCGTCGTCTCGCGCCAGATGTACGAGCTCGCCGAGGAGGCCGCCCACGGGCGAGACGTCGGCAGCTACCATCTCGAGGAGCTGCTCGGGAGCGGCGGGATGGGCGAGGTTTGGAGGGCGAGCCACCGGATGCTCGCGCGGCCGGCAGCGATCAAGCTGATTCGCTTCGACCGGATCTTCAACTGGCGCGTCCTGACAAGACGCTTCCAGCGCGAGGCGCGCGCGACCGCGGCGCTGCAGTCCCCTCACACCGTGGACGTCTATGACTACGGAACGACCGAGGACGGCAGCTTCTACTACGTGATGGAGCTTCTGGAGGGGTTCGACCTCGAAACCCTCGTGGAGCGTTTCGGTCCACTTCCGCCGGAACGCGCGGTGTACCTCCTCCGGCAGGCATGCCACTCGCTGGCCGAGGCGCATGCCCGGGGACTCATTCACCGGGACATCAAGCCGGAGAACATCTTCGTCTGCCGCTACGGAATCGATCTGGACTTCGTTAAGGTCCTCGACTTCGGACTCGTCAAGAACCCCGTGACCGACCCGGCCGGATCGCTCACCGGAGCCCGATTCATCGCCGGGACTCCGGCTTACATGTCGCCGGAGAGGGCCCTCGGGTCCGCGGACGTGGACTGGCGCAGCGACATCTACTCGCTCGGATGCGTGGTGTACTGGCTGGTGACCGGGCATCGCGTCTTCGAAGGCCTGTCCTCGACGGGAGTCATCAGCGCCCACATCGCAACGCGGCCGACCCCGCCGGGACGCCTCGTCGACACCCGCCTACCGCCGGAACTCGAGGCCATCATCATGTCTTGTCTCGAGAAGGACCCCGAGAAACGCCCGCAGTCGGCGCTGGCGCTCGCGGACGCGCTAAACTCGGTCGCGCTTTCTGCCATGTGGAGCGAGTCGCGCGCCCGCGCCTGGTGGCTTCAGAACGGCCCGAGACCCCCGTCTCGCCGTTTTACGAGCACGCAACGACTTCAAAGTCTCCGCGTCGGCGCTCCGGCGCTGCCGGCGAAGCAGCAGGCCTAGATCCGCGTGCTCGCGTCTCGCGAAGCTCGAGCGATCTCGGAGACGGAGTCGTCCCAAAAGCGCAAGGAGCCGCTCTCCCGGCTCTGACGGTTTGCCCCGGGATAGAATCGTTCGAGTGGCGCCGGACGGTCTCGCCGACCTACTCGCGTGCGTCGCCGCCTTCGGGCGATCGCTCGACGAGAGCTTCGACCCGGCTCGTTTTCTCGCGGAGTTTTCGGGCCGCGCTCAAAAGCTGGTGCCGCACGACTATCTCCTGATCGCGCGGTGCGAGGACGAGGGAGCCACGTTCTCCAACTTCGCCGAGCACGCCACGGACGGGCGGCCACTCTGTGGAGGCGGCCACTACACCACCGGACCGCAGCGGGCCGAGCGAATCGCCGTGGACGAGTTCGCGCTCGCCCCGGTGTTCCGCGGCGAGGCTCAGCGGCTCGACGACATGACGACGGACGAGCTCTTCGCGAACGAGGCGCGCCGTCGGAAACTGAGCGAGCTCGGGCTCCGGGCGCGCGTCGCCGTGCCGATCTACGCGGGCGGGCGCGTCAGCGGCGCGCTCGTCGCGATGAGCGCGACGTCGGGAGCCTACGATGCGACCCACGCGTCGGCCGCCCGCCAGATCTCGGACCTCATCGGTCCCTTCGTTGAGCTGGTCGTGGTACTTCACGCGGAGCGCCGCCGGCGTGAGCGCTTCAAGGCGGTCACGGCGCTGCCGCCGCTTCTCGGTGGGAGCCTCCACGTCGGCGACGTCCTGGAACGCCTCGCCGACGCGATCCGCCCCCTCCTGGACTTCGACATGATGGGCCTCGCCCTCATCACGGACGACGGCCGCCGCTTCCAGCGGGTCGGCACCATCGGACGGTCCCTTCCGGGGTATGAGGATGAGGCACGCTTCGACGAGTTTTCCTTTCTGGAGCGCATCACCCGCGGCGAAGCCGTGCTCGTTCGCGACGCCCCGCAAGAGCTCGACCCGGCGCGCGGCGGCGACCGGCGAATGGTAGAGATCGGCCACCGCTCCTTGATCGGCGTGCCGTTGTTCTTCGGCGAGCGCGTCGGAGGCTGCCTCGTTTTCGCGTCGACGCGGCCGCACCACTACGACGGAAGCGACGGAGAGATCGCGGCGGCGATCGGCGCCGCGCTCGTGCTCGCGCTCCAACACCAGCGGCTCGCGGAGCAGCAGCAGCGCCTGGGGGCGGCCGAGGCCCAGGCGCGACGACTGGCCGGCCAGGTCGCCTCCCTGCGTACGACTCTCGACGACCGGTTCGGCTTCGACACGATCATCGGCCGCGCTCCGAGCTTCGTGGCCGCGCTCGAGGACGCCCGGAAGGTGGCCGCCACCGAGACGAGCGTCCTGCTGACCGGCGAGAGCGGAACTGGGAAGGAGGTCCTCGCGCGCGCGATCCACCAGGCGAGCGACCGTGCGGACGGGCCTTTCGTCGCTCTGAACTGCGCGGCGCTACCGGAGACGCTGGTCGAGTCCGAGCTGTTCGGACACGAGAGGGGGGCCTTCACGGGCGCGGACCGACAGAAGCGAGGCCGGTTCGAGCTGGCGGCCGGCGGCACGATCTTCCTCGACGAGATCGGCGAGCTCGCGCCCTCCGCGCAGGCCAAGCTGCTGCGCGTCCTGCAGGAGAGACGCTACGAGCGCGTCGGCGGAACGATCACGCTCGAGGCGGACGTCCGTTTGCTCGCGGCGACCAATCGCGATCTGGAGAGCCAGGTTGCCGAGGGCCGCTTCCGGGAAGATCTCTATTACCGGCTGGCGGTCTTCCGGATCCGGCTGCCCGCGCTGCGCGAACGCGGGGACGACGTCCTGCTCCTGGCCGATTACTTCCTGCGGCGGCTCAGCGAAAAGATGGGCAAGCTGGACGCCGGCCTCAGCCGGGACGCTCGCGAGCTGCTGCTCGCGCATCGCTGGCCCGGCAACATCCGCGAGCTGCAGAACGCGATCGAGCGTGCCCTGATCCTCACGGAAGGCGAGCTGATCTCAGCGAAGCAGCTCGGGATCGTCCCGCTTGCAATGCCCGCCGCCGCGAGTGGACCCGTCGCGGTGGCCCCCGCGCCTCCGAACGAAGCACGGGAGCTCGCCGAGCTGGAGAGGCAGATGATCGTCGACGCGTTGCGTCGGACCAACGGCAACAAGTCGCGGGCCGCCGCAGCGCTCGGCCTCAGCCGCACGCGGTTCTACACGCGCCTGCGCCGGCTCGGTCTCGCCGACTAGACCGTCAGTCCCGCCTTCGACGGTGCTCGATTTCGCGCAGGATGCGCAGGAACGAGCAGTCCCCTGCGTGGAAGCACGCGTTTCGTTCCGGGCAACTCTCGGCGAAATCGTCGAACCGCAATCTTCGCAACGAGTTACGGCGATCGGCCCGCCTGGCTCGTCCCTTGCCCTAATCCCACGCATGCAGAAACGCGAAACCATCCGCCAGACAGTCGACGACGCACCGTTCCGCGGCGCCACACCCGGCGACCGGGCGCCCGTCACCCTCTGGATCCTGCGGGTCCTCCTGGCCATCGTGTTCGGGATGGCCGGCCTCATGCACTCGGCCAGGCCGATCCCCGATCTCGCAAAGGCCCTCGGCTGGCCGGGCGCGGTCCGTCCGGGGGTCGTTCGTTTTGTCGGGATCGCGGAGCTGGCGGGTGCGGTGGGTCTCCTCCTTCCCGCGCCCGCGCTGACGAAGTGGGCGGCGACGGGCCTCGTCGCGGTGACGGCGACGGCCAGCCTGTTCCACATCTGGCGCGGCGAGGCGATCCTGGTGCCGGGCAACCTCGTTCTGGGCGCACTGGCGGCGTTCGTCGCCACCGGACATTTTCGAAGGGATCGGATCGGCCGCCGCGGCACGACCGTCACGCCGGCGAGCGGTCGGGCCGCTGAAGGAGATATCCGATGAAGAAGCTCTCGGGTTTGTTCCTGATCGTCCTCGTCTCTCTCTTCTGCAAGAAGGCCGCGCCGCCGCCTCCTCCCCCTCCGACGGTAACAGTCACGGCGGCAATCCAGCGGGACGTGCCGATCTCGAAGGAATGGATCGGCTCACTGGAAGGCTTCGTCAACGCCAACATCCGGCCACAGGTCACCGGCTACGTTCTCAAGCTCGCCTACCGCGAGGGCTCCTTCGTCCGCCGGGGCGACGTGCTCTTCGATATCGATCCTCGCCAGTTTCAGGCAGCGCTCGATCAGGCGAGGGGCGTGCTCGCGCAGAACGAGGCGACGCTCGGCAAGTCGAAGCTCGACGTCGCGCGTTTCACTCCCCTCGCCGCCGCGCGCGCGGTGAGCCAGAAGGAGCTCGACGACGCGATCGCCGCCGAGCGCCAGGCGCAGGCGAACGTGGACGCGGCGAAAGCCGCGCTCGAACAGGCGCGGCTCAACCTGGAGTGGAGCAAGGTGAGGTCTCCGATCGACGGGATCGCCGGCATCGCCAGGTCCCAGGTCGGCGACCTGGTCAGCGGCCAGACGACGATGACGACCGTGTCCGCGGTCGATCCGATCAAGGTCTACTTCAACCCGAGCGAGCAGGAGTACCTCGCGTGGGCGGAGAAGGGCGGCCCCGTGGACATCATGCGAGGCGCTCCCCCGAAGGAGAAGGGAACGCTGACGCTCATCCTCGCCGATGGCCGCGTTTATTCCCTTCGAGGCGATGCCGTCCTCGCCGACCGCAACGTCGACGTGAAGACCGGGACGATCCAGGTCGAGGCGATTTTTCCGAATCCCGACCGCCTGCTGCGCCCCGGCCAGTACGCGAAGGTCCGCGCGGCCACCGATGTCCGAAAGGGCGCGGTCCTCGTTCCCCAGCGGGCAGTCACGGAGCTTCAGGGGCTCCATCAGGTCGCGGTCGTCGGTACGAACGGCAAGGTCGAGATCCGGGCGGTCACGACGGGTGATCGCATCGACACCCTCTGGATCATCGAGAAGGGCCTGCAACCGGGAGAGCGCGTCGTCGTCGAAGGGATTCAAAAGGTCCGGCCGGGGATGCAGGTGGACCCGAAGCCGGCCGCGGAAGCGGTGGCGGAGGCCGCTGGACCGGCCTCGAGGAGCTAGCCCGATGTCCCGGTTCTTCATCCGCCGCCCGATCGTGGCGATGGTCATCGCGATCATCACGGTGCTCGGGGGACTCCTCGCGATGCGCGGGCTGCCGGTCGCGCAGTTTCCCGACATCGTTCCGCCCCAGATCGTCGTCTCGACGACCTACCCGGGCGCGGACGCCGTGACGATCGAAGAGTCCGTCGCCACGCCGATCGAGCAGCAGATGAACGGCGTGGACGACATGCTCTATATGCAGTCGATCAACGCCAACGACAACACGCTTCAGGAGTTCGTGACGTTTGACGTCGACAGCGACGTCAACATCGATCAGGTGAACACCCAGAACCGTGTGGCGCAGGCCCAGCCGCTCCTGCCGGCAGACGTCAACGCGTTCGGTCTGAGCTTCCGCAAGTCGACCGGTTTCCCGCTGCTCGTTTTCGCTCTCTACTCTCCCAAGGAGACTTACGACGCCCTCTTCCTGGCCAACTACGCCACGATCAACCTCAATGACACGCTCTACCGTGTAAAGGGAGTCGGCCAGGTCCAGGTCTTCGGCGCGGGTGACTACGCGATGCGGATCTGGGTCAAGCCGGATCTGCTCGCGAAGCTCGGGATCACGGTGCCGGACATCAGTGCCGCCGTCGAGCAGCAGAGCACCGTGAACCCCGCCGGAAAGGTCGGCGCGGAGCCCGCCCCGAAAGGTCAGGTGATGACCTACACGGTCCGGGCCCAGGGGCGGCTCCAGACGGCCGAGGACTTCGGTCAGATCGTCGTCCGATCCCATCCGGACGGCTCGGTCGTTCGGCTGAAGGACATCGCGCGCATCGAGCTCGGTGCCCTCGCCTACACGCAGGTGGGCCGGCTGAACGGAAAGCCGGCCTCGATCGTCGCGGTCTACCAGGCGCCCGGATCGAACGCGCTCGCCGTCGCCGACGGCGTCAAGAAGACGATGGCGGAGCTGAAGCGGCGCTTCCCCGCCGATCTCGACTACGTGGTCTCCCTCGACACGACCCTTCCGGTCACCGAAGGCATCCGGGAAATCCTGAAGACCCTCGTCGAGGCGATCGTGCTCGTCATCCTCGTCGTCTTCCTGTTCCTCCAGAGCTGGCGGGCGACGCTCATCCCGATGATCGCCGTGCCCGTCTCCCTGGTCGGGACGTTCGCGGTCTTTCCGCTCCTGGGCTTCTCGATCAACACGCTGTCCCTGTTCGGCCTCATCCTCGCCGTGGGTCTGGTCGTTGACGACGCAATCGTCGTCGTCGAGGCGGTCGAGCACCACATCGAGGAGGGTATGGCGCCGCGAGAGGCGACTCTCCGGGCCATGGAGGAGGTCTCGGGGCCGGTGGTCGGCATCGCGCTGATTCTCACCTCCGTTTTCGTCCCGGTCGCCTTCATGAGCGGGATCCAGGGACGGCTGAACAAGCAGTTCGCCGTCACCATCGCGATCTCCGTCATCATCTCGGCGTTCAACGCGCTGACGCTCTCGCCCGCCCTGTCGGCGATGCTGCTGAAGCCCCGCAGGGAGGCGAAGGGACCGATCGGCCGCTTCTTCGCGGCCTTCAATCAGTGGTTCGCGCGCGTGACCCGCGGCTACGTGAACCTTTCGCACGGGTTGATCCGAAAGGCGGTGATCGCCGGCCTCATCCTCCTCGGATTCGCGCTGGCCGACGGGATCTTCGGCAGGAAGCTGCCGACGAGCTTCCTTCCCGAGGAGGACCAGGGATACGTCTTCCTGAACGTTCAGCTTCCGGCGGCGGCGTCTTTGCAGCGCACCGACGCCGTCTGCCGGAAGATCGAGAACATCCTCGCGAAGACGGAGGGCGTCGAGTACAGCACGACGGTCGTCGGCTTCAGCCTGCTGACGCGGATCTCGTCCTCCTACAGCGCCTTCTACTTCGTCTCGCTCAAGCGCTGGGACGAACGCAAGAAACCCGAGCTCCAGGCCTCGAGCATCCTGAGAACTCTCAACGGCGCGCTCGCTTCGGCCGTACCCGAGGCGACGGCCTTCGGATTCCCCCCGCCGGCGATCCCCGGCCTCGGCAACGCAGGCGGCTTCTCCTTATGGCTGCAGGATCGCAGCGGCGGCTCCGTTGAGTTCCTCGACCAGAACCTGCAGAAGTTCCTGGAGGCCTGCCGCAAGCGTCCCGAGCTCTCGGGGGTCACCTCTCTCTTCAGCGCTTCCACGCCGCAGATCTACGCGGACGTGGACCGCGACAAGGTCCTCAAGCTGGGAGTCGCCGTCGGTGACGTCTATCAGACGCTCCAGAGCTTTCTGGGCGGTCTGAACCTGAATCAGTTCAACCGCTTCGGCCGCCAGTGGAGGGTGTTCCTCGAGGCTGAGGGCGATGATCGGGTCCGCGCGGAGGACATCGGCCAGTTCTACGTGCGCAACAACGACGGCAACATGGTTCCCCTCTCGACGCTCGTGACGACCCGCCAGATCCAGGGTCCGGAGTACACGAACCGCTTCAATCTGTATCGCGCGGCCCAGGTCATCGGCTCGGCCGCGCCGGGCTACAGCTCGGGCCAGGCGATGGCCGTCCTGGAAGACGTCGCGACGACGGTTCTTCCCTCAGAGATGGGCTACGACTGGGCCGACCTCTCGTATCAGGAGAAGAACGCCTCCGGCGCGGGTGGCGTCTTCGCGCTGTCGCTCCTCATGGTCTTCCTGATCCTGGCCGCTCTCTACGAGAGCTGGACGCTGCCCTTCAGCGTGCTGCTGTCCGTGCCGGTCGCCGTTTTTGGCGCGTTCCTCGGACTCTTCCTCCGGCATTACGACCTCGGCGTCTACTCGCAGATCGGGCTGATCATGCTGATCGGTCTCGCCGCGAAGAACGCCATTCTCATCGTCGAGTTCGCGAAGAACCAGCTCGAAAGGGGTCGCGAAGTCGTGGACGCCGCGCTCGAGGGGGCGAAGCTGCGCTTTCGGCCGATATTGATGACCTCCTTCGCCTTCATCTTGGGCTGCGTGCCGCTCTGGATCGCGACGGGATCCGGGGCGGCCTCGCGCCGGATCCTGGGCACCGTCGTGATCGTCGGTATGCTCGCCGCGACCTCGATCGCCATCTTCCTGATTCCGGTTCTGTTCGTCGTCGTGGAGCGCCTTGCGGCGCGCCGGCGCGGCCATCCCGCGATCCCGGTCGTGGCGTCGGCCCCCGAGCCGAGCCCCTCCGGCGGAGGTGAATGAATGAAGACCCTCTCCCTGGGCCCCCGCTCGAGGAGCCGGCTGGCGACTCTCCTTCTCTTCCTCGTCCCGCTCGGCTCGGACTGCCAGAGCGCGACGCCGCCCCTCCGCGACGTCTTCCGGCGCGTGCGACCCGCGGTCGTCGTGATCGCGACACGCCAGAGGGAGCTCGCCCCGGAGGGGCTCGGTTACCTGAGTATGAGAGGCCTCGGCTCCGGAGTCGTCATTTCGCAAAAGGGCGATGTCCTGACCGCCGCTCACGTCGTGCAATCCGCCGAGGACATCGTCGTCAGCTTCTCCGACTCGGTCCTGGTGCCGGCGCACGTCGTCGCCTCGTCCCTAGGGTCGGACGTCGCTCTCCTCAAGCTCGAGCGTGTGCCGTCGGGCATCGTCGCCGCGAAGCTGGGCGACTCGAACCGCGCCGAGGTCGGAGACGCCATCTTCGTCGTCGGGCACCCCTTCGGTCTCGACTACACGCTGACGACTGGCGTTCTTTCCGCACGAAGACAGGGGAAGAAGATCCTTGGGAGGATGAACCAGGGCGAAGTCTTGCAGACCGATGCCGCGGTGAACCAGGGCAACTCCGGCGGTCCGATGTTCAGCATGCAGGGCGAGGTCATCGGAATCGTCTCCGCCCTGCTGACCAGTACCGGCGGTTTCGAAGGGATGGGGTTTGCCACGCCGTCGAACGTCGCGCGACAGCTCCTTCTCGACCAGAGAGTATTTTGGACCGGTGTGGACGGCTACTTCGTGGACCGAGAGGTGGCCGGGGCCCTGAACCTGCCTCAGCCGGCGGGTTTTCTCGTCGAGCGCGTCGCCGGCGGCTCGCCCGGTGCGGGGCTCGGCCTGCGCACGGGCTCGATTCGGGTCACGATCGGGGGAGAGCCGGTCATCCTGGGCGGCGACGTCATCCTCGAGGTCCAGGGGATTGCGATCGCCGAGGGTTCGCTGGACAGGATCGTGACGGCGTTGGCGCGACTCTCAGAGGGCGATCTGCTGAGGATCAAAGTCCTGCGCGATGGACGAGTGCTCGAATTGTCCTCGCGCGTTTCGGGTCGGAAGTAAGGCGACTCGCGCGTGGCGCCCGAGGACCGCCTTCGTCCATCAGGGCCCGTCCATCTCCCGACGCTCCGAGTTGACCGGGAGCGCGAACAACATGAATGACGTGGTTCAGGCGACGGCAACGGCCCAGAAGGCGCTCGAGGTCAATCTCAACTCGATGGCGTACGGGTCATTCGCCGAAATCGGGGCCGGCCAGGAGGTGGCGCGCTGGTTCTTCCGCGTCGGTGGCGCCGCCGGCACGGTGGCCAAAACCATCTCGGCTTACGACATGGCGGTCAGCGACGCCCTCTACGGCTCGGGCGAGCGCTACGTCAGCCGCCGGCGCCTCGAGGCGATGCTGGAGCGCGAGTTCGACGAGGTCACGAGCAGCCTGGGGTCCAAACGGGGCGACACGAGCGCGTTCTTTGCGTTCGCCAATACCGTGTCGGCATCGAGCCATCGCAACCCGGGCCAGGGACACGGCTGGACGGGAATCCGATTTCAGCGCCAGCCGCACGACGAGCCGTCCGAGATCATCTTGCACGTTCATCTGATGGACGACATCGGCGTCGACGAGCAGGAGGCCCTCGGAATCCTGGGGGTCAACCTCATCCACGGTGCCGTCCATACGCACGCCGATCCTCGAAAGCTGATCGGGTCGCTGATGGACGGGCTTTCGCGGGACCGCGTCGAGATCGACCTCATCAAGTTCTCGGGGCCGGCATTCGCTCACGTGGACAACCGGTTGATGAGCCTCCAACTCGTCGAGCGAGGAATGACCGGCGCGGCGATGTTCACCGCTTCCGGGGAGGTCAAACAGCCCTCCGAGATTCTCCACAAGAAGTCGGTGCTCGTGGTGCGCGGAACCTTTCGGCCGCCGACCAGGCTGACGATCGATCTTCTGGAGCGGGCACGCGATCTGTTCCTCGCGGAGCCCCGGGTGCACGGAGAGGAGCCGGTAGTGCTGGCCGAGATGACGCTCCGAAACTTGTCGGCTCCAGACGTGGTCGGGCATGCCGACTTTCTGGACCGTGCCGAGGTCCTTGGTGTGCTCGGCATCGACGTCCTGATTTCGAGCTTCCAGCCGTACTATGAGCTGGCCGACTACATATCCGGTTATACCGACCGCCTCATCGGCCTTGCCGTCGGAATGCCGACCGTGGATCAGATCGCCGACGAGAAGTTCTACGAGAATCTGCCGGGTGGAGTGCTGGAATCAGTCGGAAAGCTCTTCAAGCGCTCGGTCAAGATGTACGTCTATCCGACCCGCGATGAATCCGGCAAGATCGTGAGCGTCGATGCAGCGCCGTCTTCTCATCCGGGTCCCTGGAACTATCTTCGCGATTTTCTTCTCGAAACCGGAAGCATCGAGCCGATCCGCGGCTACGACGAGAGCCTGTTGTCGCTACACACCCCTGCGGTCCTCTCTCTAATCCGCGCGGGTGATCCGTCATGGGAAGACATGGTGCCGCTGAAGGTGGCCGAGATCATCAAATCCAAAAGGCTCTTTGGCCTTCAACCCGCGCCTTCGGTTGATGTTGGGGGAGTGCTCCATGAGTGATCACGAAGACGCGTCCGTCGGCGGGCTCCGACCGGACGGCGATTCTTGCTCTCTTAGCAACTAACCGGGTCTCACTCAATCCTACAGCGCGTTCCGTAGGATCTCGACGAAGCGGTGGACCTCCTCGTACCGGTTGTAGAGGGGGACCGGCGCGACGCGAATCACGTCGGGCTCGCGCCAGTCGCAGGTGACGCCGGAGGCTTCGAGTTTTTCGAGAACCGTTCGTCCAGGCACGCTCGACTTGACCCGAAACGAGAGTTGGCATCCCCTCCGACTCGGATCTTTCGGAGTGAGGATCTCGACCGAGTCGCCGATTTCCCGCAGAAGCAGCCACTCGAGGTAGCCCGTGAGTCGGAGCGACTTCTCCCGCAACGGCTCCATTCCCCCCGCTTCCATGAAGACGTCGAGAGAAGCGCGAATGGCCGCGAGCGAAAGGATCGGAGGGTTCGAGAGCTGCCATCCCTCCGCGCCCGGGATCGGTTGGAACCCGGGCTCCATTCGGAAGCGTGATTTCTTGTCGTGGCCCCACCAGCCGGCCAGACGCGGCAGATCCCTCCGCATGCCGTGCCGCTCGTGGACGAAGCAGGCGCCCACGGAGCCCGGACCCGAGTTGAGGTACTTGTACGTGCACCAGACGGCGAAGTCCACGTTCCAGTCGTGAAGGCGTAGGATCAGGTTCCCCGCCCCGTGCGCCAAGTCGAATCCCGCGACGCATCCTTTCGCGTGCGCGAGCCGCGTGATCGCCTCGATGTCGAAGGCCAGGCCGGAGTAGTACTGGACTCCCGGAAGAAGGACCAGCGCGATCGAAGCACCGTCGCTTTCGAGCACCCGTTCGGCGTCCGCGGGCCGCACTCGCACGAGCGCTTCGACTGGATCGAAGCCGTGGAACCCGGCCTGCGATTCGAGCGCGTAGTCGTCCGAAGGGAACGCGTGCTCCTCGAGGAGAATCCGATGCCGCTCGCGAGTCGGACGGTAGAAGCTCGCCATCATCAGGTGCAGATTGACGGTGAGCGAGTTCATCGTGACGACTTCGGTTGGTAGGGCACCCACGAGGCGGGCCATCGGCGAAGCCAGGAGCTCGTGGTACGGCATCCACGGGTTCTCGCCCGCAAAATGCGCCTTGACGGCGAGCCGGCTCCACTTCTGCAACTCCGCGTCGACGTACTTCTGAGTCCTCGTCGGGAGAAGTCCCAGGGAGTTTCCGGCGAAATAGATCTCCTCCGCGCCGTTCTCGCGCCTGGGAATGTGAAACTCGTCTCGAAACCGTAGGAGCGGGTCGCCTCGATCCAGGGCAACCGCGAAGTCGCGGCCGGGCTGGAACGGCTGGTTCACTCGAAACGCGCCGCGGGAAGATCGAGCCACTCTAGCGCCGTGCCGTGCAGCAGCCGCGCGCGGGTCTTCTCCGGGAATCCGCACGAGTCGATCAGCTCTCCCGGTCGAGCCTCGCCGAGCGGAAAGGGGTAGTCGCTGCCAAGGGCGACCCGATCGGGGCCCATCAGGTCCACGAGGTAGCGCAGCATCAGCGGGTCGTGCACGAGCGAGTCGACGTAGATCCGCCGCAAATATTCCCGAGGTGAAACGTCGTTGAACACGGCGCACAGATCGGGCCGCACATCGTATCCGTGGGCGATGCGCCCGATGGTCGCCGGAAAAGCGCCGCCCGCGTGTGCGAAGGCGATCCGCAGGGCCGGGAGCCTCTCGAGCACTCCGCCGAAGATGAGCGAGCAGATCGCGAGCGAAGTTTCCGC
>Ga0075434_100001547_pt1 | contig 19482 bp, 22 predicted proteins | sample RhiMethybrSRZTD3_FD_75298 | JGI IMG/M metagenome (GOLD analysis project Ga0075434, IMG submission 75298) | Populus rhizosphere microbial communities from Tennessee, USA - Rhizosphere MetaG P. TD hybrid SRZTD3 | ecosystem: Host-associated > Plants > Roots > Rhizosphere > Soil | place: USA... | reverse complement strand
CCGGCCGGGCTTGGCTACTGCGGCCCGGTCGGCAGCCGCGAGGTGGTGGTCGTGCTGGACGCGGTGACCGGCCGGCCGCTGTGGCGCTACAGCTACCGGTAGCCACCGGCCGACACCCCACGCCCAGCCGCGGTCGGTCGAAGCGACGCTCTGGCGCCTCCCTGTTCTCGCCGGTCGACCATGCCCCAACGCGCTCCATGGGCCTCATCGGATGAGGTGGTTCGCCTGAAGGAAGAGGCGCCCCGGGGAGGCACCGGACGGAGGCGGAGGGTCTGGCGGCCGCCTTCGGCCGCTCAACTTCCTTCCCGCTCGGGCCTGCTTTGCCTTGGCGCCCGATTCTGGCCTGATCATCCCTTTCCATGATGCGGGACGAGCCCGAAGTGACCACTGAGAGGAGCGCAAGGTCATTCCCCCCTGGATACCACCAGGGGGTCAGTCATTCCAGGGTCACGCCCACTGCCACCGGCACGGGCCGGATCATCACCGAACCACCGGGCCGTCTCACAGATGCTCCTTTGGAGGGGAACCTCGCGAAGGTTCGGGGCGGTGGCCGGCCAACCACACCCCCGCGCGGCGGATGGCCTCGGCTGCCGCCGCGCCGATGACGGGGTCGCGCCACACCACCGCGTCAGGGCCGAGCAGGGCCAGCAACCCGCTACGGGACAGGGCGACGCACTGGGACGGGTCGATGTCGGCCAGGTACACGCGGTTGCCGTGTCTGTGCAGGCTGTGGACCAGGGTGGTGAGTCCTTCCAGGCTGGTCAGCGAGTAGACCGCGCGATCGCGGAGCTGCAGGACCACGGCCGCCCCGATGGTGCGGTCGTGGGCAGGGAAGGTCTGCTCGGCCCGGTAGGCGGAGGCGAAATAGGCGCCGCCGGTCAACGCCAGCACGGTGACCTTCCCCGAGGGCAGCTCGGCTGGTGGCGTGGCCTCCTGCCAGCTCCCGTTGGGCCGTCGAATCCAGGCGACGATCCTGGCCTCGTCGGCCACGGTGAACATGTACAGCAACAACGACAGGGCGACCCCGGTGATGATGGCCGCGGTCAGTGCGGCGACCACGCCGACAACGACGGTGACGACCGCTGTGCACAAATGGGGGACCGACACCCAGCGTGCCCTGGCCAGGTGACGGACCTCTCTGACCAGGGCCTCCACGCCGATCACCATCAAGATGGCGGCCAGCGTGGTCAATGGGATCAGTTCGGCCACCTGACCGGCGACGGCGACGATAATGACCAGGAGCACACCAGAGGCGACGCCGGCCCATCGGGAACGGCCCCCGAGGACACGTTGACGCCGGTCCGAGACAGCGACCCGCCCGACGGCAGGGCGTGGAACAGTCCACCGGCGACGTTGGCCAGCCCCTAGGCCAAGAAATCCCGCGACATGTCCGAGCGGGTCCGGTCGGGGTTCGGTAGGCGGCGCCGACCGTCGCCGCCTCCGACAGCCCCACAATGGCGGCGGCGATCGCCGCGGGGATCAGCTTGGGCAGGAGCGAGACGTCGGGCAGGTGCGGGGTCAGGATGGCGGCCAGTCCGGTCGGGATCCTGGCCACATCGCCGACGGTGTCGACCCCGCGCAGGCCCAGCCCCGACACGGCCAGAGTGCCGACGACCAGGGCGACAATGTCGGCGTAGGCCCGCCAGCGGCTGCGCTTGACCAGGACCAGGGTCACGATGCAACCGAGCCCGACCGCCGTGGTCGTTCCATGCCAGCTCGTGACATGCGCGCTGATGTCGGCCGCCTTGACCACCTTCCCGCCGCTGCTCTTGCTGGCGTAGCCGACAAGCTCGTCGTGCTGACCAAGCACGATCAGGATGGCCACCGCGGCGACCAGGCCGGCCTGGACCTCGGCGGATATGAAGCGCACCAGTGACCCCAGCCGCAGCGATCCAAGCACCGCCATGACCACTCCGACCAGCAGCGTGAGGGTGAACATGGCCACGGCCGGATCCACCCCGTCACCGAGGACGCCGATCTTTTCCGCCGTAACCAGGGCCAGGGCATTGGTCGCGGTGACGACCAACAGCGTCGACGAGGCGAACAGCGAGCCGACCAGCACCGTGACCGAGCCCGCATAGAGGCCACAAACTGGATCGACGCCCGCCACCAGAGCCTAAGCCATGCCCTCGGCTACCGAGACCAGTGCGACCGTGAAGCCGGCGGCCAGATCCCTGGGCAGGTCGGCCCGGCGCGGCAAGGCCCACACCGACGCGGTCACCGCAGCGCCCCGAGCCCCTTGCCAGCCAGGGCGACGCCGATCACCACCAGCGGCACGATCATGACGGCGGCGAAGTTGAACCGCGGCCCGGCCTGAGCTCGTCCAGCGGCTGCCGCATCCGGTCCCCAACCAGCGCGTAGGTGACGACGAGCATCGGCGCGGTAGATGCGGCGATCACCGTGAACACTGTCACACAGGGCGACCAGCTTGCCGGCCGTGATGGGCTGTCGTCGCTCGCCCTCTGGACCGACGCACTTGCGGTTCGCCAGTGGCACAGATGCCCCCCCGGGGTGGCGTGTTCAACCAGCACAACAGTATGACGGTCAACAACCTCGGAGCGATTACACCCGTGTCCGCTAGATCGAAGGCCGGGGCACAGAATCGTGGGGAGATGCATGCCATCCCAACAGGAACGAGAGCACCAGCCTAGGGATGGTGTCACCCGCTGGGTAGTTGTCAGCGGTGGCCAGGCGCCAGGACCGCTCCAGCCAGGACGGTGGCGACAGGGACGTGGACGCTGGCCTGGCATGCGGTGCTCCCGCACTCGCAACAGAACCCCCGCACGACCGACGCCGCATCCCCCTCTGCCCACGGCCGCGCATAGTACCCACGCACCTGCGCCACGATGGCCTCGTTCGCCTCCCGCAGCAGTGCCCGCCGCTCGCCACGGCCCTCGGCGCACGGCCCCGCGGCGAGCGCCGCCGCGAACCGCTCCTCGACCGCGGTGACCGTCGCCTCCAGGTCCAGCGAGCCGTCCAAGAGCAACCTCGGCACGCCATGCTGGCTCGCCTCACGGGCGATCCTGTCCCGGAGCAGCAGATACAGCGCCGTCGGGCCGGGCGGCGTGCCCCGAGCGCCAAGCAGCGTCCGCTGGAAGTCGTCGGTGGGGAGCAACCAGACGGCGCGGGAGGGGTCGGCGAGGCCGCTGGAGACGGCCCGCGCTGGGAGTGTGGAGCCCTCGGCGACCACCAGCGGCGAGTCCGGGAGGGCGCGGAGGTCGTCGAGGACCATCGGGCCGCGCTCGGCGTGCAGGGACATCTCCAGCATCTGGGTCGGCGTTGACTGCACCCACCGCTGCTGTGGCGTCATCGTCTCCCAGCGACGCGCTGCCGGGTTCCCGGAACCGAGGGCGCGGTCGCGGTGGGCCCAGGTGCGGGTGTCGGCGCCGTACCAGCGCAACCCGTGCCGGCGGGCGATCCGGGTGGCGACGGTGGTCTTACCGGTGCCAGGCGGCCCACCGATCCAAAGGACGTGCCTGAGCGCCTGCACCCCGAACTCCTCCACGACAGCGATGGTGGAGGCCGGCGCCGAGGACGGCAACCTCGCCTCACTGCCGATCAAGGCTCGTCCCCACCGACACCTGAGTTCTCCAGGTGATTCCCTGGCCCTCGGCGGGGCCGTCGTGCACGAGTATCCCCGCCGTTCCGTAGCTCGCTCTACGGAGGTCGTCAGTTCCCGGACGAATTCCAGCTATGCAAGCACCCGACCGGCTCCTTACCAGAACCTGCCGGCCTGAGAGCGGGCACATGGCGTCTGGTACTCGGAGCACTCGCATCATCGGGGGGCAGCATGTCGATTTCGCGCATGGCGCTTGGTCCACGGTACCGTCGCCCACTGCGGCGAGGCGTCTGGGTCTTGCTGGTGGTGGCCGCGCTCATCGGCCCGAATCTGGTGGAGCCGGCGGGCGCCGCCGTCGCCACGCCGGCCTTCGTCCAGGAGCGCTCCAAGCAGGTCACCTCGGGCACCACCAACAGCCTGGCCTTCACCAAGGCCAACACAGCCGGGAACCTGATCGTGGTCTCGGTCATGTGGAGCAACACGGGCGCGGTCTCGGTGTCCGACAGCCGCGGCAACACCTACGCCAGCCCGCTTGCCAGGACCACCTGGGGGAGCGGTTGGAGCAGCCAGGTGTTCTACGCCAAGAACGTGGCCGGCGGCGCCAACACGGTGACGGCCACCTTCGCGACTGCCATCAGCTCGTTCGGCCTGCTGTATATCAACGAGTACTCGGGGATCGACAAGGCCGATCCCCTGGACGTGACCAAGGCGGCGACCGGGACCGCCAGCGCGATGACCACCGGCACGGTCGCGACAACCAACGCCAGCGATCTGCTGTTCGGCGCGGGGGCTTCTCGCGGCAAGGTGACCCAGCCGGGGGCTGACTTCACCACCCGGTCCACCGCCTTCGGCAACATGACCATGGACCGGAACGTCACCGTCGCCGGCTCGTACGTGGCCACCGCCACCCAGAACAGCAACGCCTGGGTGCTGCGGCTGGTGGCCTTCAAGGCCAGCTCGACCGGCGGCGACACCACCGCGCCGAGCGTGTCGATCACCGCACCGCAGGCCAACGCCGAGGTGAGCGACATCGTCACGGTGACGGCCAACGCCACCGACGACGTGGGCGTGGCCGGGGTGCAGTTCCTGGTCGACAACGTGGACAGCGGCCTCGAGGACACGACCGCGCCCTATGGCCTCTCCTGGGATACACGCACGCTGCTCAGCGGCACCCACACCCTGACGGCAAGGGCCCGCGACGCGGCCGGCAACACCGGCCTGTCCGCCCCCATCCCGGTCACCGTCAACAACACCAACCGCTTCCAGAACGAGGTCCTCGCCACCGGGTTCAACCTGCCTACCAACATCGAGTTCCTGCCGGACGGGGCGCATGCTGGTCGTGGAGCTCCAGGGCACGATCAAGATCCTCCCGCCGCCCTACACCCAGCCCGATCCCACGCCGTTCCTCCAGCTCACCAACGTGGGGTCGTTCGGTGTGCAGCAGGGGCTCTTCGACGTCGTTCTCGACCCCGATTTCGCCACCAACCACTTCTATTACCTGTTCTACACGGCGGCCACTCCCAACCGCGACCGGCTGTCGCGGTTCACCGCGAACGCCACGAACACCGGGACCGTCGCCGGCAGCGAGGTCGTGCTCTACCAGGACCCGCTGGACGCCAGCGACGAACACCACGGGGGAGCGCTGAACTTCGGCAACGACGGCAAGCTCTACTTCACCACCGGCGAGCATTTCGACGCGCCATCGGCCCAGAGCCTGAGCAGCCCGCGCGGGAAGATCCACCGCATCAACAAGGATGGCACCGTCCCCACCGACAACCCCTTCTATGACGGAGCGGGGCCCAACGTCGACTCCATCTGGGCGCTCGGCCTGCGCAACCCCTTCCGCGCCTACTACGACGCCCCCTCCGGCAAGCTGTACGTCGGCGACGTGGGTGGCAACGACTACCGGACGGCGCAGGAGGAGGTCGATCTCGGCGCCAGGGGGGCGAACTACGGGTGGCCCAACTGTGAGCTCGGGACCTGCGGCAACCCCTCCTACACCCCGGCGCTGTACGCGTACGCCCACAACGGCCGCGACGCCGCGATCACCGGCGGGTTCGTCTACCACGGCACCCAGTTCCCCAGCAGCTACCAGGGGAGCTACTTCTTCGCCGACTACACCCAGAACTGGATCAGGCGGCTGACCTTCGACGCCAACGGCAACGTCAACGGAGTGTTCAACTTCGAGCCGGCCGACGGGACGGTCGACGGGCCCTACGGGGACATCGTCTACCTCACCGAGGGTCCCGACGGGGCGCTCTACTACGTCGACCTCGGCTACTCTGACGTCGGCGGCACCTTCGGGGTGAGCAAGATCCGCCGTATCCGCTATGTGCAGTCGAACCAGCCGCCGGTGGCGGTCGCCTCGGCCAACCCGGACGCCGGGCCTCGGCCGTTGACGGTGAACTTCTCGAGTGCCGGGTCGAGCGACCCCGAGGGGCAGGCGCTGGACTACTCCTGGACCTTCGGCGACAACACGTCGTCGACCTCGGCCAACCCCTCTCACACCTACGACCAGGCCGGCGTCTACACCGCCCGGCTGTCGGTGGCCGACGGCGTCAACACCACGGTCTCGCAGCCGCTCACCATCACCGTCGGCAGCCCGCCGACAGCGACCATCCTCTCGTCCCAGGATGGCGGGACCTTCCGGGCCGGCGACGTGATCTCCTTCAGTGGCGACGGAACCGACCCCGACGACGGGACGCTCCCGGCCAGCGCCTTCACCTGGAACATCGACTTCCTGCACGAGGGCCACGTGCATCCGGGCACCCCGATCGTGGGGGTGAAGAGCGGGACCTTCCCCATTCCCACCAGCGGGCACGACTTCAGCGGGTTCACCCGCTACCGCATCACGCTCACCGTCACCGACTCCAACGGCCTGACCGCCACCAAGTCGGTCACCGTCTTCCCCGAGAAGGTCAACCTGACCTTCGACACGGTGCCGAGCGGGCGCACCCTCTACCTCGACGGGATCGCCAGGACGACCCCGTTCGTGTACGACACCCTGATCGGGTTCAACCACACCATCGAGGCCCGCAACCAGTCCTCCGGGGATACGAGCTACACCTTCGCGTCCTGGTCCGACGGCGGCGCGCAGCAGCACAGCATCGTCGTGCCGGCGACCGCGCAGAGCTACACCGCCGCCTACACGACCTCGTCGGCGCCGCCTATCGGGTTCGTCCAGGTGAAGAGCTCCACGCCCCAGACCGCCCAGAGCACGGTGGCGACCGCCTTCGCCCAGGCGCAGACGGCCGGGAACCTCAACGCCGTGGCCATCGGCTGGTTCGACAGCACCGGCAACATCACCTCGGTCAGCGACAGCGCCGGCAACACCTACCAGGTGGGCGCGCCGACGTTTCGGGGCAACGGCTTCAGCCAGGCCATCTACTACGCCAAGAACATCGCGGGGGCTCCGACCAACACGGTCACGGTCAAGTTTGACAAGGCCCTTCCCTATGTCGACGTCCGCATCCTCGAGTACAGCGGCCTGGACCGTACCAGTCCGCTGGACGTGACCAGTTCGGCCACCGGCACCGCGGCTCAGGCATCGAGCGGCGCCGCCACCACCAATTTCGCCCGCGAGCTCGTACTGGGTGCCGGCGTCACCAGTGCCAGCTTCACCGGCCCGGGGACAGGCTTCACTACCCGTATCATCACCTCCCCTGACGACGACATCGCCGAGGACCGCACCGTCACCAGCGCCGGGGCCTATGCCGCGACGGCTCCCCAGACGGGCCGGTGGGTGATGCAGATGGTCACCTTCAAGGGCGCCGGCCAGACCTGAGCCGGACGCTCGAGCGGGCGGCGGCCTCCGCCGAGCGCAGGTGAGGAGTCCCCAGGTCAGGGTGCTTCCGGCCTCGAACAGCGGTAGACAAGATGCCGAGTAGGCGGCCAACCGTTACCGGCGTGCCGGTTACTCCCTGGCGGCCAGGTAGGCGTTCATGTCGTCAACCGACAGGCCGCGAAATTGCGGAAGCTGGCCGTAGGCCCCGGCGATCTCCAAGGCTGCCTGCCGGAAGGCGGCCCAACCCGTCCACCAGAAGCTTGCGGCTGGCCAGCACCACCCCGACGGTGGCCGCGCTCACCCCGGCCAGGATCCAGAGAAGGTTGGCGGCCTGGAGGGGGGAGAGCTCGCCATGACCGGCCCGGCGGAGCAGCTGGTCCAGCCAGACAACCACCGGCAGCGACAGCGGGATGAGGGCCCACAGCACCAACGCCAACCCCATCGGCCATCGGCGCGGGACGCGCTTGCGGGCCGTGGAGGTCACCGGCACGGGCCTCCCCAGGCCATCGTCCACTCTCGCCGTCGCCACCCCAACCTCGCGGAATCGCCAGCCAGTGTGGCCGCTCTCCGTCTCGGGACCGTTACGGACATGACGTGACGAGGATGCCCGTGTCGCCCCTCTTGCTACCTACCTTCGCCGTGCTCACAGGACCGGCGCCGCCAGGACCGGCGTTCCGAGCGCCACGAGCAGCGCGGCCAGCAGGCCGGCGCCACAGAAGTCGACGACCTGGCGCGCATCCGGCGCATCATCGCCGCCTTGTCGGGCAAGGCCACCCCTTCCGACGGTCCCGGTTCCCAAGCTGGTCGAGGCCCCGCGGGTACCAGCCACCGTCCCCGCTCAGCCGGCAATAAGGCCGTACTCGATGGCCGTGGCGGCGCTGGCGGGACCCGCCAGCATGGCCAGCGCAAGCACGACGAGCACCACCACGCCCAGGAACACCACTGCCCTGCGCATCATCCACCTCCCGTCTGGGCCGGCCGCCGCCGCACATCGCATTGGCGCGGCGGCCGTGACTGCGTTGCACTAGTCCTTCGTGCTGGCCGCGCCAACGGTTTGCTCGCCCGGAGACAGACGAACGGCGTCACCTTCGGGTGGCGCCGTTCGTGAAGAGTCCCGGCGGCAACCTCGCCCGGCGGGTGACGCTGCGGGTCGGGCGGACCGCTCGACCCGTTTCCTCGGGACCATCCGGCCCGACCCGGGTCAAGGGTCCCGCCGCGTCTACGGTCTGATGTTCTGGTTCAGGTGGAACAGGTTGCCGGGGTCGTACTTGCGTTTGACGGCGACCAGACGCTCGTAGTTGCCGCGGTAGTTGGCCTTGATCCGGTCCTGGTCGTCCGAGGCCATGAAGTTGATGTAGCCGCCCTGCTCGGAGTGCGGCGCGGTGGCGTCGTAGTAGTCGCGCACCCAGCGGATGTTGGCGTCGTTCTGGGCGGGGTGGGGCCACATCCCGGCGATCACCGTGGCGAAGTTGGCGTCGCGGTAGGCGAACGCGGTCGCGTCCGGCGCGACCCGGTGGCAGGCGCCGTTGATCGGATAGATGTGCACGGTCGAGTTGACCACGGGCAGCTTCGGCCCGTGCTCCAGATGCGCCGCGATCGCCTCGTCGGTGAGCTCGGTGACGAAGTTGGCCTTCCAGTAGTGCTGCAGGCCCGGCGGGACCAGCGCGTCGAAGGCGCTGTTGAGCGCGGGGTAGGGCATTGGGCCGACGAACTCGGCCACCACCGGCGCCAGGTCGTGGAACGGTTGCAGGGCGCGCTCGCCCTGCTCGACTGGGCCGGCCCAGCACGCAACGACCGCGATGAACGGGTCGCCATGGCGGTCCTCGGGAATGAACGGCAACGGCGGGGCGATCTGAAAGGCCGGGAACCCGCCGAACTCTTCGGGCGCGTCGGCGATGAACTCGCGGAAGAAGCGCAGGACGTCACCGGCGTCGCGCAGCCCGTAGAACATCACCCCGCCGTAGATGTCCTTGACCGGTTGCAGCCGATACTCAAAGGAGGTCACGGCCCCGAAGTTGCCGCCGCCGCCACGCAGCGCCCAGAACAGGTCGTCGTTCTCCTGCTCGGTGGCCACGAGGAAGCGGCCGTCGGCGGTCACCATTTGCTTCAGCGGTGACTGTCGCTGTCCTACCACGAAAAGCGGTGAGCTGCCACGCTGCACGTTCGCGACCGTGGGCGCCGTGAGCCGCCAGCTCCCTTCTTGATCATCCAGGCGATCCGATCTGAGCTGCACAAACAGCACCCGGGTCGAGTCTGGGGTCCGGGAATGCGCGGAGGTGTCGGGGTGTTCTAGCAACTGCAGCGAAGACCCGAGGTTGGGTGAAGCAGTTGTCGTGTCTGCCCGATGTCGCAGGGACGAGCAGACGCTGGTCCAGTTGACGCGACGCAGCGCGCGGTCACCCGGGGAGGGCGCTGGGGACAGCCATCACCGTCACGTCCTGGCGATGCTGCGCAACTCGGCCGCGCTGCGCTTCGTGCCCTAACGAGGACCTGCAAGAGCCTGCAGGCCAAGGGTCACGGGGCATATACCGGAGCTCCTCAACCAAACCACAACGACGAAGGGAACGAGGCGATGAGCCAGAAGAGGGAGAAGGCGGTCCTGGCCGGAGGATGCTTCTGGGGGATGCAGGATCTGATCCGGAAGCGCCCGGGGGTCCTGTCGACGCGAGTCGGCTACACGGGAGGCGACGTCGCGAACGCCACCTACCGGAACCACGGGACCCACGCCGAGGCGATCGAGATCATCTTCGACCCCGAGGTGACCTCCTACCGCGAGCTGCTCGAGTTCTTCTTCCAGATCCACGACCCGACGACGCCGAACCGCCAGGGGAACGACATCGGCGCGAGCTACCGCTCGGCGATCTTCTACCTCGATGAGGACCAGCGCCGAGTGGCGGAGGACACCATCGCCGATGTCGACGCGTCCGGGCTCTGGCCCGGCAAGGTCGTCACCGAGGTCACCCCAGCCGGTCCGTTCTGGGAGGCCGAGCCGGAGCACCAGGACTACCTGGAGCGCTACCCGTACGGCTACACCTGCCACTTCCCGCGTCCGGGCTGGGTGCTGCCCCACCGGAGCGCCGCGGCTCGCTAGCAGACGGCGTGGGCCGTTTGCTTGATGCGTTCGGGGGTCGGCGCCGGTCCTACCATGGGGGGCGACAGGACGGAGGGCGACTGGCCATGACGGAGTCCGATCCGACGACGCACCTGTTGGACGTGCCGGGCGCGCGGCTGTCCTACGAGCGGCGGGGCTCTGGTCCGCTGCTGCTCATGATCGGCTCGCCGATGGACAGCAGCGGCTTCGCCCCGCTCGCCGGCGCGCTCGCCGACCGCTACACCGTCGTGACCTACGACCCGCGCGGCATCGCCAACAGCAGCCGCGAGGACCCCACCCGGGACGTGACGCCCGACCAGCAGGCCGACGACGTCCACCGCCTGCTGCTGGTGCTCGGCGGCGGACCGGCGGACGTGTTCGGCAGCAGCGGCGGAGCCGTCGTCGGGCTTGCGCTGGTCACCGGCCACCCCCGAGCAGGTGCGGACGCTGGTCGCCCACGAACCTCCGGTGGTCGAGCTGCTGGCTGACGCCGCCCAGCTGCGCGCCCAGATCGAGGACATCTCCGACACCTACCGGGTCGAGGGGGCCGAGAAGGCGATGCAGAAGTTCATGGCCCACGCCGGCCTGGGTGCGGGCCCCGCCCGGGGGGTGGATGCTCCACGGTGGGAGCCGTCTCCGGAGCAGGTGGCCCGGATGCGCGCCACCACCGAGCACTTCCTGGCGCATCTGCTCCGCCCGACCACCCGCTACCGGCCCGACATCCAGGCGCTGCAGGCGGCGTCGACGCGGATCGTGGTCGCCGGCGGGGCGAGCTCGAAAGGACAGCTTGCCAACCGCACCGCCGTGGCACTGGCCGACCGGCTCGGGACGACCGTGGTCGACTTCCCCGGCGATCACGGCGGCTTCCTGGCCCTTCCGGAGCAGTTCGGCCGCCTGCTGGACCAGGTGCTCACCGAGACGCGCTGAGCCGTCGGCCAGGCCGCAACCGTCAGCCGTGGCGGGTGCTCAGCCGGCCGTCTGGGGATGGTCGCCGCCCAGGGCGATGAGCGCGGCGGCGCCGTCCTCCACCACGGCTTGCAGATCGTCGGGCTGGGCGGTTTCGCGTTTGGCGTCCTCCAGCACCAGCCACAGGTGATGGGCACAGAGCGCCCGCCGCTCGTTGCTGGCGGTGCTGGTGCCCACATCCCGCAGGAGTTGGATCAGGCTCCGGGTCAAGGCTGGCTCGGCGGCCCCCGAACCGCCGGATCTGGGCGGTGCTGCGTCGCAGGTACTCGGCGAAGTCCGGCAGAGGGATGGCCACCCGCAGCGTTCCCTGGCGGTCGTGGCACAGCCAGTCGCCCAGCTGGCGGCGGGCCAGGACACACGGCAGGACCGAGAGATGGTGGACCGCCTGGATGGCGGTGTAGGGATCGTTGACCGCCGGGGACAGCGCCCGGTTGGCGATGTCGACCAGGCGGCGCAGGCCGAACAGCACGTCCTGGACCATGGTGCGCTCGAAGCCGACGAGGACGGCTTCGGCGAGGGCCGCTCCCAGCACCGCCGGGGCGGGTGGTGGCCGGTCGGGGGAGCGAGGCCAGGCCCAGGCGATGGGTGTGCCCGCCACGACGTGGTCACCGACCCGTCTGACCAGCCGGACGACCAGGTCGTGGGCGGCGGCGGCGTCGACCAGCGGGGCCGGCTGGATGGCCTGGAGGTAGCCGGAGGAGGCCGCCGGCAGGACCACGGCATGGGCGGGTGGGTCGGGGCAGCGGTCCTCGGGCTCCAGGTCGTTGGCGGGGTGGCGGTAGACGTCGTCGATGACTTCGTGGGTCTCGTGTTGGATCTGGCTCATGATGGAGTCGATCTGGATGGAGCGGGCCAGGTGGTGGATGAAGTAGATGAGCACCCCACGCTGGCCAGGGCGAGCCCCAGGGATCCCGAGACGGCCAGTCGGGGCACGAAGGCCGGCTCGCCCGCGCGCTGGACGCCGACGCTGTACAGCCCGGCGGTGCTGTAGGCGAAGGCGCCGACAAAGACGCTGAGGACGACCTGGGTGCCGCGGTCGCGCATGAAGTTGCGCAGCAGCCGGGGCGAGTACTGGCCGGAGGCGATCTGCAAGGCGACGATGGTGAGGGCGAAGACCAGCCCGGTGACGGTGATCATGGTGGTGGAGACCACGATCAGCACATTGCGGGCGTCGTCGGCGGTGCCCCGGAAGGCCAAGGGGGAGTCATCGCTGATCGACACCCGCGACAGCAGCGCCCCGGCCACCAGGAACACCACCACCGAAACTGTCGGCAGGACCCACAGGGCGCCGGCAAGGTAGTCCCACAACACCCGACGCCGAACCAGCAGGTTCATCCTGGGCCTCCGCCACCTGAGCGCGCTGCCTGCCAGCCAACTGTGCGCCAGTGGGCCAGCCGGCGGAAGTGGGCACCCAGCGCCATGGTTGTCATCGTTCCAACGCGCGCACCGGCCGCCAGCCGGTCCGAGTTCTGGTGGCTGCTAGCCTCGGTGGGTGACGGTGAACCGCACCCAGGCGCTGGTCGTGGGCTTCTTTCTCACGGCCTTGGCCAGCCTGGTGGTCATCATGGCAGCGGCTCCGGAGGTCTACGGGCAGGCACTCGGGCTCCCGGCGAGCCGGCCGGGATGGGCGGCGCCGGCCTTCCTGGTGGCGCTCGCGGCATTCATCGGGCTGCTCAGTGCCGGCGTGCTGCTGCGCTGGCGCTGGGCCTTCTGGCTGATCCTGGTCGCCTTCCTCGCCGGCGTGCTCCGGGTGCCGGTCGCCCTCCTGCAGCTCGCCGGCGTCCTGGCCGCCGATGGGCCGGCCTGGTTCGTGGTCCTCCAAGGGCTGGTCGGCATCGTCCAGGTCGTGATCGGGCTGGCGATGGTGGCCGGCTACCGACGCGCTGGAATCTGGGGCGCCTTCTCGGCGGCCCGGACGAAACCACAGGACCCTCCCGCACCTGGCGGCGCAAGCGCCCGGAATGCGGGAGGGTCCTCGGTCCGACCAAACGAGGAGTGGGGTGGGCTATGGGACCTGCCGGGGCTTCGGCTGCTCGAACTCCCCGTTGCGCACGCCCGCCAGGAAGGCTTCCCACTCGTGGGCGTTGAAGCGCAGCACCGGACCGTTCCGGTCCTTGGAGTCGCGCACGGCGACCTCGGCGGGGTCGAGGGCGACCTCGACACAGCCGTTGGTGCCGCTGCGGCTGCTCTTGCGCCACATCGCGCGAGCCAGGTCCACGATCAGCTCCTTTCCAATGGATCCAGTTGGGACTGGATGTCGCCGAGGGTCCGGATGGACTCGCCCGGGTTCTGCGCCGCGGCCCGCAGGTGATCGAAGATCTTGTTGTACCGGCGGGTCGCCTCGGACCCCTCGAGGTACAGATCGTTCCCCGTGTTCTCGATGTAGACGACGTCGGGATCCGCGGACTCGCGGTAGTGGAGGACGGTGAACTCGCCGTCCATCCCGGCGTGCTCGCCGGCGGTGAACGGCAGGACCTGGAGGGTCAGGTTGGGCAGCTTGGCGACCTCCGCCAGCCGCCCAAGCTGCGCGGCCATGACCGCTGGGCCGCCGACCTGCCGGCGGACGACCGCCTCGTCGAGGACCACCCAGTACTCGGGGGGGTGCTCGCTGGTGAGCAGCGCCTGCCGGTGGAGCCGCAGTTCGAGCCGGCGGTCGATCTCGCCGCCCTTGGCGTCGAGCCGGATGGCCTCCAGCACGGCACGGGCATAGGGCTCCGTCTGGAGCAGCCCGGGGACGAGTTGCGTCGAGTACTGGAAGATGGTCGAAGCGTCGGCCTCGAGCCCGGCCACCGCGATGTTCGGCAGGTCGGCGTATTCCTGCCACCACACCTGCTGGCGGCGTTCGCGCGCGATCTGCAGCAGCTGGTCGCGCTCGCTGTCGCCGACCTCGTACATGTCGAGGAGGTCCCGTAGATCACGGGCCCGCACGCCCACCTGGGCCGTCTCCATGCGCGAGATGGTGGAGGCGGACAGCTCCAGCTTCTCAGCCACCTCCTCGATGGTGAGGCCGGCGCTGTCGCGAAGCTGCCGCAACGTCCGGGCCAGCCGTCGCTCTCGCACTGTCGGGCTTCTTCTCGCCACGGGAAACAACCCTCCCTTCCACGGCGGCGGAGTCTAACGCACCTCGCGGATTGCAGGTTGCAAGCCGATGCTCTGGGATAGATCGGCCCGCGCTGAATCGAGCGAACCGGAAGAATGCCCCTTTGGACAGGACAGGCTATCCGCCTAACCACTGAGGTCGGGCGGAGCATACTCCAACTGCATCCGCCGATCAACAACTCTCAACATGGGCTGCACAGTTTGCAACTTGCATATTGGGCCTTTCGCGCTAGAATGGGGGCGGCACCCGTGCCACCCGCTCCCGGGCCGGCCACCCCGGGGGCTGGCGGCCAGCAACCGCGGCCGACCCCGACCAGAGACCGACCTGACCGAAGGCCCACCTCATCCTCCGCCTGGCCAGGAAGCTGGCGCAGAGCGTCTCTGAAGAGCGGGGAGGCAGATGATGTCGCAGCCGATTCCCTGGATCGGGCTGGCCGCGATCGTGGCCATGTTCGTCCTTCCCCTGCTGCCGGCCCGGCTCTTCGAGGGACCGCGCACCATCAAGCGGTACCCACGGCGGGTGGTGTGCGGCGACTGCGGCGAGCGGTGGACCGACGGGCACAGCTGTGACGTCGAGGTCGCCCAACCGCGGCCCCAGCCCCAGCCCCGGCGACCGCTCCGGGCCGAGCTGCGCAGAGTCAACCCGGGCCGTGCGCTGGCACGTCGTCCCGCGCGCCCCTCGGGGATCAGGCGCTCCTAGCCGCTCGACCGCATCGGGTATCGTTGTCCTAGCCATCCGGCTCGTCCGGATGCATGCCGGCCGCCGCCTGGTCGTCCGATGGAGGACCGTCGGCAGGGCCCAACCTCGGGAGGGCGATGATGGTGGACCCCGCGACCGTGACCTGGCGCAAGAGCAGCCACAGTGGATCAAACGGCTGTGTCGAGGTGGCCGTCGGCGACGACGGGATCGCCGTGCGCGACTCCAAGGACCCGTCCGGCCCCGTCCTGCTGTTCACGGCCCCCGAGTGGCGGGCGTTCCTCGCCGGCGTCCGGGACGGGGAGTTCGACGGCGCCTAGCGGACGCCGGCCAGAACGCCCCTGGCAACGGCGTGTGGACCTTCAACCAAGGCAACGTCTCGCACAACAACCACATGGTCGACGGCGGCGGCATGACGCCGAACAGGCTGGTGAGCAACGACCACGTGGCCGGCGACATCTCCTTGCCGACGCTGTTCTACTGCACGGTGTTCAAGGGTCAGACGAGGGCCGCGTCGCGCTCTCCACCGGCAGCGAGCTTCGGGCGCCGGGAGATCATCGACTTCGTCGAACCGCAGCTCTCGGGAACCCAGTTCTCGATGAAGAACCTGCTGGCGGGCACGCGGATCCGGGGTCCAGAACGGCGGGTCGGCGCTCCATCTCAACGCCGCCGGCAAGCGGATCACCTCCCCCGCCTCGGGGAGCATGGTCAACGGTGTAGCGCTGGTCACGGTGACCGCGGACGGCCTCAGCAACGTCCGCCGGGTCGACCTCTACGTCGACGGGGTCCGGGAGCAGGCCGACTACCGCGGGCCATTCCTGTTCGCCTGGGCGGCCTTCACCCTCCCCCAGCTCCCACACCCTGCAGGCCACCCTCGTTCGCATCGACGGCACCACGATCCGCTCCTCGCAGGTCGGCCGAGTCCGCACGGACCTACCGGAGCCGGCGGGCTGGCTGGACGAATCCGTTGCTGATGCGGTACGACCTCGGTGGAGTCCATCTGTCGTTATGGGGGCAAGCGGCTGGGCTCAGGACTGGGGGCCCATGGCAGCTCGACTAGCGAGACGACGACGCTGGTGGTTCCTGGGGCTGACAGTCCTGGTGGTGGTGCTCGTCACCCGGGGCGAGCGGCTCCTGGGTCGCGTGGGGCTACCACCATCAAGGACAGCGCATGCGCATCCCCGGCGAGGTGGCCTACTCCTTCGCCCTGGCCGAGGCCGGCCCCGCGCAGGGGGCGGCAGCTGAGGGACCGTCGCTGGTGACCTCGGTGAGTGCCGACGGTCGCTCCTTCCTCGACCAGTACGGAAGGCCCCCGCTGCTGGCGGGGGACTCGCCCTGGGCCCTGATGACCAGGCTGTCGCTGCGGCAGGCCCGGCTGTGGTTCACCGACCGGCGGCGGCAGGGCTTCAACGGGGCCATCGTGTCGTTGCTCGGCGCGACGGCCAACGGCGCTCCCAGCGACGACGGGGCCACCTTCGACGGGCTGTCCCGTTCGTGGACGGCGACATCCTGCGCTGGCAGGAGCCGTACTGGGAGCGGGTCACGGACTACCTGCGGCTCGCCGCCGACAATGGCATCACGGTCATGCTGTACCCGATCGACGGATGGACCATCGGGCACTCCTTCGTCCCCATGTCGATCCAGCAGTGCCGGACCTACGGCGCCAAGGTGGCCGAGCGCTTCCGCGACCTGCCCAACATCGTCTGGATGGCCGGCGGCGACTACTGGTACGCCGCCGACGCCAAGGACCCGACACATGGCCGGCCGTTCTCCATCCAGTTCAATCCCCAATCGATCTCCACCGACGAGACCCTCCGCCGGCAGGTGCTGTGGTCGCTGACCTCGGGCGCGGCCCGCGAGTTCTATGGCAGCGACGACTGGGAGTTCCACGACGGGTGGCAGCGGCGGCTGTCGACCCGGGCACTCGCCGACGCATGCGCACCCTGTTCTCCTCCCTTGCCTGGTGGCGGCTGGTCCCCGACACCGGGAACCGGCTGGTGACCGCGGGACGGGGCACGGAGTTGACCACCGATGAGCCCATGGACGTCCTGGACAACGACTACGTGACCGCGGCACGGAGCCCGCACGGCCGCCTGGCCGTCATCTACCTGCCGACCCAGCACACGATCTCGGTGCGCCGCTCGGCGATGGCCGCCGGCACCCGAGCGACCTGGATCGACCCGACGACCGGCGCCCGCCGCCCCGCGCCCATGGCGGCGATCTTCACCACGCCCGGCCCGAATGCCGGCGGCGACAACGACTGGCTCCTCGTCCTTACCGGGTGAACACGACCACGCTCCTCGGACCGCTCGACTGCTGGACGGATCTGGTGGCAGTCCCTGCGTGCCGCTGGGTGTTGTGGCCGGTCGGTCAGGGCCGGTGATCCTCGCAGACCCAACCCCGCTTGGGGAGGGCGATGAGCTCGCGGCAGGCCGGATCTCCCTGGGGTGCCTGAAGGCGTGGTTCAGTGGCGCCCGGCTCGGAGGCCACCGTGCGCCCGGCCACGGCGATCGCGCCTCCCACCAGGGCGGACACCAGGGCCGCTACGACGACGAGGCGCCGCCAGACCTGCGAAGGGAGCTGTGCGGTTGCTGACGTCGGCTGCATGTCGAGGTCCTCCTCGCTCCGAGCGGTTCGGGACTGCCTTGGTCAGCAGCCTAGGTCCCGCGGAGCGGTGAGGAATCGGAGGAAACCCTACCGTGGGTGGTGGCGATCCGGCGGGTGAGCTCGGTGCGCGAACGGACCCCGAGCTTGTGGAAGATCCGTGACAAGTTCGCCTCGACGGTCTTCACGGAGATGAACAGGGCCTCGGCGACCTCACGGTTCTTCTTCCCTTCCCCGACGAGCTGGGCGATCCGCTGCTCGGTGGGGGTGAGCTCGCTGGACGGCGGCATCGCACCACCGACACGGGCGAGGTCCTCTCGCGCCCGCTGCGCCCACAGCGGCGCACCGAGGGCCAGAAAGAGACCAAGCGCCTGCTCCAGGGTGGAGCGGGCGGCTCGCTTCTGCTTGGCTCGGCGCTCCACCTCGCCCTTCACCAACAGGGTCCGGGCCAGCTCGAAGGGTTGCGGCACGCGGCGGTGCTCCACCAGGGCCTGCTCGAGGGCCGAGCGTGCCGCCGACAGGTCGCCCCGGGCCGCGCTGAGCAGCCCACGGCCTCGCCCGGCGGTCGCGATGGCCCACGGCCGATCGTGGGTCCGTCCCTGGCGCTCCAGACGATGGAGGAGCGCTTCGGCCTCCTCCAGCCTGCCCAGGGAGACCAGCGCCTCGATGGCGTCCGGCAGGCACGGGACGATGCCGGGCTCCGGGGACCCCATCTCGTCCAGGAACGCGAGTGCCGGCTCGAGTCGTTCCATCGCCGCGGCGGGGTTGGACAGGGACAGCTCGAGGAACCCGAGCACCGCCCGATGGCAGGTCGCGTCGAGGAGGTCCTCGTTCCGCAGGCACCGGCGGAGCCCTTCCTCGGCGTCCGAACGAGCCGCGTCCACATCGCCGGTGAGTGCCGCGACCAGCGCCCGGGGAAACAGCATGTGGCCCTGCCCCAGCACCCGCCCGGAGTCGACATCGATCTCGTACGCCTCCTGGGCGTGCCGGGCGGCGACCTCCCAGTTCCCCGCCCGGCATTCCACCTCGGCCAGGTAGCAGAGGAGCTCGTCCCTGACCACGTACCGTCCCAGCCGCTCGTATTCGGTCAGCTCCCGGTGGAGCACCTCGCGTGCGGCCTCCAGCTCGCCCGCCCACAGCAGCTGGAGGCCGTGACAGGTCCGGGACGCTGTGAAGACGGTCGTCTGGCCCTCGGTCGTCGCCAGGTCCTCCAACCGCACGGCCTCGGCCATGAGGTCCTGCGGCGGCCGGCCCACCAGGAACTCGACCATGGCGAAGGTGGACAGCGAGTCGGCCCGAATCGCGGGATCGGCGATCCGCCGCGCGCACTGCCTAGACGCGCTCGCGTGCCCGGCGGCGAAGGCGAGGTCTCCACGGTAGATCCCAACCCAGGCCAGGTGCTCGAGGATCGCAGCCCGGGTCTCGGCGTCATCCCCCACCTCCTGCAGGGCCTGCTCGGAGAGTCCCTGGACGCGGCGCATGTCGAGCCAGCTGATGGATGCCAGGCGAAAGCGGATGCGGGCCCGGTCGCGGCCGGGGCGGGCGCTGGCGATCGACGCTTCCAGCAGGGCCGTCGCGTGGGTCGCGTCGCCGGCGTCGAAGTGGTACTCGGCGGCCTCGAGGCTCCGACGCCGTCCGTCATCGTGATCGTTGGGCGGCGTCGCTCGCCGCGCCAGCTCGGC
>Ga0075434_100001546_pt1 | contig 19486 bp, 17 predicted proteins | sample RhiMethybrSRZTD3_FD_75298 | JGI IMG/M metagenome (GOLD analysis project Ga0075434, IMG submission 75298) | Populus rhizosphere microbial communities from Tennessee, USA - Rhizosphere MetaG P. TD hybrid SRZTD3 | ecosystem: Host-associated > Plants > Roots > Rhizosphere > Soil | place: USA... | reverse complement strand
TGAACAGATCCAGCGCGGGATCCGGGATCGGGGATCCGGAATCGGTGGGTTCAGGTTCTTCCCGGATCCAGGATCCCGGGTCCTGATTCCCGGTTGTGGCGAGCGCGTCGTTTTCTGCGCGTGCGACATCCATCAGATAGGCATCGATGACACGCCTCGGGTCGCCATGGGTTCTGGCGACACCAGCGTCGAGCCACAGCGCCTCGTCGCAGAACCGCGTCACGAGATCAAGCGAGTGCGTCACGAGGAGAACCGTGCGGCCGCGGCGCCGGAACTCCGCGAACTTGTCGAGACACTTATGCGTGAAGGACTCGTCGCCGACGGCCAGCACTTCGTCCACGAGGAGCACGTCAGGGTCGACGTTGATGGCAACCGCAAATCCCAGCCGCATGTACATGCCCGACGAGTACGTCTTCACGGGCGCATCGATGAACTCCTCGAGCTCGGCAAAATGGACGATCTCGTCAAACCTCTTTGCGATCTCGCGGCGGCTGAGACCCAGCATCAGGCCATTGATGTAGACATTTTCTCGCCCGGAGATCTCTGGATGGAAACCGGCGCCGAGCTCGATGAGCGCCGACACGCGGCCGGCGACCCGAATACTCCCTGCGTTTGGCTTGCCGATGCCCGCAATCAGTTTCAGCATGGTGCTCTTGCCGGAGCCGTTGCGGCCGATGATGCCGAAGGTTCTGCCGGCGGTGACGTCGAACGAGACGCCTTTCAACGCCTCGAACACGGCGTCGGGCCGGAGATCGTGCAGAACGCTTCCGGAAAGGAGCGCGCTCTTGAGCGTCGCGAACTGCTTCCGTCGGGCATAGCGGCGGTAGACCTTATGAACGTCGCGAACCTCGATCGCGTTCACTAGACTTCCTCCGCAAGTGTGTCTCTCAGTCGATCGAACACGAAATACCCCGCCAGAAAAACGACGATCGACGCGAGGCCGACGGCAATCAGGCGGTTCACCTGTGTGAACGGACCTGGCCTGAACAGCACCTCCTGATACGCGATTGCGAGATGCGTGAACGGATTGAGATTCAGCAGTCGCTGGACTCGCCCGGGTGCCTGCGTGATCGGATAGATGATCGGCGTCGCAAAGAACCAGAGGGTGAGAAGATTCGCGAGCAGATCGCGCACGTCACGAAAATGGACCGTCAACGCCGACACGAACAGGGCGAGACCGATGGTCAGCACCAGCTGCGTCAGCACGATCAGCGGAAACCAGAGCAGGTCGGACGGCCACAGCGGCACGCGGTAGTAGATCAGGAAGGCGGCCAGAATCGGCAGCCCGAGGCAGAAGTGCACCAGCCCGGCGAGCACGCTGACGATCGGCAGCACCTCCGCCGGGAACAGGACCTTCTTGATCAGATTGCCGCCCGCAATCAGGGCGTTCGCCGACTCCAGCAGCGATGACGAGAACCACGTCCACGGCAGGATGCCGCAGAACATGAACAACGCGAACGGCTCGAGTTCCGGTGGATGTGCGCCCGGCATGACGACCGTGAAGACGAACGTGTAAATCAGAAGGAGCAGCAGCGGGTTCACGAACGACCAGACGAAGCCGAGAGCGGAGCCGCGATAGCGGGCCTTCAGCTCGCGTGCGACGAGGCTCTGAATGAGTGCGCGGTATCGGACAAGCGTTCGAAGGCTGGCCAACAAGACGGATAGGTGTCAGGTATCAGGTGTCGGGTTTCAGTCGTGGTCCAGGAATCAGTCAATAAGGTATCAGTCGCCTGATACCTAGACCACCCCTGAAAGCTGAAACCCGAAACCTGAAGCCTGTTTTGCCTTCAGGCGCGTGTGCGCGCGCGGCTCGCGACCTGGAGACGAATCAGCGATTTGAGCAGCGCGATGCGGGCACGTTCGATGTCGAGATCGACCGCCGTGAGGTGCGGCGGGGGTGCCTGCGCGAGCAGCTGCTCGGCGCGCTGCTTGGCGCGTTCCGCGCGATGAACGTCGATTTCCTGCGCCCGCTCGCCGACATCCGCCAGCACGGTGACACGATCGGGAAGCACCTCGACGAATCCGAACGCAATCGCCAGGTAATGCTTCTCCTGCCCCTGGCGATACCACAACTCGCCGATCTTCAGCGATGAGAGCAGCGGCGTGTGACCCGGCAGCACACCGAGCTCGCCTTCGCTGCCGGGGACGACGACTTCGTCAACCTCCTCGCGGATCAGCGCGCGGTCCGGCGTGACGACTTCGAGCGTAAGTTTCGTTGGTAGAGCCATCTTACGCGGCCGTCTTCATCGATGCTGCCTTCTCAACGGCCTCCTCGATCGTGCCGACCATGTAGAACGCCTGCTCCGGCAGCTCGTCGTGCTTGCCCTCGGCGATTTCCTTGAACCCACGGACCGTTTCGGCAATCTGAACGTACTTCCCCTTGAAGCCCGTGAACTGCTCCGCGACGAAGAACGGCTGCGACAGGAACCGCTGCAGCTTGCGCGCGCGCGAGACGGTGAGACGATCTTCTTCCGACAGCTCGTCGATCCCGAGAATGGCGATGATGTCCTGCAGGTCCTTGTACCGCTGCAGGATCTGCTTCACCGAACGAGCGACGTTGTAATGCTCGTCGCCGAGAATGCGCGGATCGAGAATGCGCGACGTGGACGCCAGCGGATCGACGGCCGGATAAATACCGAGCTCCGCGATCTGCCGCGACAGGTTCGTCGTCGCGTCGAGGTGCGCGAAGGTCGTTGCCGGCGCCGGATCGGTGTAGTCGTCAGCAGGCACGTAGATCGCCTGGACCGAGGTGATCGACCCCTTCTTCGTCGACGTGATGCGCTCCTGCAGCTCGCCCATCTCGGTGAGCAGCGTCGGCTGATAACCGACCGCGGACGGCATGCGCCCGAGCAGCGCCGAAACCTCGGAACCCGCCTGCGTGAAACGGAAGATATTGTCGATGAAGAGAAGCACGTCCTTGCCTTCACCGTCACGGAAGTACTCCGCAACCGTGAGCGCGGACAGACCGACGCGCAGCCGCGCGCCAGGCGGTTCCGTCATCTGTCCGTAGACCAGCGCCGCGCGCGACTTCGACGGGTCATTCACGTCGATGACCCCCGACTCCTGGAATTCGAGCCAGAGGTCGTTGCCCTCACGTGTCCGTTCACCGACACCGCCAAACACCGACACGCCGCCGTGCTTCATGGCGATGTTGTGAATCAGCTCCATGATGATGACGGTCTTGCCGACGCCCGCGCCGCCGAAGAGTCCGATCTTGCCGCCCTGCAGGTACGGCTCGAGCAGGTCGACGACCTTGATGCCGGTCTCGAACATCTTCAGTTCGGTTGACTGCTGTTCGAGCGTCGGGGCATGCCGGTGGATCGGCCACCGTTCCTTCGTTTTCACCGGGCGATCCGGAAAGTCAACGGGCTCGCCAAGCACGTTCAGGACGCGGCCGAGTGTCTCGGGACCGACCGGCACCGAAATCGGTGCCCCCGTGTCGATCACTTCCATGCCGCGGGTCATACCGTCGGTCGGCTTCATGGCGACCGCCCGCACACGGTTCTCGCCGAGATGCTGCTCGACCTCGGCAACGACATCGATCTTCTCGGAACCGCCGCTGCCGTCGGAGACGATGCGGACGGCGTTGTAGATGCCCGGCAGGCCTTCGGGGAATTCGATGTCGATGACCGGTCCGATGACCTGGACGACTTTTCCTGTTTTCTGCGCCGTAGCTGTTGCCATCTTCGATTTGCCGGGTCTAGAAGGACCCGGCCTCCACTGTCTATGTCGCGGCGGCGCCCGACACCACCTCGATGATTTCGCGCGTAATCGCCGCCTGACGGACCTTGTTCATGTAGAGCGTGAGGTTCTCGATCATGTCGGTCGAGTTCCTCGTCGCCGCGTCCATCGCCGTCATCTGCGCCGCGAAGAACGCCGCGTTCGATTCGAGCAGCGCGCGATACACCTGTGTCTGGACGTGACGCGGCAGGAGGTCACGGAAAATGTCCTCGGGCGCCGGCTCATACAGGTAGTCGACGTTCGGACCGCCGCTTTCGCCTGGCGGCTTCGGCGCGCCAGACGCTTCGCCTGCCTCACCCTCGAGTCGCGGGATCGGCAGCAGCCGCTCGACGACGATCCGCTGCGTCATCACTGATTTGAATTCGTTGTACACGAGATAGACGCTCGAGGCCTTGCCCACCGTGAAGTCCTCGATCGCCGCATCGGCGATGTCGATCGCTTCGGCAAACGTCATCTTCTGAAAGATGCCGACGGCTTCATATCGGATGTCGAAACCGCGCCGCCGGAAGAAATCGCGGCCCTTGCGTCCGACGAGCCCCAGGGCGATGTCGCGGCCCGGCACTTCATTGAGGATGAACTGCCCCGCCGCCTTGATCACGTTCGAATTGAAGCTGCCGCAGAGACCCCTGTCGGCGGTGATGACGATCAACAGCGGCCGGCCCGTCCCCTGCGCGTGGATGCGAAGCAGCGGATGCGCGTCCTGATCCACGCGTGAGACCAGGCCGTTGAGCACCCTCAACATTCGCTGCGCAAAGGGGCGCGCGGCGATGACGCGATCCTGCGCGCGCTTGAGACGCGACGCGGCGATCATTTTCATCGCCTTGGTGATCTGTTGCGTCGATTTGACCGCGCGGATCCGGCGCCGGAGATCGATCAGTGACGGCATCTGTTACGCAACGGCCGCGGCGGCGACTGTCCCGCTGAACTGCTTGCCGAATTCCGTCAGCGCCGATTCCAGCGCCGTCTTGATCTCGTCGTCGATGATCTTCTTGTCGGCGATGCCGGTCAGTACGTTCGACGCACGGGTCTCGAGGAAGCGATAGAGCTCCTCCTCATAGCGCCGCAGCTCCTCCACGGGCACCGGGTCGAGATAGCCCTTTGTCGCCGCATAGACGATGGCGACCTGCTTCTCGACAGGGAGCGGCTGATATTGCGGCTGCTTGAGGATTTCCACGAGACGGCGGCCGCGATTGAGCTGCGCCTGCGTGGCCTTGTCGAGATCGCTGCCGAACTGGGCGAACGCCGCGAGCTCGCGGTACTGCGCGAGGTCGAGACGCAGCGACCCGGCTACCTGCCGCATCGCGCGGATCTGCGCCGACCCGCCGACGCGCGAGACGGAATTGCCGACGTTGATCGCGGGACGGACCCCCTGATGGAACAAGTCGCTTTCCAGGAAGATCTGGCCGTCGGTGATCGAGATGACGTTCGTCGGGATGTACGCGGACAGGTCGCCCGCCTGCGTCTCGATGATCGGCAGCGCGGTCAGCGATCCGCCGCCGTGTGACTGATTCAGCTTCGCCGCGCGCTCGAGCAGCCGCGAGTGCAGATAGAAAACGTCTCCAGGGTACGCCTCGCGTCCAGGCGGACGACGCAGCAGCAGCGAGATCTCGCGATACGCCTGCGCGTGCTTCGAGAGGTCATCGTAGACACACAACGCGTGCCGGCCCGAGTCGCGGAAGTACTCGCCGATGGCACACGCCGAGTACGGGCTGATATAGAGCATCGGAGCAGGATCCGACGCCGCGGCGGCGACAACGATGGTGTAGCTCATCGCGTCGTACTCGTCGAGCGTGCGAACGACCTGCGCCACGGTCGATTGCTTCTGGCCGATCGCGTTGTAGATGCAGATGACGCCCTTGCCGCGCTGATTGATGATCGTGTCCACCGCGACGGCAGTCTTGCCTGTTTGACGGTCGCCAATGATCAACTCGCGCTGGCCGCGGCCGATTGGCACCATTCCGTCGATCGCCTTGAGTCCCGTCTGCAGCGGTTCCTTCACGGGCTGACGATCCACCACGCCCGGAGCGAGGCGTTCGATCGGCAGAAACTGTTTCGTCGTGATCGGTCCCTTGCCGTCGATTGGCTGGCCGACCGCGTTGACGACGCGGCCGAGCATCTCGTCGCCAACGGGAACGGAGATGATGCGCCCGGTCCGCTTGACCTGATCGCCTTCCTTGATTTCCTTGAAGTCGCCGAGGAGCACGGCGCCGACGCTCTCCTCCTCGAGATTCAGCGCGATACCAAAGACGCCGTGAGGAAATTCGAGCATCTCGCCGGCCATCGCGCGCTCGATGCCGTGCACGCGCGAGATGCCATCGCCGATCGAGATGACAGTGCCGACCTCGGCGACGTCAACGGTCGCGGTGAAGCTGCCAATCTGATCGCGAATGAGTTTGGAGATTTCGTCCGCTCTGATGTCCATATCTCTGTCTCATGTGGCGAGTCCAAAAGGACCGCCCTACACCGCTAACTTTTCTTTCATCTTCGCGAGCTGCGTCGCGATGCTTCCGTCGTACACGATGCCGCCGATGCGCGTGACGATCCCGCCGATGAGCGAGGGGTCGACGTTGGTCGTCATGTCCACTTTGCGACCTGTGATATCGGCCAGATTTTTCTGCAGCTGGGCAACCCGATCCGGCGTGAGCGGCGCGGCGGTCGTCACCTCGGCGCGCACGATCTGCTGATGCTCCATCAGCCGCTCACGGTAGACGTCGAGCATGTCTGGCACCATCGTCAGTCGATCTCGATCGGCCAACAGGAGCAGAAGCTTGTGTGCCGGCGGCGCCATGTTGAGCCGCGAGGCCAGCGTGTCCACGATCTGATGCTTTGCTGACGCCGGGATCGCGGGGTTGGTCAGCGCACCATGAAGCTCCGCGTTCGAGGACATCAGGCCGGCGAATGACGCGAGATCGCGTTCGATCTGAACCGGATCCGATTCCTTCAACGCGACATCGAACAGGGCTCTCGCGTAGCGGGCGGCGGAGGCTCGAGATGGCATCGTGTCAGGTGGTGATCGCGTTCTCTTTCAGGACGGGCGCGTACGACAGCTTGTACCTGAACGGCACAAACTTCCTTTTTATATCAGGAATAAGGGGGAAGTGGGAAGGGGAAAGGGGATTAGCTGGTGATTTGTTCGTAGATCCGGTTGAGCTCCGCCTCGGAACCGAACGCGATTTCGATGTGACCCCCCTGGCCCCGGCGCACGATACGGACTTTCGTTCCGAGAGCGAAACGGAGCCGCTCCTCTGCAGCGCGCGTGTGCACGTCGCTCGAGGGCGCTTCAGCCTTTCCCGCGCGCGACGCCGTCGGCGACGCGAGGCGTTTGACAAGCGCTTCGGTTTCACGGACCGACAGCGACTTCGAAATGACTTCGCGGGCCGCCTGACATTGCGCCGCGTGATCGGGCAGCGCCAGCAGCGCGCGCGCATGCCCCATCGTGAGCGCGCCGGCGGCGAGATCCGAACGCACTTCTTCGGCGAGCTTCAGGAGACGTACGTAGTTCGCCACCGAACTGCGATCCTTGCCAACCGACGCCGCGATCTGATCGTGCGTCAGGCCGAATTCGTCGGCAAGGCGATGATATGCCGCGGCTTCGTCCACCGGGTTCAGGTTCTCGCGCTGGATGTTCTCGATGAGGGCGAGCTGCAGCAAGTGCCGGTCTGCGTCGATCGGAACATCGCGCACAACGATGGGCACCTTGAGAAGGCCGGCGCGCTGCGCTGCGCGCCATCGACGTTCGCCGGCGATGATGCGATAGAGATCCCCGATCTTCTGGACAAGGATCGGTTGAATTACGCCATTTTCCTTGATGGACTGCGCCAGTTCGTCGAGCCTGGCATCGTCCATCTGCACGCGCGGCTGCTTGTCGTTGGGCGAGAGGAGGTCGATGTCCACTTCGATGGCGCCCTGGCGCGTGGGTTCCGGCGCATCGGGAATTAACGCGCTCAATCCTTTTCCGAGTGCGGGCCGTTTCTCGAGCATCTTTCCCTCTCTCACTGTTTGCGGCGCGGCGTGATGGCGAAAACCGCGCGGTTACGCAGCGTGCCGCGAAAGCATTTCCCTGGCGAGCGCGATGTAAGCGGCGGCGCCGCGCGACTTCGCGTCGTACAACACGCCCGGCGTGCCGTGACTCGGCGCCTCACCGAGCCGGACGTTGCGCGGGATGATTGTGTTGAACACCTTGTCCTTGAAGAAATCGCGCACGTCTCGCGCGACGAGCTGGCCGAGGTTTGTGCGGTCGTCGTACATCGTCAGCAGCACGCCTTCGATATCGAGCGAAGGATTGAGCGCGCCGCGCACGCGCCGCATCGTACCGACGAGATCAGCGAGTCCCTCCAGCGCGAAATACTCGCAATGCAGGGGAATGAGCACTGCATCGGCGGCGACGAGTGCGTTGAGCGTCAGGAGGCCAAGCGAGGGCGGACAGTCGATGAAGATGAATTCGAATCGCGAGCGCAGCGGCTCGAGCACGTGCTGCAGCCGGCGTTCGCGCGCCAGCAGGGGCACCATTTCGATTTCCGCACCCGTGAGATTCCGATCGGCGGGAATCAAGGAGAGGTGCTTGACCCCGGTCGGCAATACGAAGCTGTCGGGATCCGCGCTGTCGTTCATGAGCGCCTCGTAGGTCGTGCCGCCAGGCGCGCGTTGTCCTTTCATTCCGATTCCGCTCGTCAAATTGCCTTGCGGATCGACGTCCACCAGCAGGACCGCCCGTCCTTGAAGGGCGAGCGAAGTGGCGACGTTTATGGCCGTCGTCGTCTTACCAACGCCGCCTTTCTGGTTAGCGATGGCGACGACCCGGCCATGGATGGGCTGACTTGTCTCAGCTAGGTTAGATTCTGGCATGCGCCCAAAAGCAGTTATCTAGTGGCTTTGAACACTGTAGTACCCAACTAATCGTATGTCAACAAACATTTGTTCCACGTGGAACGACGCGAGGACGTTGTGCGGCAACGTTTCACGTGAAACGCTGGTACCCGACAGGTTTCTTTTCGAGAATCACGAGCCTGCTTCGCAGTGATTCAAGAAGCGGGTAAGTTGCGGACCAGGCCAATGGCGGCGGCACTGTTTCGGAGGGATCCGCCGAGGTCGCGCCACGGAAAAGAAATAACAAGCCTCGCGGTTTGACGAACGCCTGCAGATTCGACAGTACGCGGGGTTCTACGCGAACGGCGCGAATGGTGACGAGATCATGCGCTTCATGAAGGTCAGGGCGTGCCAGCAGTTCCTCGAACCGTGACGCGGCGACGTCCGCGCCGGCGAGGCCCACCGCGCGAACAGCTTCTCGGAGAAAGACCGACTTCCTCGTCTTTGATTCCACCATCAGCAACTGAATCGATGGAGCCGTCAACGCCATCGGAATCGCGGGAGAGCCGCCGCCGCTCCCAACGTCAAGCATCCGGCTCGCCCCCTGCGGGATGTGTCGTGCGGCGACGAGCGGTTCGATCAGCAGCCGATCGAGCGTCTCGGGCGCTGCTTCCGTGAGGTTGAGTCCCGTGAGGTTGATCTTTCGGTTCCAGGTTTCGAGCAGGCGAAAATATGTTTCGAGTCGCCTCGCAAGCTCCGGCGCGAGAGGCGCGCCGGCACGCCGGGCGCGTCGCGCGAGCCGGTCCTGGAATTCGCGGCTCGTCACGAATTGGCGGCGTTTGCTGAGAGCCTGCCGAGGAAGACGCCTAAGACCGCTACCGCCGCCGGTGTCACGCCGGGAATCCGCGAGGCCTGGCCAAGTGTCTCTGGCCGCACCTGTGAGAGACGATGGACGACTTCGCGCGATAATCCCGGAACGCGCGAAAACGGAAAGTCATCCGGAATCCGGCGGCGCTCTTCGCGGCCGGCGCGTTGGGCGCGTGCCTGCTCCTGTTTCAGGTACCCTTCGTACTTCACCGTGGTCTCGATGCTCGAAATGTCGACCGCGCGCGTCCGGTCGTCGAGCGAGAGCGCGATCTGCTGGTCGGCGATGAGACGCTCCAGCCGGACGGCCGGCTGCTTCAACAACTGTGTCGCGCTGACGCGATCTCCCGTGTGGTCGCGAACCTGAGCGCGGCGCAATGTCTCGAGATTGAATTCATACCTGCGCCGCCGCGCCTCGAACCGTTCCCAACGCTCATCACCGACCAAACCGATGCGCCGGCCGACTGGCGTCAAGCGCAGGTCAGCGTTGTCGACGCGAAGCAGCAGGCGGTGCTCCGCACGCGACGTAAACATCCGGTACGGCTCGAGGCAGCCGCGCGTCACGAGATCGTCAACCATGATCCCGATGTACGCCTCGTCGCGACGAAGCGCGAGCGGCGGTTCGTGTCGCACTGCCCTGCCAGCGTTGATGCCCGCAACAATCCCCTGACCGGCCGCTTCTTCGTAGCCGGAAGTCCCGTTGATCTGACCCGCGAAGAAGAGTCCCCGAACGCGATGCGTTTCGAGCGTGGACTTCAATTCCGTCGGCTGTACGAAGTCGTACTCGACGGCGTAACCTGGCCGCAGCATCACCGCGCCGCCGAGCCCTGGCAGCGCATCAACGAGCTCCTCTTGAATGTCTCGCGGCAACGACATCGAGAAGCCGTTGACGTAAATCTCGTCGACATCGAGGCCCTCGGGCTCGAGATAGATCTGGTGCCGCTCCCGATCCGGGAATCGCATGATCTTGTCCTCGAGCGACGGACAGTACCGTGGGCCGATTCCGCGGATTTGTCCGTTGAACAGCGGACTCTGTCCGATGTTGTTGCGAACGAGATCGCGTATGCGGTCGTTGGTGTGAATCAACCAGCACCGCGCCCGATTCCGGAGGCGGGCGGTTGTGTCGAATGAGAACGGCACCGGCACCTCGTCTCCAGGCTCTTCGGCGAAGGTGCCTTCGCGCACGCGGGCATCGAAATCGATGCTTTTCCGATCCAGACGCGGTGGCGTCCCTGTTTTCAGCCTTCCCATCTCGAAACCGACAGCGCGGATCGAATCGGCCAGTTCGCGTGATGGCGGTTCGCCGTGGCGCCCGGATGGGCGCTGCTCCGGACCAACGTGAATGAGACCGTTGAGGAAGGTTCCAGTCGTAACGATGAGCGCGCGACATTCGAATGCATCGCCGTCTTCCATCGCGATGCCGATCACCCGGCCGTGGCGCGTGAGAATGCGTCCCGCTTTGCAAACGAGCCACGTGACGTTCGGCTCCGCTGACAGCGCCTCCGCAACCCACGCGGAGTATCGTTTCTTGTCAGCCTGCGCGCGGGGCGACCAGACCGCCGGGCCGCGGCTTCGATTGAGCAGCTTGAACTGGATGCCGGTCGCGTCGATCGCGCGTCCCATCAGTCCGCCAAGCGCGTCGATTTCACGAACGAGGTGTCCCTTCGCAGTGCCGCCGACGGCCGGATTGCACGGCATATGCGCGACGGTTTCCTTCGAAAGCGTGCATAGGCCAACGCTGCACCCGAGCCGCGCAGCAGCATGCGCGGCTTCAACGCCTGCGTGACCTGCGCCGACGACAATGACGTCGAATCGCATTACTGGTGATGTCGTTCCGCCGCTCCAACTGGGCGCTCTGTTGTCCCGCCCATCGGGATCCGCGATCGAACGGCTGTCGTGGATAGTAAGTGCATCAGTTGAAACTCACCGGTTATTTTCCGATGCAGAAGTGTTCGAAGATGTGGCGCAGTACGTCTTCGCTCGTGCGGCGGCCGACGACCTCGTCGAGCCGCATGCGCGCGGCCTGCAAATCGATCAGCAGGAATTCTTCCGGGACGTCCGCAGCTTCCGCAGCCTGGCGCGCCACTTCAAGAGACGCGCGGCACTGCTCGAGCAGCGCGATGTGACGCGTGTTGGAAATCGGCGCGGAATCCCGCAGTCGTTCTTCTCCGATGAGCGCGGTCGCAATCGCCCGCCGGAGCGCGCTTAATCCATCGCCGGTGAGCGCGCTTACGCGGACCTCACGTACGGGCAGAGACAGAGGTACTGCGGCCAGATCGCTCTTGTTGCTTATGACAATTCGATTCGCGTTCGCGGTGTCTTCGAGCAAGCGCAGATCCTCATCGGCGAGCGGTTCGCTCCCATCGACCACGAGCAGCACGAGATCCGCCACGCCGCGCGCATGGACGCCGCGAGCGACCCCTTCGGATTCAATGAGGTCATGCGTGTCGCGCCAGCCGGCGGTATCAACGAGCGTGATGGCGATGCCTTCGACGTCAATCGTTTCCGTTACGAGATCGCGCGTGGTGCCTGGCATCGGCGTGACGATTGCACGCGCCGTTCCTGCTAAGTTGTTGAACAGGCTGGACTTACCAACGTTCGGCCGTCCCGCGACGACGGCCGTGGCGCCTTCACGAATCATCCGTCCGGCCACGGCGCGGGAGAGCAAGTCATCAAGCGCCTCGATCACGGATGCGATCTCCGTCGCGGCGTGCGCGGGCTCGACGAAGTGGTACCCCTCGTCTGGAAAATCAAGCGACGCCTCGAGCCTCGCGATCAGGTCGAAGAGTCGGGCATCGAGTGCCGCGATGCGTTCGGTGAGCGTTCCTTCGAGCTGATCGAATGCAACGCGAGCTTGCAGTGGCGTCGCTGCCTCAATCAAATCGGCGACCGCTTCCGATTGAACGAGATCGCGCTTGCCGTTCAGAAATGCGCGCAGCGTGAATTCGCCAGGTTCCGCGAGCCGTGCACCCGCCGCAATGGCGCGCTTCAGCACCGCCTGCAGAAGCACAGGGCTGCCGTGTCCGGTGATCTCGACGACGTGCTCGCCGGTGTAAGAACGCGGCGCAGGAAAAAACGTCGCGACAACTTCATCGATCGCCGACTCGTCGCCGTCGGGGCGTACGCGCGTGAACGTCGCGCGCCTGGGTTGAAGTGCGCGGCCTCGCTCGAGTAAATGCGCGGCGAGCCCCGGCGCCTGTGGTCCGCTTAGCCGGACGACGCCGAGTGCGCCGCGGCCCGGCGGTGTGGCAATGGCGACGATCGTGTCATCGGTGGCAAACATTGGTTGGGGGTTGGTCGTTGGTGGTCACCACGAACCACCAACCGCTGACTTATTTTTTCGTCGCGATAATCACCGTCTTCATGAATGCATCGCCGATGCTCTCGGACGTCACCGTCGGATCCTCGGCGATGGCGAGATGCACGATGCGCCGCTCGTACGGATTGAGCGGCCCCATCTCCTGCGGCATTCCGCTCGACCGTGCCTTCTCCGCGACAAACCGCGCCATCTGGCGCAGCTCCGCATCCTTGTCCCTGCGAAACCCGTTGCAGTCGATAACGATGCGATTGTCGTCGCCAAGCTGCTTGCGAAATGCCGTGGCGACGATGTGCTGCAGCGCCTGCAGTCCTTCGCCACCCCGGCGAACGAGCACGCCGCCGTCTTCGCCTTCGAGATTGATGCGTGTGCCTTCGGGCGTCTCCTCGACATTCACCGACAGCGCGGCGTCCATCGCGTTGACGAGGTTCTGCACGAAACCCGCGATTTGTGTGGTCAAGGAAGACATGACGCTATGAACGCTTCTCCGCTCCGGCCGTTCGCCCGGTGCCGGCGTTCTTCAGTCGTCGTTCAGCCGCAGGCCGTGCGGCATGAATCACCGGCGGTCCAATGAGCCAGTTCGTAAAGTACTGCTGCCCGATGCCCCAGATATTGCTGATCAACCAGTACAGCGCCGTTCCCGCCGCGGTCGTCAGGAAGATGAAGCTGAACATGATGGGCATCACGAGCATCATGTTTCGCTGCGTCGGATCGGTGCTCGTCGGATTCATCCAGGTCTGCCAGAACATCGTCACGCCGACGAGGATCGGAATCACAAACAGCGGATCCGGCTGCGACAGGTCCTTGATCCACCAACCGAAGTCCGCGCCGCGCAACTCGATGGCCTGACCGAGCAGCGCGTAGAACGCAAAAAGCACGGGCATCATCAACAGCATCGGCACGCAGCCGCTCGCGGGATTCACACCCTTCTCTCGATAGAGGTTCATCACCTCGGTGTTCATCTTCTGCCGCGCAGGGTCCGTGACCTTCATGTTCGCGTAGCGATCCTGGATGGCTTTGAGCTGCGGCTGCAGTTCCTGCATCCGCCGCATCGAGACGACGCTCTTGTGGCGCAGAGGAAACATCGCGAGATTGATCAGCACGGTCAGCAGGACAATCGACCAGCCCCAATTGCCGACGATGCCATGCAGCCATTTCAAGGCCCCAAGCAGCGGCACAGCCAGCCAGCCAAACATGCCGAAGTTGACGGCGCGCACCAGCTCGCTGTCAATCGAGCGAAGCAGGTCGAACTGCTTCGGACCGACGAAGAAACGCACGTTCATCGGCGGTTGGGGAAACCGGACGGCGTGCGAGATCAGCTGACGGCGCGTGTCGGCGGGCCCTGGAACCACCAGTCCGCGCGTCTCGATGCGCGCCTGGCCGGGATTGACGAGCGCGATCATGAAGTAGTGGTCGTCAACGCCCGCGAACCGGAACTGCCCTTCCTGGATTGGCTGCCCGCCGATCCTGTTGATCGCAACGCGCTCGACTTTGCCGGCGCGGTGAAGGATCAACTCGGGAGGAAGCGCCGCGCTTCGATTGAAAAACCCTGGATTCGCCGCTGAGGGCACGAGATCCCCGGGACCGGGACCCCAGACGATGCTGGGATTGACTGCGCGATCGCCCATCGTTGCGGTGAGGGACAGTGCGACGATGTAGTTGCTCGAATCGAACCTGAAGTCTTTGCGGACGTGCAGACCGGACGCATCCTGGAACTCGAATGTCAGCGGGGCCGCACCTCGCGTGGCATCGATGCGTCCGTTCGTATCACCACCGACGCGATAGAGCGCGGTGTTCAATCGTGCGGTGAGATCCGATTGGTCCACGCGGAGCGAAAACGGAAGCTGTTCGACCGGCGGAAGACCACTCGGAACGAGATCGACCGGTTGACCACTGTTGTCGCGATACGCCTTGAGTCGCCAATGCACGAGCCGTCCGCCGCGGTTGGTGAATACGGCCTGCACAGTCGCGGTGTCGACCGTGATCTGCCGTTCGGATGTTTCTCCGACGAGCGCTTGTGGTTCGGGGGCTGCTGGCGGCGTAGCGACCGCTGGAGCCTCGCTAGGTGTCGCAGCCGCGTTGCCGCCACCGCTAACCGCGGACTGTTGTGTCTGCGGTGGGCTTGATGCCGCGGGCCTCGCGGCCGTGTTCGCCGGCGGCGGCGCGAAGTACGCCTGGTACATGTAGAGCACCAGGAACGAGAGAACGATTGCGATGAAAACTCGGCGTTCCATCAAATGATTACGCTCGCGGCACCGGATCGACGCCGTGGCTCCCCCAGGGGTGGCAGCGCGCGAGCCGGCGGGCGCCGAGCCAGACACCTTTGGCCGTCCCATGGATCTGGATGGCTTCGCTCATATAGTCGGCGCACGAGGGGTAGAAGCGGCAGGAACCCGTAAACAGCGGTGAAATAAAGAGTTTATAGGCCCGCAGCAACGCGAGGGCGACCGCGGCGGGTAAGAAGCGCAACGTATTCGGCTTCGAGACTTGCAAACGGTGCATCGAGCATTTCCCGCCGCGGCACGATGACGATGTCGAGGCCGCCAATCTTCTTTCGCCGCCTGAACAGCTCCCTGGCGCGCCGTTTTGCCCGGTTACGTTCGACGGCTGACCCCAGTTTCCGCGTCGCCGCGACGCCCAGCCGCGGTGCATCAGTGCCATTCACCATGACGAAGAGCGTCATGAAGCGGCCGTGAATCTTTGTGCCGGTGTTGTAGATCCGCTCGAATTCAGGGCGTCGGCGAATCCGATCCGGCGCCGTCACTACCGCTCGTCGGCGACGGTCAGGCGCTTGCGGCCCTTCGCGCGGCGCCGCTTGAGCACAATACGGCCGTTTTTCGTCGACATTCGAACCCTGAAACCGTGCGTCTTCTTGCGGCGACGGGTATTGGGCTGGTAGGTGCGCTTCCCCTTCATGATGTCCTTGGCTGTATGAGTTTGCCTCGCCGGCGAAAAGCGGGGCCTGTCGCGCCGTAGCCCACGGCGGAGGCGAACAGAACTAGCAATACTAGTCGTCGCCGAAACGGAGTGTCAACGCGGGATCGCACTGCGGCGCCTTGTGCTACAGTCCCGGATTCCGGATTGCGGTGTGCGGCGGCGCTTCGTCGCAGCTCGCTTCGGTTTCTCCCCCAAGATTTCCACAACTGTGGAAAACACTGTGGAAAACCCGGGGAACGGCTGAGGTCACCGTGAATTTCCGCTGATTTTTTTCGATTTCGGTCCCATTTTCGTAGTTTTCTGGTGATATTCCATGGAATCGAGCATCTGGGACCAGATCCTCTCCCGCGTTGAAACAAAAGTTAACCGCCACAGCTTTTCGACCTGGTTCAAGCCAACCGCCTTCGTCGCCGACGGCGGACGCTCCATCACAGTTCGAGTCCCCAACACCCTGTTCAAGGACTGGCTCACCAAACACTATTCGGTCGTTCTGGCCGAGGCGCTGGCGGAGGTGAGGCGTTCAGATTCAGCGCTGGTCTTTGTCGCTGAACCGGGGGCTGTGCTGCCGCCGCCCGAAGTGCCGGTGCCGACCGCCGAGGATGTGGATGAGGGCGCCGTTGACGGACAGACGCCGGCGGGCCTGAACCCCCGCTACACGTTCGACACGTTCATCGTGGGACCCTCGAACCAGTTCGCGCATGCGGCGTGCCGCGCGGTTGCCGAGGCGCCGTCGCGTTCGTACAACCCGCTGTTCATCTACGGAGGAGTGGGCCTCGGCAAAACGCATCTGATGCACGCGGTTGGACAGTTCGTGCTCCAGCACGATCGGAATCTGAAGTTGACCTACATCTCGTCCGAGCGGTTCATGAACGAGATGATCAACGCCGTGCGCTACGACCGCATCCTCGATTTCCGCGAGCGCTATCGCAGCGTCGACGTGCTGCTCGTTGACGACATTCAGTTCGTCTCCGGGAAGGAAGGCACGCAGACAGAGTTTTTTCATACGTTCAACGCGCTCTACGATGCACAAAAACAGATCGTGCTGAGCAGCGATCGCCCCCCGCACGAAATTCCCGCGCTCGAAGAGCGGCTGCGTTCTCGATTCGAATGGGGGCTGATCGCCGACATCCAATCACCCGATCTCGAAACGAAAGTCGCGATCTTGAAGCGAAAGGCGGAGGCGGAAGCGGTGCCTCTGCCCGACAACGTGGCGATGTACATCGCAGGCCGCATCAAGTCGAACATCCGCGAGCTGGAGGGATCGCTGATTCGACTGATTGCATACGCGTCGTTGACGGGACGCGATATCTCGCTCGAACTCACACAGGAAGTGCTGAAAAACGTGATCGACCAGGATGACAAGGCGGTCACGATTGAAACCATTCAGAAGTTCGTGTCGGATTACTACCAGCTGAAACTTGGCGAGCTGAAGTCGAAGAACAACTCAAAGTCGATTGCGCTGCCGCGGCAGATTGCGATGTATTTGTGCAAAACGCTGACGCACGCATCGCTGCCGGAGATCGGTCGCAGTTTTGGGGGAAAGCACCATTCGACGGTGATTCACTCGATCAAGAAGGTGGAGGAGATGCGAAAAACAGATGGAGATTTCAACAGCCTCATGGCCAATTTCCTTGAGTCTTTCAAGTGATTCAACAGGTACCAACAGCCGGGCTTGGCCGCATTCTGTGGACGTTTTTGAAGGGCGAAATTGGCACAGAAAACCCGCCATCGACGCGGCCCGAAACCGCAGATTTATCCACACCCTAAATTATTGATAGAGAAGCATTAATCGGCAACATTCCTCCTTTGCACAACCCCTTATATTCTGTATAATTCTTTATCTCTTCTGATCCTCTGATTCAGAACGTAAGAACCTGACTGAGAGGTTCCTTCACGGCGGACGAACCGCGCCGCTTCGAGGTCAAAGCACGCATATGGAACTCGTCGTCGGGAAGAACCAGCTTCTGCGAGAACTGCAACTTTTCCAGGGCATCGTGGAGCGCAAGAACACGATCCCGATCCTCGCCAACGTCCTGATCGAGGCGAAGGGCAACGAGGTCCGCATGCTCGCGACCGATCTCGAAGTCGCGCTGCGAAGCCGTTGTGATGCGGCCGTAGCCAAGGGCGGTTCGCTGACGCTCCCCGCGAAGAAGCTGTACGAAATCATCAAGGCGCTTCCTGAAACGGATGTTCGCATCCAGGAAGACAAGAACGGTGTGAAGGTAGCCGCCGACAAGTTCGATTCGCGGATGCAGTCGCTGCCGCGCGAGGATTTTCCATCGCTGCCGGAAGCGTCCGGCACCGCGAGCGCGACGCTGCCGCGCGAGGCGCTCCGCGAGATGGTTGCGAAAACGCAGTTCGCAATCACGGGTGAGGACACACGGTATTTCCTGAACGGTGCGCTGTTCGTGTTGCGCTCCGATTCGATGAGCCTTGTCGCGACCGATGGTCACCGGCTCGCGCTCGTGACCGTGCAACGAGACAGCAAGGACGATGCAGTCAAGGCCGGCGAAGAGGTGAAGGTCATTCTGCCGAAGAAAACGCTTCTCGAACTCGGTAAGCTCCTCTCCGAGGCCGAAGGCGACATCCGCTACGAACGCGGCGAAAACCACCTGTTTTTCGAAGTCGGCGGCCGCGTCTTGATCTCGCGGATGATCGACGGACAGTTCCCCGCCTACGAACGGGTCATTCCCAAGGGCAACGACAAGGACATTGAGTTCGAGCGCGAGCGGCTGACCAACGCCGTCAAGCGGGTCGCGCTGCTCTCGAACGAACGGTCGCGCGCCGTCAAGTTTGAAATTGACAAGGGCAAGGTGGAAGTCACGTCGAGCAGCTCGGAGTTTGGCGAGGCACGTGAGCAGCTCGCGGTCGATTACCAGGGCAGCGCGCTCGCAATTTCGTTCAACGCGCAGTACGTCCTGGACTTTCTCAACGTCGTGGAAAGCGACGTTGTCTCGCTCTCCCTGAAGGACGAAGTCAGCCAGGCCGTGATGAAGCCCGTCGGCGCGCAGGGGTACGACTACACCTACGTCATCATGCCGATGCGAATCTGACGGAGCACCTGAAGGACACGCGTGGCACATTCCGAACAACAGCAAACCGACCAGACCGAAGAGCTCCTCACCCCAGACACACCGGCATCGCCGGGCCCGAATGGGAACGGATCTGTCTCCGTCGACGATTACGGCGCGGACAAGATCAAAGTCCTCGAGGGACTGGAAGCGGTGCGGAAGCGGCCCGCCATGTACATCGGGTCGACGGGCGAGCCCGGGCTGCATCATCTCGTGTACGAGATCGTCGACAACTCGATTGACGAGGCGCTGGCGGGCTTCTGCGATCAGGTCAACGTCACGATCCACATCGACAACTCGATCACCGTCGTGGACAACGGGCGCGGCATTCCGGTGGATCCCATGCCGGACGGTCGATCAGCGGCGGAAGTCGTGCTGACGGTGCTGCACGCAGGCGGCAAGTTCGAAAACTCCGCCTATAAGGTCTCGGGCGGCCTGCACGGTGTCGGCGTGTCGGTCGTGAACGCGCTCTCGGAACGCCTGGACCTCGAAATCTGGCGCAACGGGCAGGTGTACCAACAGAGCTACGAGCGCGGGACGCCAATCAAACCGCTTGAAGTCACCGGGACGACACAGCGCCGCGGCACGAAGGTCACGTTCAAGGCCGACCCGCAGATCTTCGAGACGGACCAGTACAGCTTCGATACGCTGGCGCAGCGGCTTCGCGAGCTCGCGTTCCTCAACGGCGGCATTCTCATCACGATCGACGACGAGCGCGACGGCAAGAGCCACAAGTTCCAGTACGACGGCG
>Ga0075434_100001544_pt1 | contig 19489 bp, 20 predicted proteins | sample RhiMethybrSRZTD3_FD_75298 | JGI IMG/M metagenome (GOLD analysis project Ga0075434, IMG submission 75298) | Populus rhizosphere microbial communities from Tennessee, USA - Rhizosphere MetaG P. TD hybrid SRZTD3 | ecosystem: Host-associated > Plants > Roots > Rhizosphere > Soil | place: USA... | reverse complement strand
GCTGATCGCGAGATCGAGCCGACCTTCGTGCAGAACGAGCGGACCGCGCTACGCACGGAGAGCGGGGCGTACCTCGCGCGCTGCGTCTACGGATTTCCCGTCAAGGAGATCGCGCCGAAGTCGCGGCTGACCCTGGTCGTTCGCGACCCGGACGGCCGTGACGTCAGCCGATTCACGATCGACCTCGCCTCGATGCGGTGAGCGCCGCGCCGAGCCGCCGGCGCCCCTTCGTTCCGACACTCGTCACGCCAAAGGCCGCGCTTTGTTCGAATGGGTGCCCGTAGCGCTGCTCGCATGAGGGCTCATGGGTGGATCGGTCTGGCGGTCATCGCCGCCGGCGAGGTCTTGTTGTTCGCGGGGGAGCCGACCGTGGCCCGCTGGTTCACGCCGATCGTCTGGACGGGCTACGTCCTGTTCATCGACGCGCTGGCGGCGCGTCTCACCGGCCGGTCGTATCTGACGACCGACCGGGTCGACGGTGTGTTCGTCGCGCTGGCGTCGGTCGCGTGCTGGTGGCTGTTCGAGCTCTACAACGCGCCGCGGTTCTGGCGAGGCGCGGCCGATGCCGAGGGGATCTGGTGGCGCTACCACGGCCTCGAGCCGAATCTGTTCTTGCGCCGGGTCGGCTACGACTGGTCCTTCGCGACGATCTTTCCCGCGCTCTTCCTAACCGCGGCCGTTTTGCGCGTGACCGTCTTTCGGCGGGCCAGCGTTCGACCCTGCCGGCCGTCGCCCCGCGTCCTCGGCCTGCTGGTCGCAGCGGGCGTCGTCAGCGTCGTGCTGCCGCTCGTGGTCGTCTCGTCGTGGCTGGTGCCGCTCGTCTGGATCGGCTGGGCGCTCTTGCTCGAGCCGTTGAACTACCGCCGGGGCCTTCCGTCATGGCTCGGCGACCTTGGGCGTGGCGACGCCTCGCGAGTCTTCGGGCTCTTGGGCAGCGGCGCGGTCTGCGGGGTGCTGTGGGAGTTCTGGAACTACTGGGCGGCAGCGCGGTGGAGCTACTCGGTGCCGTATCTCGGCGACCTCAAGATTTTCGAAATGCCCGTGCTCGGTTATCTGGGCTTTCTTCCGTTCGCGCTCGAGGCCTACGCCATGTATCACTGGCTCCGCGGGCTCCTCGACCGGCGCTCGCAGGACCCGGTGCTATAATTCCCGCCGCATCGAGCCGAAATCTCCTGGAGGGTGTTTCCCATGAAAGCGATTCGAGTCAACGCGCCGGGCGGTCCCGAGGTGCTGCGCTACGAGGACACGTCCGAGCCCTCTCCGAAGGCCGGAGAGGCCACGGTCAAGGTCGACGCCGCCGGCATCAACTACATCGACGTGTATCAGCGCTCCGGTCAGTACAAGCTGGCGCTGCCCATGACCCTGGGCCTGGAGGCGGGGGGCACGGTCACCGCGGTCGGCCCGAACGTGACCGAGGTGAAGGTGGGCGACAAGGTCGCGTATACGGGCATTCCCGGTGCCTACGCGCAGTACGCCGCGGTCCCGGCCGCTCGGCTGGTGGTCCTGCCCGCAGGGCTCAGCACCCGCCAGGGCGCGGCCGCCATGCTGCAGGGTCTGACGGCTCACTATCTGGCGTGCTCGACCTACCCGCTCAAGAGCGGCGATACGTGTCTGGTTCACGCCGCTGCGGGCGGAGTCGGGCTGCTACTCTGCCAGATCGCGAAGATGCGGGGCGCGCGTGTCATCGGCACCGTCTCGACCGAGGACAAAGCCAAGCTTGCGCGCGAGGCTGGGGCCTCGGACGTGATCCTCTACACGAAGCAGGATTTCGAGGCCGAGGTGAAGCGGCTCACCGACGGCAAGGGGCTTCAGGTCGTCTACGACTCGGTCGGTCAGACGACGTTCGAGAAGGGATTCAACTGCCTGGCGCCGCGCGGCATGATGGCGCTCTACGGGCAGTCGAGCGGGCCGGTGGGGCCGTTCGATCTGCAGGTGCTCAACGCCAGGGGCTCACTGTTCGTCACGCGTCCGAGCCTCAACCATCACATCATCACGCGCGCGGAGCTCCTGGAGCGGTCGAACGAGCTCCTGGGCTGGATCCGCGACGGCAAGCTCAAGCTCCGGACCGAGTTCGAGTTTCCGCTGAAGGACGCGGCGGAGGCACATCGAGCGCTGGAGGGACGCAAGACTACCGGTAAGGTTCTCCTGATTCCTTGAGGGTACCGATAGAATAGGCGGGGAGGTAAACCACATGCGATCAAGAGCATTTCTGCTCATGGCAGGACTATCGCTCGTCTCGCTGCTGTTCCTCGATACCGCATCGGCCTGGGCGCGCGCCACGAGCGGCGGCAGCCGGGGCTCGCGTTCGTACTCGTCGCCCGCTTCGCCCTCGACGACGCCGTCGAGCCCGTCGCGGGCAACGACGCCGTCGACGACCACGTCACAGCCTCAGCAGCCCATGCAGCGGCCCGGATTATTCGGCGGCTTCATGGGTGGTCTCGCCGGCTTCGCGCTCGGCGGCCTGCTCGGGTCGCTGCTCTTCGGTGGAATGGGCGGCGGCTTCGGCGGCGGCATCGGGCTCCTCGAGCTGATCCTGGTCGGCGGCGCGATCTTCCTGGTGTTCCGCATGCTCCGCGGCCGCAGTGAAAACCGTCAGGAGCCCGCCTACGCGGGTGCGAGCTCGTACGGCTCGACGGGGCAAGGCTGGTCGAGCGGCGGCGGCACGGTGCTGGAGGCGCTACCCGGCCCTTCGGATCTCGATCGCGGGCTCGAACATATTCGTTCGATGGACGCGGGCTTCGATGCCCAAGCGTTCGCCGAGTGGGCGAAGGGCGCGTTCATCGACGTGCAGGCCAGCATCGTGAAACGCGACCTGAGCGCAGTGCAGGACAGACTCACGCCGCAGGAATTCGCCCGGCTGCAGGGGCAGTGCGACCAGCTTCGCGCGGCCAGGCGGACGAACCGGATCGAGCGCGTGCAATTCGGACGCACCGAGGTGAGTGAGGCCTGGCAGGAGAGCGGCCAGGACTGGGTCACCGTATACTTCGCCGTCTCGCTCGTCGACTACACGGTCGATGACGCGAGCGGCGCGGTGGTGGAGGGGGCAACCGCGCCGGTGGACATCCAGGAGTACTGGACCTTCACGCGCCCGGTCGGCCCGAAGCCCTGGCGCCTCTCGGCAATCCAGGCCTCGTAGCCACCCCTCGGGGCGCGCGATGAAGCGCGCCTTGAAGTGGGCCGGCATCGTCGTCGCGGTGATCGTCGTGCTGACGATCATCGCGGCGATCGTCTTACCGCGTCTGATCGACACGCCGCGTGTGCAGGCGATGATCGCCAGCAGCGCGGCGCAGGCCGTCGGCCGGCCGGTCAAGTTCGAATCGCTCTCGGTCTCGCTGTTTCCGCTGCCGTCGATCGAGCTGCACAAGCTCGAGGTCGCCGAGGACCCTCAGTTCGGCACCGCGCCGTTCCTGACGCTCGAGACCGGACGGGTCTATCTCAAGCTGCGCCCGCTTCTGACCGGCAAGGTGGAGTTCGGCGACATCACGCTCGCGCGTCCGCGCATCGCGCTCATCCAGAACGCCGAGGGACGGCTGAACGTCGCGAGCCTGGCGCCGCCGACCGACACCAAGAGCGCGCCGCGCCCGGGCCGCTCGAGTGGCGGCGCGACCGGCGGCGCCGCGACCGCGATCGTGTCACGGGTGAAGATCGACAAGGGTCTCATCACGTACGTGGCGCATAGAAAGGGGCCCGCCCAGACGCCGTATCGCGTCGAGGATCTCGACCTCACGGTCAGCGGTCAGGGCACGCAGCTCGCGTTCAACGGGGCGCTCGTCGTCAGGCCCGGTGACCTCACGGTGAAGCTCGCCGACGGGATCGTCGCGGTCAACGGTGCCAAGACGCTGGTCGACGCGCCGGTGCGTGCGAAGGTCGCCATCGAAGGCAAGGACGTCGAGAAGCTCGTCGCGGCCGCGGCCGGGCCGAGCCCGACGATCGCAGGTCCGATCAAGGGCGACTTCGCCCTCGGCGGCACTGTCGGGACGCCGCGCGTCTCGGGCACCGTCGAGTTCGCGAGCCTCAAGGTGACGCAGGCGAATCAGGCCTGTCCGGAGCCCAAGCAGCGCACCTTGGCGCTCGGGCTCCTGAAGGTCGCGGGCGCATCGTGGGATGGGGCGCGCTTCCAGAGCAAGCCCGTCACGACCTCACTCGCGTCCGGGACGATCACCACGAGCTTGACCGCCACCCTGGAGCACGGGGCGCGACTTCAGCTGAGCGATCTGGCGATCAAGTCGGTGCCGGTCGAGAAGGTGCTGGTGGATTTTCTGTGCCAGGGCTACGCGGTGACGGGCCCGCTCGATCTCACGGGTGCGATGTCCACGAGCACGTCCAACCTCCTGAACACGCTCGGGGGCTCCGGCCAGCTCAGAATCGGGCCCGGCAAGGTTGTCGGCCCCCAGGCGCTGGCCCTGATCACGGTCGTCACGCGCCTGGCGGGAGCTGCCTCGTCGGTGCTGGCCGCCGACGTGCCGAGCTCCCTTACCTCGTCGCCGGTCGACTTCGAGTCGATCACGGGCACCTACCAGATCACCAACGGTGTGCTCAGCACGAAAGACCTCCTCTACACCGCGAAGGCGATGAAGGTCGGGGTCGCCGGAGAGTACGGTCTCGCGAACGGTCGCATGAACATGGATCTGCGTGTCGATCATGGACGCGGCGAGATCAGGGCCAAGGTCACCGGGAACGCGGCCTCGCCGTCGGTGCGGATCGACCCCGCATCGATCGCCGGCCAGATCGACCAGAAGAAGGTCGAGAGCGGGCTGCAGGATCTCCTGAAGCGCTTCGGTCGCTGAGTACCGCGAAGCGCTCGCATTCGCTGCGGTTCAGCGAGTGGCGGTGAACCGGCCGCCGCCAAGCTTTCCGGCCTCGATCAGCTGCACGAAGTACGTTTGGAGCTGGTCGTGCTCGACGTAGTGCCGCCGGCCCAGCCGCGCCTCTCGCTCTGGACGCAGCGCCCGGTGCAGCTCGAGCCTCTTTCTCACGATCGTCCGCCACTCGGCGGACAGGTCCTCGACCTCGATCGCCCTGAAGCCCGCGCGGCCGAGCAGCGCGCGGTAACCATCGAGGGTCTGCAGGCTGGTCGCCGCCATCCATTCCCACAACCGCTCGCGCTCGCGATCGCCCAGGCTCGGAAACACGATCCAGTCGCTGAAGGCGATCCGGCCCGCGGGCACGAGCACGCGGTGGCATTCCGCGAGCACCGCCGGTTTGTCGGCGATGTGCAGGAGTGCCTCCTGGCTGAGGCACGCGTCGAAGGTATGTCCGGCAAACGGCAAGGTGGTGGCATCGGCTCGGACGACGCTCACGCCGGTTTGCTTGACCAGTCGATTGAGACGCGCGGCTGCGGTGGCTCGGCCGGGGTGGAGCTCGAGCGCGACCACCGTCGAGCCGCGGCGGCTCGCCACGAACCGGGCGGGCCCGCCGAGACCGGCGCACAGATCGAGGACACGGCTACGCGCAACGAGGCCGGCCCGGCGCGCCAGGGTGTCCACCGCGGCGAGACCGCCGTAGTGATCCTGGTCGTATTCGAAGAGGTCGTCGGCAGTCGGCGGCCCCACGAGCCCATGCCCGGCGAGGGCTGCCAGCACGCCGGCCTCGCTGATCGGATGGTCGTCGTAGTACGCCCGCACGCGTCCCGGGGTGCCTTGAAGCATGGGCGGGGGTATGGTAAAAGCAAACCGATTTCATCACACCTTTCGGCGAGGGAAGAGCCATGGGTACCGGGGGCCGAGGCGGTCTCGAAGACATCGTCGTTTCGACGTCGGACATCTGTTTCATCGACGGACGTGAGGGCCGGCTCGTCTATCGCGGCTACGATGTCAACGACCTCGTCGAGCACTCGTCCTTCGAGGAGGTCATCTTCCTCCTCTGGCACGGCGGGCTCCCGAGCAAGAAGGAGCTCGAGGCCCACACCAAGGCACTCAACGCCACCGCGAATCGCAAGCTGCCGGCCGGGATCGTCTCGCTTCTGAAGGCGCTGCCGAAGAAGACCACGCCGATGGAGGTGCTGAGAACCGGGATCTCGGCGCTGTCGGCCTACGATCCAGACGCCGCCGACAACTCGAAGGACGCCACGGCGCGCAAGGCCCTCCGGCTGACCGCCCAGATGCCGACCTTGGTGGCCGCGTGGGAGCGGATCCGCAAGGGGAAGGCGCCGGTCGCGCCCAACCCGAAGCTCAACCTCGCCTCGAACTTCCTCTCCATGCTCACCGGCAAGCGGGCGACCTCGCTCGCGGAGAAGACGTTCGACGTCGCGCTGATCCTGCACGCCGACCACGAGTTCAATGCCTCGACCTTCGCGGCCCGCGTGACCGCCGCGACCATGTCGGACCTGCACTCGTCGATCGTGTCGGCCATCGGCGCGCTCAAGGGGCCGTTGCACGGCGGCGCCAACGAGCAGGTCATGCTCATGGTCCAGAAGATCAAGACGCCGGCCAACGCAGAGACGGCGATTCGCAAGATCCTGGCCGATCACGGCCGGATCATGGGCTTCGGCCATCGCGTCTATCGCGTCGAAGACCCGCGCGCCAAGCATCTGCACCGGCTCGCGCAGGAGCTCGGCAAGCAGGCGGGCGACACCAGCGCGGTCCAGATCCTCGACACTGTCGTGCGCGTCGTCGGCGAGCAGAAGAAGATCTTTCCCAACGTCGACCTCTACTCCGGCGCCGCGTACTCGTCGATGGGCATCGCGACCGATCAGTTCACCCCGATCTTCGCGATGAGCCGCGTGGTCGGCTGGGCGGCCCACGTCATGGAGCAGCACGCCAACAACCGGCTGATCCGCCCGCGCGCCGAGTACACCGGCCCGACGCACGCGACGTACGTTCCGATCGACAAGCGCTAGCGAGGCTGTGCGCGCAGTCCCGCGCGTCAGCCTCGTCATGGCGGTCTACAACGGGCTCGCGCACACGCGCGCCTGCCTCGAGAGCCTCAAGGCGACGACCGAGCCCTTCCGTCTGGTCGTCAGCGACAACGGCTCGAGCGACGGCACGCCGGAATTCCTGAACGCGTTTCCGTACCCGTTCCCGCTGACCGCCACGCGCAACGAGACCAACGGCAACGTGATCGCCGCCCTCAACCGGGCGTGGCGGCTCACCGACACCGAGTTCGTGTGCCTTCTGCACAACGATACCGAGATGGTCGACCCGGCCTGGCTCACCCGTTTACTCGCGGCGCTCGAGGAGCCCGCCGCGGGCCTGGCTGGTCTCTACGGCGCCAAGCGGTTGCGCGCGAGCGGCCGGCTCGTCGGTCGCACGGTCGTTCATAGCCTCTTGCCGCGTCCGACGGTCAAGCCGCCCTGGGAGGACGTGGCGTTCGTGGACGCGGTGTGTCTCTGCATCTCGCGCAAGCTGCTCGACTCGATCGGCGGCCTGGACGAGGGCTACGGCTTCTATCACGGGATCGACCGCGACCTGTCGCTGGCGGTCGTGGATCGCGGCCGTCGGTGCCTGATCGTGCACGCTCCGTTCTGGCACCACGGCGGCAAGACCCGCACGCGCGGCTTCGACCGCGACCCGAGCCTCGAGCGGACCGATCGGGAGCGCCGCGATTCCGCCCTCGCGCGCTTCGCCGAGAAGTATCGGCACCGACTGCCCTGCGACGTCCGCAATCCCCGCGAGCGGATGCGCGACTGGCTGAAGGCGCGGCTGGCGTGAGCGCACTCCGGATCGGCATCGTCGGCGCCCGCTTCGCCGCTGAGCTGCACGCGACGAACTATCGGCCGCTCCTCGGCACGCGGGCGGTGCTTACCGCGGTGTGCTCGCGCACACGCGAGCAGGCGGATGCGTTCGCGCGGCGCCACGCGATCCCGCGCGTCTTCACCGACTACCGGGCGCTGGTCGAGTCGCCCGACGTCGACGTGGTCGACATCTGCGCGACGACGGACAGCCACCACGAGGTCGCGATCGCCGCGGCGCGGGCCGGCAAGCACGTAATCGTCGAGAAGCCGCTGACCGGGGCGTTCTGCGAGGCGACCGAGCCGCGGGAGAAGATGCTCGCGACCGCTCTGGCGAACGCCGACGCGGTGCTGGAGGCGGTGGCCAAGGCCGGCGTGATCCTGTGCTACGCGGAGGATTTCGTCTACGCGCCGCCCGTGGCGAAGCTCCGGCGCCTCGTCGAGGCCAGCAACGGCGCGATCCTCGAGCTCCGGGCCGAGGAGAGCCATTCGGGCTCCCACGCAGCGTACGCGCGGCGCTGGAAGAGCGCGGGGGGCGGCTCTCTGCTACGGATGGGCTCGCACCCGATCGGCGCGGTGCTGCAGCTCAAGCACTGGGAAGGGATCCGGCGCAACGGCCGGCCCATCCGCTCGCGCGCCGTGTTCGCCGAGGTCGCCAGCCTCGCGCGCCTTCCGGCCGTCGCAAGTCTGAAGCGCCACATGTCGACCCTGGCGGAGGACGTCGAGGACTGGTCGGTGGCGGTGGTGACGTTCGAGGACGGCACGATGGCCACGATCCACTCGAACGACATCACGCTCGGCGGCGTCCGCAATGTCGTGACCGCGTACCTGACCAACGCGGTGATCCAGGCGAACATCAACCCGAACAACACGCTGACCGTGTACGCCCCCGAGGCGTCGGTGTGGGGCGACGAGTATCTCACCGAGAAGGTCGAGACCAAGGCCGGCTGGCAGTTCCCGAGCCCGGAAGAGGACTGGATGCGCGGATATCCCCAGGAGCTGGACGATTTCGTCGGTGCGATCAGCGAGCGGCGCGAGCCGCTCTCGGGCGGGCTTCTGGCCCGCGAGGTGGTCGAGGTGATCTATGCGGGCTACGTGTCGGCGGCGACCGGTCGCCGCGTGGAGCTGGCGCGGCCATGATCCCGTTCTCGAAGGGCCACGGACTCGGCAACGATTACATCGTGATGGACGAGCGCGATCTCAAGACGCCGCTCTCCGAGAAGGCGATCGAACGGATCTGCGACCGCAACTGGGGCGTGGGCTCGGACGGCATCCTGCTGCTCGTGCCGTCCGCGCGCGCGGATTTCGGCCTGCGCATCTTCAATCCGGACGGCAGCGAGGCCGAGAAATCGGGCAACGGGCTCCGGATTTTCGCGAAGTACCTCTGGGACCACGGGCGCACGAAGAAGACGACGTTCACGGTCGACACCAAGGGCGGCGTGGTCGAGTGCCAGTGCCGCGTCGAGGGAGGCCGGATGGGCTTCGTCACCGTCGAGATGGGGCGGGCCACGTTCAGGGCGCCGGAGATCCCGATGAACGGTCCGGATCGCGACGTCGTGTCGGTGCCGCTCCAGCTGAGCGACGGCACGAGCCTGTCGGTCACCGCCATCTCGGTCGGCAATCCCCACTGCGTCACGTTCGTCGATCGGCTCGACGAGGCGGAGTGCCGGAGGCTCGGCCCTCTCATCGAGCGCCATCCGGCGTTTCCCAACCGCACCAACGTGCAGTTCGCGCGCGTCGCCGCGCGCGACGCCGTCGACATCCTCATCTGGGAGCGCGGTGCGGGATACACGCTCGCGTCGGGCTCGTCGTCGTGCGGCGCCGCGTCGGCGGCGGTGCGCAACGGGCTCTGCGCCCACGGCCGGGTGAAGGTCAGCATGCCCGGCGGGCAGCTCACGATCGAGGTGCGGCCGGACTGGTCGCTCCGCCTGGACGGGCCCGTCGAAGAAGTCTACTCGGGCACGCTCTCGCGCGAGTTCGCCGCCTCGCTATGAAGCGGATCTGTGTGTTCTGCGGCGCCTCCGAGGGCGCGCGCCCGTCCTACGCGGAAGCCGCGCGCCAGCTCGGCGCGGAGCTGGTCGCGCGCGGCCTGGGCCTCGTCTACGGCGGGTGCGCGGTCGGCATGATGGGCGCGCTCGCCAACGCGATGCTGAGCCGCGGCGGCGAGGTGATCGGGGTCATTCCTCAGGCGCTCGTGACGCGGGAGCTGGCGCATCCGGGTCTCACCGAGCTCCGCGTCGTCGGCTCGATGCACGAGCGCAAGGCGACGATGGCCTCGCTCGTCGACGGCTTCGCGGTACTGCCGGGAGGGCTGGGGACGCTCGACGAGACCTTCGAGGCGCTCACCTGGGCGCAGCTCGGGATTCACGGCAAGCCGATCGCCGCCCTGAACGTCGAGGGCTACTGGGAGGGACTTCGTGCCCTCATCGACCACGCCGTGCGGGAGCGCTTCGTGAGTCCGGACTACGCGAGGCTTCTGTTGTTCGCCGACACGCCGACCGATCTGCTCGACCAGCTCGCGGCCTGGCGCGCGCCCGAGATCCTGCGCGCCTGACCCGACCGTTCACGCGCGTCGCCGCGCGGGGCGGGCGCGCTTGGGGGCGAGCTTCGCGACCGCCGGCATCGCCGCGAGCTGCTCTTCTGAGAGCTCCCTCCAGAAGATGGCCCCGGGCTTCTCGCGGCGGCGTCGGGTCCGGATCACGCGCTCGGGCGTGACGACGAGGTCGAGGGGAACGTCGTGGGCGGTCATGGGGATCGCGTCCTCGACGACCTGGAGCTCGTGGACCGTGGTGACCACCGGCGTCTTTTCGCCGACGACTCCCACCGCACGCGCCAGCGCGAACTCGAGATCGCTGTAGCCGCCGCCTTTTCCGAGCCGCGCGCCGCGCTCGTCGACCGCGACGCTGCCGGCTACGATGAGGTCGATTTGTCCGATTCGCTCCGGTGACACCGGCACGCCGAGCGTGGACGCGCCCTTGATGGTCGCGGCCTGGGCGAGCTTGCCCTGAAGCTCGCGCGGGTCGAGGCGCAGGAAGCACTGCTCGGCGCGCAGCCGCGGCACGGCCATCACGACCGTCTTGCCCTGCTTCAGCGCGGCCAGGCGCACCGCACGCTGGGGCGCGTCCGGATTGCACTTGATCCGCCGGGCGGCCTGCCACTCCGGCAACTCGGTCAGCCGGCGGGCGGCTTCCTCGGCGCCGGCGAAGTTCGGGATCCGATCGTGAAGGGGCAGCGGAAAGCGCCCGACCTTGCGCTCGGTGAGGAGCGTCCAGACGCGCTCGCGGATCGCGTTCTTGTCGCTCAGTCGAGAGCTCCGGCCGCGACGGGCTCGAGTCCGACCACGGTGGGCTCGCGCGGTGTCGCGCGGGCGAACGCATCGGCGGTCTTCACGCCGCACCACCCCGACACGAGCGCGCACGTGAGCGCCAAGACCCCGGCGAGGGCGGCGTCGGACGCCGAGGGAAGCGCGTGGCTCATCGCCGGCAGGCGCCCGAGCGCGATCGCCGCGGTCGCGACCATCACGAAACCGAAGACCCCGGAGGCGAACCACCACCGTCGCAGCGGGTCGGCGAAGGCCATAAGCGCCGCCGGCACCAGCGGAACTAGACGCAGGATTATCGAGCGGCCGGGGACCCATCCGTTGCGGTGGGCCATCTCGTGGGCGATGGCGATCGGTGAGGTCGGGTCGGCGGCGATGGATTCCGCGATGAACGAGACCGGTTGGAGGATCGCGAAGCCGAGGTCGCCGACGAGAAGGATCGAGATCTGAACGAGCAGCGCGCCGGCGGCGAGGACGACCGGCGCCGCGCGGCGCCGCGCGATGCGGCTCACCAGCACGAGGGCGAACGTGAAGACGAGCGAGGCCAGCACGGGATAGGTGAAGAAGAAGATTCCGCCGCGGAGGAACGCGGTCTGGACCGACTGGTCGACGACGATATAGAACGTTCCCAGCAGGAAGATTCCGCTCGTCAGGAGCGCGCACCACCGCTTCCAGCCCGCGTCGTACACCTCGAGCGCGACGAGCAGACCGCCCAGGTTTCCGACCTGCGAGCCGGCGAGCCCCAGCAGGTGGGGAGGGCTCCAGAGCGTCACGTCGAGGCCGAAGAGGCGATGCCAGAGGTCGTCGACGGGCGCCGCCAGGATCACGATGGCCATGCCCCACCACGCCAGGTGGAAGCCCCGCGTCCCGCTGAGTCCGGCGATCGTGACGGTGCCGGGCGACGGCGCACCGCGACGCGCGCGCCACGTCTCGACGACCAGCACGCCTAGAGAAAGGATGGACGCGACGACGACCGATGCGTAGGTCATGACGTGCGGCGCGATCCAGAAGGAGTCGCGGCCGATGATGAGATGCCAGCGGATGTCCCAGCCCACGCCCCAGCCGCCGACGAGCTTCGCGGCGAGCAACGCCCAGAGCGCGCGGCGCCGGAAGGTCATCCGCACGAGGCCATGATACACTGCGCGCCGCAGTGATTGCCCCGTGGTGCTGGGACCTCATCGAGCCGTATCTCAAGCGCAACCTCGTCAACAAGGGCGTCGAGCGCCCGAGCCGCCGCGAAATCCTGGAAGAGTTCGCGCGCGTGTGGCCGGACTTCACCGCGACCATCGGCGTTCAGGAGCCGTGGGCCGGGACGATTCGCTTCAAGTGGCTCGTCCGCCTGGCCTCGAACGAGATGGAGCCGTTCCTCGAGGATCCGACGCGCTGGATCGGTGGCCGGTACGGCGGCGGCAAGTTCAAGATGAACCTGCATCATGGCCTGCACTTCGTGAACACGCGCAACTTCAAGCCCGATGGCGAGCCGCTCTGGCAGGGGTCGCGCGCGCTCGACCTGGACGAGTAGGCCGCCGGCTTCGTTCATGGTCGCGCGCGTCGACTCGTCGGGGATGGCCCTCGAGCTCACGCGCCCGCCGCGGCGCATCGTCTCGCTGGTGCCGAGCATCACCGAGACGCTCTGCGCGCTCGGGCTGGCCGACGCGCTGGTCGGGATCACGGTGTACTGCGTGGAGCCGCGCGAGATCGTGCGCGGCAAGACGCGCATCGGGGGCGAGAAGAATCCCGACCTGACCAAGATCCGCGAGCTCGCGCCGGATCTCGTCATCACCAACATCGAGGAGAACCTGCGCGAGCACGTCGACACGTTGCGGGCCTGGTCGATTCCCGTCTGGGTCACATATCCGCGGACCGTGGCCGAGGGGATCCAGCTCATCGCCGAGCTCGGGGCGGTGACGGGCACCGAGCCGCGCGCCGCCGAGCTCCTGCGCGGGATCGAACCGCTCTACGAGCGCGTGCGAACCGCCGCGGCGCGCCGGTCGCCGGTGCCCGTCTTCTACCCGATCTGGCGCGAGCCGTACATGACGATCAACCGCGACACGTACATTCACGACATGCTGCGGACGTGCGGGGCGCGCAACGTGTTCGCCGAGCGGCCCGAGCGCTATCCGACGGTCAGCCTGGATGAGGTCGCCGCCGAGCGACCGGCGGTGATTCTGCTACCGGACGAGCCGTTTCGGTTCCGGCGCGCGCACCTGGCGGATTTCACGGGATACGTCGATGTGCCCGCGGTGCGTGAGGGACGGATTCATCTGGTCGACGGCAAGCCGTTCTCGTGGCACGGACCGCGGATCGCGGAGGCGCTGAGGACGTTGCCGCGATTGATTGATCCGGCCGCTACGACTTCTTCTTGAGCGGCAGGATCCAGTCGAGCCACGGCGCGGCGGCGGCCATGAACAGGCCGGGGATCGCCACGCCGGCGACGAGCCCGACGATCGACAGGAAGACGAGCGAGATCAGCATCATGCAGAGATCGAGCAGGAGCGCCATGCCCTCACTCTACCTCGAGGACCATCTCGATCTCGACGGGAATGTTCACGGGCAGCCCGCCCATGCCGACGGCGGAGCGCGCGTGCTTGCCGATCGCCTCGCCGAACACCTCGACCATGAGATCGGAAAAGCCGTTGATCACCTTGGGCTGATCGCCGAAGCCATCCGCCGAGTTCACCATGCCCAGCACCTTGACGACGCGACGGACCTTGTCGAGGCTCCCGAGGTTGGCGCGCACGGTGGCGAGGAGCGCGAGACCGACCTCCCGCGCGACCTGGTAGCCCTGCTCGACCGTGAGATCCTTGCCGACCTTGCCCTGCGAGGTCGCCTTGCCATCGCGCAGTGGACCGTGGCCGGAGACGAAGAGTAGATTGCCGGTCCGCACAGCGCCCACGTAGTTCGCCAGCGGGCTCGTCGGCTTCGGTAACGTGATGTTCTTTTCCTTCAGTCGGGCTTCTGCGCTCATGACGACTCGTCCTCCACGAACTGCATGACAGCGGCCGCGTCATCGTGTCACACTACCGCGTGTCCGTCAAACCTGCGCCGGTGACTCCGGTCCCGGCCGCCACGCTCGTGCTGCTTCGCGATCGCTCCGCCGGTGCGTTCGAAGTCCTGCTGATTCGGCGCCACACCAAGAGCAAGTTCGCCGCCGGCGACTTCGTGTTTCCGGGCGGCAAGATCGAAACCAGCGACGGTGCCGACGATGCCGCGGCATGGTGCCGGAGCATCGATGCGCCAGCGGCGGCGAGCCGGCTCCGTCTCGCGTCGCCGCCGACGGCGGCGCTCGGCCACTGGGTCGGCGCGATCCGCGAGACCTTCGAAGAGGTGGGGATCCTGCTCGCCTACGCCGCCGACGGACAGCCCGTGCGCGTCGACGACCGCCGCTACGCCGACTATCGCCGGGCGTGCCAGGCCGATCACCGCGCGTTCTGGGACATGCTGCGCGCCGAGCGCCTGACTCTGGCGACCGACAGCCTCGTGTACTTCGCGCACTGGATCACGCCGGAGATCCAGCCGTTGCGATTCGACACGCGCTTTTTCGCGGCGCCCATGCCCGAGGGCCAGCACGCCGTCGCGGACGATCGCGAGATCACCGAGGTGCGCTGGCTCGCGCCGCGCGAGGCGATCGACCTCAACGCGCGTGGTCAGCTCTCGCTGCGCAACCCGACCGTGAAGAACCTCGAGCTCTTCGACGGCGCGCCGACGAGCCGCGGCGCGCTCGAGCGGCTCTCCGGCCGTGAGATTCGCACGATCCTGCCGCGAGTCATCATCGAGGGCGACAAGCGCCGCGTCCTACTCCCGGGCGAGCCGGGTTACTGAAGAAACGCGGGCCCATTTCGCCTCGCGATACGCCGTGAGATCCCGAGGGGCGCCCCGGCTACGCCGGGGCGACTCCGAGCGCTGGGGGGAATGGGGGGCCATTTCGGGGCCCCCCATCTAGAAATAAGCCAGCAGCCGTCCGCAGGCGATCACGCCAGTCCACAGCACGAGGGATAGACACGCTGCCACGCGCGCCGCGAGCGGGGCTCGCTCGCCGCGATCCCACGCGGCGACCTGCTTGAACGGGCGGAGGTGAAAGAGCGCGGCGTTCAGGGCCGCGAGGACGAGGAAGAGCAGCTTCAGCCTGAACGCGGGATTGCCCGCGAACTCGCCGGCGTGAGCGATGAACATGAGCCCGCCGGTCGGGAGGATCACGAATACGCTCGCGCGCGCCCAGGTGAGGAGATGGCGCTCCATCCCTGTCACCGGAAGCTGGCGGGAGAGCCCGAGCAGTCTGAGATCGAACATCGCGGCGCTGCCGACCAGCACGACGAAGCCGATGATGTGGAGGATCTCGACGATCGGGTAGAGCCAGAGCGATTGGCGCATCGCCGTCGCGGCGGCGGTGGCCTCGAGCCATCCCGTCCAACCGCTACCGGACGGCGTCAACGGAGCTCCGTGGTTGCTCCGTCGATCGTGATGCGCTCAGCCCGCATCTCGTCTTCGTTGCTCCGGTGCGGATAGCCGACGACCGTGGCCTTGTTGCCGACCTTGAGCTTCGCGGCCGGCAGCCCGCGGCTCTCCATGCGTGTCGGCGGCGCGAGGACGACGAGCCAGGTTTTCCCGGGCACTTCGAGCCTGACGTGACCGTGGGGATGCTCGTAGCCGGATTCCTTGATGGTTCCGGTCAAGGTCATCTCCTTGGTCGAGTCGTAGCCGCTCCAGCCGTGATGCGCGGCGGCGGGAGCGACGGCGAGTGACACGATGCCGAGAGCCGCGGCGGCTCGCGCCAGCAACAGGCCGACTCCTACCGTGTCGCGCCCTGGCCGGCCTGGCGCGCGTTCACCAGCACCGCCATGTTGCCGTAGGGGTGCTTGTTCTCGAGCATCAGCTGGTGGCACTCGGGAATGTCGTCGTACGCATAGGTGTGGCTGAGACAGGGATCGACCTTGCCCTCCGCGACCAGCTTGGTAACGTCGGCGGCCTGGGGGTCGTTTGACAGGTGACTGCCCTGGAAGCGCTTCTGGCGCATCCACTGATAGCGCAGATCCATCGTCGCGGTGTAGCCGGTGGTGCCGGCACAGATCACGACCATCCCGCCCGTCGAGCAGACGAACACCGACGTCGGCAACGTCGTCTCGCCCGGGTGCTCGAACACGATCCGCGGGCTCACGCGCTCGCCGAGACCGTCCCAGATCGCCTTGCCGAACCCGCGGGCGCCCTTCGCCCACTCGCCATACGCTTTGGTGTCGGCGGTGTTGGGCATGGCGCCCCAGTGGGTGAACTGGCTGCGATTGATCACGGCCGCGGCGCCGTGCTCCTGACAGAATTTCTTCTTCGCATCGTCCGAGACGATCGCGACCGCGCGGCCCCCGACGGCGCGCGTGATCTCGAGGGCCATGCTGCCGAGCCCGCCCGCGGCGCCCCACACGAGCACGACGTCGCCCGGCTCGATCACGTGCGGTGGCCAGCCCATGAGCATCCGGTAGGCGGTCGAGGCGCAGAGTAGGAAGCAGCCCGCTTCCTCCCAGGTCAGCCGCTTGGGCTTGGGCACGCACTGGTGCGCCTGGCAGCGCGCGAACTGGCAGAAGCTCCCGTAGTTGGTCTGATAGCCCCAGATGCGCGTGCTCTCGGCCAGCATCGGATCCTTGCCCGAGCGCACCCACGGATCGTCCGGGCGCCACCATCCGCTGTGCACGATCACCTCGTCGCCGACCTTGACGTTCTTCACGTCCTTGCCGACAGACCACACGATGCCGGAGCAGTCGCTGCCGCCGGCGTGAAAGTCCTCCGGCTCCCCGGCGCGCTGGCGCTCGGCGATCACATCGAGCGGCTGGCCGAGCGCGGCCCAGACGTTGTTGTAATTGATGCCCGAGGCCATCACGTAGACCAGGACCTCGTCCGCGCCGATCGCCGGGGTGGGAATGACCTCGCGCTTCCACGCATCGCGCGGCTGGCCGAAGCGATTCTGGCGGACGAGATACGCGTGCATCCGCGCGGGGACTTCGCCGAGGGGTGGTCGCTCACCGATCTCGCAGAGGGCGATCATGCGTTGAATTCCTTGATGAGCCGCGGGAGCCGGGGATCGTCGAGCCCCGGCTGATAGGGTTGATAGAGCGCCGTGCTGTCGAGAAGCCCGGCGTAGCGCTGCTTGAGCTTGGCGCCGATGGTCTCGTAGGTGCCGGTGACCGCGAAGGTGTCGAGCATCTCGTCGGTGATCAGATCGGCCATGCCCGGCCAGTCGCCCTCGACGGATTTCCGATGCAGAGCGGGCGTCAGATCCTGCCAGCCGTGCGCCGCGAGCACGGGCTCATAGGTGCGGGTCGACGCGTAGAACGCGATCTGCTGCTTCACCGAGCGGCGGTTCTTCGCGAGCTCCTCTTCCGCGTCGCCGATCACCACGAAGCTCGCGGTGGTGTAGGTGAAGTCGGCCCGCTTGCGTCCCGAGGCGCGCAATCCCTCTTCGACCGCCGGGTGGACGTACTCGCGCAGGTACTTCGGGCTGTTGAACGGGTGCACGTGCAGGCCGTCGCACACCTCGCCGGCGATGCGGCACATGTACTGATTCACGCCAGCGATGTAGATCGGCACCTTCGGGTGTTCGATCGGCCCCGGGTTGAAGAAGGGCGTCATCAGGTCGAACCGGTAGAACTGACCCTTGAAAGCGAGCTTGGTCCCGTTCTGCCAGCAGTCCCAGATATGGCGCAGCGCCAGGACGATCTCGCGCATCTTCGGCCCGGGCGACTCGAACTTCACCGAGAAGCGGCGCTCGTTGTGGCCCTTCACCTGCGTGCCCAGCCCGAGGATGAAGCGGCCGTCGGAGGCTCTCTGAAGATCCCACGCGATGTGGGCGAGGATCATCGGGCTTCGCGGAAACGCCACCGCGATGGCGGTACCCAGGCGAATAGTCGAGGTGACCCCGGCAGCGACGGCGAGCGGGAGGAACGGGTCGTGCTGCGTCTCGGAAGACCACAGACAATCGTAGCCGAGCGCCTCGACCTTGCGCGCGTAGGCCGGGATGGATTTCAGATCGTGCGTCAGCATGCCGACGTCGAGCTTCACGGGCTTCTCCTGGTCGATCGGATAGGCCATTGTAGCGGACTGCGTGAAGCGGCGACAGGCGGCGTCTAGCGGGCCTCGGCCTCGTCGCGCATCGGTCCCTCAGCGGCTGCCGGCTTCCCAAGCGCCGAGACGGATCGCGCCGGCCAGAGTGGAGCCGAACAGCACGAGCGCCAGGGCCATCACGGCGAAGAGCGCCGTGAGCTCACCGGGAATCTGGTGGAGGATCAGCCAGCCGCCTGCCGCGGCGCTGACCAGACGCACGCTGCCGGCGAGGAGCGGCCAGAGAAGACGCCCGGCACCCTGCGACGCGAAGTAGAGCGCCAGGCCAAGGCCGAAGAAGCCGTAGGCCGGACCCACGACGCGCAGGTACGTCGAGCCCGCGGCGAGCACTTCGGGCTCACTGCTGAACAGTCCGAGCCATGCGTGCGGGAAGAGCGCCGCGGCGAGACCGATCGCTTCGGTGGCGCCGGCCGCGATCAACGCGCCGGTCCAGGCGACGCGCCGGGCGCGCGTGCGCTGTCCCGCGCCGAAGTTGGTGCCGACCATCGTCACCAGGGCCGAGCCGAACCCGAACACGAGCGGGATCAGCAGGTACTCGAGGCGCACGCCCATGCCGTAGCCGGCGAGGGCGAAGGTGCCGAACGGCCCGACCAGCGCCGTCAGCAGCACGACCGTGAGGTTCGTCATCACGTTGTTGACGAGGCTCGGCGCACCGACGCGCAAGATTTGCGCGAACAGGACGCGCTGGAAGCGGAGCGAGGGTGAGAGCCGGACCAGGCTCCGGCCCGACAGCAGATACGCGAACAGCACCAGGACACCGGCGGCGTAGTACGCCACGACCGCGAGCGCGCCACCGGTGACGCCGAGGCTCGGGAACGGCCCCCAGCCAAAGATCAGCGCGGGGGAGAGGGTGACCAGGAACGGGCTGCCCAGGAGCACGATGCCGGCGGGCAGGAGCATGTTGCCGGTGCCGCGGACCGCAGCGGCCAGCGTGTTGAAGAGCCACACCGCCGCGGCGCCGGCGAAGATCACGTTCGAGTAGGCCATCGCGGCCGCCAGCGCACCCTCGCGCGCGCCCATCGCCGAGTAGATGACACGGCCGGCGCTGAGCACGACGACGCTGAAGAGGCTGGCCATCACCAGCGCGATCACGATCGCGTGCGTCACCAGGCGGCTCGCGTCCTCGCGGCGCCCGGCGCCGAGCGCGCGCGCCACCGCCGAGGCGACCCCGCCGCCCATGCCACCCGCCGACATGGTCTGCATCAACATGACCAGCGGGAAGGTGACCGAGACGCCGGCCAGCGCGTCGGCGCCGAGCCAGCCGACGTAGTACGCCTCGAGCACGGAGATGGCGACCTGGGCGACGAGCATCACGACGTTGGGCGCCGCCAGCCGCAGCAAGGTCGGTGCGATCGGACCTTCGAGAAGCCGCCGGGTCGCCGGGTCCATGTGACTTG
>Ga0075434_100001542_pt1 | contig 19513 bp, 21 predicted proteins | sample RhiMethybrSRZTD3_FD_75298 | JGI IMG/M metagenome (GOLD analysis project Ga0075434, IMG submission 75298) | Populus rhizosphere microbial communities from Tennessee, USA - Rhizosphere MetaG P. TD hybrid SRZTD3 | ecosystem: Host-associated > Plants > Roots > Rhizosphere > Soil | place: USA... | reverse complement strand
TGCCGCCGGGCTGGCTCGAACAGGAGGCGCTCCGGCTCGACCTGTACCGGCGGATCTCCTCGGCGGGCGACCACGGCCTGCTCGAGCGCGTCCGAACCGAGACCGTGGACCGGTTCGGCCAGCTCCCGGAGGAGGTCGAGACGCTGTTCGCCGTGGCCTCGCTCCGGATCACGTGCGCGAGGCTCGGCGTGGCCGAGGTCTCGACCTACCGCCAGCAGGTCCGAGTCAGGCCGCTCGACCTGCCGGAGCCGCTCGAGGCCGACCTGCGCGAACGGGTCCCGGGGGCCCGGTACCTGCGCACGACCCAGACCCTGAACCTCGACATCGGCCGCGTCCCGGGTTCGGAGCTTCCCTCGCTGGTGGAGCGCGGCCTGGTCCGGGCCATGGGCGAAGACGAGGTCGTTGCTACGATGACGCCGTGATCCCCCTCCCGCGTCCCGTTCGCGCGCTCGCGATCGTGTGCGTCCTCGCGCTGTTCGCGGCCTGCGCGAACGATCCCTCGTCGGCGGCAACCGTGGGGGAGACCGGCGAGATCTCGATCGACCAGCTGCACACGGACGTCGCGCTCTTCGGCTTCCTGACGGGCCTCTCGGGTGCTCCGTGCGGGACGCCGGTCGGGAACGAGACCCAGGATGCGGCGTGCGCGCGGTTCGCGCTCGCGAACGACATCCGCGAGGAGCTCGCGAAGTCCTACGCGATGGAGAACGACCTGGAGGTCGATCCCACCGACGTGAAGGGCGCCCTCACGCAGCTCGAACAGGGGCTCGGGGGCGCGGACGCCCTGAAGACGCAGCTGTCCGACGCCGGCGTCACGCGCGCCGAGGTCGAGGCGTTCGCCGCGCGCCTGCTCCTGGTGAACGCGGTGCAGCAGGCGGTGGTCGAGGAGCGGCTGGACGAGGCGGCGCTCCAAGACGCCTACCAGGCCAACCTCGCGCAGTTCACGACGCTCGAGGTGGCGCACATCCTCGTCGCCGACAAGGCCGACGCCCAGCGGATCGCGGCCGAGGTGACGCCGGCGACGTTCGGGGAGACGGCGAAGCGTGAGTCGATCGACCAGCAGTCGGCGGCGCAGGGCGGGAGCCTTGGCTCGTTCTCCCAGGCGCAGTTCCAGACGCAGTTCGATCCGGACTTCGTCGCGGCCACGTTGGCGCTGAAGCCGGGCGAGATCTCGGGACCCGTTCAGACGCAGTCCGGCTGGCACGTGATCCATCTCGTACGGCGCGACGTGGCGCCGTTCGAGGACGTGCGTGATCAGCTCCAGGCGAACCAGTCCGGGCCGGTGTTCAACGACTGGTTCACCGAACAGCTCGGGACGACCAGCGTCGAGGTGAACCCACGGTTCGGGCGCTTCGACCGGGAAACGGGCGAGGTGCTGCCGATCCGGAGCACCGCCAAGGAGCCGGCGGGCGGCTCAAGCTCCAGCGGCTCCACGGGCTCGAACGCCGGCTCGTGACCGAGCGCGACGACCTCCTGTCCCACGTTCCGAGCGGTCCGGTGCCCTCGTCGCAGGCGGGGGCCCGCCTGCTGGATCTCGTGCGCGTGATGGCGCGGCTCCGGGCGCCGGACGGGTGCCCGTGGGACCGGGAGCAGACCCACGCCTCCCTCGCCCGCCACCTGCTGGAGGAGACGCACGAGGTCATCGACGCGATCGACGCCGACGACCGAGAGCGGTTGCGCGAGGAGCTCGGCGACGTCCTGCTCCAGGTCGCGTTCCACGCGCAGCTGGCGGCCGACGACGGGGCATGGGACGTCGACGACGTCGCCCAGGGGATCGTCGAGAAGCTGATCCGGCGTCACCCGCACGTGTTCGGCGACGTGGAGGTGGCGGGTGCCGACGAGGTGCTCGTGAACTGGGAGCGGATCAAGGCGGAGGAGAAGGGAGAGAAGCCGCTCGAGGACGACATCCCACCGTCCCTGCCCGCCCTCGCGCGCGCCTCGAAGGTGCAACGGCGGGCGGCGGGCTGGGGGTTCGAGTGGCGTTCGACCGGCTCGGCGATCGATGCGCTGAAGGAAGAGGTCGGCGAGCTCGAGTCGCACACGGATGCGGACAACGCCGAGGAGGAGATCGGCGACGTCCTGTTCGCGACGGTCGCCGTCGCGCGGAGGCTCGGCGTCGACCCGGAGAGCGCGCTCCGCCGCACGATCCGCGGGTTCGCCGAGCGCTACGAGCGCTTCAACGAGCTGCTCGAGGAGCGCGGCATCGACCTGGACGACCTGCCGGAGGCGGAGGTCCGGGCGCTGTTCCGCAGCGCGCGTTCGTGACGCGTCAGCGCGTGTAGACCGCGAGGTCCCACACGACGCGACGCTGTTCGTGCCGAACCCGCCGGAACCCGGCCGCGCGGATCCGCTCGTCGATGCGATCGAGGTCGTGGATGAAGACCCGGAACCCGCCGTACTTCCTCGGACGCAACCGATAGCCGATGTTCTCGAGCACGCTCCATATCCGGTTCATCAGACCCGTCACCCCGCTCGAGACCGGCGCCGTCATCGCGAAGACGCTCCGCGCCGCGCCGAGCGTGTGGTCCAGCAGGTTGTCGGTGTCGGGGTAGCAGCACGCGACCCGGTTGATCACCACGATGTCCGCGGCGGGTAGATCGAGCTTCGCGCCGTCGCCGACCTCGAACCGCATCCGATCGCCGACCCCTCGTGAGATCGCCAGCTTCCGCGCTTCCTCGATCGCCTTGGAGGACAGGTCGTACCCCGTGCCGCTGGTGGCGCCCCGGGCAACGACCTCGATCGCCAGGTCGCCGATGCCGCAACCGACATCGAGGACCGTGCGGTCGGCCACCCCTGCCTCGGTGATCGCCTCGAGCAGGGACGCGGTGACCTTGGCCGCGGTCGGCTTCTTCGTCGCCTTCGTCGACCAGCTGTCCACCCAGTCGTCGAAACAGCAGTGTTCCGGCTCCCGTCCCTCCATGGCCTCACCGTACCCGAGACACGAAATCACCGGTAGGACCCGTACCCGGCCGTAGGATATGGACCCCCATGTCCCTGATCGAGGCCGTCCTGGCGCGCGAGGTACTGGATTCGCGCGGGAACCCGACCATCGAGGTGGACGCGATCCTGGTCGACGGCGGGTTCGGCAGGGCCGCGGTGCCGAGCGGCGCCTCGACCGGCGAGCACGAGGCGCTCGAGCTCCGGGACGGGGACCCCAAGCGGTTCGGCGGCAAGGGCGTCCTCCGCGCGGCGACGAACGTGAACGAGGTGATCGCGCCGGCGCTGGACGGGATCGACGCGTACGACCAGCGCGAGATCGATCGGGTGCTCCTCGAGCTCGACGGCACCGCCGACAAGTCCAATCTCGGCGCGAACGCGGTCCTCGGCGTCTCGCTCGCGTTGGCTCATGCGGCGGCCGACTCCCTCGGTCTCCCGCTCTACCGGGCGCTCGGAGGCCCGAACGCCCACGTGCTCCCGCTGCCGCTCATGAACGTCATCAACGGTGGCGCGCACGCCGACAACGAGCTCGAGCTCCAGGAGTTCATGCTGGCGCCGGTCGGCGCCGCGTCGTTCTCCGAGGCCGTTCGCTGGTGCTCCGAGATCTACCAGGCGCTCCGGGCCGACCTGCGCTCGAAGGGGCTCTCGACCGGGGTCGGCGACGAGGGCGGGTTCGCGCCGGAGCTCGGCACGGCGGCCGAGGCGCTCGAGTTGCTTGTCCGTGCGATCGAGGCGACGGGGCTGGAACCCGGCGACGAGGTCGCGCTCGCGATGGACCCGGCCTGCTCCGAGGTCTACCGCGACGGTTCGTACCATCTCGAGGGCGCCGAGCGGAGCGCCGACGACATGATCCGGTTCTGGGGCGGGCTGCTCGACGCGTTCCCGATCGTTTCGATCGAGGACGGTCTCGGCCAGGACGACTGGGATGGGTGGGCGGAGCTGACGGCCGAGCTGGGTGCTCGATGCCAGCTGGTAGGCGACGACATCTTCGTGACGAATCCCGATCGGCTGGCTCGTGGGATCCGCGAACGCGTGGCCACCGCGATCCTGGTCAAGCCGAACCAGATCGGCACGCTGACCGAGACGCTCGACACGATCGAGCTCGCCGTCCGCAACGGCTACGGGCAGGTCGTGAGCCACCGTTCGGGCGAGACCGAGGACACGACGATCGCCGACATCGCCGTGGCGACCAACGCCGGGCAGATCAAGACGGGTGCTCCCACGCGGGGCGAGCGGACGGCCAAGTACAACCGGTTGCTGCGGATCGAGGAGGAGCTCGGCGAGCAGGCGCGCTACCCGGGCGGCGCGGCCATCCAGCGGGGTGCGACGTGAGCCCGTCGTCCGGACGCCGGCCGGGCACCAGCGCGACGACGACACGGAGCCGGCCGTCGCCACGCCCACGGCTCGAGCGCGATCGGCCGAGGCTCACGGGCCGCGCGGCCGCCCTGATCGTCGCCGTGACGGTCCTGGGCGTGATGGCGATCGTGCCGATCGGGCGGTACCTCGATCAGCGCTCGGCCATCGCCGACATCGAGCGTCGAGCCGCGGAGCTCGAGGCCGAGAACGCCGACCTGCGCGTCGAGATCTCGCGCCTGCACGACCCCGCCAAGCTCGAGGAGCTCGCGAGGGCGTGCCTGGGGATGGTGGGGCCGGGCGAGGTCGCGTTCGTCATCCCCGGTCAGACGGCCGACCCGTCCGAGTGCTGATCGGGAGAGGCTGCTTAGACGCTCACGGCGACCCGAGTGTCCACCGTTGAGCGCTCGCCCAGGTACCGACGTCCCGAAATGAACGCCAGCCCGTACAGAAGCGCCGCGACGATGAGCAGCGCTCGATAGCCGGTGACGAGCGAGGCGTACTCGAGCGTGCCGCCGATCATCGCTCCCAGGAGGTTCGCGCCGAACGCCACCGTGGGCCGTTCGACCATCTCGAACCGCTCGGCGAACACCAGGTTGGCGCAGAACACGGGTCCGAACGCGATGGCCACGGCCACGAAGAACCTCGGAACCACGGCGAGTTGCAGCAGGGCACTTTCGGGGACGACGAAGGCGATGGCGATGGTGACCGCGAGTGCCCCGTACAGGACCCTGGGGTTCGGCCGGGTGCGTTTCGCGACCTCGATCGCGAGCAGGACCGAGAGCAGGATCCCGGCGAACACGAGGGCGTTCACGAACCACGTCGTCCCGAACAGGAGCGCGAACTGGACGACGCTCTTCGTCTCGAGCAGCAAGAAGGCCGCGCCCATGAAGAAGAGGTCGAGCGAGGACCGCATCGCCCGGAACGGCCCCGAGATCACCCTCACGGCGAGCGCCGAGGCCAGCAGGATGAGCGCGATGGACACCACATACAGGCTTGGGATGCCGGCCTCGCGCAGATAGACGAACGGGTGGTCGTCGGTGGCCGGCGCGACGGGCTGACCCGCCGTCGGGGCCCAGACCTCGGCGCAGCTGACGGAACTCGGATCGCGACCGATCGTCATCAGGGCCAGATAGCCGACCCGCCGCGCGGAGTCGAAGCAGGGGGGATGCCCATACACCTCGTCGAGGGTGTTCGCGAGACGGTCGGCGAGCCACGCGTACCGGTAGTAGTTGTACATCGCGAAGACGCCGTCGGGGGTCAGGTGATCGCGGGCCACCTCCATGGCCTCCCGTGTGAAGAGGTAGCTCTCCAACCGGAGCGATGACTGCCCGGAGACGAGCGTCAGGGAGTCCGGCAGCGCGAACAGGATCAGGTCGTACCGATCGTCCGACCGTTCGAGAAATGCACGGCCGTCGTCGATGATCACCCGCACACGCGGATCCTCGTACGGCCGTTCTGGGTTCAGCCTCCGTCCCAGCTCATACAGTTCCGGGTCGATCTCGACCGCATCGACCCGCCCGGCGCCCTCGGCCAGCGCGATGGCCACGTCGGCGCCGGTTCCGGCACCGATCACCAGCACCCGCTCAGGAGGTTCAACCGCCCGCTCGTAGGGCAGGAAGTACGTGGGCTCCGCGGCCCGACGAGCTTCGTTCGTCGTGATGGCCTGGTGGGGGATCCCGTTGACGACGACTTGCGTCTCCTCGTCGGTCTGCGTCCAGTTGATCCGGTAGTAGGGGGACCACACCACCGAGCCGGCGAGCGCCTCCATACCGAAAGCGCCGACGAGGAGGCCGATCGCAACGGCGTGTTCGATCCTGAGAGATGGTCTGAGCAGAAAGACGAACAGCGCGACGATCACGGCCCCCCAGACGACCGGCGGGGCTCCGATGAAGGACAGGATGGCGAACCCGGCGATGCCGGCCACGCTGCCCAGCACATCCAGTCGATAGGCCTCAAGCGGCGGGAACCGCTGGAACAGACGCGCGACGCCCTGCGCGATGGCGGCCATGGTCGCGGCGACCGCCGCGAAGATGATCGGCAACGAGATCCAGATCGGCAGGCCACGGGTCTGGAACCCGCCGAAGAAGATGAGGCTGCTTCCCGTGCGGTCGATCGTGACCGGGAACACGGCCGACGCGAAGACGAGGGCCCCGAGCCACATGGGAGCCCTCCGGAACCAGTCCGATCGGCCGACCGCGAGGAACCCGATACCGATGCCGAGGAACGAGCCGAGGAGCACGAAGTTCGAGAAGAATGAGAGGTACGCGATGTGCGCTCCGAGCCACCGGATCAGCACCAGCTCCACGAACAGCATCAGGAAGCTGGCCAGGAACAGTTGCCGCCGGTCGGCCGAGACCGTCCTCCCTTCCACTTCTGCTCCTTACGCGGCCCCCCGATGGCCTTCGACATACCCACGTAAGTGAAGCGGGCGCGCTCATGTGCCTTCGACACCTCCGCAGGGTCACTTGAGGCGACGCCCTCTTTTGAGCATCCGGACCTCCGAGCTGCCGCTGAACAGGGTCGGTAGGGTTCGAGCGTGAACGAGCCGTCGCTCGAAGCCGTCGTGCTCCACCTTGCGGAGGACGGGATCCGTCACCTGCACCCCAGGGGGCAGCAGACCGTGGCTGCGCGATGGGACCCGGACCTGGATCCGCACGAGGCCATCGTCGATACCGTGGCCGAGCTCGGGCTCAAGCCGTTCATGGTCCATTCGACGTCATGGAGGGTCGAGCGCAAGCTGATCGTGCTGACCTTCCTCGTCGCCGTCGAGAGACCCGAGCGGATCCCGGCCGCCTACGAGGCCGAGCTCGTCGCGCGAACGGAACTGGCGCGTGGATACGCGACCGGCCCGCCCTTGCACGTTCATCCTTCTCAGGTCGTCGAGCACGGGCTTCGGCATCTCGCTTGGTTGGTGCGCGAGGACGGGGCGATCCACCATGCGCTCGAGGATTGGTCGCGCGCGCTGAGCGAGTACGAACCAGAGCCGTTCCGCGCGTTCGGCCGCGAACCCGAGCCCTAAGTTGTCGCGGGAGCGACGGGGTCGCGGTGAGAGTGCACCCAGAGCTGCCACGTGAGGAGTGCCTGAGCGGCGTGCTCGCGGAGGTGCTCGAGCGCATGGAGCAACGCCCAGCCCCGCGTCACGACCTCGCCGTCTGTCGAACTCGTCCACGTGGCCGCCGGGTCGAACCGCTCTGCGGAGGTCAGGAGAACCCGGCACTCCGAGCTCATCCGGTCGACGAACGATCGCAGCTCGTCCGGGTCCGATGCGGTGGCAAGGAACTCCGAGGGGCGGTCGCGTTCGGGCATCTCGGCGCCGGTTGCCACGCTCAACCACCACCTCGTGCTGTGCATCGCATGCACGGCGAGGACCACGAGCGTGTTCGCGTCCTCGGCCGGTGGCCGCCACGCCAGCGCCTCGAGCGGCGCACCCTCGATCGCGGCACGCACCGTGGCGAGCGAGTCGTCGAGGAGATCGACCGCCGCCTGGATCAACGCCTCCGACATGCTACTGGTGCTCATGCGTGGCTTCCGAGCTGACCCGCAGCACGTGTCCGTCGGGGTGGCGAACATGCATCTCTCTCACGTTCCATGGCTTGTTCTCCGGAGCGGAGATGACGTCGACCCCCTCACGGGCGCACGTGGCATACACCGCGTCGACGTCGTCGAGCCACATCGAGAGCCAGACCCCATGCTCCCCGCGTCCTCCCTGTCCGTCCACGCAGAGGAAGATCTCGTGATCGTCCGCCGTGACGGCGCCAAAGGTGGGGGCGTCCGCATCGGGTGGACACCAGTCCCAGCCCTTCTCCCAGCCGAGCTTCGCGAACCACTCGAAGCTGGCCTGTAGGTCGGACACGTTGAGAATCGGGGTGACCTCCACCGGACGATCCTACGTCCGGGGCCTCGAGGCCGCCCGCGTCACGCCGAGCGGCGTCGTTCAGCCGCGGTCGCGGACGGCTCGCTCCAACTCGTCGAGGTGCTCTCCTCGGTGATCCCCTCGGGCGGGCCAGATCGGACTCTCCGCGTCGAGCGGAGCCATCCGGTCCAGGGGCAGCTCCGCTACGCGTGCGTCGGTCTCCTCCGCGATCCGCAGTGCGAGTTCGGCCGCCGCTCTGGGTGCGATGGCATGGATGATCGGGCGGGTCGAATCGTTGAGCCAGTCACCCTCCGGTTCGGCGTCCGACGGGACCCATGGCTCGCCGCGGTCGATCTTGTCGGCCAAGACGAGCACCCGGCTGTCCCAGTACGCCATGTGACCCAGCACGCCAGCGACCGTCCAGTACTCGTTGGCCGGTGCTGCGAGGGCATCGTCGTCCGCCCCGTTGATGAACTCCCGGAGGCGCTCGCGCTCGCGGTCGTTGGCCTGGATGTACGCACGATCGTCCGTCACCACTGCGTCCTACCCAGGCTGGAGCCTCTCAATCGAGATCCTCAGCATCCGCGAGCCTCGATGAGTCCTGCGGCGTCCGGCGGTCGTATGGTCGAGCCGACGAGCGAGGAGGACCTCTGATGCGCAGTGTGACCTATTCGATGAACCTCTCACTTGATGGCTACGTCGTCGGGCCGGACGGCGGCATCGACTGGTCGGCGCCGGACGAGGAGGTCTTTCGCTTCTGGATCGACGAGATTCGACAGGTCGGTGTCCACCTGTTGGGACGACGGCTGTACGAGACGATGCTGTACTGGGAGACCGCCGAACAGGATCGATCGCTCGACGACTCGGAGCTCGAGTGGGCCGCGCTCTGGAAGCCGCTCCCCAAGGTGGTGTTCTCCACCACGCTGTCGGAGGTGCAGGGCAATGCCCGCCTGGCCTCCGGCGGCCTGGCGGAGGAGATCGAGCGGTTGCGAGACGACCCGGGGGAGGGCGAGATCGCGATCGGCGGCGCGACGCTCGCCGCCGAGGCGGCCGCGTTGGGTCTGATCGACGAGTACCGGGCGATGGTGTACCCGGTGCTGGTCGGCGGTGGCATTCCTTTCTTTCCCCAGCACGAGCGCCGGGTGGATCTCGAACTCGTGGAGACCAGCACCTTCAGCTCGAGATTCGTGTACCTCCGCTACCGCGTGCCGCGCTAGCGAACGGCGACACCACGCGGGCGAGCGACGCCTCCCTCCACCCACCCGAGGGTCGTATTGACGGCCCAAACGGGCCGATGGGACACTGGCGATCCGGCGATGCGCCGGAGTGGAACGACCCGGCGGACGACGTAGTTCGGTACGAGGAGGAATCCTGGCAGATCTCGAGGTCGGCGCGGTCATCGATGGGACCGTGAGCCGCATCACCCCGTACGGCGCCTTCCTGACCCTGGAGGGTGGCAAGATGGGGCTGGTCCATATCTCCGAGATCGACAGGAACTACGTCAAGGACGTCCACGAGCACCTCCGCGAGAACGACGTCGTCCAGGCGAAGGTCATCGCCATCAAGGAGGACGGCAAGATCGACCTCTCGATCAAGGCGCTGCAGGACCCCGCGCCCACGCGCCAGCGCCGTGGTTCGGACCCGGATTTCGAGGCCCGCCTGAAGAAGTTCATGCGCCAGAGCGAGGAGCGCCAGGTGGACTTCAAGCGCTCCGTCGAGCACAAGCGCAAGTAGGCAGCAGCCCCCCGTGGGCGAGCTCCGCGGAAGCGACCTCCGGATCGTCGCCGAACAACTCGGTCGTGCACCCACCGTCCCGTTCACGGTCGTCGCACGTTGTCCCGGCGCTCATCCGCTGGTCATCAGGAACGCCCCGGTGGACGAACGGGGCGACCCCTTCCCCACGACGTTCTGGCTCTCGTGCCCCGACGCGGTCCGGGCGGTGTCCCGCCTGGAGGCGGAGGGCTGGATCTCGAGGCTGAACGAACGGCTCGAGGCCGAGCCGGACCTCGCCGACGCGGTCGCGCGCGCCCACGCCGAGTACGCCCGCGAACGAGCACGGAACGATCCGGGCGCCGAGCGGCACGGCGGCGTGGGCGGGACCAGGAAGGGCTTGAAGTGCCTCCACGCGCACTACGCCAACCACCTCGCCGGCGGCGATGACGTGGTCGGGGCGTGGGTGGCGGGGACGGTCGAGCCGATCCACGACGAGCGCCCGGGGCGAGTGGCGGCCGTGGACCAGGGGACGAACTCGACCCGTCTGCTCGTGGCCGAGCCGGACGAGGAGGGTGGGTTCGAGGATCTCGCGCGCGACATGGTGATCACCCGGCTGGGTCAGGGTGTCGACGAGACCGGCAGGCTCGCCCCCGACGCCCTCCAGCGCACGCTCGCGGTGCTCGGCCGCTACGTCCGCCGAGCCAGGGCCCTGCACGTCGAGCGGATCCGCGTCGCGGCGACGGCCGCGGTCCGCGACGCCGCCAACGCGACCGAGTTCGAACAGCCCGTCGGCGAGCTCGCCGGATCCCCGCTCGAGATCGTGAGCGGGGAGGAGGAGGCCGGGCTCTCGTTCCTCGGCGCCACCCGGGGGCTGGACGCCCCGCCGCCCTTCCTGGTGCTCGACATCGGCGGCGGCTCGACCGAGTTCGTCGTGGGCTCGGAGCGCCCGTCGGCCGCGATCTCGACGCAGTTGGGGAGCGTCCGGCTCACCGAACGCTTCGTGCCGAGCGATCCGCCCGAAGCGAGCGAGCTGGATCGGATGCGGGCGGCGATCGGCGAACGGCTGAACGACGTCGAGCGTGCGATACCAGCCCGCGACGCGCACACGTTCGTCGCGGTGGCGGGGACGTCGACGACCGTGCAGGCCGTCTCTCTGGGGCTGGACTTCTACGACCCTGAGCGGATCCACCGCACCCGCCTCTCCCGGGAGGATGCCGCGCGGGTCGCCGCCGGGCTGGCCGAGATGACGACCGCCGAACGGGCCGCGCTGCCCGTGATGGCGCCGGGGCGCGCCGACGTGATCGTCGCGGGGTCGGTGATCCTCGTCGAGGTGATGGAGCGGTTCGGGTTCGACGAGGCGATCGTGTCCGAGACCGACATCCTGGACGGGCTCGTGCTCGAGATGCTTGAGCCCTCCTGAAGCTCGCGTTCGGTCGCCGAGCGGGGTGGTCGTCTCGGGCGCGTGCCTGAGGCCGATCGAAGTATCGACTTTCAGCCCATACGGAATCGACCTTCGGCCCATAGAAGGCGACGCCCGGTCGGCCTACCGTGATCACCAAGGAACCAGCCCTGCGCCACGGGCCGACGGCCCCGGTGCAGCGGCAGGAGGTGAGGTCAGATGGCCATCGGCGAGCCCGTTCCCTCGCCGCAGGGTGACGACGAAGCAGCCCGATCGGCCGACGCTGGCCTCCCCGCGTCGACGTTCGACACGGTCCGGCGCGGATTCGCGCCCGATCAGGTCGCCGAGTATCTGCAGCGCGTGACCACGCTCGTGCTGAGCCTCGAGGCGCGGCTGAGCGAGATGACCTCCGAGCTCCTCCAGACGAAGCGGGAACGCGACGACGCTCGAGCCGCGCTCGACGCCTCGGCCGGCCGGGATCCGAACACCGGCGCCTCGGACCGAGTGACCGAGCTCGTACACACGTTCGACCTGGAGGTGGGCGGGCTGCTCCGCGACGCCGAGGTCGAGGCCGAGCGCCTCCGATCCGACGTGAAGATGGAGGCGGACCGCATCCTCGCGCTCGCCAGGGAGGAGGCCAGGCGCTTCCTCGCGGAGGCGGACGCAGAGGCCGAACGGATCCGGGCGAATGCGCGAAAGTTCGAGCAGGAATCCCAGATCCGCGCCGGGCGATTGATCAAAGAGGCGCGCGAGGAGGCCGATCGAGCCGAGAGCCATCTGGGGACGGTCCGGGGGCGAATGCTCGACACGTTCCGGGACGTCCGTGAGCGGACGATCACCGCGCTGGGCGAGGTCGAGGCCGTGATCGAGAGCGGAGCCACGCCCGATCGATTGGTCATCCTCGACGAGGTCATCGAGCTCGCAGGGGACGAAGCCCCGGAGCTCGCGACCGACGATGCCGCCGGGCTGTCACCCGCCGATCTTCCGGCGGCTCCGCGCCGCGATCCGTAGGCGGAGGAGCCCGACACCGCCGGTGCGATCGCAGGCTGTTCGGTAACCTGGGCCGCCGTGCCGAAGAGGACCCGCAACCGACAGCTCGCGAGGCAGCATCAGCGTCGTCAGGCCGAGCGCAGGAACCAGCAGCGCAAGCGTCAGATCACGACGATCGTGGTCGCGCTCGTGATCGCGCTCGTCGGCGGGGGGATCGCCTATACCGCGTTCACCGGCGGCGACGATACGCAGGCGGGCGCCTCGGGCGCGACCGGAACGACGGACCACCCGACCGGAGCGACGGGCACGACGGGGAGCACGGGCACGGTGGAACCCCAACCAGGCCCGGCCGCGGTCGCCTGTGGCGGCACGGAGCCGAAGGACGCCACGAAGCCCAAGCCCCAGTTCTCCGAGCCCGAGCAGGTCGTGAAGGAGGGCACGACCTACACCGCCGAGATGCAGACCTCGTGCGGCAAGATCCTCATCGAGCTGCTCGCCGACCGGGCGCCGGAGACCGTGAACTCGTTCGTGTTCCTCGCGCAGAAGGGGTACTTCGACGGCCAGCGGATCCACCGCCTCGACACATCGATCGACGTGATCCAGGGCGGCGACCCGACCGGCACCGGAACCGGAGGGCCTGGGTACACGATCCCCGACGAGCTCACCGGGAACGAGTCGTACGGCCCGGGGACCCTCGCGATGGCCAACTCCGGACCGGACACGGGCGGCAGCCAGTTCTTCCTCATCACGGGCGACGCCGGGCACAACCTCGACGCGAACCCCGCGTACACGATCTTCGGGATGGTGGTCGAGGGCCTGGACGTCGCCAAGCGGATCCAGGAGCTGCCGATCCAAGACCCCTCCGCCGGCATCCAGGGCCAGCAGCCGAAGCAGTCCGTCTATATCGAGAAGGTCACGATCCGCGAGGGCGGGTAGGGGGTAGTCTGCCGGTCGCCCGGGTGCCGGAACTGGCAGACGGATGCGCCTTAAAAGCGCTGGTCCCGAAAGGGACGTGTGGGTTCGAATCCCACCCCGGGCACTGTGTGATGTGTCGGCCCATCGTGGCCGGATGTGTCGGCGTAGCTCACCTGGTCTTGACCCGCTTTCGTGGACACGATCGCGCTAAGCAACCGTTACGTCCTCCTGATCCTGTCGGAACCTCCTTTTCGAACACGTCGGGACTCACGTAGTCGATCGAGCTGTGCAGACGGCGCCGGTTAGAGAAGACCTCGATGAACTCGAAGATGGCCGTGCGAGCGGCGAGGCGCGTCGGGAACCGGGCGTCGCCGTCATACAATCCGCCCCGTGGCTCGACGATCGCTGACGGCTCCCTTGACCGGATCGCAGGACTCGCGGAGTCCCTCGCTCCGGCCCCTCGAGGACCGCGCCGACGCCGGCGCGCCCGTGACCCGGTGAGACCGCACAACTTCCGTCAACGATTGTGTCTCGCGTTGACGATCTCCACGCTGGCCTTTGTCGGATGTGGCGGTGTCGACGTTGACGATGCCCCCGCCGCACCCGTCCCCGCCATGGGGGCCGTTCCATGGCCGGCGCCCCCCGATCCGCTCGATCGGACCGTCGAAGCAGGGTTCACACCGACGACGCACGAGTTCCTCCAGGTCCACCGTCATGCTCACCTGGACGTCTTCGTGAACGGCAAGCCGGTGACGGTCCCGCCCGGCATCGGCATCGATATCACGGATCCGGGCGTCAAGACGACGCCATCAGATGCAGGCGACACCTACGGCGGCATCGAGGAGTGCGACGACCCGTGCATCTCGCCGCTGCACACTCACGACTACACGGGGGTCCTCCACACCGAATCCACGGAATCGCGACTGAACACGTTGGGTGAGTTCTTCACAGAATGGGGCGTTCGGCTCGACGCCGGTTGCGTCGGCGGGTACTGCAGGCCGGAGGCCAGCATCCAGGTCTTCGTGGACGGCGACCGGTTCGAAGGTGATCCGGCGACGATCGAGCTTGTGGACCAGGAGGAGATTGCGATCGTGATTGGGTCACCGCCGGAGACCATCCCGACCTCGTTCGACTTCGGGCAGCCGTAGAACGCGATCGGCTACCTGAGGCTGGACCCGCAGGAGTGGATCAGGGTGGTCGAGAAACGCCGAGCCGCCCTCGCTGATGGACGTCGAGTTCCTCGGCTAGCGGCCGGACCCCAACTTCCGACTGGAACGGAGGGATGCCGGGATCCAGCCGGAGACTGCTAGCCGCGGGAAGTTGAGCCCGCACCGTTGTTAGCAGATCCTTAGCAGGGGACCCTATCCGCTCTGGTCAGCGGCCTGTTGGGTAGTTGATGTGCATGGTCAGCTGATGCTGCGTGGATTGCCTCTGAGGGCGAGCTCACGCCTTCGGGCAGGCTTTGGTTGACCCGATTACCGTGGTTTCCCCAAATGCAACGCCGAAAGCCCTGGTGGGAAGCTTGATTCACGATGAAGAGGCCCTCTTCCACCCGGGACCGGCCGTCCAGCCGCTCCAGTTAGGGATGGTGCTTGGTGCTCCGATGGGCGTGAACGGGTCAACCGAATGGAACCTCGGCCGCACGGTCTGGGTGGAGGTGTATGGGACCCGCAGAAGAAATCTCGCAAAAAAAAGGCGCCGCTGGGCCGGGCGGGTGAACCATCTGTTTGAGCTCGAGATTGCGGTCCTGGCTTGCAGCGGTTGCTCTCCCGCAGCAGGCCGACCAGCACCGCCCGGAGCGTCCGGTCCTCCTCGCAGTCGATCAGGAGCTCGCGGACGCGTGGGCGTCCTTTCCCGCCCTACCGAGCCTGCGAACGGTCGGGGCCTCCGATCATCTGCGGCCGGAGGCCTCGACCACCAAGACAGAAGCACTCCCTCGGTGCGACCAGGATCGGCTGCGAGATCCAGCCCAGGGCCTCGCCGATCGCCAAAGCGGCCTCGGGACCCCCTCAGGTCCCGGAGGTTCCGTTGCAGCGTGGGCGAACTGCGCCCGTGCGTCAGGTCTGGCGCAAGGCGCCGTGGTTCGTCCCCACGACGATCTGCCGGGCGTCGGAGCCGTCGACCCCGATGCTCCAGATCGAGTCGAGGTACGTCCCTGGTTGCCCCGCAACGTCTCGATGCTCGCCGAACAGGACGCGGTCGCCATCGGGTGAGAACCCGATGACCTCGAACCACGCGCCTTCGGACACCAGGGTCGTCGACCCGGTCGCCACGTCCACGACCCGGAGTCGGTTCGGGGACTGTTCGGTTAGCCATTCCCCGTTGTAGTTCTCGGGGTGCACGAGGTTACCGGCGCCGTCGCCGTTGGAGGCGACCGCGATCAGCTCACCGTTCGGAGACCACGCCGCGGTGTGCGCGCCGTCGTCGGACACCGCTCGGGGGTCCGAGCCGTCGGCCCGCGCGACCATCAGCCCTTCGGGCGTGCCGTACGCGACCTGCGATCCGTCGGACGAGTAAGCCAGCCCGCCCGTCCACCCCCCGCCGGATCGATCCATGTACCCCCGGAGGAACGGGACCTCCCGTGGGGTCCCACCATCGAGCGGGACCTCGAGCTCACTCACGATCAGCGAGGCGCCGTCCGGCGCCCAGATCGGGCCGCCGTTCTGGGGGGACGGCGCGTAACTGGGCGGCATCGCGAACGTCTCGCGGCTGCCATCGATCCCGTGCACGCCGATCGTGTACGTGCCCTCGCGCCAGTGGAACTCGTCCCACACCGCGACGCGGGTGGAGTCGGGCGACCACGCGATCGCCTCCTGGGGGTAGGCCTGCGCCACCCGGAAGCTCTCGACGACGTTGCCCTGCAGGTCGGCGATCACGACCTCGATGAGACCGAGGTCGTCGCAGGTCCGGTTGAACGCGAGGTATCGCCCGTCCGGCGACCATGACGGGTGCATCGTGTAGACCGTGCCCGAGCACTCGTCGTCGACGGTGACAACGTCCTCGATCGCGACGGGGTTCGACCCGTCCAGGCCGGCGACGTGGATGTGACCCTGGAGGTCGTACGCGATGGCGCCGGACAGCGGCGCCGGCGTGGGCTCGACGGGCGGGTTCGCCGGGACGGAGTCCGAGGTCAGCGACCTCACGAAGAGGATCCCCGCCGCGAGCGCCACGATCACGCCGAGGGCGCCGGCGCGGATCCGCCGGTTCCGCTGCTTGCGACCCTTGTGGTCCACGAAACGCTCGAAGGCGTCGTTGGGCGGCGCGAACCCTCGCACCACGCGTCCGAACTGCTCTCGCTCGTCGATCATCGGGTGTCACCTGCCTTCTCACGGATCGCTGCGCGGGCACGCGTCGCGAGGGTACGGACGGTGCCGGGGCGCATGCCGAGCATCTGCCCCGCCTCCTCGGAGGAGAGGCCGACGTAGCCCGTCAAGAGCACGGCGGCGCGCTGATCGGGTGTGAGCTCGCGGAGCGAACGGACGAGGAGATCGCGGTCGTCGATGGTCGCGAACGCGTCCTCGCTCGAGGCGATGCTGAGCGTCTTCCGCAGCCCGAGCGCAGACCGCCGGTACCGGTTCCGGAACACGTTCATCGCCGTCCGGAAAAGGTAGGCCGACGGGTCGTCGATCCTGCCGTCGTCCCAGCGTTCCCACAGGCGGAGGAACGCGTCCTGCATGATCTCCTCCGCCTCGTGGCGGTCCCCGGTCACGAAGCACAGGGCGCCGAACAGACGCGCGTGCTCCGCGTCGAAGAACTCCTCGAACCGGACCGGTGCCTCGGCCACCGTCGCCTCCATGGCCCGCGCGTCGGGGGTCCCTATCGATCGTTCGATCATGGCGCATGGACACCTAAGGGGTCCGTTCTGCTACAGACGACGAGGACCGGCGCGACCAGAGGGCCGTACGGCTTCATGTCACAGCGCCTCCGGTCGCGACGCTCCGGCCTCCCGCAGCATCCCGACGAGCACCGCCCGGAGTGCCCGGTCCTCCTCGCAGTCGGTCAGCAACTCGGCGAAGGTCCGCGTCTTACTCCAATACCCGGTAGAGGTGCCAGAGATCGGGTACGCCTTTCAGGTCATGCTCTCCAGCGTCCTCGAAGACGAGGCCTGAACCCGCCGTCAGGTCCTTCACCGTCTGAGACGCCAGCACTTCGGACGCTTGGGCCTTTGCCCCAACCCGGGATCCGATGACGACGGCCATCCCGCCGGTCTTCCCGGCGAGCGACTCGACCTCACCGGTGTGCACACCAGCGCGGACCTCGATCCCAAGCGGCTTCACTCCCTCGACGATCGCCCTGGCGCACTTCGTGGCCCGGGCTGGCCCGTCAAAGGTGGCGAAGAAGCCGTCGCCCGCCGTGTCGACCTCCGTGCCGCGGTAGCGAGCGAGCATCGCGCGAACGAGCTCGTGGTGGCGCTCCAGCACTTCGCCCCAGGCTCGGTCGCCGAGCGCCGCCGCCCGATCGGTCGATCCGACGATGTCCGTGAACATGACGGTCGCGAGCACGCGTTCGAGCGCCGCTTCTTCGGACCGGATGGACGTGATGAATCGGTGGAGTTCTTCGACGACACGGTCCGTGTCACCGACGAATGGTGGGTGCTCCCTGCCGGGCAACTCGACGAGCTGCGCGCCTGGGATCGTGTCCGCGATGAGCCGAGCCTCCTCCACCGGCTGCATCCCATCGTCGACCCGGTTCATCACGAGCGCCGGCACGTGGATCGACCGCAGGACTTGACGGGCATCGATCTCCATCTGCATCGCGTCGATCGCCTCGACGGCCGCAGGGCTCGCGCATGCCCGGAAGTACCGCGCGACCGCCTCGACGAAGACCACATCGCGCTCGCGCCCCGGCGCTGCCTTCGACACGTTCCAGCGCGCGAAGGCCGTGGTGCCCCACTCGGCGGCGACGTGCCGATCCCATTCCTCTTGCTCGGCTTCGGTCCATCCGAAGGGCCAATCCGGCGTCTTGATGGCCTTGGCCCATGGAGCGAACAGGACGAGCGCGACGGTGCGATCAGGGTGGGTCGTCGCGAACATGCCGGCGAGCATCCCGCCATCCTCGAAGCCGAACAGGACCGCTCGCTCCGATCCGGCAGCGTCCATCACGGCTCGCAGGTCGTCCACCCCGTGCTCGAGCGCGAGCGATTCCGCCTGCGGGGGTCGGTCGGAGAGTCCGGATCCGCGCCGGTCGAACAGGATCAGGCGTGAGATGGATGCGAGCTGGCGGAAGAAGGCTCCGAACGGCAGGACATCCCACCTGGCGTCGACATTCGAGATCCAGCCGTCGGTGTAGACGAGGTCGAACGGTCCTTGGCCCAACACCTGGTACGCGATCGAGAGACCGTCGATCGTGTTCGCGTAACGGGTTTCCGGCACGTTCACGACCGAATCGTTCTCCGGTCGAGACCTGGCTGCAACATGGGCACAGATCTTGCCGCGTCTCCGCTATTGCTTATCGCTTTCCCGCAGCATGCCGACGAGCACCGCCCGCAGCGTCCGGTCCTCCTCTCAGTCGATCAGGAGCTCGGCCGCGGACCGGCTCGGCGGGTTACTCGCAAGCTTGCCGATCATTGCAGCCCGCTCGGCGTCGGGCATGAGCAGGACCTTCAGCAACGCGTGACGGGCCATCGGCCCGAGGGCGTCCAGGCGCTCCTGTAGTCGGCGCTCGAGCTGGTCGGGACGCACGGTCCGGAGCCTATTGCTTCACCGCCGGGGACGATCGCCGATCGGCACGGAACCAGGAGGGCGCGGCAGCGGCATCGACCGGCTCGGGTCGGGGTCGTGCTCCTTGCAGACCTGGACCATGTAGATCGTTCCGACGAACCCGGTCTGGTCGGGGTCCGGTGGGTCGCCACCGACGACGAGCACGCGCCGCGTGGCATCGAACCTGCACTGGATGTCGTCGTCCACGTGCTGGCAGCGCATGAGCCTTCCTCCGTCGGATCCGGATGGGGAGAAGCCTGACGGACCCTAGAGGCAGGGTCGGACAAGACGTCCGCCGGGTCGCCGGCCAGGTTTCGTTAGCAGATCGTTAGCAGCGTGCCTGAACCTGCTGGTAGACGGCCTGGTGGGTAGTTGACGTGCACGTGAGTAGGTGCTGCCTGGTTGCCTATCAAGGCGAGTTGCGCCTAGGGGCCCCTTTGCTGACCCCAATCACTTCCAGGACCAACCGGTCCTCACGCGGTGGTACGACCGTTCATCGAAGCGACTAGCGCCCGACTACGAGTCCTTCCCGGGTTCCTCCTCGCGCTCAGCGAAGTCCATGGAGAGTCCCCGCTCCTCAGCCTCCTCCATCTCAGGCAGGGAGGACGCCGGCTGAGGCGTGGCTTCCTCCCGGATCAAGCTCGGATCCGCCAC
>Ga0075434_100001541_pt1 | contig 19513 bp, 21 predicted proteins | sample RhiMethybrSRZTD3_FD_75298 | JGI IMG/M metagenome (GOLD analysis project Ga0075434, IMG submission 75298) | Populus rhizosphere microbial communities from Tennessee, USA - Rhizosphere MetaG P. TD hybrid SRZTD3 | ecosystem: Host-associated > Plants > Roots > Rhizosphere > Soil | place: USA... | reverse complement strand
GCCTGCCGCGAGTTCCGCTGGCCGGAGCTCGGCGAGTTCAACTGGGCGCTCGACTGGTTCGACGTCGTCGCGGCGCACAACGACCGGCCCGCCCTGCGCGTCGTCGACAGCGATGGGAGCGAGCGGCAGCTGTCGTACTCCGACATGTCGGCCCGGTCGAACCGGGTGGCGAACTGGCTGCGCGGGCACGGCGTCGCCCGCGGCGACCGGCTCATCCTGATGCTCGGGAACCAGGTCGAGCTGTGGGAGACGATCCTGGCGGCGATGAAGCTCGGGGTCGTGCTGATCCCGGCGACGACGCTGCTCGGGCCGGACGATCTCGTCGACCGGGTCGAGCGCGGCGGCGCCCGCCACGTCGTCACGACGGCGGCCGACGCCGCCAAGTTCGACGCGGTGCCCGGCGACTACACCCGGATCGCCGTCGGCGGGCAGGTCGCCGGCTGGCTCGACTACGCGGATGCCGACGCCGCGTCGGCGGATTTCGCGCCGGACGGGCCGACGCACGCCGACGACCCGCTCCTGCTCTACTTCACGTCGGGCACGACCGCGCAGCCGAAGCTCGTCGAGCACACGCACGCGTCGTACCCGGCCGGCCACCTCTCGACGATGTACTGGATCGGGATCCGGCCCGGCGACGTGCACCTGAACGTCTCCTCCCCCGGCTGGGCCAAGCACGCGTGGAGCAACGTCTACGCGCCCTGGAACGCCGAGGCGACCGTGCTGATCGTGAACCAGGCCCGCTTCGACGCCGCGGGGCTGCTCGACCAGATGGTGCGCTGCGACGTGACCACGTTCTGCGCGCCGCCGACGGTCTGGCGGATGCTGATCCAGGAGGACCTCGGGCGATGGCAGGTGCGCACGCGCGAGCTGGTCGCCGCCGGCGAGCCGCTGAACCCGGAGGTGATCGAGCACGTGCGCCGCGCCTGGGGCACGACCATCCGCGACGGCTACGGCCAGACCGAGACCACCGCCCAGATCGGCAACCCGCCCGGCCAGCCGCTCAAGGTCGGCTCGATGGGCCGGCCGCTGCCAGGCTACACGGTCACGTTGATCGACCCGATCTCAGGCGCGGAGGCGAACGAGGGCGAGATCGCGCTCGACCTGCGGGCGCGGCCGCTCGCGCTCATGACCGGCTACCGCGACTCGGCCGAGCGCACGGCCGAGGCGATGGCGGGCGGCTACTACCACACCGGCGACGTCGCCACCCGCGCCGAGGACGGCTATATCACCTACGTCGGCCGCACCGACGACGTGTTCAAGGCGTCGGACTACCGCATCTCGCCGTTCGAGCTCGAGAGCGTGCTGATCGAGCACGAGGCGGTCGCCGAGGCGGCGGTCGTGCCGTCGCCCGATGCGCTGCGGCTGGCCGTACCGAAGGCGTACGTCTCGCTGGCCGCCGGCCACGAGCCGACCCGCGAGACGGCGCTCGCGATCCTCACCTACGCCCGCGCCCACCTGGCGCCCTACAAGCGCGTGCGCCGGCTCGAGTTCGCCGCACTGCCCAAGACGATCTCCGGCAAGATCCGCCGGGTCGAGCTGCGGACGCAGGAGCAGGAGCGCCACGGCACGGGGGAGCCGACCACCGCCCGCGCCGAGGGCGAGTACTGGGAAGACGACCTGCCGGAGCTGCGCGGCTAATCGGGGTCAGACCCCACGCAAGAAGCGTCACAAAACCGTCACGCGTTCCGTTCGGGGTCTGACCCCGATTGGAGCTCCATGTCGGCGAACTCCCAGTCGCGGTCGCCGAGGCGGCGCACGTGGCGGCCGGTCTCGACGAACCCGCAGCGCTCGTAGACGCGGATCGCGCGGGCGTTGAAGGTGGCCACGGCGAGGGTGATCCGGCCGGCGCCGTGCCGGCGGGCGAGGTCGATCACCGCCTGGGTGAACGCCTGCCCCAGGCCGCGTCCGGTGAGGTCGGGGCGCAGGCCGAGGCCGATCTCGGTGGCGCCTTCGACCGGCTCGAGCTGGGCGAAGCCCTCGAGCTCGCCGTCGGCGTTTCGGGCCGCGTGGTACTCGTCGCCGCGCTGTGCCGGGTCGAGCAGCTCCCCCGCGCTCTCCGGGATGAAGTCGGCGTCGTAGAAGGCGTACTCGCCCGGGTAGTGCCAGCCGGCGATCTCCTCGGCGTCGGCCTGGGTCATCGGCGTGAACGTCCAGGCGCTCACGGCCGGCCGAGCTCCGCCGCCAGGTCCTCGAGCCAGCCGGACAGATTCTCGGCCCACTCGCCCGCAGCCTCGGCCGGCATGTTCCCGAGCACGCGGTCCCATCCCAGCGCGCGGGTGAGCGGGCCGAGCCGCAGGGCCAGATCGAGCGCGGCCCGCAGCTCCGCTCGCGACCCGTACGCCGCCCACGGCTCCAGGTAGGCGTCGCGCAGGCGCCGGTCGTCCGCGCCGCCCGGCTCCACGCCGTGGTTGTGCTCGAGCCACCGGGTCGCCACCATCATGCTGAAGAACGGGTGGGTGAGGGCGCCCTCGTGCCAGTCGAAGATGACGTAGCGGTCGCCGGGCGCTAGCACGTTCCCCGCATGCAGGTCGGAGTGGTCGATCGTCGCCGGCAGGCCGTAGTCGTCCAGCTCGCGTGCCAGCTCGGCGACCCGGCCGGCCAGCGGCAGCATGGCCTCCAACTTCCCCGCGACGAGCTCCTCGAACAGCCTCCGCAGCTCCGGCAGGCGCCGGTCGGGCGCACCCTCGGCGAGCAGCTCGCCGGAATGGCCGGCCGCCCGCACCTGCACGTCGGCGTAGACCGCGAGCATCCGCTCCCAGCGCTCGAGGTCGCCCGTCCCGTCCAGGCGGCTGCGCATCGTCGGGCCGCCGTCGGCCTGGAGCATCCAGCCCTCGCCCGGCTCGTCGGCGAGCACGTCGAGCACCTGATCGGGCGCGATCCGGTACAGCAGCCGGGTTAGCCCGGGCTCGTTCGCGAGCGCCGGCAGGTTGGCCTTGAAGTAGACGTCGCCCGCCCTGGTCGGCTGGCGCAGCACGGCCGACCACGGCCGGATCTTCACCTCCTCGGCTGGGCCGACCGTGCCATCGGCGTGCGCGTCGATCCAGGCCTGCGCCCGCGCCCGCCAGCCCGGCCGCGCCCACGGCAGGTCGGCGACGGCCTCCATCAGCTAAGGACGCGTCCGTCGACGCCCGAGGCGTCGATCCCAAGCCCGTCGAGCGCCGTGGCTGCGACGTCCTGCACGTCGGCCTCGCCGTCCGGATGGGCGCCGCGCACCAGCACGAAGGCGTCGTCTTGCGTGTGCATCCCGGTCAGCCGGCCCTTGCCCTGCAGGTCCGCGGTGCGCACCGCGCCCTTCAGATCCCAGCCGTTCTCCGACACGAGCACGAGATCGGGGGCGCGGTCGGCGTGCGGCCCCGAGAACGCCTCCTCGCGCGTCGCCACCCGCTGCACGAACGGCAGCGCCTCGGCCCACCTGCGCAGCTCGTCGCGCACGCTCTCGTACTCGGCCGGCGGCACGATCCCGCCCGGCTCGCGGCCGGCCAGGTTCAGGTACAGGCGGCCGGGATCCATGCAGTACGCCCGCGTCCGGCCGGGGATGACAGACGCGATCGACTTGGCCGGTTCCTCGAGCGCGATCCAGCCGTCACGCTCGAGCCAGCGGTTCACGAACACCTCCTGGTCGAGCCGGCAGAAGCCGTGGTCGGAGAGCAGGATCAGCCGGCAGTCGTCCGGCAGCCGCGACACGATCTCGCCCACCGACGCGTCGACCGCCGCGTAGTAGTCGTGGAAGCGCGACGCCCACGGCTCCTCCCCGCGCTCCATCTGCTCCCACAGGAAGTGGTGCAGCCGGTCGGTACCGGTGAACGCGACGTAGAAGAGGTCGCACGCCTCACCGTCGAGCAGGTCGACCAGCACGCGCGTGCGGGCGGCGTGGTGGGCGAAGAGCTGCTCGCAGAAGGCCTCGAGATCCTTGTGCCCGAGGCCCAGGTCGACGTCGATCAGGTAGCCGCGCTCCTGCAGGAAGGGGATCAGCGACGGCGGCTGCACCGACCGCTCGAACGTCGGCGAGACGAACCCGGAGATGAGCACGCCGGAGCCGTTCGGCTGGGCCGGGTAGGTGCCCGGGATGTTCACGACGACCGAGCGCATGCCGGCCTCGGCCGCCCGCGCCCACACCTGCGGCTCGGCGATCGTGAAGACGTTCGTGAAGGTCAGGTCCCACGACTCCGGCTTGCGCTCGACGAAGCCGAAGACGCCGTGCCGACCCGGGTTCACGCCCGTCGAGGCGCTCGCCCACGAGACCGACGAGATGGGCGGCAGCGGCGCCCGGGCCGACATCAGGGTGCCCTGCCGGGAGAGCTCGGCCAGGTTGGGCAGGAAGCCGTCGGCGATGCGGCGGCGGAGGTAGCTCGCGGGCGTCCCGTCGAGCCCGATCACGCAGACCCGCGGCGAGGCCACGGTCTAGATGTACCCGAGGTCCTCGAGCCGGGCGGCCACCGCGGCCTCCTCGTCCTCGGAGTAGGCCTCGTCCTGCTCGTCCGCGTCGTCCGCCTGCTCGGCGGCCGGCCCGTCCGGGCGGGGGCGTTCGCGCTCGCCGCTCATTCGGGCGGCTTGACCTCGTTCGTGAGCCGGTCGATCGTCTCGCCGTCAGGGTAGGCATAGTTGATCTTGACGAACGCCTCCCACTTGTCCGGCAGCGCGTCCTCGGGATAGATCGCCTCGACCGGGCACTCCGGCTCGCAGGCGCCGCAGTCGATGCACTCCTCCGGGTCGATCACGAGCATGCGGGCGAATTCGTGGATGCAGTCGACCGGACACACGTCGATGCACGACTTGTCCTTCAGATCGATGCACGGCTCCGCGATGATGTAGGTCAAGCGCCCCTCCTGGAACTCCCCGACGGCGAGGCCGAATCCTAGCCAACCAGGTCGGCGATCAGGTCCCCCAACCGCCTCGCCAGCACCGACCTCGGCACCACCTTGGCGAACCCGGCCGCCCGGGCGGAGCGCAGAAGCGCTGCGTCGGTGTGCCTGCCGAACCCCAGCACGGGAACCGCTCCGGCCGCGGCCACGACGGCCGCCGGGTCGCAGCGGTTGACGTCGGCGACGACGACGTCGGGCGGCTCGCCGGCACCTGCCAGCCGGTGCCCGGTGGCGGTCAGCATCGCCTCGATCTTCGCCCGGAAGAAGAGGTCGACGTCGGCGAGCGCGACGACGGCCATCACGACGTGAACTGCCCCACCCAGGCGTTCACGAGGTAGGTCTTGTCGAAGAAGACGAGCAGGCCGGCGGCGATCAGCACCGCGCCCGAGACGGCGCGGACGAGCGTGTAGCGGTCGCGCACGAACCGCGCGCTCGACATCACCCGCCCGAGCGCGACCCCGGCGACCAGGAACGGCACGGCCAGGCCCGCGGCATACGCGGCCAGCAGGGCGGCCCCCCGGGCAGCGGTCGCGCCGGTGGCGGCCAGCGTGATGATCGACCCCAGGACGGGGCCGATGCACGGCGTCCAGGCCAGGCCGAACGCGCCGCCGAGCAGGAGCGACGAGCCCGACGCATGCGCCCGCTCGAGGCCCGGCGCCAGCGTCCGCTCGAGGCCGGGCGCAGGGATCAGGCCGAGCATGATGAGGCCCATCGCCACGATCACGATCCCGGACAGCTTGATCAGCTCGGCCCGGTGGTCGGTCAGCGCGCCGCCGGCGAGCCCCGCCCCCGCCCCGAGCGCGATGAACACGAGCGAGAACCCGAGCACGAACGGCACCGACGCCTGCAGCGCGCGACGCGGATCGGTCGAGCGGGCGCCGATGGCGCCCAGGTACGCCGGCACCAGCGGGAGCACGCACGGCGTGGCGAACGAGAGCAGGCCCGCCGAGAACGCGACGGCGGCCTCCCTCATTCGAACCGGGCCATGTCGGCGTCGATCCGGGCCGAGAACGACGGGTCGACCGGCGGAGGCGGCGGCGGGCCGCGGCGGCCGCGCCAGCGCGTGGCCAGGACGGCGGCGACGATCGCGCCGGCCAGGAGCGCCGCGCCGGGGATCACCCACGCCAGCAGGTCGAACCCGTGCCTGGGCGGGGAGGCCAGGATCTCGGGCCCGAACTGGGCGATCAGGCGGTCCTTCACCTGCGTCGAGGTCGACCCCGCAGCACACCAGTGGTGCAGGCGGTTGCGGATGTGGGTCGCGATCTCCGACTGCGAGTACGCCAGCACCTGGTGGCAGGTGGGGCACATGAGCTGCGTCTCCATGTCCGGCTCGCTCCAGCCGTTGCAGGCCTCGGCGACCGCCGGGAAGACGAGCAGGGCGGCGAGCGCCAGCGCCGCGGCCAGGCCGGCCCGTCTCATGCCGAACCCGACCGCAGTAGCGGCCGCAGCGCCGACTGCAGCATCTGGCCGTCGACCTGGGTCGAGAACATCTTCTGCACCGCCCCCGAGCGGTCGATCACGAACGTCACCGGGAAGCCGCTCGTGACCCCCCAGCGGTTGGTGACGTCGTTCGAGGAGTCGCGCACGAGCGTGTAGTCGACGTGCAAGCGGCGGGCGAACGCGCGTGCGTCGCCCGCGAAGTCCTGGGAGTCGATGCCGACGACGGCCACGCCGCGGCGGCGGTACGTGTCCTGGATCTGGTTGAAGAGCGGCGCCTCCTCCTGGCAGGGCGGGCACCACGAGGCCCAGAAGTTGAGGACGACGACCTTGCCGCGGAAGCTGCGGAGGGCGATGTCCCCGCGGCCGTCGAGCTGGGGCAGGCTGAAGTTGGGCGCGGCCGGGCGCTGGCCGTCGTTCAGCTCGGCCGAGACCGTGGTCGACCCCTGCAGCAGGCTGCGAGCGAACAGCCCGATCAGGGCGGCGAGCAAGGCGACCGCGGCCGCTTGCAGCGCGAGTCTCACGCCTCTGCGCACGGCCGAATGGTAGATGGATCACGTCCCGCCCGGGGCGGTCGGCGGCCTTCCGGCCGTCGACCGCCGTTCAGGACGATCTAGTCGTTCATCGGTGAGACGACTCGCGTGTACGGCCGCCACGGCACGCGTTCCCACTCGGTGCCGTGACACATCGGACACACCGGCAGTGACCGGTACACGGTCACGCCGTACCCGCATCCCTCGCACCGGAACTCGCCCTTTGCCCTCGCCCCCGCGATCCATTCAGGGTCGGCGGCGAGGCCCTCCTTGTTCAGCGTCGACTCCACTGGGCTGCTCCTCGCTTGGAAAGTGAAGGGTAGCGGCTCCGGAGCGTCTGCTCAACATGAAATTAACATAAGGCAGCGCTCGTTCCGGACTTCATGACCCGCCGATAGCCGCCGCCACGGCCGATATGCTCCCCGCCGTGCCGACGCAGAAGGCAACCCTGAAGCCGTATCTGGAGGAGATCCGCCAGTGGGTCGAGCAGGGGCGGACCGACATCTGGATCGCCCACACGCTCAACTCCACGCCGGCGAGCATCTCGGCGTTCCGGTCGCAGCACGGGATCCTCCGCCGCGACGCCGCCGAGGGCCGAGGAGCATCCGTCCCACCGCCCGTGATCCCGCCGGACGCGCCGCCGGAGGAGCCGGCCACCAAGACGCGGCGACGGCGGTCGAAGAAGGTGACCGGCGGCGTCGCGCCGCTGAGCGGCCCGCTGCCCGACGCGCCGGCCGCCGCTGCGACGGCGGACGAGCCCGCCGAGGAGGGCACCGCCCGGCGGCGCAGGCGCCGCGGCGGCCGCGGCCGCAAGCAGCAGACCGGCTACGAGGCCGTGCTCGACCATGGCGAGGAGGGCTACGGCTTCTGGCTGGACGGCGCGGTGCGCGACGACCCGGTGTTCGCGGAGCACTGGTCGGGCCGGCGGGCGCTGATCGTCCGCGTCGAGTCCGACCAGATCGTGATCCGCCCCGACGACCGCGAGTGAATGAAAGGGGTCTGACCCCGTTTATTCAGCGGGCTACGAGAGGTTGACGGTGAGGCCGCACCAGAAGGGGTCTGACCCCGCTTGGTGCGTCGACAAGGTCGTCATCGACCTGACGACCGCGAGTCAGCCGACGGCGCCCCGGTAGTCGGTCGCGTTTCGGGCGACCCGGGCGAAGGCCGCGGGCTGGACGGCCGAGAGGTCGTACGCCCAGGGCTCGGGCGTGACCTGCTGGGCGATGTCCAGGCACCACGACTCGCTCGAGGAGTAGAGCGCCGCCAGCGCGGCCAGGTCGAACGTCTGGCCGATCCGGCGCACGATCTCGGCCTCGAGCTCGGCCGCCACCGTCTCGACGACGGCACGGCGGCGGGCCGTGAGGTCGAGCGCGGCCAGGCGGCGCGCGCCCTCCTCCCACTCCAGCATGGCGAGGTCGACCGCGGCGGTCACGCCGTGCAGCACTCCCCGGCCGGGTAGAGCGGGGCCGCCTCGCCCAGGATGCGGCGCCCGAGGGCGTAGCCAGGCTCCGCGAGCGCGAAGGCGGCATGGGCGTGCAGGCACTTGACCGCGCCCTCCCGGCTCGTCCCGGCGATGCCGAGCCGCAGGCTCGCCCCGTCGTCGGCCATCCGCGCCGCCGGCCGTCGCAGCTCGCGCTGGCGGGCAGCGCCGGCGCGATACTCCGCCATCGCCGCAGGATCGCTCGCCACCAGCCGCTCGTAGCGGTCGACCCCGCCCGCCGCCTCGAGCGCGTCGATGCGGGCGACCGCATAGGGGCAGCTCAGGTAGTAGGTGGTCGGAAACGGCGTGCCGTCGGCCAGGTACGCCGGCTGCGCGATCACCGCCGGGCGGCCGTGCGGGCAGCGCACGGCGACGGCGGCGTCCCCGCGCGGAGGCCGACCGAGCTGGAAGGCGATGGCTGCCTGATCGTCGATCCGGTCAGGGTACTGCCGTCAGCGGCAGGAGCGGGCCGTCAGGCCCTTCACGACGTACGCCTGCTCGTTGGGGAAGATCCAGCCGCACGCGCGCGCGAAGCGGACGATCTCCGCCTTCGTGTGCAGCTGCGCCTCGACCTCGTGCAGGCGCGTGTTCTGCTTCTCGAGGATCGAGACGCGGGTGCGTCCGGCGGCGAGCTCGCTGCGCAGGTGGAGCTCCTTCTGCAGCGGGCCCACGTAGAGCGCGGCGATCAGGACGAGGATGCCGGCGGCAACCATGCGACCCGCGGTGATTCCACGCCTGAGGGTCCGCGGTCGCGTCCGTGCCACCCGCTCCCGTTCGCCGCCTGCGGGCGAACTCCTACTCGATCGTGCGCACGACGACGTGATCGGTCGTGCCGGGGCGGTTCAGCCGGGTGCCCCCGGAGAGCACGACCCGCTCTCCCGTGGCGGCGAGCCCGCTCGCCCGGATCGCGTCGACCGTCCGCCGCCACAGGTCCTCGGTCGAGGTGGCGCCCTCGATCACGATCGGCACCACGGCCCACTCGAGCGCGAGCTGCTGGAGCACGACGGGGTCGGGGCTGGCGGCGACGATCGGCCGCCGGGGCCGGAAACGGGAGACGTTGCGCGCGGTCGAGCCCGACTGGGTCGGGCATGCGATCACGCCCGCGTCCAGGTCTTCGGCGACGTCGCACGCCGCATGGGCGAGGATCATGCCGAGGTCGCCCTCGCGGCGGCGGCCGGCGTCGTGGTAGGTGAGGGACGGCTCGACGGCGCGGGCGATCCGGTTCATCGTCGCCACCGCCTCGAGCGGATAGGCGCCCACCGCGGTCTCGCCGGAGAGCATGAGCGCCGACGTGCCGTCGAGCACGGCGTTCGCGACGTCCGAGGCCTCGGCCCGGGTGGGCTCCGGCTGGTGGATCATCGACTCGAGCATCTGCGTCGCCGTGATCACCGCCCGGCCGGCGTCGCGACCGGTGCGGATGATGAGCTTCTGGACGAGCGGCACGTCGGCCGCGCCGATCTCGACGCCCAGGTCGCCCCGCGCCACCATCAGTGCGTCGCTGGCGGCGACGATGTCGTCCAGATTCTCGATCGCCTCGGCCTTCTCGATCTTGGCGACGATGCGCGCGTGCGACCCGGCGGCGTCGATCCGCTCGCGCAGGTGCTCGACGTCGGCCGCCGTACGCACGAACGAGAGCGCGATGTAGTCGGCGCCGATCCCGAGCGCGAAGTCGAGGTCGGACTCGTCCTTCTCGGTGAGCGACGGAATCGGCAGGTACGTGCCGGGCAGGTTCAGGCCCTTCCCCGACGAGATCAGGCCGCCGACCTCGACCCGGGTGATGACGCGCGCGCCCTCGACCGAGGCCACCCGCGTCCGCACCATGCCGTCGTTGATCAGCACCTCGCGTCCGGGCGCGACCGTGTCGGCGATGCCCGCGAAGGTCACGTCGAGGTCGCCCGGCGCGCCCTCGCCGGGCGCGGTCAGGACGAGCGTGTCGCCCGGGTTCACCGACCGCGGCTCGCCGATCCGGCCGATCCGGATCTTCGGCCCCTGCAGGTCGGCGATCACCGCCAGCGGTCGGCCGATCAGCGCCTGCGCCCGGCGCACGGACGCGAGCGTCTCGCGGTGCATCTCCTGGTCGCCGTGCGAGAAGTTCAGCCGGGCCGCGTCCATGCCCGACCAGGCCAGCTGCTCGATCGTCTCCGGATCGGACGATGCCGGCCCGATCGTGCAGACGATCTTGGTGCGGCGCGGCCGGGGCTCCGTCACCGCGCCGAAGACGGAGCGGCGGCGAGGGCGGCGAATGCCGCGCGGCCGGGATAGCGCGCGGATGCGCCCAGCTCCTCCTCGATGCGGACGAGCTGGTTGTACTTGGCCACGCGGTCGCTGCGGGCCGGCGCGCCGGTCTTGATCTGGCCGCAGCCGGTGGCGACGACGAGGTCGGCGATCGTCGTGTCCTCGGTCTCGCCGGAGCGGTGGGAGATGACGCTCGCGTAGGCCGCCGACGACGCGAGCCGGATGGCGTCGAGCGTCTCCGACAGCGTGCCGATCTGGTTCAGCTTGATGAGCACGGCGTTCCCGATGCGCATGCGGATGCCCTCGCGGATGCGACTCGTGTTGGTGACGAAGATGTCGTCGCCGACGAGCTGAAGGCGGTCGCCGAGCCGCTCGGTCAGGTGCGCCCAGCCGTCCCAGTCGTCCTCGGCCAGGCCGTCCTCGATCGAGATGATCGGGTACCGCGTCGCGAGGTCGTCGTAGAGGTCGACCATCTCCCCCGCCCGCAGCGTGCGGCCCTCGCCGGCCAGGTGGTAGGCGCCGTCCCGGTAGAGCTCCGTGGCGGCCGGGTCGAGCGCGATCATGATCGAGCCGTGATGGCCGGCGTTCTCGACCGCCTCCATGATCGCCGCGATCGCCTCCTCATTCGAGCTCAGGTTGGGGGCGAAGCCGCCCTCGTCGCCGACGTTCGTCTCGAGGCCGCGGCCCTTCAGGAGCGCCTTCAGCGCGTGGTATGTCTCGGAGCACATCCGCAGCCCCTCGGCGAACGACTCCGCGCCGACCGGCACGATCATGAACTCCTGCATGTCGACGCTGTTGTCCGCGTGCGCGCCGCCGTTCAGGACGTTCATCATCGGCACGGGCAGGATGTGCGCGCCGGCGCCGCCGACGTAGCGGTAGAGCGAGAGCCCGGCCTCGGCGGCCGCCGCCTTCGCCGTGGCCAGCGACGTGCCGAGCATGGCGTTCGCGCCCAGGTGGCCCTTGTTCTCGGAGCCGTCGAGCTCGATCAGGTAGGAGTCGACCAGGCGCTGGTCGGTGGCGTCGATCCCCTGCAGCGCCGACGCTATCGCCGAGTTCACGTGCCCGACCGCCTGGAGCACGCCCTTGCCGCCGTAGCGGCCCGGATCCCCGTCGCGCAGCTCCACCGCCTCGTGCGCGCCGGTCGACGCGCCGGAGGGCACCGCGGCGCGACCGCCGGCGCCCGACTCGAGCACGACGTCGACCTCGAGAGTGGGGTTGCCGCGGGAGTCGAGGATCTCGCGGCCGGTGACCGACACGATGGCGCTCATTCCGGGGCGGGATACTAGCCGCCGCTTGACCGTCTCGAACGGGCGGACCGCGACCCAGCAGTGGGGCACCGCCGCTCACCCGAACGTGACCGACCACCGGGGCTCGCGACGCTTCCTCGTCGATCAGGCCGGGGGGGCTGCCCCTGCGGATCGTCCCGGCGTTCGTCACCGGAACGACACCCCCATTTCGGCCGGACGGCACCGTCACCCTCGGGACGAGCACCGGCGAGGGCTCCGCGTCGGGCGAGGTGTTCCTGTTCTCGCCGACCGGCAATCCCGGCAAGACGATGGCGTTCGTCTTCCTGCCCCACGCCATGATCACGCTCTCCGGCACGGGCGTCACGCCGCATACGGCTCGGGCGATCGCGCGCTCGCTACGCCCCCTGTAGCTGGGCCTTCGCCCGCCGGTACCAGGCGTCCTGCGCCTCGAGGTCGAGCGCGGCCCACTCCTCGCCCGCCTCGGCGGCCAGCCGCTCGGCCGTCTCGACCCGGTGGCGGAAGCGGCCGGCGGCCGCACGCAGCGCCAGCTCCGGGTCGACGTTCGCGAGCCGGGCGACGTTGGTCGCGGCGAAGAGCAGGTCGCCCAACTCGTGCACGACCTCCGGATCCGGGGCGTGCTCGGCCCGCGGGGCGGGCGCCGCGTCGAGCGCGGCCCGCAGCTCGCGCAGCTCGTCGGCCAGGTCGCCCCAGGCCCCGTCCCAGGCGTGCCAGTCGAAGCCGACCGCCGAGGCGCGCCGCTGGATCTTGCGGGCGTGGAGCAGCGCGGGCAGCACGCCGGGGACGTCGTGGAAGATGCCGCTGCGCCCCTCCTGCTCGCGCTTGATCTGCTCCCAGTTCGCGCGCACGGCGCCGGCCGTCTCTGCCTCGCGCTCACCGAACACGTGCGGGTGACGGCGGATCAGCTTCGTCGTGATGCCGGTCGCGACGGTCGCCAGGTCACCCTCGCCCTGCTCCTCGCACAGGAGCGCGAGAAAGAACGTCTGGAACAGCAGGTCGCCGAGCTCGTCCACGAGCTTTGCGCCCGTGCCCGACTCGGCGGCCTCGGCCACCTCGTAGGCCTCCTCGATCGTGTGCGGCACGATCGTGCCCACCGTCTGCTCCCGGTCCCACGGGCAGTCGCGGCGAAGCCGCTCGGTCAGCCGCTGCATCGCCACCAGGGCATCGGCCAGGAGGAGCGTCTGCAGGGCCGTCCCCGACGGCACCGTCTCGTCCCAGCTGCGCAGCTCGAGCAGCCGCCGCAGCCGCTCGCCCGACGCCGCTGCCACCGGCGCGTCAGGCTCGAGGGCGATGCCGTGGCTTCCCAGCCAGTCACGCAGCGGCTCGTCCTCCGGGAGCGCCACCGGGCCGGCGGCCTCGAGCGCCCGCCATGACGCGAGCGGGATCAGCGCCGGATCGCCCGGTCCGAGAGCGATCAGGGTGGCCACGAGCGGCGGATCCCCGGCGTCAGCTGCTCGGCTGCTGGCTCGTCGACGGCGTCGACGTCTTCGCCGGGGCGTAGCCGGGGGCGTACTTCGTGAGCTTCTTCTGCTCGGCCTCGAGCTTCTTCACAACGCTCGAGATGTGCGCCGACTGGCGCGTCTGCAGAAGCTGCGTGCGGATCTGGTCCTTGACGGAGGCGAACGACTTCTTCGTCCCCGCCTTCACGACGTCGCCGGTGGGCCGGATGATGAAGTAGCAGGTCGGCTGGCACTTGCCGGCGAGTGAGGACGTCGTGTACGCCTTGTCGACCGGCACGAGGCCCGAGAGCTGGTTGGTCTTCAGGCTGAACGTCGCGTTCTGGAAGGCGACGTCTCCGCCGCCCTTGCTGAACGTGAACGGCTCGTGGGCCGAGCTGTCGTCGATCGCGCCCGCGGCGACGTCGGCGAAGCTCTTGCCGGACGCGAGGGCCGCGTGGGCCTTCTCGGCCGAGGCCTTGTCGGGGAGCAGCACGTAGTCGACCGTGCGCGAGTCGGCGCTCGTCTGGTAGAGCTGCTGGTGCGACTTGTAGTAGTCCTCGACGTCCTTGTCAGTGACCTTGACCTGGCTCTTGAGCTTGGACTCGATCTTCTGTTCGAGCAGCGTGAGCTCGAACTGCGAGGCGATGTCGGCGTCGGTCAGCTTGTACTTCTCGAGGTCGGAGTGGTACTTGGCCTGGTCGCCGCCGTAGTACTGCTGGATCGCCTTTTGAATCTGCGACTGGATCTGCTTCGGCGTGACGCTCACCGACAGCTGCTGGGCGATGTCGTGCACCTGGGCGTCCTGCACCAGGTAGGCCAGCACGGGCTGGACGACGGTGCTCGTGTAGCTCGTGGTGCCGACCTTGGGGATCTTCTGCTTCTTGACCGCCATCGCCGCGACCTCGAGCTTGATCTGGTGATCGAGCTGCTGCTTGGTGATGTGGTTCGAGCCGACGACGGCGACGTCGTCGGACCCGAGCGTGGCCGCCGTCGAGGAACCCGACGACGAACCGCCACAGGCGGCCGAGAGCGCCGCCAGAGCGGCCAGGGAGATGATCAGGAGAGTTCGGCCCATCAAACGAACTACGCCGCGATTTCGCGGCGGATATCAATGATAGCATCGAGCAATTCCAGCCCCTGGAGGACCTTGGGCCGGGTCTCAGACGGCTCCAACACTGGCCTTAGGCTGAGTTCACGATTGGCGACGGTGTAGCGCAATGCGGGGTAGCGCTCGCGCAGTGCACGCACCTCTGCCGACCCCAGCGCGACCGGGCCGACGCTGAACGTCCCGCCGCGGAGGGTGGCGACCGCCATGCCCAGGTCGGCGGCGACGAGGCGCAGCTCCTGGATCGCGAGCAGGTTTGCGACCGGCTCCGGCAGCGGCCCGAAGCGGTCGGCCAGCTCGGCCTCGATCTCGCGCAGCTCGGAGCGGTCGGCGGCCAGCGCCACCCGCCGGTGAAGGTCGATCTTGACGGCCTCGAGCGGCACGTAGTCGGCCGGCACATACGCGTCCACCTGGGCCTCGACGCGCACCGGCTTCGCCGCCGCCGGAGGCGCGCCCTGCAGCTCGGCCACCGCCTCGGCCAGGAGCTCGCAGTAGAGCTCGAAGCCGACGGCCGCAACATGCCCCGACTGCTCGTCCCCGAGCAGGTTGCCGGCGCCGCGCAGCTCCAGATCGCGCATCGCGATCCGGTAGCCGGAGCCGAGCTCGGTGTAGTCGGCGAGCGTCGAGAGCCGGTGGCGGGCCTCCTCGGAGAGCTCGCGCCGGTCAGGGTAGAAGAGGAACGCGTGTGCGACCTCCTCGGAGCGGCCGACGCGGCCGCGGATCTGGTACAGCTGGGCCAGCCCGAGGGTGTCGGCCCGCTCGACGATCAGCGTGTTCGCCTGCGGGATGTCCAGGCCGGACTCGATGATCGTGGTCGAGACGAGCACGTCGAACTCGCCGCGCAGGAACTGCATCATCACGCTCTCGAGGGCGCGCTCGGCCATCTGGCCGTGGGCGACGCCGACGCGCAGCTCGGGCACCCACCGCCGCACCCGCTCGGCCACGTCCTCGATCGTCTCGACCCGGTTGTGCAGGTAGAACGACTGGCCGCCGCGGGCGTGCTCGCGCCGCAGCCCCGCCGCGATCAGCTCCTCGTCGAACTCGCCGACGTGCGTCTTGATCGGGTGGCGGCCGCGCGGCGGGGTCGTGATCACGCTGATGTCGCGCAGCCCGGAGAGGCTCATGTGCAGCGTGCGCGGGATCGGCGTGGCCGACATCGCGAGCACGTCGACCTCCAGCCGCAGCTGGCGCAGGAGCTCCTTCTGGGCGACGCCGAAGCGCTGCTCCTCGTCGAGCACGACGAGGCCGAGGTTCTGGGGGACGACGTCGCGCGAGAGCACCCGGTGCGTCCCCACCAGGACGTCGACCTTGCCGGCGGCGAACTCTCCCAGCACCTTTTTCACCTCGGCCGGCGCGCGGAAGCGCGACACCATCTCGACGCGCACCGGGAAGTCGCGGAAGCGCTCGCGCAGCGTGGCCGCGTGCTGCTGGGCGAGGATCGTCGTCGGCACGAGCATCAGCACCTGCCTGCCCGCGGCTGCGACCTTGAAGGCCGCCCGCACTGCGACCTCGGTCTTGCCGAAGCCGACGTCGCCGCAGACGAGCCGGTCCATCGGCTGGGGCGCCTCGAGATCCTGCTTCACGGCGTCGATCGCGACGCCCTGGTCGTCGGTCTCGTCGAACGGGAACGACGCCTCGAGGCGCGCCATCCACTCGTCGTCCGGCCCCACCGCCGGCCGCGTCGCCGTCTGGCGGCGGGCGTACAGCGCGAGCAGCTCGCCGGCGAGCTCGCGCACGGCCACCCGGGCGCGGCTCTTGAGCGTGCTCCAGGCCTTCCCGCCGAGCCTGGCGAGCGACGGCGCCCGGCCGTCGGCGCCGACGTAGCGGCTGACCTTGGCCAGCTGGTCGTGCGGCACGTAGAGGCGGTCGTCGCCGCGGAACTCGAGGTAGAGGTAGTCGCGGACGACGCCGCCGACCTCCTTGGTGTCGAAGCGGACGAAGCGGCCGACACCGTGGTCCTCGTGCACGATGTAGTCGCCGCTGCGCAGATCGGCGACCGTCGAGAGCGCCCGGCCGCCGAACCGGGCCGGGCCGCGTGTGCCGCGGCGGCGCAGGAGCTGCGCGGCGGGCAGGACGGCGACGCGCAGCGCGGGCGAGACGAAGCCGTGGCGCAGCGGCGAGACGACGAAGGCGACGCCGGCCTCGTCCGGCCCGTGCTCGCCGGGCCCCGGCACGGACGCCTCGACCCGGCGCAGCGACATGTGCGTACGCCGAGCCTCGCCCAGGTGGGCGAAGCAGACGAGCACCCGGTAGCCGGCCCGCACGAGCCCGCGCAGCTCGTTCTCGGCCTCGGCGATCCCGGTCGACGCGAGCGCCGGCGGCTGCGCCTCGAACTGGAACGGCTGGCCGAGCGGCATCTCCTCGAGCGCCGGCACCGACTCGATCAGGTCGGTGACGGCGTCGAGCTGGACGTAGCCGCGGCCGCGGGCGACGGGGTCGCGCAGGCGCTCGGCGGCCTCGGCGTGGGCGCCCTCGACCTCGGCGACGAGGTCGGCGGGGTTCCGGGCCAGCACGGCCGCGCCGGCGACCAGCTCGGGGCCGAGCGGCACGAGCCCTTCGGGCACGTCGGCGCCGTCCTCGTCCTCGTCGCGGCTCCAGCGCGAGTGCTCGATGTCGTGCCCGGAGTACTCGGCAGCGGGGTGGATCAGCACGTGGCCGAGGTCGCGCAGAGAGCGCTGGGTGAAAACGGAGAAGGCCGAGAGCCGCTCGATCTGGTCGCCGAAGAACTCGACCCGGACGGGCTCGCGGCCGGTGGTCGGGAAGACATCGACGAGGCCGCCGCGGACGGAGAACTGGCCGCGTTCCTCGACGGAGTCGGCGCGCTCGTAGCCGGCATCGGCGAGCGCCGAGACGAGGTCGTCGAACGGCAGCTCCTCTCCCAGCCGCAGCTCGACCGGCGCCGGCCGGCGGTCGGGCGGATCGACCCGCTCGATGAGCGCGTCGGCCGACACGGCGACGAGGCCGCCGCGGGAGAGCGCGTCGAGCGCGCGGTGGCGCTCGCCGACCAGGTGCGGCGCCGGGTCGAGGCCGCTGCCCCAGCCGACGCCGCGCGAGGGCAGGAACGCGGCCGTCTCGGGCGGCAGGTAGGCGGCGGCCGACTCGGCCAGCGCGCGGGCGGCGTCGTCGTCCGCGCAGACGACCGCGAGCGCGCGCGGCTCGGCGCCTTCCCGCGAGTGCCACAGGGCGGCCGCGAGCGCCGGCAGGATCGGCTCGGCCACGCGGGCGCGGGTGATCCCGGCCGCCGTGCGCCGGGCGTATGCGGCGAACGACTCGTCTCCGAGCAGGTAGGCAAGCGCAAGCTCGGCCCCCGCGAGGGGGCCGTCCACCTGCTGCTCCAAGCCGTCCACACCGGCATGGTAGGCTCCGTGCCGCCCTGCCGACGGAGGTCTCCTGGTGCGCCGCCTGATCGTCTCGCTGTACGTGTTCGCCCTGATGCTCGCACTGCCCGTCGCGGCCTTCGCGGCGGATACCTCGGCGAACAGCGAGGGCAAGCCCACCGGGCATGACTGGACGCTGACGACGATCTTCTTCATCGCGCTCTCGATCCCGCTGCTGCTCGGGACCCTGACGCTGATCGACATCGCCCGTGGCAAGCACACCCAGCGCCACGACTGACGCCTTCCTGGGGCAGCTCTACGAGCTGCTGCGGATCGAGTCGGTCTCGAGCGACGGCGCCCATCCCGACGAGCTGCGCGCCGCGGCCGGCTGGATCGCCGACCTGATCGGCGGCGACGCGACCGTCACGGCCGAGCACGGCAACCCGCTGGTCGACGGCGTCATCCCCGCCTCGCGCGCGGGCGCGCCGACGGTCATCGCGTACGGCCACTACGACGTCCAGGCGGTGGGGCCGCGCGACCTCTGGGACAGCGATCCCTTCGAGCCCGAGGTGCGCGACGGGTGGATCCACGCCCGCGGGGTGACCGACGACAAGGGCAACTTCTTCGCCGTTCTGCGGGCGGCGCTCGACCTGACGGCCGCCGGCGAGCTGGGCGTGAACGTGCGCGTGCTCGCCGACGGCGAGGAGGAGATCGGCGGCCACTCCGTCATCCACCACCTGGCGGGCGTCGAGGGCGACTTCGGCGCGGCCGTGATCTTCGACGGCGGCATGGTCGACGCCCGCCGGCCCGCGATCACGACGGGCCTGCGCGGCCTGGCCGGCGCGCAGCTGCGGCTCCGCACCGGCCGCCGCGAGCTGCACTCCGGCATGTACGGCGGGGCGGCGGCGAACGCCGTCCACGACCTGCACCGCGTCCTCGCCCGGCTGATCGACCTGCCCGAGGCCTTCTCCGCCGGCATCGCCCCGGTGAACGACTCCGAGCGGGCGTCCTGGGCGCAGCTGCCCACCGGGGACGACCTGCTGCGCGAGGCCGGCGCCGTTCCGGCCGACGCGGCCGCCGGCGCCGAGTTCTACGAGCGCACCGGCGCGCGGCCATCGCTCACGGTGCACAGCATCGGTGCCGGCGACCCCACCCTGCACAAGACGAGCATCGTGCAGGAGGCGCTCGCGTCCGTCTCGCTGCGGCTCGCGCCCGGCCAGGACGCCGACGCGATGTCCGAGCTTTTCGAGCGCACGCTGCGCGACGCCTGCCCCGCCGGCGCGACGCTCGAGGTCGAGATGTGGCCGCCCGCCCAGCCCGCCTGGATGGACCCCGAGCACCCGGTGCTGCGGAGCGGCTTCGACGCGATCGAGCGGGCCACCGGTGTCCGCCCCCTGGCGGTGCGCTCCGGCGGCACGATCCCCGTCGCGGCGGCGTTCGCCGGACGCGGCATCCCGACGATCCTGTCCGGGTTCGGCACCGACGACGACAACATCCACTCGCCCAACGAGCGGATGGAGCTGCGCCGGCTCGACTGGGCGTACGCCTCGGCGCGCGAGATCCTCCGCGCGCTGCCTGACGTCGTCTAGCAGCGCGCACGTTCCGTCCGTTTCTTGACGGGTGGGGCTTTACTCCGTCCGCCGTTCTCGATACTCTTGCGGCCGCAATGCGGACGGCAGCGAGGGGAATGAGCGAGTATCAGGTGCGCGCGCGCCTTTACGACCCGCCCGAGGGTGTCCGCCGTCTCGACTCCAAGCTCGCCTGCTGGCGGATGAACGCCGCCCACATGCGCGGCGAGGAGATGCGCCAGGCGTTCGAGTCGCGCCTCGACAAGCGCACG
>Ga0075434_100001540_pt1 | contig 19518 bp, 19 predicted proteins | sample RhiMethybrSRZTD3_FD_75298 | JGI IMG/M metagenome (GOLD analysis project Ga0075434, IMG submission 75298) | Populus rhizosphere microbial communities from Tennessee, USA - Rhizosphere MetaG P. TD hybrid SRZTD3 | ecosystem: Host-associated > Plants > Roots > Rhizosphere > Soil | place: USA... | reverse complement strand
CTCGTCGTCGTTGAAGATGATGCCGTTGTGGACGCCGACGATCGGGCCGTGCCGGATCGGATGGTTGTTCGACTCGATCTCCGGATGGCCCTTCGTGTAGTCGCGGACGTGGAGGAGCACCTCGGTCGCGTCCGTCGCGATCTCGACGCGATCGAGGAGCCGGCTTGCGCCGGAGCGCTGCTTGTGGACGACCACGTCGCCCCCCGGTGACCGGAATGCATACCCAGCCGCGTCCGCGCCGCGCTCCGCGATCCCCGCCAGCAGCGCTTGCGCTGCGAGCGTGCGCTCGACGGCGCTATCTGGACTCAGGCTGTATCCGGCTATTCCACACATATCATGATCGGACCCGCACCCCTCGAGTTTGTAACACCCTTGGGTTCCTCTAACCTCTGACGCTCAGCGTAAAACCTGGTTAGTGATGAATGTGTATGTGACATGTAAAGATCGTTCGCCGCTTCCAGTTCAGACTCCTCCGCGCGCGATTCATTCCCAGACATCCTCGCGTGCGGTCCTGACGGAGCCCCGCTCCTAGAGCGTGGAGACGTAGCGGCGGACGTCGGAGCGCGAGCGCAGATGGCGGACGACGGCGCGACCGTTCAGGCCGTCGAGCATCTGCAGGACCTGCGGACGGTCGTCACGGGAGTAGCGCCAGATCCATCGAAGGAAGTCGAGGTCGAACCCCTCGGAGCAGTCTTCGGCGAGATCCGAGCGCCGGCGGCGCCGATCCCGAACCAGCCGCCAGAGCGCGCGCCTGAAGCACGTCGTCCGCGGGAGGTCGAGGAAGATCACCGTGTCCACGCGGTCGAATCGAGGCGCGTCCTGCTCCGCCGACAGGAAGTTGCCGTCGAGGATCCACCGCTCGCCTGCGATGGCGGCCCCGAGATCGCGAAGGAACTCCTCCGGCGGCGCCGGTGTCCAGCCGCGCCGCCAGAACAGGACGTCGAGGTGGATGACGGGCAGCCCGGTCCGGCGAGCGATCTCGCGCGCAAGCTCGCTCTTGCCGGCTCCGCCGTTGCCGAGGATCGCGACCCGCTGCACTGCCGCAGCGTATGTCCTTCCTGCCGGCCGGAGGCCGACGCGCGGGGCTACCTCGGGACGGCCATCATCTCGTGAAGCGCGGAGAGCCGGCGTAGCGTCTCCAGCTCGATCTGACGGACCCGTTCGCGCGTGAGGCCGAGCTTCCGGCCGATCGCCTCGAGCGTCTCCGGCTTCTCGGCGCCGTCCAGCCCGTACCGGAGCACGATTACCTGGCGCTCGCGGGAGGGGAGGGAGCTGAGCACCTTCCGGACGGCGTCCCGCCGGAGCAGCACCTCCACCTCCTCCTCGGGCGGCGGGTCGTCGCCCGCCACGAAGTCGCCGAGAACCGCGTCCTCCTCGTCCCCGATCGGCTGGTCGAGGCTCATCGACGCGCGTGCTGCGGCGCGAACCTCCTTCGCCTGGTCGAGCGGCAGGTTCGCCTCCTCGGCGATCTCCGCGAGCGTTGGCTCGCGTCCGAGCTGCGTCCACAGGAGGCGCTCGGCACGGTTCATCTTCTGCATCCGCTCGACGATGTGAACGGGCATGCGGATCGTGCGCGCCTTGTCGGCAAGCGCACGGGCGACCGCCTGGCGGATCCACCAGGTTGCGTAGGTGGAGAACTTGTAGCCGCGGCGCCAGTCGAACTTCTCGACGCCGCGGATCAGCCCCAGCGTCCCCTCCTGGATCAAATCCAGGAAGGGGAGCCCCTGGTTGCGGTAATGCTTCGCGATGGAGACGACCAGGCGAAGGTTCGACTGGATCATCTGTTGCTTCGCTGCCATGTCGCCCCGCTCGACGCGCTTCGCGAGCTCGACCTCCTGCGCCGCGGTGAGCAGCCGGTGCCGCCCTGCCTCGCGCAGGAAGAGCTGCAGCGCGTCGGTCGTCGTCTCCTCCGGCACTGGCACCGGCAGCGGCGGAGGAGTCTCCTCGACGGCGCTCGGCACCTCGACGACGTCGATCCCGCGCTGCTCGAGCTCGCCGCGCAGCATTTCGTGCTCGAGCTCGTCGAGCGAGTGGACGTCGACGAGCTCCGCGAGCTCCGTCGTTCGGACCGTGCCGCTCTGGTCAGCCTGCTCGAGGAGCTGCTGGACGTCCTCATGCTCGAGCAGCTGGTCGAGGATAGGGGCCGTCATGCCGACGCCCTTTTCCTTCCAGAAGAACCGACTCCCGAAACTCCGATCCGCAGTCCAGTCCGCACCGGAACCCCCCTCGTCGTGATCGCCGGAAGGGGGCATCCTCGCGGTGACGCGAGGCGGAGTCAAGCCCCAATGACATTTTCTAACCCGACTGGGGGCCGCCGTGCGTGCGAGACTGCGGTTTCGATGGGGTTGAGGCTTCTGTGCGCGCTGGCGATTGCCGGCGCGGTGATGACGATCGGACCGGCGGCTTCGGGCCGGACGGGCGCGTCTGGACGCGCCGTCGTCTCACCGGCCGTCTATCGCGTGCTCGCGCGGGGGGTTCACCCGCGCGTCGTCGTCGCGCTGCGCGCGACCGTGCACGGGCGACGGCTGGCTTCGACGCACGCCGTCGTCACGGCCGTTCAGCGTCGGGTGCTCTCGCGCGCCGGACGCGGCCTGGCGCTCTCCCGCCGCTATCGGACGATCCCGGCGCTCGCCGGGAGGATCGACCGAGCGGCGTTACGACACCTAGCGTCCTCGCCGGACGTGGCCGCCGTCTCTCTCGATCGGCGCGTCCACGCCGACCTCGAGCAGAGCGTGAAGATGATCCATGCGGACGTGGCGCACCAGAACGGCGAGACGGGTAGCGGCGTCACGGTCGCGATCCTCGACACCGGCGTCGATACCGACCATCCAGAGCTCGCGAACAGCATCGTCGGCCAGGCGTGCTTCGTCTCCATCGAACAGAACGGTCACAGCGGCTGCCCAGGAGGCGGCAGCACGGCGTTCGGTTCCGGCGCAGCGGAGGACGACGAGGGGCACGGCACCGCCGCTGCGGGCGTGATCACCGCGAACGGGGCCAACGGTCGTTCACCTGGGGTGGCGCCGGACGCGAAGATCGTCGCGGTCAAGGTGCTGGCGCAGGACGGAAGCGGCTACAGCTCGGACATCCTGGCCGGGCTCGACTGGGTGATGAACAGCAACCCGACCGTCAGGCTCGTCAACCTCAGCCTCGGCTCGGACACGCTCTACAGCTCGACCTGCGACACGAGCGACGCCAACGCCCGCGCTGACGCTTCGGCGGTCACCGCGCTGCGCCAGCGCGGCGTGCTCGTCTTCGCCGCGTCGGGGAACGATGCGAAGTCGACCGAGATCGAGGAACCCGCCTGCTTGACAGCGGTCGTCGCGGTCGGCGCCGTCTATGCCGGCATCTACGGAGAGGTCGACTGGGAGGGATGCAAGGATCCACTGACCGCGGCCGACCAGGTCACGTGCTTCAGCAACGCCTCCTCGAAGCTCGACGTCCTCGCGCCGGGCGCCGTCATCGACGAGGTTCCGGCGCGCGGCGGCGGCTACGACGAGTTCGACGGGACGTCCGCTGCCACGCCGCACGCCGTCGGCGTCGCCGCGCTGTTACTCCAGAAACGACCTGACCTGACGCCCCAGCAGATCATCGATGCGCTGAAGGCAGGCCCGAAGGTGGCTGACGCGCGCACCGGCAGCCAGTTTCCCCGGGTGGACGCGGAGGACGCGCTCAAGGCGATCCAGAGCGTTGGCTCGCAGCCCGGTCCCACCTATTTGCCGGACGACGACGTCACGTATGCCGAGCCGACCGGCGACGCGTCGAGCGGCCCCGATCTCGGCAACGTGAGCGTGAAGAGCAGCCAGGGCATCCTGACGTTCACCGTCCGCGCCCCGAACCGCTCCTCCCTCGGGCCCGGCGAGATGATCCAGGTGCGGATCGACCGGGACGCCAACGCCGCGACCGGCACCGTCGGCTTCGACGACGACCTCGTCTTCGACAAGGACGGCGTCGCGCTCGACCGCTGGTCCGGCTCGGCCTGGACTCCTGTCCGTCCGCTGTCGTCGCTCGGCAGCTCGGCGGGGGCGTTCGTCGTCTCGGTCAGTCAGGGTGAGCTCGGCATCACCGGAAACTTCCGCTTCCAGATTGCGACCACGGCTGACGTGGCCCCGGGCGGCGGCCACTGGACGTTTCCGGCGTTTCTCGTCAGCGTGAAGAAGACCGGGAGTGGCTCCGTAGCCGGCGGCGGAATCGACTGCGGCGGCGTCTGCTCGGCGGCCTTCGGACGTGGGGACTCCGTCGCGCTGAGGGCGACACCGGCGTCGGGTTGGGTGTTCGCCGGCTGGGGCGGCGCGTGCAGCGGCACCGGCGCGTGCGCCCTCACCGTCTCGGGCCCGCTCAATGTCCAGGCACGGTTCGAGGCCTTGCGCCGACTCACCGTGTCCATTCAGGGCCAGGGGAAGGGGAGCGTCAAGAGCACACCCGGCGGCATCGACTGCGGATCGAAGTGCGAAGCGGAATTCGCCGGCGGAACGAAGGTGACGCTGACGGCGAGCGCTGCGAAGGGATCGCGGTTCCGGGAGTGGAGCGGAGCGTGCTCGGGCGACGGCGGGTGCGCCGTTCAGCTGCAGAACGCGACCTCGGTCGCCGCGAGCTTCGCCGATGTGGCCGTTCCTGTAGCACGCGCCCTGCCGTCGGCAGGCAAGCGCGGCGCGAAGGCGCAGCTCCGCTTCCGTCTGAGCGACAACAGCGGGCGCGCCGGCGCGACCGTCACCGTCCTGCGCGGCACGCGAACCCTCGTGACGCTGCGCCGCCGGGTCGCGCAGGTCGGCGGCGTCGCCGACGTCACGTGGCGGGTGCCGCGGAGCGCGCGCGGGTCGCTCCGGTTCTGCGTCAGGCCGGTCGATGGCTCCGGCCACGCCGGCAAGCGGACGTGCGCCGCCCTCCGGGTGCGCTGATCCGGCTACGCCGGGAACGACGACGGGTCGGATACGGCTCGCTGCCACAGCTCCTCGTCGACGTTGCGTCCGGAGATGAGCAGGACGATCCGGCCCGAGACGTCGTGCAGCTGGCGGAGCGCGGCCAGCGGCGCCGCGGCGCCGGCCTCAACGCGAATCCCGGCGCGCGCGAGATCGCCTATCGCCTCGGCGAGCTCCCGCTCGGAGACGCGCAGCATCCGATCTGCGGCGGCGCGGAGCGCCTCGACCGCCGCGGGAATCGCCACGCGGACGGCGAGCCCGTCGGCGATCGTGTTCGAGGCCTGGCCGGCGACGGGGCGTCCAGCCTCCCAGCTGTCCGCCATGACCGGGGCCTCCTTGGCCACGACCCCGACCCGCACGGCCGCGGGGAAGTGCCGCCCGATCGCGCGGCCGAGGCCCGCGAGCAGCGCGCCGTTGCCGACCGGCACCACGACCGCGCCCGGCGCGGACGTGAGCTGCTCGGCGAGCTCGTCGCCGATCGCCTCGTACGCCCGGTACTGAAGCGGCTCGGCGCCGTCCTCGAAGAACGGCAGGCCCCAGAGCCCGGCGTCGGCGCGCGCCCGCTCCTTGGCGTCGTCGAGGTCGCCGTCGACGAAGCGGACTTCCGCCGCCATGCGGCGCAGAAGCTCGACCTTCGCGGCGCTCGCCCCTTCCGGCGCGTAGACGATCGCGCGAACGTTCGCCTGCCCGCAGGCCCAGGCTGTGGCGACGCCGTGGTTCCCCGTCGAGGCCGTCACGACCGCCGGGGCGCCGCCTCGTGCGTACTCCTCGACGACGGGCAGCGCAGCGCGCCACTTGAACGCACCCAGCTCGTGCTGATCCTCGCGTTTCAGCCAGACGTCACGGCTTGGGACGAGGTCGTCGGGTGCACGCTCGAGCGGCGTCGCCACACCTCGACGATACGCCCTCTCGGCGGCCGCCTCAGACGAGCCAGCCGATCAACAGGCCGAGCACGACGCCGAGGACGCCGGCGACGAGCGCGACCAGCGGCCAGCGACGGCCGAGTCGGCCACGGGCCTCGACCGCCCCGTTCATCGCGTGCGCCTGCTTCTCCTGCTGTGCGTCCACGAGCCCGTTTTCGCCGGACGGGCGGCCCCGAAACGCCGCGCGGCCCTCAGTACCGGTCGAGCTCGACGAGGCGCTCGTCGCTGATGCCGAAGTAATGGGCGATCTCGTGCAACACGACGCGGCGAACCTGGCGGCGCAGGAGATCGGGATCGTGGCCGTACAGGCGCTCGAGCGGCCCGCTGTAGATCGTGATCTGGTCGGGCGAGACGCCGGCGTAGCCGCTCGTCCTGCCGGTCAGCGGGATGCCCTGGTAAAGGCCGAGGAGCGGCTGGCCGGGCGGTGGTTCCCGCTGCACGATGAACGCGACGTTTTCCACCGCGTCGTGGAGCTCCTGCGGGAGCTCGGCGATCGCATCCTCGATCAGCTCTGCGAAGTTAATTTCCTGGGTCGCCACCCTCACGAGCCTAGCGCGCGGGCCCGTAAGCTCCTCACGCTCGCAAAATGAAACCGAGGTGCACTTCGTGAATACAAGACATCCCGTCGTGGTCGGACTCGCGATCGTCCTGGGCGTCGCGTTCATCGCGCTCGCCGTTGTCTACTGGGCGGAGCCCGCCGGCTCGCTGCCGTCCTGGATCCCCGGTCACGAGAGCGGATCCGGGCACCACCACGTCAAGCACGGCATCGCCGCATTCCTCGTTGGCCTGGCACTTCTCGTGTTCGCCTGGTTCCAGACCGGGCGGCGGAAGCCGACGGCGGCGTGATCCTCGCCTCGCTGATCACCTACCCGCAGGCGATCATCCTCGGGTTACTTCAGGGGGTTACCGAGCTGTTCCCGATCTCCAGCCTCGGCCACAGCGTCATCCTGCCGCGCCTCTTCGGCTGGAACATCCACCAGAACGATCCCTACTTCATCACGTTCCTCGTCGCGACCCACCTCGCGACTGCCCTCGTTCTGCTCGGGTTCTTCTGGCGTGACTGGGTGCGCATCGTGAAGGGCCTCTGGCGCAGCCTTCGTGACCGCGGCATCGCCGAGGACGACGCGGACGCGAAGCTCGCCTGGCTTCTCGTCGTGGGCACAATTCCGGCCGGAATCCTCGGTTTGCTGCTCGAGCACGCGCTCCGCGACGTCTTCGCGTCCGCGAGCTCGGCGGCGTTCTTCCTGATGCTGAACGGCGTGCTGCTCTTCGGCGCCGAGGCGCTGCGGCGACGCGCGCCGCAGACCGACGCCGACGACGACACCCGGATCGCGAAGCAGGTCGGGTTCCCGCAGTCGTTCCTCGTCGGCGCCGCGCAGGCACTGGCGTTGATTCCCGGGTTTTCGCGGTCCGGCGCGACGATGGCGGGCGGCCTGCTCGCGGGCCTCTCGCACAAGGACGCGGCGCGCTTCGCGTTCCTCCTTGCGACCCCGATCATCGGCGCGGCCGCGGTCCTGAAACTCCCCGAGCTGTTCGGCTCGCAGGGCAACGGGATCCGCGGCCAGGCACTTGTCGCCTCGCTGTGCTCTGCGGGCTCCGCGTACCTCGCGGTGCGCTTTCTGATGCGTTACTTCGAGACGCGGACGCTTATCCCCTTCGCGATCTGGTGCCTCGCCTTCGGCGCCGCGTGCAGCGTCTACTTCGCGGTGCAGTAGGCGGGCAGCCGCTCGCTATCCGCCGTCGTCCTCCCCGTCCCCGCCGCCGTCGCCGTCGTCGCCCGGGAACGGGTTCGTATCCGGCTTGGGGCGCAGGAGCGCGGCGTACGGGATCCCGCTCGTGGGATCGGTGTACACGACGCGGTACAGAAGCGGCTGAGCCGGCGACCGGTCGACGAGCGAGAACGAGCCGTTCCGGATCGTGGCCTGGCCGACCGCCCGGCGGGTGGAGCCGAGCCGCTCGCGATACACGGTCACCCTGCCGCCGTTGACCCCCCCAACCTCGCCGCTGACGGCCACGCCGCCGTCACCCCGAGGCGTCGCGTGGATGGTCACGTGCTTCGTGAGCCCTGAGCGAGCGCGGAACCAGGCCAGGCCGTTGGGCCGCTCGAGGAGCACGTCGCGGCTGCTTTTCCCGCCGGCGGCGAGGCCCGCGATCCAGCCGTCCAGCTCGACGTGGGTCGTGCGGCTGACGACCGCCCCGGCCCAGACCCGGTGGTCGCCGGTCAGGCCGAAATCGCCCTCGCCAACCCATTCGTTGGCTGCGATCTCCGGCCCGGAGGACGGAAGCGCCAGCGCCGTGGTCAGGGCGCGATTGAGCACGAACTCGGATCTCGCTGCCTCGGCTGCGCGCACGGCGAGCGTCACCGGCGTCGCATCGAAGCCGACGATCGATTCGGTCCAGGCCGCATAGACGGTTCCAGCCGCGTTGTGGGCGGCGAGGACAGGACCGATCGGGAAGTCGCCGCGGCCCGCGTCGATGAAGAGTCCCGTCCACGTCTTCTTGTCCGGGTACCACTCGATCGTCCCGACGACCGTCTGATAGCCGTACGACTCGATCACGTGCACCCGGCCCTTCGAGAACACGGGTGCGGCCGGCGGCGGCACTTCGCTTTGCGGGAAGCCTTCGGCCGTGACACGCTCGCTCCGAGCTCGACCTCGGGCGTCGATGCGCACGAGCAGCAGCTGGCTGTTCCACGTGACCCGGTTCCAGCGTGCGTATGCGACGACCGGAAGGCCGCTTCCGGCGAGGGCAAGGCCCGGCCAGCCGAGCTGGACCGACCCGGGGAGGCCGCCCGCAATCTGGATCTTCTGCCAGCCCCCGCTGCGCTTGCGAACGAGGAAGAGCCGCTTGTCGTCGGCGCTCTGGACGAGGGCGACAGGACCCGATCCGGCGACGCGAAACGCCATCACCTCCGAGCCGGACGGCACGGCTGCAGCGGCCGTGCGACGCCATTTCCCCTTCGAGGCACGGGTCGCGACCATCAGCTTCGTTCCGCGAACGTACGCGACGTTCGGCGCGCCTGACGACCCGAGCGCGAGCATCCCGCTTTTCACTCCCGGCGCGACGATCTCGGCTGAAGCGGTGCCGCAGCAGACGAGGGCGAACGCACCGGCGAGCGTCGCTGCCCGGAGTGCCTTGATCGTGTCGATCGGGACACATCTTAGTCTGGTCGACGCGAGCCGGGGACTGGTGCGTTTGCCCGGTTGACACCAGCGACTTACGCAGGCAAAGCCTCGATTGCGGAGACCCACTCACCAGGGGTCATCCGGTCGATGCGGAAGCCGCCCTCCGCCAGCAGCTCTCGCCACTCGGGTCCGGTCCGCTCGCCGCCGCCGAGCCAGAAATAGCTCATCGCGTCGGCGACTGCGGTGGCACTGTGGTCGTCGGTCGGCACCACCACCTCGATCAACAGCAGCCGGCGCTGCGACGCCATCACCTCACGGATCCGGCGGAGGATTCGGACGGCTTCGTCGTCGGCCCAGTTGTGGAGCACCTGGACCGCGAGGTAGACGTCCGCGCCGGCGGGGACGCGCTCGAAGAAGCTCCCGGCCTCGAACGACGCCCGGTCGGCCACGCCTGCTGCCGCGAGGACGGCGTTGGCGGAGCGCTCGGCGTGGGGGAGATCGAAGACGGTCCCCCGGAGGTGGGGCTGCTCGCGGAGGAGGGTGGAGAGGACCGTTCCGTTCCCGCCGCCGACGTCGACGACGCGCTCGGCACCCGTCCAGAGCTCCAGCTCGAGCACCGTCGGCAGCGCGGCCCGCGCACCGAGGGTCATGGCGCTGTTGAAGACCGTCGCGGCCTCGGGGTTGTCGCTCAGCCAATCGAAGTAGGGCTGGCCGAACGCGAGGTGGGCTGCCGGTTGGCCGGTGCGAACGGCCTCCAGCAAGTGGGCGAAGACGCGCTCGACGTGGTCGCCGATCAGCAGCGCGTCGTAGCGGCGCGACCCCGCAGCATCGTCGACGAGCAGCCGGCCGACCTGCGCGAGGGCGAACCGGTCGGGCGCGACCTCCTCGAACACGCCGTCGACCACGAGCGAGCGCAGAACGTGCCGGAGGGATTCCGGGTGCGTCCCTGTCCGCGTCGCGATCTCCTCGGTGCTGAGCGGGCCGTCTCGCAAGGCATCCGGGATCCCCAGCCTCACCGCCGTGTAGACGAGCCTCGCGCGGACGCCGCCGAAGATGAGCGTTCGGAGGCGGCTCCAGTCGCTCGCGCTGCTGCTCACGACGCCGGCTCAGGAGTTGACGAAGCCGTGGACGACGGCGTGGAGCGCGTCCGGCCGCCCTGCCGCTTCGTCGCCTCCACGAGCTCGACGAGGTCGCGAGGGTGCGGGCCCGCCTGCGAGCTACTCGAGGTCGGGCTCTGCTTCACCCCGGGCCTGCTCGTAGCGCTCCTGCTCCTGTTCGGTGCGCTCGGCGGTGGGGAAGGTGTGGAGCCGGCCCTCGGAGATCGGCGTCCCGCTCTCGATCGATAGGCCGTACGTTCCTTCTGAGAGCCTCGCCTCCGCACGCTCGACGGCTTCGAGCTCGGCCCGGAGCTGGGTGCGCATCCGGTCGTTTCGCTCGCGCTCGTACTCGGGGAGCCTGTCGGGGTCGGCGGCGTCCAGGTCGCGGAGGACGCGCTCGACGCGGCGCCTTTCTCCCTGGAGCAAGCGCGCCGCGGTCTGGTCGTCCATCGGTGTGGAGCTTAGTCCACCGTCCCGAACCCCAACGATCCGAACGCGGCGTCTGTGGGGTCGGACCCTGGAAGGAGTCCGACCCCTAGACAGCAAAACGACTACGAGACAGCGGTCAGTGCGTCGATCTGACCGTTTCCGTTGAAGGAGTTGTAACCCGTCCCACCCTGGCACACCTGCGGCGCGCCGTTGTCGACCGCCGGGAAGAACGCGTACATCGACAGGTCGGACGGGCACGCCATCGGGTCAGCCGTGGTCTGGAGCCTGGCCGCGACCGCGCCCGGCGCGGTCACGCCCGTGCTTTCGATCAGGGCCGCCACGCCCGCGGCGTGCGGCGACGCCATCGAGGTGCCCTGCTGGTAGCAGTACGTCGCGCCTGACGGGTCGACGACTCGTCGCGAGGCAGCGCAGGTGACGGTGAGGAGCGATGCCGGCCACGTCGAGAGCACGCGACCGTTCGGCGCTGCGGCCGTCAGCTGCAGGATCGAATCCCCGCCGGGTGCGATGACGTCAGCCGAGCCGACGCCGTAGCTCGAGTAGAACGATTTGAACTGCTTGTTGCCGTTCGCGGTGACGCCGATCACGCCCGGCACCTCGGTGGGCACGACGGCGCAGTCGTTATGAATCTGGCGGAGCACCGGGTTCGTGTCGTCCGGGCTCGTGGCGTCCTGCGTCGGATGGGCCAGGTCGTCGGCCTGGTTCCCCTCCGCAGCGACGACGACGACGCCGTTCGACATCGCATACTGGATCGCGCGCCGCTCCGCCGTCCAGATCGCACGTTGCCCCGGGTCGTTCCTGCAGTTGAACAGCCAGGGATCGGCGAAGTAGCTGTTGTTCGTCACCTGCAGGTGATGCGAGCCGGCCCACATGAACGCGCACACGACGGCCTCGGGGAAGAAGAAGCCGGCCGCGTTCCCGGCCTTGATTCCGGCGATCTTCACATTCGGCGCGACGCCGACGATTCCGATCCCGTTCTTCGCTGCGGCGATGGTGCCGGCGGTGTGCGTGCCGTGGCCGTTGTCATCCATCCAGGCCGCGGGGCTCTGGTTCGGGACGCCCCCGATGCACGAGGCACTATCCGCGAAGTCGACGTTCGGCGCCAGGTCGGGGTGTGTGAAGTCGAGCCCCGTGTCGATGTCACCAACAAGCACCGAGCTATTCCCGCCGTTGATCGCTCGGGCCTGCGGCGCCTTGATCTGGTTCATGTCCCACTGCAGGCCGGACAGGCTGTCGCTGCCCGGCGCCGGCGCGCCGAGCGACGGGTCGGCTGTGGCTGCGTCGTCGTTGGCCTGAGTGTCGTCGTCGACGCGTGTGGCAAAGCCGCTCGTCGCCGACGCGCCCTGGACGCCGCTCTTCTTCATGACGTTGGCCGCGAAGTTGCTGCTCGACGAGCTCGCGATCACGACGCCGATCGCGTTGTAGTTCGCGACAAGTGCGCCACCGGCTTGAGCCACCATCGACGATGCGCTCGCCGGTGTCGCGTTCTTCTTGTAGAGGACGATGTAGTTCTGGCTCGCGCCCGTGCTCGCCCGCGTGAACGAGGCGGCGAAGAGCCCGGTCAGGACGATGACCGCCCCGAACACTGCGAGTAGTGCCACGCTGCGTTTGCAGCTCATTAACTCCCTCCCGTACTAGGTGTTGAGGACGACTTGCAGTCCGACGGGAGTCTTGTGCAGCCGGCCACAGCGTTCAATAGGTCCAGCGGCCTAGCCCGTTCGCGTTACACCGTTCCGTACACGACCTGAGAGGATGGCTCGTTCGTGGTCGTCGCAGCCGCCGTTGCGGAGTGGTCCGACTTCTTCGTCGCTCAGGTCGGCGCGTCCGCGGTGCTCGCCGGGCTGGTGTTCGTCGGCGTGTCGATCAACATCGATCAGGTGATGACGTACGCGAGGCTGCCCGGCCGTGCGCTCGAGGCGATGACGCTCCTCATCCTCGTGCTCGTCGTCGGCTCGCTGTTCCTCATCCCGAGCCAGTCGCTTCGCGTGCTCGGCGTCGAAGTCCTCCTCGCGGCGGTTGCGTTCTGGGCAATCGTGACGCGCGTCCAACTCGACGTTTATCGCAAGACCGAGCATCAGTACCGGCGAACGCTCGCCGCTCAGATCGGCGTCGGGCAGGCCGCGATCGCGGCCTTCGTCGTTACCGGAGTCGTGCTCCTGGCGAGCGGCGAGAACGGCGTCTACTGGACGGTTCCTGGGATCCTGCTCTGCTACCTAACCGCCGTCACCGATGCCTGGGTTCTTCTGATCGAGATCCGCCGGTAAGTCAGGTCGGGGTAAACGGCTAGCCGACCCCCCTACGCTTCGCCGTGGACTCTGCGGGCGACGTCGTCTGGAACCCGCTGACGGGCGAGAACGCGCTGGTCGAGTCGACCGAGGAGTCCGCGGGCGCTCGCATCGTTGCGGATTTGCGGTCGAAGAGGGTGGTTCGTCCCCGGCGGCGAGCACGTCCACGACCGCTGCAGCGAGCACGGATACACCAACGCGCAGGGAAGGCCATCGCCGCTGCTTCGACCCGGAGGCGCACCCGTCCGCGCAGGTCGGCCTCGGCCGCCTGCCCGAAGGAATCATGCGTCCGCGGGAGCGCTTCTAAGCGCGCCGAGGTTGAGGGGCCGTCCTGTCCGGCGCTGACGGCGATGCCGCCGAGTAGCGCGATCCCCTCGAGGGTCAGCACTGGTGCGTCACGATCGTCCTTGGCGGGAGTCCGCGCGTCGACACCGCCGCCAAACGCCTTGACGCTCGACTCGATTCGCCAGGTCGGCGGGTCTCGATCGCGATCCCGCCGAAGAGCGTACGGACGGCCAACCGTGCTCCAGGGGCGAGTTCGGCGTCGCGCGCAGCCCGCGCACGACGTGAGGCTAGCCGCCGGGTTCGCCTGGTTCCTTGCGCGATCAAGCAACTGCATCGACTTCGCGACCGACGGTAGAGTGGCTGGTGCTGTGCACGTCATCTTCGCTGTCGATGATCTGGCTCGATCGGTCGCCTTCTATGAGGGCGTCTTCGACTGGCCACGCAATGACCGAATCGACTACCGCGAGTACGTGGAGCTTTGCGCGCCGGACGGCACTCTCGGCCTCTGCGAGCGCGAAACGTACGCGTACTTGACGGGAGCGACTCCGATGACGCCGGAAAACGGTGACGTATCACCCGCGTACCTCTATGTACGCGTCCCGGACGTTCGCGGGACGATCGCGAAGCTCGACGAGGCCGGCGCTCGCTCGCTCGCACCGCTCGCCCTGCGCTCGTGGGGCGAGGAGGCCGCGTGGTTCGCCGACCGCGACGGTAATGTCGTCGCGGTCGCGCAAGCGTCGAGCTGAGTCAGTCCGCCCCTCGGCCTCGCCAACGCCAGAAAGCGGCCCATCGTCGCGCCCGATCTAGGTCGCGGATGCGGGGTGACCCGGTAGCCCGGTGATTTCGTAGACATGCCCGTCCGGGGCGCGGAAATGCGACCAGGTCGAGCCGGCACCGCTGTGAATCGGGCCGATGAACTGGATCCCGTTCGACTCGAGCTCGGCTCGCGCGGCCGCGACATCGTCGACGAGGAACCCAACCACTGGTGCGACCATGTAGCTCTCAGCGACAGCCGGGTCCAGGACCTCGATCCGATCTCCGCTGGCCAGATCGAACACGGCCAAACCTGGCTCGTCGCGCGGGGCGACGCCGGTGATGCGGAGAAAGAACTCGCGCATCTCGTCAAAGCGCTCGGTTCGGGTGCCGAGCCAGACGATTCCTTTGACTCTCATACCCTCTTAAATCCCGCCCGCGAGCGAAACCTAACTCGGGCAACGCGTTCTTCGTGTCGGGCTCGGGTCGCGGGGAGATGAACCGAGCGTCCCTTGGAGCCGATTCCGGCATGCCTCCTGAGGTTGCTTCCTCACGCCCGAATAACCGGCGTACCGTGACGGTCATGAAGGATGATTCCGTCGGGTGCCTGAACGTCGCTCGCCATGCGGGGATCGAGGGCACAATCGTGCCGCGGGTCCTGCGTGGTCACGGTCACCTGTACTGGTGGGGCAGCGTGCTCGACGAATCGGAGCCGCTGAAGGAGCACCTGAGCCGGCCAAGGCTGAGCCGCGTCAGCCAGGCAACTCAAACCGTGGGGCCGGTCGAGGACGAGTGGCTGCGCGAGAATCTCGTAGCTATCGCCCAGCTCGCTGAGTCGCTCGATCGAGCCTCGCTCGAACTCGCTTTTCAAATCGTCCCGCTGGACTGGTGGGCTACGCAGCTGCCCGACCGACCGCCGACGGCTGAAAACGTGCTGGCCTGGACGCCTACCGACCTTGGCGTCGGTACTCGGCCATAACTGCTGCGCTCAGCGACGGGTCTTGCGACGCAAGCGTTCCGACGAGGATGCACCGGAGTATGACGACGGAGGTGAAACGCTCACCATCGTGAGCTCTGCCAGCGCGCGCCTACGACTAGGACGCCACACAGCAGCAACTCACCATCGACCGCGCAAGTTCAATACGCCACCCGGCCTAGCCCGTTCGCGGGAGAGCGTCGAGATGGGAGCGGCGGCGAGCCGTGAAGCCTGCCGCTGCTCCGCCCCAGCACCCGAGTCTGCGCTGGCTCGCCCGGGCTCGACGCGCCTTGGCTACCACTGCCCCCGGAGCATCCGGGTGCCGCCGCACGTAGCCGGCACCGCGAGTCTCCAGCGGTTCGGTCACGGGCGTCGTCCCGGTTCCCGAATGGGGCTGTCACGGTTTCCTCGCGGTGGGGGGTAGTCCAAATTGACGATGGCGTCGGCATCCAAATTGACGATGGCGTCGGCACGCCCACCGTGGCACTCTCAGCAAACATGAAGAAACCACTCGCACTCGTATTGACCGTCGTCGCCCTTTCGGCGGCCGGCGTCGCCGGCGGCTGGCATTGGGGGCATAGCCCGAGCTACCCGACCCCGCAGGCCAGCGGTTGGGCTTCCGGGAGCTGAGGCGCGATCGGGTTGCAAGCCAACCCAAGCGACGGACCGGCTGCAACACAGGGCGGCTGGGCGTGGTGATGCCAGCGGCGCGGCCCGCAGCCGGTCTTGCGGCGGCAGGCACCGATCGCCTCGGCTAGCTCGGGCGCCAGCTGCCGCGGCGAGCGGTGCGGTCGGCTCGACCGATCCAACAGGCAGGACAGGCTCGCGCGGGCTTCCTCGCCCGCCTCGAGCCAGCGGTGCCCCCAGCGCGCGGTGCGCCGTTGCCGGCGACACGCTGAAGCAAGCCGCAGCCTGCTTCAGTGTCCTACCGGCCGCGATCGCCGAAACGAGCGCGTAGCGGCCCGCCAGTCAGCTTGGCGTTACGGTGAAACGACATCCGAGCCCTCCTTCGAGCAGGTCTTTGGCGAGACCCACAGCCTCGAAGGAGGGCCGGATAGAACCCTCAGCCGTTCACAACGTCTGTAGGCACGGCAGCTAGCCGCCGCAAACGGCCTTGAGGAAGAAAACGGTCGGCGGCCCGTCCGGCGGCAGCACGAACCGGAACGTCACCAAGAGGTGCGAGGTCGTTCCGTCGGGGTACGCCAGCTGCCCTGTCTCGACGAACCCGTTCACGACGCGGCCGTCGGGCAAGACCGGTCCGGCGAAGCTGTTGACGAACGTCCACGTCCCCACCAGCGGGCCGAATCCCGTGAACGACGGATCCCACGGCGGCACGTCCGTCACGTACAGATCGACCGTGCTGACGATGTGGCCGCGTGCCAGGAAGACGCCGTTTGGCGTTTCGGTCGTGCGCACCCAACCGGTGTCGAACGTGTACCCGCCAACCTGCTGACCGCTGCACGGATCCTCGAAGAGGATGAACCCGCTGGGCTCGTTCGTGAACGTCTCGAGCGTCTGCGTGGCTCCGCCGGCTCCCGCAACCGACGGCAGGGCCAGGCCGACCGCGGCCGCAGTCGCCAGGCCGACGACAAGACGTCGAAGCGTGTGTGCCTTCACATGCGCTCCTTTCAACGACGCGTGGATCCGCGCATTGTCGGACCGCCCCGGCGGAGTTCGCTTCGGGCGAATGCCTGGACCTAAGCGTTGTATCGCCGGTCACAAGTCTCTACGTTCTGATCGTGCTCCTCGGCCGGCAGGAAGAGATCGCGCAGATCGAACGCCTTCTGGCGCGAACACGCGACGGTCGTGGAAGCGCCCTCGTTCTGCGCGGAGAAGCGGGAGTCGGCAAGACGGCGCTGCTGAACGAAGCCGTAGGCGCGACCGATCGGATCCGCGTTCTGCGTGCGGTTGCCGTCGAATCCGAGGCCGAGGTGCCGTTTGCGGCTTTGCACCAGCTCGTCGGGCCCGTGCTCCACCTGATCGACGCGCTGCCCGAGCCACAAGCGAGCGCGATGAAGGCCGCTCTCGCGCTCGAACGGAGGCAGAACCCCGACCGCCTCGCCGCGTACGCCGCCACACTCGGCCTGCTGTCGGCGGCGGCGGCCGACCAGCCGGTCCTCTGCTGCGTCGACGACGCTCACTGGCTCGATCAGGCGTCGGCGGACGCCCTCGTCTTCATTGCACGGCGCATCGAGCACGATCCGATCGCGGTGCTGTTCGCCGTCCGCGAGCCGGAAGCGGCGATGTTCGCAGCTCCCGGCGTCCCCGAACTCAGGATCGAGGGCTTGCCAGACGCGGACGCGAGAGCGCTGCTCGCAGGTCACGCGCCGTCGCTCCTGCCGGCGGAGGTCGACAGGCTCCTCGAAACCGCTCGAGGCAACCCTCTCGCGCTGCTCGAGTTCGCAGCGACGGCGGAGCGAGACGATCAGACAGCCGATGTGCTGCCCGTCGGCGAGGCCGTCGAGCGGGCCTTTGCACGACGATCCTCGCAACTTTCGGCGGAGGCTCAGCGTGCGCTACTTCTCGTGGCCGCCGCGGACCCTGCCGAACCCGAGGCGCTGTGGTCGGCGCTCGAGGCCGCCGGCACAGTCGATTCGCTGACCGAGGCCGAGCGAGCCGGGCTGATCGTGCGCGGCCGGCGACTGGATTTCACGCACCCGCTCGCGCGATCGGCGATCTACCACTCTGCCGCGCCGCCCGACCGCCGCGCTGCGCACCGGACACTCGCCAGCACGACGACGGCGCCAGACCGGAGGGCGTGGCACCTCGCAGCGGCCACGTCACAGCCGGACGAAGGAGTGGCAACGGCGCTCGAGCAGGCCGCCGCCGACGCACGCAGCCGTGCGGGAGTCTCCGCGGAAGCCGCCGCCCTCGAGCGGGCGGCTCAACTAACGCCGGACGCGGAGACGCGCGCGCGCCGCTTACTCGCTGCCGGGCTGGCGACCGAGGCTGCGGGCCGCTTCGAGCGGGCCGAGCAACTGCTGGTGGAGGCGGCGGAAGGTACCTCCGACGAGGAAGCCCGCGCGGACGCCGTTGCTCGCCGCTCCTATCTGCTCTTCGACCGCGGCGACTTCGACGAGGCTCTCGAGCTAGCGACTGCCGAGGCGGCGCGAGCGGCCGGACCGACGGCCGCCCGCGTGTTGACCTCGAGCGGCGCTATTCATGCGCTGGTTCACCGCCTCGACATCCCCGCCGCGCGAGCGACAGCCGAGCAGGCGGCCGAACTCGCCGGGCCGACGTGGAGAGACGACCTCGACCTCTGCCACATGCTCGCGTGGACCTGGGAGCTCTCGGGCGAAACCGCCCACGCGCTCGACCTCGCCCGAGACTACGCCGATCGGACAGACCTCGGCAGCGTCCTGGCGATCGACCTCGCAGGGCACTTCATCTCTCTGGAGGACTATTCGCGCGCGCGGGACCGGCTCCAGCGGATCGTCGAGCACACCCGCGGCACGCATGCGCTGGGCAACCTGTCCTACGCGCTCGACCTGCACTCGCGCCTCGAGCTGCGGATGGGGCGGCCTCTGCCCGCGTTCGCCGCCTCGCTGGAGGCGCTGCAGCTGACCGAGCCGCTCGGAAACGACGTCGCGCTCGCCTCGACGCTCGCTTGGCTCGCGCTGGTGGAAGCAACGGTGGGCCGCAGCGTTGACGCCCAAGCTCACGGACGGCGTTCGTTCGAGATCACGACGGAGCGAGGCGACCGCTTCAACGAGGTTCGCGCGCGCGGAGCGCTGGGCCTCGACGCCCTTGCTCGAGCGGACGCCGCTGACGCCTTAGAGTGGCTGGAGCCGGCGGCGCGCTTGCTTGCCGACGGAGGCGTCCGCCTGCCGAACACGTTTCCCGTCCATGGAGATCTGATCGAGGCGCAGGTGCGGTTGGACAAGCGGGCGGAGGCGTCGGAGGCGCTCGCTCGCCTGCTCGAGAACGCCGAGCTCACCGGGAGCCGTTGGGGTCGCGCCGTCGGTGCGCGCTCTCGCGCGCTGCTCGCCGACGACGCCGACACCGAGGAAGCGTTCGAGACGGCGCTCGAGCTCCATGAAGAGGATTCGAACGAGCTCGAGCGAGCGCGGACCGAGCTTGCGTACGGCGAGCGCCTGCGGCGCCTGCGACAACGCCGGACGGCGCGCGACCACCTGCACGCGGCGCTCCAGACATTTGAGGCGCTCGGGGCGCGGCCCTGGAGCGAGCGGGCGCGCGCCGAGCTCCGGGCGAGCGGAGCGCGGCTGCGTCGGCGCGGCCGGGCCGCGCACGAGCAGCTGACGCCGCAGGAGCTGCAAGTGTCGCTCGCCGCTGCCGAAGGCCTTACGAACAAAGAGATCGGGGCCCGGCTCTTCCTCAGCCCGAAAACGGTGGAGTTCCATCTCGGGCGGGCGTACAGAAAGCTCGACGTGCGCTCCCGCAAGGAGCTGATCAAGCTGTTCGCCGCTCAGCAGGGCGCAGTGGCGGAGCGCCTGCCGGCGTAGGGAGACTGCTCGATCACCGCCCGCCGGCCGAACGCGCCCTGCAGGTTCTGATACTCGGCAAAGCGCTGCAATGTGACCTCGATCGCGCTCTGGAGCTCTTCGGCATCGCCGTCGACGAGTCCGTCGTCGAGAGCCACCTGCTGTTGCTCCCGCCCGTCGGCGAGCCGAAACGGTAGTGACGCCGCGGCTCGCGCCACGACGCGCCTCGTCAGCTGACGGCGATGGCGACGGCGACGAACTGCGCCGCA
>Ga0075434_100001536_pt1 | contig 19529 bp, 17 predicted proteins | sample RhiMethybrSRZTD3_FD_75298 | JGI IMG/M metagenome (GOLD analysis project Ga0075434, IMG submission 75298) | Populus rhizosphere microbial communities from Tennessee, USA - Rhizosphere MetaG P. TD hybrid SRZTD3 | ecosystem: Host-associated > Plants > Roots > Rhizosphere > Soil | place: USA... | reverse complement strand
GTCGTCAGAGAATCGCGAAAACAGAGATGATCGGACATCCAGATCGACTCCATGCCGATTTCGTCGGCCAGTCGAGCGAGCTCGATCATTTCATGGATAGAGTAAAAACCGTCAAAGCAAAGACCAATGCGCATATGTTATCTCCGGGTTTTCAAGTATTCTCGCAACGCGTGTCATCATGAGCCGAAGGCGAAGGATCTGCCTTTTGTAGCATGGCTGCACAGCGGAGATTCTTCGTCGCTGCGCTTCTCAGAATGACATGGCTCTGACTCGATCTCGCACTAGTGTTCTGGGACCACAGTATCACCAAAGATCCGTCGTCATTCCGGGCAAGCTAGCGATCGCTACTGCGACCCGGAATCCAGGAGTTCTGTAGAGGCGAATGGCATTCGCCCTCCGTAGCCCCAGCGAATCCCATCCCAAAGAAACGAGACGGCAAAACCCTCACATCTAACGGCAGATTTGAATGCCAGCACACTAGAAACCATTCATGAGAATATTTTGCAATTTATCAGGCCGGATTTCCGCCAGCCCCATTTTTTTCAGGGTCAAGCCTTCGGCGGGAAAATCGATCGCGAGCCCAACCGAAGCCAGTGTGATGAGCGCATCCATCACCGGTGTGCGTACGCCGACCAATTTGCCGATTTCTGCCATCGGCACCAGGCCGTAGCCGATATCCTCTTTGATGTAGCGGTGATCGAGGGATGCCGGCGCTTTTATTGTCCGGTTTGGTTCGCTCTGGTGAATCGCCTGATACGCCGAACCGGAGTCGCGTCCCGCCTCCGTCGTCAGTCCTGCCTGATGAAAAATATCGACAAACCGAAGTCGCTCCAATCCAAGCGCCTGCACGATGTTCAACCGCTCGGCATCTATCGCATCTATCCATGCGCCGATCGCCGGTGTGATCCCCTCTCGATAATACAGAAAATCTCCGGCGCTTTTTTCGATCCAGCCGGCATTGCCGAGCATTCCGGCAGGATGCATGATCGCGTTGATATTCGAAAAGCCGGTCTCCAGAACATTGGACGCCGGAATGACGTTCGGGAACACCTGCTGGATCTCGTTCACGAGGCTCGCCGTATGTTTTCCGGGAAACGCGGCGCAGCGGAGATTCGTCGTGCGCCGATAAATCTCCACGCGGGCAGGCCCGGGCATGCGGCAAATGTACGTTAGCGTCACAGTCTCACAGAGGCGGATCTTGGCTTTGCAGCCGAACGAGCGCAGCACATTGGCGAAATGGAGGGCCCCGCCGGTATGGCCCGGATTGAGCAGAATGCACTGACCATCGACAAGATAATTCGCCAACCCTCGAGCCAAATACTCATGCCCCACGGATGGCGTTGCGATGACGATCAGGTCGACATCTCGTGTCACTGGCGGTAAATGCGGACTCATGAAAAAAGGCGCGGCTTTTTTAGTGATGCCGCCTTCGATCAGCTCGATCTCACGCGCCCTGGCAAGTTTGGCGATTGCCGCTTCGGAGCGCGCAAACAAGCGCACTTCGAACCCGCGCAAAGTAAGATCCGCGGCAGCGGCGCACCCGCCATTGCCCGCGCCCAAAACAGCAATTTTACGTATGGCCATGAAATATTCTGAAGATACGGAGCATCTGCGCGATAGCGGTTAAGGATTATTGTAGGGGCGCAGCATGCTGCGGCCGCAACGTGGCGCCTGCGCCGCATCACGCAATTCGGTAATGCTTCAACTTGTCTTCGTCGAGCTCAACTCCGAGACCGGGCTTGGATGAAACAATCACGTCGCCATTGGAATACTCGAACGGCTCGGCAATGATATCGTCTTGATAATAGATTCCCGCGATGCCGCCCTTGCCCTTACCCGTGGGTGTCGAAACCGGTACGACACAGCCGTAGCTAACTATTCCCGTCGACGCAGCGAGATGGAGATTTGCAGCGTTACCCACGCCGGTTTCCACCGAACCGTTGACATTGCATTTCAACCCGGCGGCCTCGGCCACCGCGGCGACCTTCTTGGCTTTGAACATGCCGCCGGGCTTGGTCGTATAGATGGAAATCATGTCGGCAGCTTTTTTCTGGACAATTTCGATCACGTCCTGAGGCGTCCAGGCGCTCTCGTCCGCCATGATCGGTGTATCCAGCCGGCGCGTCACCTCGGCCATTTCATTGATGCCTTCGACCGGCTGCTCCATGTAAAGTAGATTGTACTCCTCCATCGCCCTGGTGATTTTCACCGCCGCCTTCGCCGTCGGATAACCTTGGTTGGCATCGACGCAAATATTGAGCTCGGGACCGATCGCTTCCCGGATACGTCGAACCAGCTCGATATCGCGCTTCTGCTCGACCCCGCCTTTCAGCTTGATCGTCTTTACGCCCTCGGCTTTCGCCTGCATCGCCTCGTCGACGGCCTTGTCAATCTCCATCAACCCGAGGCTGTGCGCGATCGGCACCCGCTCGCGCACCAGCCCTCCCAATAATTGATACGCGGGCAGCGCAAACTTTTTTCCGACGACGTCGTAAAGCGCTGCATCGATGGCAGCCTTGCAGTAGGGATAACCTTTCACCGCTTTGTCCATCAACGCGTGCAGAACCTCGAATCTGCAGGGGTCCTGGCCGGTAAGCGCCGGCGCCAGAATATCGTTGATGATATGGACCGTGGTTTGCGGCGTCTCGCCGAAGTATTTGCCGTAATCGCCGCCCCAGTCTTTTAACACCGGAGCTTCGCCGAGACCGATCAACCCCTCGTCCGTGTGCAGCTTGATGATGACGTACACACCGATCGGCGTCGTCAGGCTCGCCCACTGATGCACGCGGCGCGTCGGCAAACGAATGGGAATGGTTTGGATCTGAGTGATTTTCATTTCTGCTCAACCCACGCGCAGCAAAGTATCGGTAGGCGTCACATCGGAAAGCAGTTCGCATCCGTGTTCGGTTACGCAGAACATGTCTTTGTTCTGCATGCCGAATCTGCCCGGTATATAGACGAGCGGCTCGAAGGCGCCGACCATGCCGGCCTCCACCGTCTCATTGCCGTATCGTCCCATGTAAGGCTCTTCGTGCAGGTGTAAACCGATACCGTGGGCCACAAAGCTGATGGGCTCGAAGCCGAGCTCGCTGAACTTCTGCAAGAATTTGCGGTAAATTTCCGGACAGCTCGCGCCGGGTTTGATCAGGTCCATGACGAGATATTTGCACTCAATCAGATTGGACCAGATCTTATACTGCTCCGGCGTGGCATCGCCCACGACCGCCGTCCGGCAAACACCGGTAAGGTAACCGGTTTTCTGGCCGAAAATTTCCATTCGGATAATATCGCCGTGGCGCAACTTTCGTTCGCTCGGGCCGACGTTGGGAAACTTGCTGCGCTCTCCGGACGCGATGATCATGAGCTTGTAGCTTTGAGCGCCTCCCGCAAATAGCGAAGTGAGCAATGTCCCCGCGAGTTCCATCTCGCTCATGCCGATCTTGGCAGAGCGCAAGGCGTCGCCGATCGCCTGGTCAGTGAGTTTGCTCAAGCTGCGTAGCAGCGCCAGCTCATTCGGTGTTTTTATCTGGCGCGCCTTGTTGAAGATGGCATCCCCAGCGAGCCATTGAACGCTCGACAGTCTTTTTTGCAAGGTACTGAAGTCCTTGGCCGGTAAAAACTCCAGCTCGATGCCGACCCTGCTTCGTTCCAGCCGCAAATCTTTCAATGCGTTAGCGAGCGTGTCCATCGGATCGTCCGTGAACTCGCGATAAATGTGCAAATCGTCGATGCCGGCATGCGCCTTAACCGTAGTCGCTTCCATGTCGATGGCAATCATCGATACCTGACCATCCGCGGTTAGAATACAGGCGGCATGGCGCCATCGCATCAGTGATTGCGAAGGAACCACGAACCCGGATACATACGTCACGTTCTCCGGAGAGATGGCGACGATGGCATCGAGATTCTCAGCGCTGATCCGTTTTCTGAGGCGGGCAATGATTTCCGGGTCCACGGGTCCGGCTCGCTTTCTCGCCGAGAATATAGGCTGCCTGCTAGACGGTCAAGTTATATGAGCCAGTGCCATACCATGGAAGAAGATTTTCACCACGAAGCAAGTCTTGAGCTTACGCTCGCCACGCACAATGAAAATCCGATAAGAAAGATTCCTCGCATTTGCTCGGAATGACAATGCATGTCATCCCGAACCCATTCGATACGCTCAGGGGTAAACTCCGTGAGAGATCTTTCTCCAGCTTTTCGAAGTAGACGGGAAGCAATCGTTTTTGCGTAACCGGAAAAGCACGAATGGTCGAACCACCATCACCCACCCACACCGGTCCTGTGTAAACCAAAATCCGCCGACGGATTGCCCCGAGAGTCCTGAAGGCGCATCGCAACCTGACCACCGGCAATCTGCCCCCAATAATAAACTTTATGCTGTACGGTTTGGTTCCCAGAGCGTTCATCGAGGCGGATAAAAAACGATATCTTGTCTCCGTCGACTCTGCCCTCCTCTAAGCCGTGTTTTACCCCGAGGAATGAAACGGTGCCGAAGAGCTTCTCGCCTTCAGGCTGAAAAAAGAACTGCTCGTTGTATTTATCTCCAGATGGATAGGTGACCTCGCCATTCCAACTTCCGGTGAAAAGCGCTGCTTTTGAATCCGTGCTCGAGGATGGCTGAGTCACGCGCTCGGTTCTCGTCTGCCACCATACGGCGAACAGCACTAACAAAAAGATCAGTGGCGCTTTCCAAATAAGCCGCCTAAGGAGCTTTTTCCGGATCTCCGTGTTCGGATCGCCGGAGCGGCTGATTTTGTCGCGCTGTGCGGAAGTGTTTTCTGACGATTGTGCCACAGACTGATGGATCGGATCGCCGACTTAGCGTCCGCTCAGTTCCCGTCTGACATCCCTCAGCAGACTGAAATCGACGACCTTGCTGACCGGGATCTCGCCGATATTTTTCTCCACTCGCCGAATGAGATCGAAATGAATTTTGAGCTGCTTCTCGCCGATAATGCCGTCGTCGTTAAGCGCCTTGACGATCGCCTGATAAGAACCTTGCGCAATTTCCGCATCCACCTTCCACTCTTTTTGAATGACGCCAATCGTACCGGCGGGATTCTCTTTGGCATAGCGCAAGCCGCGATAAAGCGCGCGCACGACTTTTTTGACTTCCTGCGGGTGCTCCTTGATGCGCTGGTCTGTCGTGCTGTAGCCATTGCTGGCAAATTCCACCACATCGCCGACAAACGAGACTTCATTGAACCCCTCTCGTTTGAGGACGGCCACGGCTGGCACCGGCACGATGATCGCGCTCACAGAACCGGCACGGAGCGCCGCCATACGCGTACCCTCGGCTCCGATTTGTATCAGCAGGGCATCTCTTTCCGGTTCGACGCCAAAATGTTTCAGCGCCAAACGCGCCGACAGATCCGACGTGCCGCCGAACTGGCTGACTCCGATTCTCTTGCCGCGGAGCTCGGGAACCGAGCGAATCTCCTTCTGCGCAACCAGGTAATACATTGGCCGGTCGGCGCCATAAAAAATCGCCTTGATCGGCAGTCCGCGAGCGGCGAGCCGCAGCCCGGAATCGGCAAGCCCGTGATACTGCACCTCGCCGGCGAGTAGCGCGTTCTGCGCCATCGCGGGAATCAACCGGGGTAACTCGATGTCGATTCCCTCATCTTTGAAGAATCCTCGATGGACCGCGACGAACAACGGCAGATAGCCCATCGAATTCCCGGGCAGCGCGAACTTGATCGACTCCTCGGCCAGAGCAGGTCCTGCAATCGAGCAACAGTTTACTGTAACAAGGACCAGCAGATTAACGCCCCAGCGACAAAGCCAATTGTGCATACAACTACTTTTCTCCGATCGGATAAAAATCAAACCGGCATTCTCAATCCGCGCTTGCGAGCTTAATCTTTTTTAGGTCCAAATTCAGTAGCGCTGCGCGAGTGTACAAGCCAGCGCACTGTGTTCCTCTAGCGCCACGGCGAAATGGATCGTTTTCAGGATCAATGGGCTTGTTTCGAAGCGCGTTGTGCAAAGATAAAGATACAGGCCATGATAAATACAAACAGAACAGCCGAAGCAGCATAGCGGCTAAGCGCCAGTCCACCAGCATCAAGCGGCTTATCAAGGAAATCTCCCACGACGGCGCCGAGCGGCCGTGTAAGAACAAATGCAGTCCAAAATAGCAGCGTGCGAGAAATGGAAGTCCAGTAGTAAAACGCACAAAGGACGGCCAGCAGACTGATAAATAGAACCGCACTACCGATGTATCCGAGACCGGCAGAATCCGCTGTCCAATCCCCCAGCGCAGTGCCAAGCGTTTGGGAAAACATGATCGTTACCCAGTAAAACAGCTCGGTTTTTGGAGAAGTTATCGTGTCGATGGAAATGGAACCGAGCGATAAGTACCAGACAAGCAGCGATCCGAGGAGAAGTACTATCAGAAGTGAAGTGCCGCCGGCATAGCCAATGCCCAGAGATCGATCGGCGAAATCGGCCAAGGTCGTGCCAACCGTTGTTGTCGCAATAATCGTTATCCAGTACAAAAACGGATGAAATTGATTTGCCCGAATTTGAGCAATGACGGTGACGACGAAAATAGTTCCAAAGATCGCTGTGCTTACAAGATAGCCCAAGTTCATTGACATGGAGACTGCATCGCCGGCGGTTTCGCCGAGCGTAGTGGCGGCAATTTTAATAATCCAAAAGAGGAACGTAACTTCTGGAACTTTGCTCAAAGCATGTCCTCTTTGACTCGCCATGCTGTCCTCCGCGCCAATAAGAATTGATTTTTTGCGGCGAAGTGAGGGCTTTTATTGTTCACGAAAAACGATCGGACCCATAAACGATTCGGCGCTTGAGCGCGTGTCGTTCGAGTCGATCGAAATCGTGATTGCTGTTGGATCTTCGGGAAATTCGCCGAATATGTCTCTGTAATCCTCAGCGACATTGCGACGTTCGGTCAGCCACTTACCGAGATCTTTTGTTCCGGATCGTAGCACGATAAATGTCACCGTCGTGGTCTTCTGACTCTTCACGACCGTCGCTGCCGGAGTCGACGCATCCCAGATATAGCCAATGATCCGCGAGCGGAGCAGTGCCGGGAAACGCGGCCATATCACATAGAGTTGCGCGGCGATGTCGGTTGACTCTTTGCGTCGGACGTCGCCACCGACCGGCAGCGCGCTCGCCTTCCACGTCCACTCGAGAATCGGGGTTTCTTTGAGACGGACCATCCCGGTGATGTCTTTCACAATTGTCGAATGCTCGTTCTTGCTCATTACATGGAGCGCGCGCGCCTCGCCCGCCTGTTCGATGGTAAAATCGTAATCGGCTCGCCGTCCGAATCCCTCGCCGGTCCAGCCCGACGGGATCCCTCGTTGGCCCACCCGATTTCCCGTCCAGTCCTCGATGACAACCCGGCGATCAGCACTGGCTACCATCGCAAGACCAAGCAGGGCGACTGCGATTAGACCGATGAAAGCATTTCTGGATTTCAACAAGCTAATCCGACCGATGCTCCAGTAAAATTATCGCAAAAAAATTATTTTGCCACACCATTGACAGGATGCTCGTTTCGATATTATAGACGCTCAGCCATAAGAACCGATCACTGAAAGGTTCGACGACTTCGGTGAAGCTACTGGGATTGGGATTTACCTCACGCGTTCGGCGCATCGCGTGCATCGCGTGTACGCCGTTCGTAATTGCTTTCATCGCCTTCAATATTCTCGACCTCGATGGTTCCAATCTAGCCTCTCTGACAAGATCTTTCGATCGCTTCGTCGTTGACGCCGATATTGGAGCGGCGACGCGCGTCGACCCGTTCCCTCAACGCTTCGAAAATTTCGACAACGATCATCGCCTGCTAACGCTAGCCGATTCTTCCCACCGAGTGCGCTACGAGACAATTGAGTTGCGCGCTCTTTCTCGCCTCGAGAAAGCAAAGACACACCTTTATCACGTGAGCTTGCCCCGCGACTCCGTTCCTGGCTGATTTTCACTACCTCCTTGAGTGTTTGCGTATCAGCTTAGTACTTGCATCCGTCGTTTCTCAAAGGAGAGATTTATGAAAATTTCAGAAAGGTTTTACCTAAGGTTGTCGTCATTGGGTTTATCCGCTGTCCTGGTGGCCGGCGTCGCCAACGTGCGCGCCGATTCGGCGTCCGATAATACGGCAGATTTCGGAGTGAGAGGAAAGCGCATTACATCCAACTGCGTCATCCAAGGCGGTGTACTCGTACTGCCTCAAGTGCCTCCACCTCCTACCGTTACAGCAAACGATCCATGCCAGGGCCTAGTTGTCGGCCTCGACGTTAGTCCCAGTGCTCGGTGGAGCGTAGATATCAGCTGGTTCGACGTCGAAACGCAGAAATTGTATCTTGCCGACCGTAATAATTCCGGTGTTGATGTATTCGACACGGTAAAGGAAACCGCGGTGGGTTTGGCCGGCGGCTTTGTTGGCATTCAACCAACGAGTGCAACCGTCGCAAACAATTCCGGACCCAACGGAATCCTGGTCGTCAATAACGGCAACATCCACCAACTCTGGGGGGGCGACGGAGTTCAATGTAGCGGCACGACTACCGTGACCTGTACCGGTACCTCCAAGGTGCTCGTTCATCAACTGGATAAAAAGGGTATACCAACGAGCAATACTCCGTTTGCAACAGTGGATGTCGGAGGCCAGCGGAGGGCCGACGAATTGGCGTATGATCCGGACGACCAATTGATTCTGATCGCCAACGACGACGATCTGGATCTATTTGTGACATTCATCAGTGTCTCGAACAGCGCCGCCAATATCAACGTGGTCGGCAAGATCAATCTTCCTGAAGCCGAGGGCTGCGGAATCGAGCAACCGGTGTACGATCACGCCTCGAACCGATTTTATCTCGCCGTACCGTGTACATCCGAGCATCCCAATGGGGCGATTTATGTGATCGATCCAAAAAAGAAGTCGGTCGAGAAAATTTATGACACAGTGGGGACCGCGCCGGCGGCTGGCGTGCCTTGTTTTCCGCATGGTTTGACATTAGGTCCAAGACAAAACCTGCTCCTCGGATGCAGTGGTGACGGCCCGACGGGCACCCAGATGATTTCCATCATCATGAAGGCGACGAATGGCAACGTCCTAGCCACGTTCAACCAGGCTGGCGGTTCGGACGAGGTCTATTACGACAAGGGCAATAACACCTACTTTCTCGCCATGTCGAGTTGGACCTCGAGCGGGAAAACCGGAACGGGTAATCCCACGCCGAGCCTTGGGATTATCGACGCAGGAAATTCGGACAGCGGCAATAGAGGCCCGCAGTTTATCCAGAATATTCTAACAACCAGGACTTCGCATTCGGTGGCCGCCGGCTTTGGTTTCCGATGTGATTTCGACGATCATGGCCGAAGCCAATGCAAAGGCGATAAAGATAATGACGTCGTCCGGGCGCATGCCTATGTGCCGCTCACGACGCTCCCGATTCCTCTCAGCAGCACCGCGACATTGAACGAACCAGGAGGCATCGGCATTTACGGAGAGCTTCCCTAAGACGAAACAAATCCTGTCGCAGTGCGCGCGGCGGCTTGAGCTTAATGCAGCTCAGGCCGCCCGCGCGAGAAATAGCTTCCTAGTGAACTGGAAGAGCAATTTAGCGTTCGCCGTTCATACTTCGAGAGCCTCCGCACGAACGGCTGTTTGCCTTGACCGCTCGCCCTGAGCTCGTCGAAGGGTTCTTCGAATTCAGACACAACTCAAATTTTTCAGTCCACCTAGTTTCGTTAGCGAAGAAACAACCGGCTCCGTCAGTGTGCCGTAAGTTTTTGGCGGGTGCGGCTCGGATCAACAACGCGACGGCGGGTTCGATCTCCATACCGGATTAGAAAATAAAGCGATATGAAAATGAGCCCTGCGTAGCCAACCAGAAGATGAGATGCCATCATGTACTCTACCTGCTCAGGAAAATGTGAGAAGCATCTTTCTCAGCCGGTTCGGCTTTGCAACGTAAGCTACTCATGCAGTCCGCGACATTGTCGGGGTCGGTTATGATTCCAATGCCCAGGCCTTTGCCGATCGGAACAATACCGTCGACTAAAACTCCGGCGAGGCCCGTCCACTGGTTCAATACTTCGAGCTCTCCATCGCGATAGGCGTCATCCAAAAACCATCGTGCTCCCGGACGGCAAAACTGTGCGAGCGAAGGAAGCGTTGACGCCCGACAGCCGTCCGGACCCGCTGGCCCATCAATGACGACCCAATCCGCTTTTTTTGAACCCAAATATGCCCGCAGCTGATCAGCATCGATCTGGTATTCTCCTCGTCCTGAGACGGGTGCATGCATCACTCTTACATATTGCTGTAAGCCGCAGCCCTGAAGCCTCCTCTCAACGGCTTTCTTCACCCAAAGATTCTGCTCGACTGACAGCAATGAGCCGCTCGAATCCAAGCTGTAGCCGTCTAAGCTCTTGGCGAATACTAAAGTACTCAGCCCCGCACCGCACTCGATGATCACGTTCGGGTGGTCGTGCTGCTGCAGATCCCACAAAAAACTGATTGTCTCGCCATCAAGCGACCAGCCTCCTATTGAATCGTTCTGTAAAAATTCTGCTAAATCGGCCACGATCAAAGAAGCGCTATCGGCTTGACTGTCAATGCGGGCGGAGAAAAAAAGATCGCGCGAGCGACACAACCGTTCAAGAACCGACCGGAAACGTAACCAGTAGCTCAACGGAACAGGCCCTTTTCCATACAGACGCCGTAAAACTCGCAGATGACAGCTCATGAGCTGCTGAATAACGCAGAGACGAGAAAATTGCGAAAATCTGGCCGTCCAGTTCAGGTCGCGAAAACTCACGCATTAACTCCCGGTGAGACGAGACTCAGCAAATTGATGTGTGCGACAGGATGCCGAGCAAAGGGCTGGGTCGAGTGATGCTTGATTCAGACTTATTGTTCGGACCTGCGATTTCAAGAGGGCAATCGGATTTTTCTAAGATAATTTCGACGCGACGCGCTATCCCGGATCCCGAGCCGTTTTTATTCATCAAAACCAAGCGGCTACCTGAGCTAAAACTTCTCGGCGCGGATTATGTTTTTGTCGGTATTTCCGAACGGTCCGACGATGCCGTAACGAAGTTTCGCTCCGTTCAAGAAGCGCCACCTCCTTTGTCCCGTTTGAAATCAAGAATCTCACTGAGAATCCCGACTAGACATGCGGCAAGTACGGGCAGGGAGTACTCGATGGGAATAAACGGCGTCAGGGCCGAAAGCCCCATGGAAATACCCAGCAAAATAAGGATTGCTCTCAACAAAATGTAACCAGATAGATCTGCAGAGGGAGTTGCGAAAACCGCTCGCGATAAAATCTATAAGTTCACCGCTCATCGACGAGAAAACCGTCGCCAAAAATCGCGGCCACGACGTTTGCCCATTCCGTGAGAACAACTTTCCACCAAGCGGCTACACGGTCACGTTTCGGTTGATGGCCGGCTGCTCATCTTCCAGAAACTCTATGAAACAGCACATGCGATGTCCACATCAAAACGTGCCGAGCTGACAGCATTGGAAAAAGCCGTAAAGAGTTCACCGCCCCGCGATCTTCTCGATAAATCGCGAGTTACAGACACGGACAATTGCGTTCTCGTTAGACAGACGCTCTTGAGCAGCTGTCGGACTAGCGTAGTGGAGAAGAAGGAAAAACCCCAGAAGAAAGTTATCTTTGACCTTTCCGGAAAATTACAATTTAGTAATGGAGCTCTGAATGGGTATCGGGCCGTAGCGATGGCATGATTGATCGGACGGGTTTGTTCCTGCTACCGCTCGTAGTTGTATCCCTGGTGGGGAGTCTGCAGCTATTTACACTCCAGTCACGGCGCAAGGGCTAAAACCACTCCTGGATGTTAGCCTGTGTCTTTGACTGTCCTGGTGCTTAACCAGGGCATAAACAAAACTCCAAAATGGGAGTACGTGGGGCTGAACAAGCCGGAGACAATGGAAATCTTCCTACGAGAGCTGGGATGTTCGAAAACGTCGTCGCCCCTTTTTAAAAATGTCGGCATAAGCTCATTTGATTGCCACACTGGAATTAACAGCGATACTATAACCGTAGCGCGATCCGGCAACTCCATTACTGATCCAGGATCGTGACGTGGGCACTCCAGCAGCTCACCGAGCTGAATGTTTGTGCTATCTGGGTCCGCGATCACCGCATCGCCATGCGAGGCGGAATCTCATGCGAATTCTTTTGATCGAAGACGACAAAAAGCTGGCGTCCTATATCGAAAAGGGGCTCAAAGAAGCTGGATTCGTCGTGGACCGCGCCGACAGCGGTGACGCTGGACTGGAAATGGGCCTCCAAACCTCGTATGACTCAGCGATTGTCGACATTATGTTGCCACATCTCGACGGACTCACGCTGATCGAGCGGATGAGAGCTCGACGGGTGCTTACCCCCGTATTGATCCTCAGCGCCAAGCGCTCTGTCGATGATCGAATTCGCGGTCTCCAAACGGGTGGCGATGACTATCTAACCAAACCGTTTTCCTTTGCTGAGCTACTGGCCCGAATCCAAGCACTTATACGGAGGGCCAACCATGAGAGTGAACCAACATCGCTAACACTTGGAGATCTTTCAATGGACTTGCTCAAGCGAGAAGTAATCCGCTCGGGAGTCAAAATCGAGCTCCAGCCGCGAGAGTTTGCCTTGCTCGAATACCTGCTGCGTAACCATGACCGCGTGGTCTCGAAAACCATGATTCTTGAACATGTGTGGGGATACGGTTTTGACCCACTGACCAACATAGTTGATGTAGTGATCTCGCGCCTACGAAACAAAATAGATCGCGATTTCGATCAAAAATTGATTCATACGTTTCGCGGAGTCGGTTATGCCCTCAAAATTTCCTAGCGTCTTTAGAAGTAAAGTCGGCTTTCGTTTGACGGCTTGGTATTCTGGCATTTTCATCCTCAGCTCTTTAATTTTTGCCACAGTCTCCTATCTATCAGTGTTCTCAACTCTCAAAGACAACAGAGGCGCTATCCAAGCCACCCTATCGCAGTACCGGCAAGAAATAGAAACCACCGGCGTTCTGAATCTTCCCAGCGGATATCAGAGCCGGCGAAGGTCATTTTTCATTAGAATCGTAAGTCCGGAAAACGACACCTTGTTTTTAAGCCATCCGCAACTCTGGGCTAAGTTCGCCTTCGCCAATCAGTCGTCGGCGGGTCTGGACGGCCAATGGCGTGTTTACACTTCGAAAAAAGATGGCGGTTTGCTTGAAGTGGCATCGATGCGGCTGAACGACGGAAACCTTTTACAGGTGGGAAAGAGCATTCAGGATCGAAACGAGACTCTCGAGCACTTTCGGGACACATTATTGGCGACCTTCATTCCCATGGTTTTGATCGGCTTAGTGGGTGGTGCTTTTCTGGCCTTTCGTGCGCTACGACCAATTCGCCATTTGACCACAGTCACGCGCCAGATTATTGAGACTGGCCGCTTTGACGCGCGCGTGCCGGACAACAAGGCGCATGATGAGCTTAGCGATCTTGTGAGTCTATTCAATTTAATGCTGGAGAGGATACAAACTTTGCTTCAAGGTATGAAAGAGGCTCTGGACAACGTCGCACATGATCTCCGTACCCCTGTCATGCGTCTTCAAATGATCGCGGAAGACGCCTTGCGTCCAATCAACAATAATCCGATCAACAATAATCGGAGTTACTCCGACGCCTTGCTGGAATGTTTGGAAGAGGCTGAAAAGGTCAGGGTCATGCTCGATACGCTGATGGATATCGCCGAAGCCGAGAGCGGGATAATGAGACTGAAAATCGAAAGTATCGATCTTACCGCTGTCATCGACGAGGTGATGGAGCTGTACAACTATGCGGCAGAGGCCAAGGGCGTCACGGTCGCTGTGAAAGCGATCCCAAAGCTCTATTTGCAGGGCGATGCGTTAAGGCTGCGCCAGGTTATTGCAAATCTGGTTGATAATGCGATCAAGTACACACGGGAGGCGGGGCGAGTTGAGATCGAGACGGCCAAAGCAAACGACGAGGCGCTCCTGACCGTCCGGGATACCGGTGTTGGCATTCCAGTCGGGGAAATGAAACGAATCTGGGAGCGTCTCTATCGTGGCGACAAAAGCCGATCGCAACGAGGTCTTGGACTGGGGCTTAGTCTCGTCAAAGCTATCGTTGAAGCGCATCGAGGTTCCGTCGATGTAGAGTCGGACTTGCAGACAGGTTCGATATTTTCGGTACGTCTACCGCTCGCAGTAATATCTAGTTAAACGACGCACCCAGGAGGCGCGTCACATTTGCTGTTGGACGCGAAGCAAATACGATCTCTTCCGGTAAGCTGAGTCACATAGCGACGATAAATAGTGGATTCGATTCTCCGGCGCCAAGCAACTATCCCCATAACCACCCGCCTAAAATATCTTGAGCCTTTCAATTTTTGTACTCTGTTTGTTCGTTACAAGTTTGTAATCTTTCGGAAAGCCCGCAGTTAGGTTTTCTCTAGGGTTTCCAGTTCTCTTCGATTAGGGTGAACCGCAAGGGAGAGAATCTCGTCGTGCGACGCGCGTCTGTTTTTATCGTGTATACCTCAGGGCCTTATTTTTCTACGTCGTCGCGTATGTCGTTTATCGAGTAGCCTAACGCTTACTGTCGGCCGAAGCGATGAAACCTAGCAGAAGTCCAGCGGGGCCTAAGCAGACGAGACCAAAGATGCGGAATGCAATTAGCCGAAAATTCAACCGACACTGCCGAGTAGCAGCTTGGTGGATGATCGTCGTAGTGGAATCCGCGATGGTTCTTGCTCTGATTGTTTGGCGTTGGACAGCGTACAATTAACGTCCGACACACAGCGCAGCCGAGATAGGAATGATTATGGCCGGTCTGAGACGGAGTGGCGGTGGACGGTCCCGACGCCGCCCGATTTGTCGATCCCAGAGGTCGAATTGTTCTCTACGATACTTGTCTTGAAGGGCTGCCTATCTATTCGCCATACGATCATGAATGGCCGCAACAGCGCATTGCGCGAGCAATAATAATCGTGAAGCCGTTAATGGCTTTTCCAGTCTCCCGATCTATCCAGCAATTTTACAGCGGAGAAACGCGCAAGGCTCGCGGGTCTTAAACTGAATCCACATCAGCACTTTCCGCTTTTCACTCGCGTCGAAGCCGATCATGGAGTGTGATCTTTGCTTCGCTATGCTTTATTTGACAGCTTTGTACTCTGCCCGGTGAACTTTTTTCAAAACCACCTTGTTTCCTGGATTTCAAAGTGCATAAAAATTTCTTATCGGTGGCGAATTCGCGTAACGACCTTTAGTCCGATAATCCGCCGCTCCACGTCATCGTCTGCATTTGCGTTTCGGTGCAACATGCCGATTTCAAGAGTTACCGCCGGATTCGTGATGATTGGCCTTTCAACATTTTTGCTCTTGTATGCCGGTATGAGAGACGATCCGGAACTAGCAATTGAAATTGCCTGGGGTGTTTTTGTAGAAAATTTCACTATCGTCATTGCGCTGGGGCTCATCGGTTTTGGGATTCATTTTGCGTTCTTTAGCAAAACCTGTCCTGTGTGTGACGGAAAATTAAAGCGTTCGGCAGCCGAGTGTCACCATTGCGGCTTCAATTTCGACACCGCGCCGAATGGGAGGTTCCGGCAAATGGCACGATCCACCCCTAGGATGTCAGAAAACAGTCCATTTCACCTAGAACACAAGAAAAATCGCTGAGGCGCAGCGACGACTCTCAAAAAACAGCCCTCCGTAAGGAGCCTATTAACGACGGTTCTCGTTCTTTGTGTCATATATGGCTGCACCGAAAATCCTGGTCGTCGATGACTACGAGAATCTCCGTAGGTTGGTAGCAAATTTCCTGATTCGCCTTGACTACACCGTTCTGCAAGCCGCAGACGGCAAAACCGCCATCGAAATCGCCCTTGCCGAAGCGCCGAAATTCATTCTGTTAGACCTCCTTCTGCCTGATATTAACGGCATGGAAGTCGCTCGCCAGCTGCGTGGAATTTCACTCTTCCAGCACATCCCTATTGTCGGCTGGACCGGCAATCCTATACCGCGAGAGCAAGCCATCCTGAGGACTAACCTCACTGATTGCCTGCTAAAGCCAGTCGCGCCCAGCGTTTTGCGAGTACTCATCGAACGATTTCTCCCGAAGCAGCCCTAGAACGCGTGACGCCAACACCCGGCTACGGTGACTCGCCGGAGGACCGGGGCGACGCAATGCTTCCCGATGGGCGCTTCCGCCTAGTCATAGCGGCCTGGGTTTCCTACTCGTGCAACATAGCTTTGTTTTGAGTCCCATCCATGATAACTGCCCCACCGAAATCTGCATGTAGCGCGAATATCGAGGCCTCTATTGTTGAACGCTGAAGATTGCCGAGCTTTTGGCGTGGAAAATGCTCAGACCTAAAGCATAGACGATGTGGCGCATTGCGTAGAACGCCCGATGGAATACCGCAGTAGTAGCGATCACCGAGATGATATTTGGCACTTCTGCTCCGGATGCGCGAAGTGGCCGTGCACGGTGTACAATCCCGTTGTCTTGGACAAAGCCCCGACAGTTCTCCGAGTGTGCCCTCGGTGCTTAGAGCTAACATCCACCTTCGAAGCGACGGCTCCCAAGCAAAATCGAGAAGCTTATGAGCCGTAAGCGAGAACAAACGGAATCGGTCATTGCGGCTTGTGGTCATAAAGAATGCGAGAATTGCAAAGCCATATCCCTAAGTCAAAAAGACAGCCCGTTCTATATCTGTTGCAGCTGCTATGAACTCCACAGACGAACACAGCCCGATATCAGGTCGAAAAGGCGCTGAAATGGGCAACCGATGAAGCGTATTTCTGCCGTTCTGCTCCCGCTGACCAGCGCCTCAGTTCGATGTTCTTGCCGTCCCGCCCAACTTGCCATTGCGCACAGAAATGCGCGGTGTTGAAAGCCAAAGAGAGTATCCTGGCATTCGTAGTCATGAGCATGTTTACAGTCCCGTCGTCGAAATTGAGCAGCGCGTCCGGTGGTTGCCATCGCCAGCATCGAGAAGTGAATCAAGCAAAACCGCTTCGGTCTTGGCTTCGGCTCGCCCGCCCCGAAGTCTCCTGAGCGGATGGCGAGTCAGCGATGCGCGACAGGATTAGGTGTTCTGAGGTTCTTTCTTTTGTTCTCTCTGCCGGTGCAGCGCAATACATTCGCTGCACACTTCCGAGTCAGGCTGCAATTTTTCTGAAAGAATGATGTTGAACTGGGACGGCCACTGGGAACACTCGCGGCAGAAATGCCAGGTTTGCGACTTTAGATGGCGGCGGTATTCCATAGCAATTCCAAGTTAGAGCCTAGGAATACTGTGGACGCTGTTCAAGCGGTCCCTCGGAAATAATCATCCTTCTATCGAAAGATCTGACACTCCACTATTCGGAAGCGGCAGATATTTCACTGCACGTTTCGACCCGGGCAGCTGTAAGTACGTGAATCCATACAGTTAATATGCTTGCTGTGCGATCGGCCTACTGCCCCGCCTGACCCGAAAGAGCGCAATGGCGCTGCGTCACGATCGGAAAGCGCAGATGGCGGAGCAAAAAAAGAGCAAGAGAAATGTGCGCCACTGATCTGCCGCATCTCGGATTAAGTGGAAAACGGCGTTCGAGAAAATCCGAAGCTGACTCGAGAGTTAGAGAAAGTACGACAGAGCCCGTGTTTATTTGAGCGCATCGAAGTATGGAGCCGTTCAGGTGATCCGATGGCCGTTGGCGTGATTGGAGGTGAACGGCCGCGCTACTTTTCTATAGCGCGCTGGGGAGATGCAAGAGTAACATTAGAGCAGGTCAAAAAACGACTACGGATGGAAGAATGGGTGTTACGGCTGGTTCCAATAGCGGGCTATCTCGTGATCTTCCTGATCGCGAGGTTGGGTTTGACATTCCTTCCGGCCTAACGTCGTGAAGAATGTGCCGGGTTCCTACTTGTGGAAGCGACCGTTGATGATCCAGTCCGCGGCGCAAAAATTCACAAAAGAAAGGAGGTGACGCTAGATGACGTCCGGCGGCCAGACCCTAGGGAAGGGCCGAATCGCTCTCGTTGCGGAGAGATGACTCGTTTACGACCGCAGCCATGCGCCGAATTGCATTTGATCTCGCGCGAACCCAAGCCGATCTCGTGCATTTTCCAACCGTCTAGTATTTTCATGCTCCGGAAAAAGTTCTCCGACTTTAGCAGGTAAAGCGGCCGCTTCATTTACCGTCGCCTCCCAACTGTTTGCATAACGTCAAATCGACGACATCTTCCACCTTGAGATTGGCCGCTTTTGGGTTGATGCCCATTTCTACCATGAGCTTCATGATCGAGCGCACGCCGGGCGCGGTCGGGCAGATGCTGCGCGGCAAATCGTCTACGAGATCGGCGTACGCCGTCTCGGCCTTATCGCGCGCGCTTATTTTCAGATTTTTCATCAGTGATTCAATGACGCGATTCTTATTAGCCGGCGTGGCGATAAAATTCACGGCCTCTACCGTGGCGCGCGCGATCCCATCGATCAGCTGCGCATCGTTACGCAAAATTTTTCGCGAAGTGACGAGACCGCTCGCCTGAAACGGAATATTGAGCTTCGCCATATCAACGAGAATCGGGTAGCCTTCGCTGGTCGCGGGATTGCCAATCTCCGGCGAAACAACCGTGGCTTGCGTGACGCCGGATTTTACGGCCGCTAGCCGCAGCGGCTCCGCGCCGGTGGGAAGCAGCGTGATATTGTCGCGGCGCGGATTGAGCCCGATGTGATCCATCGCGACGATCGCGGCCAACGTAGCCAAACCCGCCATGCTCGCCCCTATCCCGACTTTTTTGCCCTTGAGATCTTCCGGACGTTTGATGCTCGGATGAGCGATGAGCTGGTATCTCACTTTGTTTTGATTTCCCATGATCATCACCATATCGCCGCCCGCGACCACCGCATTGACGACATGGGTCGGACCGATCAGCCCGACGGGAACCTCTCCCGCAAGCATCGCTTGGGCCGCTTGAGTCGCAATGATGAAGACCGGTTCCACCTCGACATTGTGCTTGCGAAAAATTCCCTGCTCCTTCGCAATCCAAGTCGTTTCCATGTAGGCGTTGATCGCGCCGTAGGCGAAGCGCGCCTTCGAAAGCGGCTCTGCAGCTAATCCGATGCCACACCGCAAAAAGATTAGTAGCGACAGGACACAGGCTTTTTGCCTCATTGGAAGTCCCTCAATTATGTTCAACGTTCCAGGTGCGCGCTTCGCGCATCCTGAGCTTCGAAGGATCTAGACATTACGGCGAAAAGATCCTTCACGTTGTTCAGGACAAGCGTTGAACTTTGAACAGGTGTTTAGTCGAGCTTATAGAGTCGCGCGCAATTGTCCCAAAGAATTTTGCCCCGGCTCGCGGCGGTCAATCCGTCAATTTCTAGAAATTCGTCGATCGCGTGGGGAAAATGCGCATCGATGTGCGGATAATCGGTGGAGACCACAAGATTATCGTCGCCGATTCGCTTGATCACGTCCGTCACGAGATATTCATCGGGATCAACTGAAATGAAGCA
>Ga0075434_100001535_pt1 | contig 19534 bp, 19 predicted proteins | sample RhiMethybrSRZTD3_FD_75298 | JGI IMG/M metagenome (GOLD analysis project Ga0075434, IMG submission 75298) | Populus rhizosphere microbial communities from Tennessee, USA - Rhizosphere MetaG P. TD hybrid SRZTD3 | ecosystem: Host-associated > Plants > Roots > Rhizosphere > Soil | place: USA... | reverse complement strand
CCAAGCCGGGTAGGCACGGCGATCCCATTTGGTGAGTATGAACGACGTAACGAAGACCTCGGGCGGCGGCCGACAGGACATGGGCCGAGCGATCCATCCCGGCTCCGGCCGCCGCAAAAGCGCTCCTTTTCCCAAGGGCCGCGTGCTCAGCCAAGCTGAGGTTGAGAGGGTGCGCGCCCTATTGGGCAATGCGCCCCGCGAGCGCGCGCTTCTGATCGAATTTCTGCACCTGATCCAGGACCACGAAGGAGCGCTGCCGGCGGGCCTGCTGCACGCGCTCGCCGAGGAGCTCGCCATTCCCATGGCGGAGGTCTACGAGGTTGCGACCTTTTATGCCCATTTCGACGTGGTTGCCGATGGCGAGGCCAAGCCAGAGACGATCACCATCCGGGTCTGTGACAGCCTCAGCTGCATGCTGGCGGGCGCGGACGCGCTCCTGGCGAGGTTAACGGCGAAACAGCTGCCGGGTGTGCGGGTGGTGCGCGCGCCCTGCATCGGCTCCTGCGCAACCGCGCCCGCCGCCGAAGTCGGTCATCGCCATGTCGATCATGCGACCGTGGCCACGCTCGAGGCGCTGGCCGGCGCCGGCGACGTTCATCCCGCGATCCCCGCCTACCAAGATTTTGCTGCCTACAGCCAAGCGGGAGGCTATGCCATCCTGCGCTCCTGCCTCGCCGCTCAGCGCACGCCCGAGGCGGTGCTCGCGACCCTGTCAGACGGCGGTTTGCGCGGCCTCGGCGGCGCCGGCTTCCCGACGGGCCGCAAGTGGAGCCTGGTGCGCGCGGAGCCCGCCCCGCGCCTGCTGGCGGTCAACGGCGACGAGGGTGAACCCGGCACCTTCAAGGACCGCTATTTTCTGGAGCGCGAGCCGCACAAGTTCCTCGAGGGCATGCTGATTGCCGCCTGGGCGGTTGAGGCCGAACAGGTCTTCATCTACCTGCGCGATGAATACCCCGCCGTGCTCAAACTCCTGCAGAGCGAACTGAGCAAGCTCGAGACGGCGGGCCTCAGCAAACACACCCAGGTGCACGTGCGCCGCGGCGCGGGCGCTTACATCTGCGGGGAAGAAAGCGCCATGATCGAATCGATAGAGGGCAAACGCGGCTATCCGCGTCATCGCCCGCCCTATGTGGCTCAGGTCGGCATTTTCGGCCGGCCCACGCTCGTCAACAACATCGAGACGCTCTACTGGGTGCCGAGCATCTTGGAGAAGGGGGCGCCGTGGTTTGCCGCGCAAGGCAAGAACGGCGCCAAGGGGCTGCGCTCCTATTCCGTATCCGGCCGGGTCAGAATGCCGGGCGTGATCGTGACGGCGGCGGGCTCCACGGCGCGCGACCTCATCGAGCTGTGCGGCGGTATGGCCGAGGGTCACAATTTCAAAGGCTTTTTGCCCGGCGGCGCCTCGGGCGGCATTTTGCCCGCCTATATGGCCGACATCCCGCTCGAATTCGGGCAGCTCGAGAAGTATGGCGCCTTTGTCGGCAGCCACGCGGTTGTGATTCTGTCCGACCAGGACGATATGAAAGCTGTGGCTTTGAACCTGATGCGCTTCTTCGAGGACGAGAGTTGCGGGCAGTGCACACCGTGCCGTAACGGCACGGAAAAGGCGGTCGCCTTGCTTGCGAGTGGCAACTGGGATGCCGACCTGCATGCCGACCTTGCTCAGGTCATGGCGGATGCCTCGATCTGCGGCTTGGGTCAGGCTGCGCCCAATCCGGTGCGCTCTGTGTTTCGTTATTTTCCCGAGGACCTGCGCTGATGAGGCTGCCCCAAGCCGTGTCCACGCTGCAGATCGACAATGACCGCGTGCGCGTCACTGAATGGCGCTTCGCGCCAGGGGCGGAAACCGGCGAGCACGTGCATCAGCTCGACTACGTCGTGGTACCGCTGGCGACGGGTCGACTGAAGATCGTTTCCCCCGAGGGCGAGGAGAGTTTCGCCGAGCTGAGCCAGGGCGTGTCCTACGCGCGCCCGGCCGGCGTGCACCACAATGTCATCAACGCCAACAGCTTTGAGTATGCTTTTATTGAAATCGAACTCAAGGACGCGCGGCCATGATAGGCGGGCACGACGGCAGGCTTGGCGCAGCCGCGGCGGTACGGCGTTCGACGCTTTTGCGCACGCTTCCTGCTTCGCGCACGCTTGCTGCAAAGACGCGCACTAAGGCACGGTGACGATGACAACGGCGGCAAAGATCATCCTCGAGCTCGACGGCGAGCCTGTCGAAGCCATGCCAGGCGAGACCATTTGGCAGCTCGCCCAGCGTCACGGTTGCAAAATCCCACACCTGTGCTGGCACCCCTCGCCGGGTTATCGCGCCGATGGCAATTGCCGCGCCTGCATGGTGGAAATCGAAGGTGAGCGCGTGCTGGCCGCCTCCTGTCAGCGCAAGGCGGCCGCCGGCATGAAGGTGAAGACCAGCTCCGAGCGCGCGCAGAAGGCGCGCCAGATGGTGTTCGAGCTGCTGCTGGCCGATCAGCCCGAACGGAGCCATGGTCATGATCCTGCCTCCAAGTTCTGGGGCTGGGTGGATGCCATGGGCATCGGCACCAAAGGGCGTTTTCCCGCGGGCGCGCGGCCGCCGAGCGACGTCAGCCATGCCGCCATCGCCGTCAACCTCGACGCCTGTATCAACTGCGGCTTGTGCGTGCGCGCCTGCCGCGAGGTGCAGATGAACGATGTGATCGGCATGGCCTACCGCGGGCACGGTGCCAAGGTCGTGTTCGATTTCGACAAGGCCATGGGGCATTCGACCTGCGTTGCTTGCGGGGAATGCGTGCAGGTCTGCCCGACGGGCGCGCTGATGGAGCGGACGCTCCTCGACGCCAAGGGCAAGCGCGTCAATTACGAAACGCGCTCGGTCGATACGCTGTGTCCCTATTGCGGAGTGGGTTGCCAGACCCAGGTCCACGTCAAGGACGATAAAATCCTCTACGTCGACGGCCGCAACGGGCCCGCCAATGAAAATCGCCTGTGCGTGAAGGGCCGCTTCGGCTTCGACTACATTCACCATCCCGACCGGCTGAGGCGGCCGCTCCTGCGTCGCGACGGCATTGGCAAAAGTGCCGATCTGCAGATCCGCCGTGACGAGGTGGACAAATACTTTCGCGAAGTCAGCTGGGAAGAGGCGATGGCGCACGCCGCCGCCGGGCTCGAGCGCATCAAGCGGCGCGACGGGGGCACGGCCATCGCTGGCTTCGGGTCGGCGAAGGGCTCCAACGAGGAGGCCTACCTGTTCCAGAAGCTGATCCGGCAAGGCTTCGGCACCAACAACGTGGATCACTGCACACGCCTTTGCCACGCCTCCTCGGTGGCGGCGCTGATGGAGGGCGTGAACTCGGGTGCGGTCACCGCCCCGTTTACCGCGGCCAAGGACAGCGACTGCATCATCGTGATCGGCGCCCGCCCGGCGGAGAACCACCCCGTGGCGGCCACCTTCCTGAAAAACGCGGCCAAGCGCGGCGCCAAATTGATCGTGATGGACCCGCGCGGACACAGCCAAGGCTTGGCGCGCTATGCCTCGCACACGCTGCAATTCAAGCCCGGCCGCGATGTGGCGCTGCTCAATGCCATGCTCAACGTCATTATTGCCGAGGGCATGGTCGACATCCAGTACGTGCAGGCTCACACCGAAGGCTTCGACAGTCTGAGGGCGAAGGTGGAGGCGTTTACCCCGGAGAAGATGGAAGCGGTGTGCGGCATCCCTGCCGCGACCATCCGCGATGTGGCGCGACTTTATGCGCGCTCCGAGCGGTCGATCATCTTCTGGGGCATGGGTATCAGCCAGCATACGCACGGCACCGACAACGCGCGTTGCCTCATTGCGCTCGCGCTGGTGACGGGTCAGCTCGGCCGCCCGGGCACGGGACTGCACCCGTTGCGTGGCCAGAACAATGTGCAGGGCGCCTCCGATGCGGGCCTGATCCCGATGGTTTATCCAGACTACAGGTCGGTCGAGGATCCCCTGGTCAGAAGCGCCTACGAGACCTTCTGGGGTACGGCGCTCGACCCCAAAAAGGGATTGACCGTGGTCGAGATCATGCACGCCATCAAGGACGGCACGATCAAAGGCATGTATATCCTCGGCGAAAATCCCGCGATGTCGGATCCCGACGTCCAGCACGCTCGCGAGGCGCTGGCCAAGCTTGAGCATCTTGTTGTGCAGGACTTGTTTTTGACCGAGACGAGCTGGCATGCCGACGTGATCCTGCCCGCCTCGGCGCACGCGGAAAAATGGGGCACGTTCACCAACACCAATCGGCAGGTTCAGATTGCCCGCCCCGTGCTCAACCCACCCGGAGAAGCGCGCCAGGATTGGCTGCTCATCCAGGAGTTGGCCCAGCGCATTGGCCTGCCCTGGAATTACCGCGACATTTCGGAAGTCTATACGGAAATGGCCGAGGTGATGCCCTCGCTCAACAATATCAGCTGGGAGCGGTTGCTGCGCGAGGATGCCGTCACCTACCCCTGCGATGCCCCGGACAAGCCGGGCAACGAAATCATCTTTGCCACCTCGTTTCCGACCAAATCGGGTCGCGCCAAGATCGTCCCGGCCGATCTTTTGCCCCCCGACGAGCTCCCCGATGCGGACTATCCCCTGGTGCTGACCACCGGGCGTCTCCTAGAGCATTGGCACACGGGCTCCATGACCCGGCGTGCGTCCAACCTCGATAGCTTGGAACCGGAAGCCGTCGCCGGCCTCAACCCCCGGGAGATGGAGCGGCTCGGCGTTTCTGCCGGTGGATGGGTGCGAGTGTCCACCCGCCGTGGCACGGTGGTGCTGAAAGCGCGCGCGGACCGCGACGTGGCCGAAGGCATGGTCTTCCTGCCGTTCTGTTTTGCGGAAGCGGCCGCCAACCTGCTCACCAATCCGCAGCTGGACCCGATGGGCAAGATCCCGGAATTCAAGTTCTGCGCGGCCAAGGTGGAGCCAGCCGCCGCGGCGATGGCCGCCGAATAAAGCCCGCGCGCGCCCAGCGCTTGCAGGCGCGGGCTTCTAGCGTGCTGGCGGGAGCCCGCGCCCGAGGCGCCAGCGCTCTTCCTCGACGCGGATGTTGGCCAGCATGCGGTCGAGCAGCAGGCAGGTCCGGCGATAAAGGTCCGAGCCACGGCGGTAGTCGGCAGGCGCAAAAAAATCGCAGCGGCCCGCGTTGAAGAGGTCCACGCATTTGGCCTTTGACTTGCCGGGCGGATAGACGGCCACGGCGTGGCCGCCGTTCTTGCGCATCACCGCCATCGATGGCACGTCGGTGTCGCCATCGCCGAAGTAGATCATGTTGGCAAAGGGGATCGGCCGTTGCGCCTCGGGCATGTGCTGGTTGATGCTAAGGCCCAAATCCTCGACACCCTTGTTGATGCGAAACAGGTACTGCGTCTTGCCAGTGTCGGTGATCACGCGCTTGGGATAGGGCAGATCATAGGCGTCAAACCAGTACTCGGAGGCGAATACGTTGTGAAAGCGCTTGTAGATGCTGGTGCCCTCGACGATCTCGCTGAGCCCCGACGAAATGAGGTAGTGACGCAGCTGCACACCGTGGCTTTGGGCATGGCTCTTGACGTAGGCGCCGATGCTCTCAAACCAGCTCTCAACACCGGCAAAAAGCTCAACCTGGCGGCCCTGGGCGACGAGATCGCACCGATCGATGCGCACGCCCTTGTCTTTGGCTTTCTTGTACATGAGATGCATGTAAGTAATCAGCGGATCGGCGTGCGCCTGGATAGCGAGCGCATTGCTCTCGGCCCAGAACGCGGCGGGATCGGCGCCAATCTTCGGCAGAAAGGCATACTCTTGCATCGGCCGCGGCGACAGCGTGCCGTCAAAGTCATAGACCAGCGCGATGGTCTTTTTATCGAATTTCGGCGCCGGTCGCGCGGCGGCGCTCTCGGGGCCGCTGGCTGGCTCGACCTCGGGGGTTTTGCGCCGGGAACTTGCGCGATCGACCATGGCTTAGGGCTTCCGTGCGTGAGCACACTTACCTTCCCCCGATTCGCATGGCCCCTTGAAGGCACGGGGGTGGGTCGTCCACTGACCTGGTCCTGACCTGGCGCCGCCCGCACGAGGCAAAGCCGGCCACCCCCGCCGTGCGCGCCGCGCGCCATCCAGCGGGGACAGCGGGCCCTTAGCGAAAGCGCCGTTGGGGGGGACGGCGCGGCGGGCCGCTCGTCACGGGCGCGCGCACATCCTTATGCCGGAAGTTGATGCGACCCTTGTCGAGATCGTAGGGCGTCATCTCCACAGTCACGCGGTCGCCGGCCAGGATGCGGATGCGGTTCTTTTTCATGCGTCCCGAGGTATAGGCCACTACTTCGTGTCCATTATCCAGCTTCACGCGACAGCGCGCGTCCGGCAAGACCTCGGCGACCACACCTTCGAATTCCAGCATCTCTTCCTTGGCCATGCAGTCTCCTCGTTTGCGGCCCCCAACCTCAGCAGCTCCGAGCGAGGCACCGACGCCCGACTGCGGGCGAGCGCCTGGCGGCTCGCCAAGGCGGCGCGGGCAGCAGGTTCCCTCGCAGATTTGCTGCCCGTATATGGGCCGGCTGGGAAGCGTGGGCAAGCGGAAAACGCGCGGCCCTGCGCACGCGAGCGCAGCGCTCACGCACGCGTGAGCCCTGCGCCCGAGCGTGGCTCTGAGGACGAGCTGCGAGCGGGGCGGCGAAGCGCGACCCGATCGCAGACCGCTTTAGAGCGTGCCGCGGCGGCCCTGCAGCCGATGCATGATCTCGCGCTCAATCTCGTCGGTGAAGAGGCCGCCGTGGCTATTCAGATAGGCGGCGATCTCGCGTTCGGCGCGCCGCTGCTGGGAACGCATGATGGCAGCATAGACGCGCCGCCACAGCGCGCCGCGCGCCGGCCCGCGCGCGCCCGGCGCAAAATCGGCTTCTGTGTAGGTCAGGGTGCTCATGGATCAGCTCCTTATCGTTGCGCCAACCCTGTGCCATTTCCCCCTGCTGCGGGGCGTTGGCGCGCCGACGCGCGCCGGCCCTTCTGGCCCTTTGCCATATGGGCGCTGCTTGCAACTAAAGTAGGGATCGATGTTGCGCTGCAGCGATGCAGCCTCTGCATAGGTAGCGCTTGCCGTATGGGGCGTGTTGGCGCGGGCGGGTGGCGCGCTTCGCCTAGGCGCCGGCCCCGCTCCAGTCGCGATAAGCTGCGTAGCTGTCGGCGATCCGCCGGCAGGCGGCATCATGCTCGGCGAGCTCTGCCACGACGGCCCTGCCGGCTGCGGCCAGCACGTCGCTCAGCGCAGCCGGCAAGGGCCTGCGCAGCGGCCATTTGCTCGGCACGCGCGCCCCGGCGGCCACGCCCGCGTACAATTTGGCCTCCGCAAGCCGCAGGCGATACTCCTGGGCGGCGCAGGCCTCGAACACGGCTTGATCCGCCGGGGCCAATTGGTCCCACAGGCCCCGCTCGACGGTCAACGTCGTCGGGGCAGCGCTGGCATAAAGCCCAGGCTGATAAAGACATTGCGCCAGGGGGTTGAGATCGAAAGCCGCCGCCGGCAACGGTCCTGCCCAGTGGGCGGCCGCGACCTCGCCCTGGGCAAGGGCCGCCCGCAGCCGCGCCGGCGACACCGCCATCGGCCTTGCCCCCAGGCGCTCCAGCACGCGCGCGGCCAGTCCGTCGGCCGCCACCGGCAAGCCGGCAAAATCGGTCACCTGCTCCAGGCGTACGTTGCACCATAGGCCAACAGGCTCCCCGCCGTGGCCGACCACCAGCGGCTTCAGGCCGAAGGGCCGCGCCAGCTCATCCCACAACAGTTGCCCCCCGCCGATGATCAACCAAGCGTCAAACTCCGCGCTCGGCAAGCCCGCGCCTGCCGGCAGCCCCGCGAAGAAGGCAAATCCCGGATGCAGGGCGCTCAGCCGCTGCGCATCGCCAAACCCGAGATCGCAAGGGGTCCCCGGTGCGCCGCGCTCGATGCGAAAACGCCCACCGGTCGCCACGGCAAGGCGCTGGGCAAGCCGGTCGGCGGCAAAGCCCGCCAGTTCCTCGCCCGGCGGGAGCGAAAGGGTGAGCCGGCGTGCGCCGGCCGGCGACGCTGCGGGGATCTCAGCCTCGGGCGGAGCGAAATTTGCCCCCACGCGGCCCGGCCCCGCGCCCGCGGCCACCGCTGCAGCACCGCCCGATGTCAAGAAACCCCGCCTGTGCATGGGCATCCCTCCGCGGCCCCTCGCGCGGGCCTGGCGGGCATCAAAGCCGACCCGACGCGCCGCTGCAAGTCGGCCGCCGGCGGGCCGTTGCGCCTCGCCCGGCGAGCTATTCGGCCCGCGCGCGCAGATGCGCCAGCAATTTGAAAAAGTTGTCCGGTCCCCAATAGCCGACGATGCGGTCGATCTCGCGCCCCCTCAGCATCAAGACGGCGGTCGGCAGCGTGTCGACCTTACGCCTCAGGCCCGGGGCTTCGTTGCCGGCCTCGGCGATATCGACAAAGCGGATCGGTAGCTCGGCCGCCAAGGCCTGCTGATAGCGCGGCAGCACATCGCGGCGAAAGAGCTGGCAGTAAACGCAATCGCGATGTTCATAGACCAAGAGCTCAATGGCGGGGCCAGGTACGGCGACGGGATCGAGGGCGGCCCGCCCCGTGCCGATCCCAGCGGCGAGGATCAGCAGGGCGGCGAAAAAGCAGGGCAGGGACCGCATGGTGACGCACTCGGGCAACGAGCCGGGTTTTAACTCGGCAGCCAGCACTGGCGCACACTAGACGCAAACGCGGCCGCGCCGAAGCAAACCCTGAAGTGTCCGTAAATGGCGTGCCGAAATGAAACGGCCCCGACCTTTGTGCGAGCCTGCGCGTGCGGCGATTTGAGGCGAAAGTTCCCAGATTGCAAATCAGGGGCCCTGGCAATCCAGGCTGATCGCCTGGGCGCCGCCGCCCGCAAGGGCGCCAAATTGCTTGGCAAACGCATCGCTCAGCGCGCCCCCCTCCTGTTTGGTCGAGCCGACCTTCAGTTTGCAAGCCGCCGGCGCGCCCGGCCCCAGCTTGGCGGGCTCGGCCTTGGCGAGGTCGAAGGCGATGAAGAACGTGGGGTCCTGCACGGCGAACATCAGGCCTTTGGCGTCCGGCGGCACGGGCTCGGCGAAGGGGAGCGTGAATATGAGCGATAGCACGCCGTTCTCGTACTCCAGCCAGTAGTCGCTCGGGACCTGGAGCTTGATCTCCCGGCCCCCCAGGGAAGCCGTGGTGAAATAGCCGAACTCCTTGAGGCCATCGATATTGACCTTGGCGAGCTCCGCCAACTCCTCGCGGTCGTATTTGCCGTCCTTGTTCTTGTCCAATCCCTCGATCGCCATGGCCGTGTAGTATTGATCGAAGCTCCATTTGTGGCGCAGTCCGCTGAAGGCGCCGTTGTCGTAAAGGAGCGTTGTTTGCACCGTGATCCACACGTGCGGGTGGGCCGCCAGCGGGCTCGTCACGGCACACCAGAGGGTGAACGCGGCAATGGCGCCAAGCAAACTTGCCGATCGTGTCGGCATCTGGGTGCTCCTCTCCGTTTCGACGTCCCTGGATGACCCCCGGGCGGGATCCCTTAGCGGCTCGCAGTCGGACACACAATGACGGCAACACGGCGAAAATAGCCGAAGGGTCCACGCCAGCGACCGCAACGGGGCTTGCATATAGTTATGCTATAACATAGCGTGCGACAGGGCGAGCGCAATCGCCTGCCTCACGTGGCGATTCCCACCCCTGTTGCTCACCGATGTTCAGACGCGCACCAAGAGCCTTGCTGGCGCCGCTGCTGCTATTGGCCGGCGCGCCAGCCTTGGCAGCGGCCCCCAACGTGGTCGTGACTATCAAACCCGTGCATGCGCTGGTCGCCCGCGTCATGGCGGGCGTCGGCAACCCACAAATGCTGGTCAAAGGCCCCGCCTCACCGCACCTTTATGCCTTGAAGCCCTCGGATATGGCGGCCCTTGCCGAGGCCGACATCGTCTTTCGCGCCTCCCCCGCGACCGAGCCCTTTTCCATCAGACTCGCCGAAACCTTGCCCCGGCGCGTGTCGCTTGTGACCTTGCAGGAGGCGCCCGGCGTCGTTTTGCTCGCGCGCCGCACGGCAATGGGTTTCGAGGGTGCAGCCGAGGTTAACCACCACGGGGCTGCTGCGGGCAGAGCCAACGTGTTCGACGGACACATCTGGCTCGATCCCGACAACGCCAAGGCAATAGTCGATCGCATCGCCGAGGTGCTGGGCGCCAAGGATCCCGGCAACGCCGGCACGTTCCAACTCAATGCGACGGCGCTTAAGGACGAGCTCGACGCCTTGCGCGAGGAGTTGCAGCAAGCGCTGCAGCCCATTGTCGGCAAGCCCTATGTCGTGGCCCACGATGCCTTCCAATACCTCGAACATCGCTATCGCCTCAATGCGGTCGGCGCGATCTCGCTCAGCCCCGAGGTGGCACCCAGCGCCAAGCGGCTCGGCGACCTGCGCCGTAAAATAATGGCGCTGGGCGCTATCTGCGTTTTCGCCGAACCCCAGGTCGACCGGCGCCTGGTCGACAACCTGATCGAGGGCACAAAGGCGCGCACCGGCACGCTCGATCCCGAAGGCTTCAGCCTGGAGCCCGGGCCAGACCTTTACTTCACGCTCATGCGCAAGCTCGCAAGCGACCTGCGCGCCTGCCTCCTGCCGCCGGCCTGAGCTGGGCGTGCGCAGCGCTCAGGACGCGTTCGCGCCTTGAGGGGGCTGCCTCACGCCTCGGCATAGCGCCAGGGCTTCGGCTGCTGGGCGGTCTCGTCGATGGTCCACTGCGGCAGCGCCAGCCCGGGGGCGACATCGCTAAAGACCATGCGCACGCGCGTGCCGATGCCCACCCGTCCAACCACGTCGGGCGGGGCGAGTTTGCCCTCTGGCGTCGCCAAATTGCCAACGATCCGCAAGGCCTCCTCCGCGCTCGGCCGACCTTTTTGCCGATCGAGGTCGACGAGCAAGACCAAATAGGGCGTGAAGGCTTTGAAGGCCGGCTGGATGGCATGATGAACTTCGGTATACGCATGCACGGCGCCTCGGCCCTCGACGGGCACCCATTTGGCCTCCCTGCGCATGCACCAGGGGCACGCCGTCGTCGGTGGATAGCGCAAAAGATCGCAGCTCTCGCACAGTTGCAGATGAAAATCGTGTTCGGCGCAGTATTTGAAATAGGCCAGGTTCTCCGCGTCGAGCTCGTCGATGCTGAGCGGCATCCCCAAATAGTCGGCCTTGATCGACATTGCCCCCTCCTTCAATCGCGCCGCATGACCATGGCCGAGCCGGTGCCCGGCATGGCCCAGCCGAGATTGGCGGTGACTTCGCAGTTTTTCACCTGGCGGCAGCCACCCTCGCGGTAATCGTAGGTGTGCCGGCGCCTGCCGTCGGTCCCGCGCGGACAGGAGTCGTCGGCATCATGGCGCAGCTGGCGCACGTTCTCGATCACCATATTCATGCCGTGCGTGTAACCCTCGCACAGGTGACCCCCGCTGGTGTTGTTGGGACGTCGGCCACCCAGGCGAATGGTGCCATCGCTGACATACTCTCCGCCTTCTCCCTTCTTGCAGAAGCCATAGTCCTCGAGCTGCAGCAGGGTGGTGAACGTAAAAGCGTCGTAGGATCCGGTGACATCGACGTCCGCTGGTCCCACCCCGGCGTTGGGCCACAAGATCTCGCGCGCGTATTTGCCGGCGACCGTCGAAATTGGTCCGTGCTGGTAATGCATATCAACCCGGGGCTTGCAGACGCGGCCCGCCACGCCGCGGATCAAGGCGCGCGGGTGGCGCCCATCGCGCGCCCGGTCCGCGCTGGTGACAATGACAGCCGTGGCGTTGTCCGTCTCTACGCAGCAGTCGAGCAAATGCAGTGGTTTACAGATGATCCGGCTTGCCAACACGTCCTCCACCGAGACCCGTTTTTGGTAATAGGCCTTGGGGTTGTTGGCGGCGTGCGCGCTGTGGGCTGCGCGCACCGCGGCCACCTGCGCCGGCGTGGTACCGAAGTCGTACATGTGCCGCAGGAACGTGAAGCTAAAGAGCTGGCCCGCGCTTTGCCAACCGTAGGCACGGCTGTGCAACATGTCGCCTGAGACCGGCACGGCGGACCTGGCACCAGTGCCGCCGATGCGCACCTGAGAAAAGCCGTTCATGGCGCGGAACAGGACAACCGTCTTGCACATACCTGCCTCGATCACCCCCATTGCCATGCCGATCAGGGCTTCGGTCGAGGAGCCGCCGCCGAAGACATCCATATAGAAGTTGAGGCGGATGCCGAGATCGCCGGCGATGAACGGGGCAAAGGTCGAGTCGCCCGATTGGTAGGAGAGCATGCCGTCGACATCGCTGGGCTTGAGCCCTGCATCCTCGATAGCGTTGCGCACCGCCCAGGTGCCCAGCGCCCGCGTCGTCCTCCCCGATCCGCGCGTATAGCTGGTCTCGCCGACGCCGATGATGGCGTATTTGTCGCGCAAGTGCTTCGGGCTCGATGTGTCCATCTCTGCGGGCAGCGGCATGCGGGCACCTCCTATCGTCAAGCGCCAAGACTAGCGCCTGCAGCGACAATGGGAAGCGTGCTCGCAACTGCGCCTCAAATCGCGGGGCGCTTTTCCGGCGCGGCCGGCGAGCGGCAGGGCTTGCTGCGGCTCAGCAGTCGCCGTGGTAGGTGACGTCGAAGCCCGTCACATCCCGCGCCAGCGTGGCGCGCGTATAACCGCGCATACGCAGCTCGGCCTCCGGCAATCGGTAGAGTTCCTCGTAGGCGATCGCGGCGCGATAGTAGGCGCGGCAGGTCGCCAACCATGTCAACCATACCTCAATCCAGCCGAACAGGAAGGCGGGCGGGCGCAGGCTGGGCTCGGTGGGCCGCGTGCGCTGCTGGGTCAGCGTCGTCTCTTGCAGATCCATGACACACTTCCTCGCTAGGCATTCGTTCAGCGGCCCGATCGCCTCGGCGCGGCACGCCCGTCGGGCGGGGGTGCGGTGGCAACGCCGACGGGGTGCGCCTCGGCGGGCGCCGGCTCACGCCACGGCACGACGTCGGACCAGGCGTGTTGCGCGAACGTTTCCGGCCGATCGGCGGGCCCGAGCACAAGGGCTTCGCCCAGTGGGGAAAAAAGGCAGACCCGGACACGGCGTTGCGACATGGATCCTCCTCGCGTGCGCCAGGGCACGCTATCGCTGTCATTTGCCGGCGGCCGGCCGGCGATGGCTCGGAAGTTCAGGCTCGGCGCAGGGGCGGTGGCCGCCTCTGCGTGACCTCGCCGCCCGCCCATCGGGGCCGTGGCGTCGATGTTGGGAGACTAAACGAGCACCGCTTTCGCCGCGATCGCCGGAGCTTTCCGCGGCTTGCCCAAGTTTTCCGCGTTTTCCGGGCGCCGCAGGCGGCCAACTGGGGCTCGCGGCCTAACGCCCAGGGATCGGAATAGCGGTGTTTTCCGCCTTAAGCCCAACTCAGGCGGGCCTGATGCGGATCCATTTCGCGAACTGCTCTTCTTCCACCGCCACGAGGTCGCGGTTGTACTCCTCATACATGCGCGAGGTTCGCTCGATCTTGCCCAGCATCTGGCTGTCGATCTTGTCGTAACGGTTCATGATCACCGGCATCGCCACAGGCGTGTAGAGATTGCCAAACGCATGACCCATCGTGAGCATAATGCCCTTCATGCGCTTGTAGACGTCGAGCTGCGACAGGATCACCTTCTTCAGCCAGCCGTGCTCATTGGAGAGGATGAAGAGGTGCATCGAGGCGCGTGGAATATAGATTTTTCCAAACTGTGCCGGTGTCTGCTTGCCGCGCGCCGCCTCGCGCACCAGCAAGGCTGAGGCCTCGCGGTCCCACAGCACTTCCATGTGAAAGGCGTAGATCAGGCCGTCCTCGTGGAAGGAGGGGCGGGCAAAGACGTAGTCGCCCACGTAGTTTTGCGTTTCCTCCTTGGTGTAGCGGCCCAAATCCTCGGCGGCGGCTTCGCCCGGTCCGCCGCCGCCCACCAGGCTGATCTTGAGCTGCGATTCGATCTGCAGGATGGTTTTTTCGGAAAACAAGCCGACGACCAGCTTGTCGACGGTCGATTTACCCAGCTTGGTGCGCTCGGCGAACTCGCCACGCGAGATGCGTTCTCTGGCGATGTAGCTGCGTATCGCCTGCACGATACGCTTGCGGTCAGCTTCCGCGATTGGCATGGCGCGCCTATTGAACCGATCGGGGCGTGCGGCACAACTATCATGGCGGGCTCCGGTGCGGTTTGCTACCCTGAGCGCGCCGGGGACGTTCGCGAGTTTGTGTCGTGGGAGCATCGAATGAGGTCGTTACTGCCGCCAGCGGCGGTGTTTGCGATCGTCCTCTGGGGCTTCCCCGCCGTAGCAGCGGCGGCGGACCGCAGTGGCGAGCAGCCGTTTGGGGGTCCGCCTCCACAACGGCAGATTGAGGAAAGGCCCTTCGGAGGCCCGCCGCCGCGAAGTCGCTCCATTCAGGGCGACGGTTTTGCCTGCCGCACCGCGACCAGCGTCTGCCGGCTTGAAAAGGCAAAGCCCGTCGGCACCGCCTGCACCTGCCCGGGCGGTACGAGCGGCGTGCCGGGCAAGGTCGAATAGCGCCTGCGCCCTGTGCCGGCCCGGGCCGCGCCGCGAGGGCCTCGGACCGGCGTGCGCGCCCAGCGTTCTTAGGACAGCGCCGCGCGCAGCACCAAGCCGAGCAAGAGCACGCACGCCACACCTGCCAGCCAAAGGCCGGCAAACCACACGAGCCGGCGCGGCAACGAGGATGGGGTGCTGGACGCCATTCAATGATACCGCGCATCCGGGCTGATCTTGCCGCGGAACACCCAGTACGACCAGGCCGTGTAGGTCAGGATCAGGGGGATGAGAACAACGGCCCCGACCAGGAGGAAGCGGAGGCTGCTCGCCGGCGCGGCCGCATCCCAGATGGTCAGCGACGGCGGTAGGATGAAGGGATAAAAGCTAATGCCGAGCCCGACATAGGAGAGGACAAAGAGGGCGACGGCGGCCAGGAACGGCGCGCGTTCCCAGCGCTTGGCGAGACCCGAGATAAGCACGAAGGCACTGATCGCGACGAGGATCGGCACCGGTGCGGCATAGGCAATGTTGGGCCAGGTGAACCAGCGCTGGCGGAAGATGGGATCGAGGAATGGCATGATGAGACTGACGAGAGCGATCAGCGCCAGGGTGCCAACCCCCGTCGAGAAGGCCAGGGAAAAAGCCTTTTGCTGCAGCGCCCCGCTGGTTTTCCAGATCAGCCAGGTCGCGCCGAGCAGACCATAGCCGATCAGAAGCGCCACGCCGGTCAAGAGGCTGAACCAGGTCAGCCAATCCCACCAACCGCCCGCGTAGGCGCGGCCCTCGACCGGAACACCTTGCACCAGAGCGCCCAGCGCGATGCCCTGGGCGAAGGCCGCCAGCGTCGAGCCGCCGGCGAACGCCCAATCCCATAGGAATTTGCGCCTGGTGCTGCGAAAACGAAACTCGAAGGCAACGCCGCGGAAAATCAGCCCGAGCAGCATGGCCGTGATCGGCGCATAGAGCGCCGGCAGCGCGACCGCGTAGGCCAACGGAAAGGCCGCCATCAAGCCGCCCCCGCCCAACACCAGCCAGGTCTCGTTGCCGTCCCACACGGGGGCCACGGAGGTCATGGCTTGGTCGCGTTCCCGTTCGGCGGCAAAACATGGGAACAAGATGCCGATGCCGAGATCGAAGCCGTCGAACAGGACGTAGGCGAGTACGGCAAAGGCGATCAAGGCGGCCCAGATGAACGGCAGGTCGATCATGGCAGTCCCTCACTTTTGCCTTGCGGCGGCAACGTCGCCCAGCGCCGACGCCGGCGTAATGCCGGCAGCGCGCTGGGGTAGGCCTTTTTCGATGTCGGGCTCGTCGAGCTGCGGGGCCTGCAGCATCAGCCGCAGCATGTAAAAGGCACCGGCGCCGAATGCCGCCAGGTAAACGGCGATGAACGCCAAGAGCGAAGCCCCGACGGCGGCGGCGTCAATCGGCGAGTGGGATTGGGCGGTGCGCAACAAACCGTAGACGGTATAGGGTTGTCGACCGACCTCGGTGGTTATCCAACCCGCCAAAACGGCAATAAAGCCGGCCGGGCTCATCAGCACGGCAAAGCGCAACAGCGCCGTGCTGCCGATCAGTTGCCGACGGTAGCGCTGCAGCAAGCTCCAGGCTCCGGCCAGCAGCATCAGCACGCCGACGCCCACCATGATGCGAAAACTCCAGAACACGATCGTCGCATTCGGCCGCTCCTGCGGCGGCCAGGCCTTGAGACCCTTAACGGTGCCGTTCACATCGTGCGTCAGGATCAAGCTGCCGAGCTTCGGCAGCTCCACGGCATAGCGCGTGGTCTCCGCCGCCATGCTCGGCCAGCCGAAAAGGATCAGCGGTTGGCCGGCACGGGTCTCCCAATGGCCTTCCATGGCCGCGATCTTGGCGGGCTGGTGCTGAAGCGTGTTGAGGCCGTGCAGATCGCCGGCCACGACTTGCAGCGGCGCCACCAGCGCCGCCATCCACATGGCCATCGAGAACATAAGCCGCGCGCTTTCGTTGCGGCGGTCGGCCAAGAGGTGCAAAGCACCCACGCCGCCCACCACAAAGGCGGTGGTCAGGTAGGCGGCGAGCACCATGTGGACCAGCCGATAGGGAAACGATGGATTGAAAATGACCGCCCACCAGTCGGCGGGCACGAACTGTCCCGCCGCGTTGCTGGCGTATCCGGTCGGCGTTTGCATCCAGCTGTTGGCGGCAAGAATCCAGAACGCGGAAAGCAAGGTTCCGCCCGCCACCATCACGGTGGCGAAGCAATGCAGACCCTTGCCGACCCGATCCATGCCGAACAGCATCACGCCGAGGAAGCCGGCCTCCAGAAAGAAGGCCGACATCACTTCGTAGCCCAACAATGGCCCGAGGATGGGTCCGGTCTTGTCGGCAAAGACGCTCCAGTTGGTGCCGAACTGGTAGCTCATCACAATGCCCGACACGACGCCCATGCCGAAGCTGATGGCAAAAATCTTCTTCCAGTAATTGAAGACCGCCAAAAAGACGGCACGCCCCGTGATCAGCCAAAGCCCTTCGAGCACCGCAAGATAGCTGGCAAGCCCAATGGTAAAGGCGGGAAAGATGATGTGAAATGAAATGGTGAAGGCGAACTGCAGCCGAGCCAAGGTCAGCGCGTCGAAGGGCTCCATTGGCAACGCCTCCTTGGCAAGCTTTGCGGCGCTCGCAGGGCAGCCGAGCTTGCGCCTATCCGCAGTACTGCGAAAGAAGCGATCATGCCTTGGCGGCGGAACCACGCAAGTCGGGCATTAGCAACGCTTCGTCCTCCGCAGCACCTGTGCCGGGATCGTCCGGCGGCCTTGGCGGTACAAAGATCGTGGGCTCGGCCGGCCGCGAACGTGCGGAATTCGTGCCGGCTTTGCGCGCGCCTGCGCTTGCGCCGAGCGCGCTCGGGCCTACCGCGGGCGGCTCGGGCGCCAGGGCCGCCGTGCGAGGCGGCGCGGCGGCTTCAGCATGGCCAGCGGGGTCGGCTTTACCCAGCAGCGCTGGAGCTCGCTTAGCTGCCTCGTCGATCGCCGTGACCTTGACCGGCGTCGGCACGGTTGGCGCACTCTGTCTCAGTTGCGAGGCAGCCCCGGCGCCCAAACCCACCAGGGCCTCGACCTTCGCGGCAAGCAAGGCGCCGCCGTCGGCCTGCATCGGCTCGACAGGGACGCGCCAACGGAAGGCATCGAGCGCGCCGGTTACGGGCGAGGTCGGCGCCCAGACGTCCGAAACGACCCCGTCGGCGGTCCAGGCCGGATCGCGGGGCGCATTGAGGGCCCGCGCCAGCCACTCGCGGACCGCACCGGCGTTACCATGCTGCTCGCCCTCGATGCGCGCCATCAGCGTTGAGATGCGTTGTGTGAGGCGCGCTCCCAACAGGGGCTCCAACGCCTTGCGCGCCTCTTCCCACTCGTGTGCCTCGATCGAGGCGATGGCAATGGCAATGGCGGCTTCGTTGGCTTGCGGCGTCAGGCGTCCAAGATGACGCACGCGCGTCAGCCGATCACGCGGGCTATCGCCGGGCCGGGCGTAAGCGTACACGGTCGCCAGTTCCGGATGCGGGGACAAGCGCCAGGTCCGAAGCAGCACGCGCGCGGCACGCGGCGTGTTTCCCTGCGAGGCCAACACGCGTCCCGCGATGGCCGCCGCAGGTACCAGATCGGGCGCCAGCTTGTGCGCCTCCAAGGCCAACTCCAGCGCGCGCTCGGGCTCGCCGTCCTCCGCCTCCTGCGCTTTGGCGGCCAGCAAGACTGCGCGGCGCCGCTGCGCCACGGCCTTGTCGATCAGGTTCTGACCTTGCGCCAGCGCCAGGGTGGCGAGCGCTCCTTGCCAGTCCTGCGCCTTGCACAAGAGATCGAACAGGGCCTCGACCGGCCAGGCCAGCTGGGGATTGAGCTTTAGGGCACGCTCGGCAAATTGCCGCGCCGCCTCCGTTTCACCCTCCCGCTTAGCCTCCAGGAAAAGACCGCGCAAGCCGAGCTGGGCGGTATCGGGCGAAGCCAGCATGGCCTCGAAGATGCGGCGCGCCGTGCCTCGATCGCCATTGAGCTCGGCCGCCTGGGCGCGTAAGAGGTGCGTCAGTGGCTCGTTGGGTAAGGACTTGCGCGCCTGCAGAGCATAGCGCGTCGCCAAACTACCGTCGCCCGCGCCGATGGCGATGATACCCCCCGAGATGGCGTCGAGCCCGCGCTGCAAGCGCCGCCGCCGCAACAGGCGCCCGACCGCTGCAGGGCCGAACCAGACCCGCGTCAGCAGCCATCCCAGCAACAACAGCAAGGCGACGAGCAAAACCAGCAGCACGACGGCGAGGAAAACGCTGGTCTCGGCCACGTAGTCCTGCCACTCCACCACAATCGTGCCGGGTCGATCAGCCAGCCAGTGTAGGCCGGCAGCAAGAAGGCTGACGGCAAGGAGAAAGATCAGAATACGGATCATTGTCGCCGGTCCGTCCCGGCCGGGGCTGCCGCCAGGGAGCGCTTCAAGGCCGCTTCGGTCTCGGCCAGCGCCTGCTCAACCTGATAGCGCATCTCCACCCGCCGCAACCAATCCTCGGCGGCCAAGGCCGCCTTCGGCGGCAGCTTCCTGCCCTGTGCGAGTACGTCGCCCAACCGGTTCTCCTTCAGCGCCGTCTCCATGCGGGCGATGGTCGCTTCAAGGCTGCCGTCGTCGGCCGTCTGCCCGCTCTTGCGCACGCGTACTATGGATTTTGCACCCCACAAGAGTCGCTCCAGGAGCGGAGCATCGGTCGGCTCAGCTTCGGCATCCAGCATGCCATTGGCCACTTTGCGGAAGGACTTTGTCAACTCCGAAAGCAGCGGCAAACCGTCCTTGGCATAGCGATCGAACAGCGCCAGGTTCAACTGGTCGCCGGCGACTTTTTTGGCCGCACTGAGCTGAGCAGGTGCCCCCTCAAGGGCCTGGCGCGCGCCTCCCAAAAAACCGGAGCGCGCCAGAGCGCCTAAAGGTTGGGCGCTAAACTCAGTGCACATTGTCCGGTTCCGCAATTGACGGTCACA
>Ga0075434_100001532_pt1 | contig 19538 bp, 23 predicted proteins | sample RhiMethybrSRZTD3_FD_75298 | JGI IMG/M metagenome (GOLD analysis project Ga0075434, IMG submission 75298) | Populus rhizosphere microbial communities from Tennessee, USA - Rhizosphere MetaG P. TD hybrid SRZTD3 | ecosystem: Host-associated > Plants > Roots > Rhizosphere > Soil | place: USA... | reverse complement strand
CTTTTGGCCTGGCTCGGTCACTTACTGGATCGAGAAGGGCACGGGCGTCGATCCGTCCAAGGTCGAGATCAATGTGCCGACGCCGACCATGCCGCCGGCCTTCGATCCGTCGCAATTCAAATAAGCGATCGATTGCACCATTCGACAATGCGCGGACGGCGGCGCCAAGACCGAACCGACTACGCTGGGGTTCTCGGTGCAATGCCACGAGCTCTTTCTTGGGCAGAATGGCGAACACTGTGCGGTCTCATGCACAAGGCGGCCGATCTCGACCGCTGGCCGTCTGCGTCCACCCCTTCGTGCGCCGACAGATAAGCTCCTGGCCGAATCAAGCGGGGTGTTAGGAGCCTCGCGCAACCGGGAGGCCCTCCATATTCACCGCACTCGTCGATCAGCCTGACCACATCTTAGGGCAAAACTTGAGTTTCATTCGGGCGGTTCATCCTCGACGCCGCCCACAACAGCTCAGATCGCTTGCAGAACTGCAGTACCAAAGATCGAGACAAGTAAGTTCGCCACGCCATGCCGGCCGCAAGGATGTCGTCGAGCCGAACTTCTCCGCTAACGCGGTATGCCGATTCCCTGGCCCGCCAGCGGCGCCTCAGCCGCCGCGAACCCCGATTTGCACATCAACATTGCCCCGCGTCGCATGCGAATAAGGGCAGATCTTTTCATGTGCTTCATTCACGAGCTGGGCAAGTTCGGCCTGGGGAAGGCTGCGGTCTTCGACGTTCAGCTTGACGCTAAGACCAAACCCACCCCCATCACGGGGACCGATCGTGACATGCGCGGTCACGCGAGCCTTGCTGGCATCCTTCTTGTGCTGCTTGCCAATGAAGTCAAGGGCGCCGCCAAAGCAGGCAGCATAACCAGCCGCGAACAGATGTTCTGGAGTGGTTGTCCCCGACCGGCCGGGTCCGCCCATTGCCTTAGGAACTGAAAGATCGGCGCGAACGCTTCCATCCTCGGCCTCGGTGTGGCCATTCCGGCCACCCGTCGCCGTTGCGCTGGCCGTGAAGAGAGGTTTGATCTTATCCATAGCAACCTCCGACGCTCGCGAGCTACCTATTCTGCCCGGCCGCGGCTGCGAAGGCAACCGAGGCTCCATAATGGTCCGTCGTCAAAGTTGAGCTGAATAGCATGGTTCCGTCGCAGGCTTCCGCTGAAGTTGCCGCATTCCTCCGACTTAGTCTTGACCGACGAGGCATAGTGCGACTACCGCACCAATCACGGTTCAGCGGAAGAGACAGGTCAAGCGCCAGAGGATCTACGGTCACTCCTTGGCAAAGCGCGAGCGCAGCGGCAACGTCTGCCAATTTTCTAGTCCGTAATATTTTTTACTGACCCACGCTTTCCCCGCAAATTAAGTTCTGTGCGCAGGTACAGCAAGCGGCGCTCAGTAATGACGCATATTCTTATCGCGCACGATCACGACGTACGCCTCACGAGGTTGGTGCTGGTTCTTAAGATCCAGCCGGTCCGTCGCCACCGTCCCTGGTGACAGGGACTGAGGGACGCGTGCGGTTGTCTTTCTACATATCAGTGCGTTTCCACGCTAGCCGCGAGTGTGCTGCATCGCTCTGCACCAGCGCGTCATGCAGGGTTGCGATTTAAACAACGAGTAAGGAGGTCAGATGTCGAACCGAGGTGCAGAGGCTGGTAACAGCGACGCTGAGCGGAATCTTCTTGTCTTTTTTGCCCCAGCCAAGGCGCTCAGCACGTGGAATCCGTTATTGGGCGTCATGCTGAAAGGAAATGCCGACGCACAAGAAGGGCTCGGTACAATTGCAACCGAATGGCAGGGATTTGTAAGCCATCGGCTACAGGAAGACATCATGCTTACACAGCGCCTGGCGCATTGTCGCACGCCCGAGCAGATTTTATGTGCCTACGCTGATTTCTGGCACAAAGCGGCGGCAGACTATGGCAGTCAGCTCGCCACCATGACGAAGCTCGTGACGGGCGTCGCGAGGAATATGGTAAGCGGCCACGCGCCGCGTTGTGGAAGAGAGCGGCGCAAATAACCACACCTCGGAAATGGCGGCGTAGCAGGGTCTCGTTCTTTCCCAATACCGCTATGCGTCTGCGGACGCGAGGCGGGTGGCGCCTACCGCAGCAGCATTGCGATCGTGGCGTGCCGCACGCTCATCTCGGCGCATCGTTTGTTCTGGCGTGTGAGCGTCTACGCCCGAGATGCTCCATGCTGGCGGAGGGTCGAGCGTGTGGCGAACGTGAAGGCTACGTGTTCGAGCTGGGGTTAACTGCTCCTGCTTTCGTTAAGCCTTCGCCTGGGCCTTCGCCCTCATCACCCGGCGGCGCTCCAGGCTCTCGGCCGACCAAACAGTCTCGAGTTCGTAGAACTCGGGAACGGTCCTTGCGTCGGCCGGCAGCGTCACCCACGGCTGCTTGGAGGCCGTAAAAATGTGGATGTCAGGCGGACACTGATCGGGATCATCCATGGTCCCCACACGGACGAACCTGACAGCGGGTCCAGCCTGCGGGTAATTGCTCCAGACCGCAACCTTGCACATTGCGCAGCGAGCGACCGTCTGACCCTTGCCGCTGGCGGAGGGCGTAAGAACAAGCTCGGGTTCAACGGCGATGTGCACGACGCGATCGGCCTCATAAAGCGCGTTCATTGCGTGCGCCGTTCCGGTCTCGCGCTGGCACCAGCGGCAATGGCAGGCATGGACGATCAAGGGTGGTCCTGCCAGACGGTACCGAACTTGTCCGCACGTGCATCCCCCTTCCATATTCAGCTCCATCGCAAGCGGTGAACGATTCCGTGCAGGCGTCGTGGGATCTTCAGGCTCTGCTACCGATCCTATCTCGATTTGGCATTGCGTGCACCGGCCGAGGTGGTCTCATGACCTCGGTCTGGCAACCGGGTTCATCGCGCCCACTCCGCCTGCCAAGCTCGTTGGTCTATCTCGCGCCCGTCCTGCGGCAAAGCAATGCTTGACATGCGTAGGCTCACCTCCACGAAGGTCGCGGCCCCGCGGTTACCCTCGGGCGTGTGGTCTGCCCCAAAGAGACTGCAGGCTGCAACGCGACGATGAGGGCCGTTCGCGTGTTTAGCGCGTGGCCGTCTTCGAAGTCGTTCCGCCGCACGTCTTAGCCCATATTTGGTCAAAGACTTCCGGACTTGACTGGTAGAATACGACCGCGCCTCCGGCGTAGCCGGCAATATACGGCGCCATGCCCGTCATGCCGCCGACACCATTGCGCGTGTTGACGAGGCCGCAAACCAGGTTGCTCTCGCCGACGAATGCCTGCCCGAAGACCGCTGACGACGGATCGCGCAGCCGTGCCCGGACGTCGCGCTGTGCCTCCGCAATGAGTTGCGCGCGTTGGGCTTGCGTGGCCGGTCGTTGCGCTTGCATTGCTCCAGATGGACCTTTGGGGTCGTGCAAAGCAAGCACCCCAACGAATGAGGCGGCGCTCAGGGCAATGACCATTAAGCTCTTTCTCATCGCCACATCCTAGCCGATTCGCGGATTTGGACGCCGCCGTGGCAAAGGAGATTGCGCTTCGAAAATTTCCGTCCGGGCTCCGTAGGGCTGACGGCCGGGTGGCTGGCTTAGCGCAAGCAGGTTTGCTCCCTAGCACAGTGACCTAAAGCAAAAATGGAGAGAAACACGAGAGGAAACAACGCATCCCGAAAGCAGCTGCGATCCCGTGCTGGCATGATGCCGGCACAATAAAAATCCACGAGGAGGACCCCATGAGGTTACCTGGATCGGTGCTCAGGCAAGGCGTCATTATCATGCTGGCTGCTGGCATCATTGGACTAATGCTGTGGCCGTCGGCATCCCGGGCCCAGGCAAAGCTCGAGATCAAACCCGTGGCAGAGAAGAAACTCAAGGACTTACCGGCAGGACCGCTCTATTGGCGATTGGAAACTCTTTCCACGCTCGATCAGGCGCAAGCGGCGGCGGGCCCGACGTCGCTCGCGGCCGAGGTGGCGGGCAGAGTGGCTTTTCACACTCGGCGCTAAAGGCGGGGTGACGCACGGCGGCAGCAAGGTTGTCGAGATCGGGCCTGTTCCGGCGATCACGGCGCCTGAGTATCTGCTGCGCATCAACCACGCCGGCGGCGCGCCCGGGGCCAAGACGGCGGTACACACCCACCCGGGCTCCGAGGCGTTCTACGTCCTGGCCGGCCGGTTGGGTCAGCGTACACCACATGGAGTGAGCCACGCCGCGGGCCAGACGATGAACGGGCACGGTGCGGATACACCGATGGAGGTATTCAGCGCTGGCACAACGGACCTCGATCAGATTGTTCTGTTCGTCGTGGACGCAACGCGGCCGTTCTCCTCACCGGCAAAGTTTGAATGAGGAAAGGCGAACGAGGCTGGCGACCTTGAGCCTTTGCGGGCATTGATCTGGCACTGAGGGGGCGCCCCGGATGCTGTGAAGGCTCAAGTTTGCTTTCTGCTGCAGGATGGCCGGCGTGGCGTGCCAGCACGCATGTTATCCCCACCCTTCGACTCCAATCATCTATTCGTCTTCGTGCGAAATTATCCGATGTTAGCTCCCCCTGCAGAAAAGCCAACTTACACTTGTCTTGTACCGCAAGCTTGCCAGTGCCGCCGGGTCGCGGTTTGCTCAGAGGCAGAAAGCCAATTCCCAAGCGCTACGGAGCCCCGGACAACGAGCCCGGTCGCCTATTGCGTCAACCCAAGCACGAGCAACTGCGCTGCCACCGAGTCCCTGTCGGGCGAGATGAACTGCGGCAGGAAGACGAACATAAAGAAGGTGCTTGGGTTGGTCAGGTGCTGATCAGCCCTCCCCTGGCACTCGCGGGAGGAGCGCCAGAGCACTTCCTGGTGCGCCGAGTGCAGTGGCTCGATTCCGATTAAAAGCGCCACGCCCAAAGGGACAACCCAAGGGCGTGGCATAGCGCTGCGTCAGGGCATGAGGGACTAGCCCTGACGACGCCTTGGGAGGCCTCATAGATACGATTGGGCCCTCGCGACCGTTTCAAAAAAGCGCCACGCCTCGGCGGCGGCAGCACTACCGAGGCGTTGCCCGCGCTGCTGGGCGGCTCATGCTCATCGGCAGCCAGGTAGAGCCCAATCGCGCGCGTCATGGAGTTACGACTGAGCCTTGGTCACCGCTGTGGGGTTACGATCATTTAATTCGCGCCCCCTGGACCACGCCCTGGGGCAATGAGAGCCCCAAGGCGTGGCCGGCGCTGCCGCTGAGCGGTGCGGGGTAGCCCAGCGCGCGCCGGGGCGGGTTTTACCGCCCGAGGGTTAAGCGTCAATTCCCCGCTTCGTTGCCTCAACAGAACATTGATTTTTTTTCGCCAAATTCGTACTATATTCTGCGGAATATAGTACTTATTTGTGCGTTTCCTGTATATGTGACGTGGGAAAATGTCACAGAGAAATGAAAAGGCCTTCGCCTACCTGCGAGCGAGCTCGGCAGCCAGTGTCGGGCCCGATAAGGCCGGCGATCACCGCCAGCGCGAGGCCGTCGAAGCCTTCGCGAAGAGTGCTGGCTACACCATCGAGGGCGAGTTCTACGACGCGGCAGTGTCGGGCGGGGATTCGTTCGAGGCCCGGCCCGGCTTTGCAGAGATGCTCCGGGCGATCGCCGGCAATGGCGTTCGCACAATTATCGTTGAAACCGCCAATCTCTTCGCGCGTGACCTGATGATCCAGGAAGTGGGGTTTGCCCGCCTTAAGGAGCTCGGCATTGAGCTCATCGCCGCGGATAACCTCAACGCCTTCGTGGACGATGGGCCAACTTCGAAGCTGATCCGCCAGGTGCTGGGCGCAGTGGCGGAGTTCGACAAGTCAACGATTGTCGCCAAGCTGCTGCAGGCTCGGCAGCGCAAGCGCCGCGCCACGGGCAAAAAAGTCGAGGGGCGCAAATCTCACCTCGAGCGGCGCCCCGAAGTGGTGCGCGTGGCGAAGCGCTTGCGCCGTGCATCGCCACTCAATGGCAAGCGCCGCTCGTTCCGGAAGATCAGCAAGGAATTGGCCGCCATGGGTCATCTTACGAGCCGCGGGACGCCGTTCTCCGCATCTGCGGTGCGCGTCATGGTTGCAGGTGAGGCGCCCCTGAAGGCCTCAGAATAGGGCCGCGTCATGGGCCCGGTGCGCCACACGATCGACCCAACATTCGCAAGGGACGGGAGCAAGCCACACTAGGGAGCTCGATCGCTGCATTCGTTTGGCCAACTAGCAACGCCGAAAGGCCACACGAGGCCATCGTCATGAAGTGGCGCGCCGACCTCTACACCCCTCAAGCCGTCTCTATCTGCGCCTGCCGGACCTCCAATATCCCTTTAAGACCGCGAGGTCCTCGTCGCCGCCTGCAGCATCTCCGTCCTTCTTGCACGGGCAGAGCTCAATATCAGGGAGCTCGACAAGAGAATTTGGCTCGTCACCTTTATGCGACACGATCTCGGCTACTTCGACCAACAGACCTGCAGGCTCGAACCAATCGACAACCCCTTCGCACCAACAGTGCTGCGCGTCCCGGGCGGAGTCATAGCCGCTAGCGAAGCCGCACGCGACGCGCGCATCCAGTAGCGCCGTCGCAAGCGAGCGGCTTCGCTATCCGCCATGCAGTGACAGGACAGCGCCAAGTGTTACCCATGTCTCCGGTACGATTCGTCACCTATGTCTCGGGCCGCTCAGTGGGATCTGGCGGAGACGGAGGGATTCGAACCCTCGATACGCCTTAACAGCGTATAACGGTTTAGCAAACCGCCGCCTTCAGCCACTCGGCCACGTCTCCTCCTAGGCAGCGCAGGCACTTAGCATACTTGACCCGGTGAACAAAGCCGGAATTGGTACGGGGGCGACCCGACCACTGGCGCTCCTGACGCCGGGGCCAGCCGTGCAAGAGCATTTGGGTCTTGCCCCTGTGGCCCACGACCTCGGCGATCAGCTTCGGCCGGAATGATCTTCAGTCAATTCCCGTAATTCACCCGCACGTTTCGTAGGCCCTCGGCCATCTGCTGAACCTCGGAGTCATGTCGTGAGGGTTTTTCACCTAGGTTTTGGGACCCGTTTCAGCGCCTTGAGCGCTCGTCGAGGTAAGCCCCCGCGCGAAAGGGTCCTGTGAAGTCGGATCAAGAGTTTCACGTGTGTCAAATCATCCGCATGGGTGTGGACAAATTCCCCCCGACAAGGCATTGGTGATGTGCGTTGGTTCGTCAGTCGCGTGAGTGAATATTCACCGCATGATGCTAGGCTTGAGGCGAGCCCTGACGCACGGCAACCATGGCCACCCAGCGCCTACCCATCGAAGATTCAGACGACGCGCCTGATGCAGCATCAGCGGCGCACCATAAGCGTGGCGTCGTCGGCAAGATGCTGCGGCTGGTTGGCCTGAACCCTCCGAACTCAGGGTTCAAGAATGGGCTCAGCGATGGGGCCAAGAATGGTGGCTCAGATGGTTCCGGTCATGGACTATCCGATGGAACCCTCACCGGGCCAAGCCGTGTGGATCAACGTGGAGGTTCCAGTGGTTCCACGGGTGGATCCAGCGATGGTCCCGTAACTGGTCCCACCAATGGCGTCAATGGTGGCATCAACGATGGCATCGACGGACGCAAGCATCAGCCACAACCTGACCCCGTAAATGAAGGTCCTAGGTATCGACGGGTCGGCGACACTTGGCGGTTGGCCGGTAAAAAGAAGCGGCCAACGCCAATTGAGCAGGCCGAAGAGCTCCTGAAGTTTTTGCAGGACCGGAATTTTGGCGATGGCTGGGTTCCCCTCCCGGACCTGGAGAAGAACATCTATCCGATTTTTCTCGACACTCCGGGGCGCCACCAAATGTCCTGGCGCACGGTTGCTCGCGGCCTTGGGAAGATCACCAAACGGCGCACAAAGGAGTTTGGCTGGAGAGTGCGCGAGCGCGACGGCGAGTTAATGCGTGACGTAGAGGTTCAATACTACGTCCCCGCCCCCCTCAAGAAGCGGCCGCGGAAGTAGTAATTTCAGCGACGTTTGCTCTTGGTCGACTTCATTTACCAAGGTATTTCCGATAGATAGTAACTTTGATCGCCATCAAAGTTTTGCGTACGCACATGCCCACCAAGTCCAAAAAGCCGCCCACCACCTTGAAGCGCTGGCGCGTCTACCACCTTGGTCAGCGTGGTGAGCTTATCGGCACCGTCACGGCCGCCAACGCCGAGGAAGCCTTGGAAGTGGCGATGAAGGAATATGCAATCACCGAGCGCGATCGGCGGCGCACGCTGGTGCGCGAGAGCGAGTAAGCCGCCACGCTTTGCATCCGGACCCCATGATGCTCCAATCACAAGCGTGTCCTCAGGTCGTATCTCGTTCATCCACCCCCAGATCCCGACGCTCGCCAAGGTCCCGCCGACAGGCGACCACTGGATCCATCAACCCAAACTCGACGGCTTCAGATGCATCGCCGTCAAGAACGGAGCCATGGTGCGGCTTTTTTCGCGCCGCGGCGTCGAATTTAGGTTGCCGGGCATGGCCGCCGTGCTGGCCAACCTTGCGGCCGAGACGGCGGTGCTCGACACCGAGTTGATCTGTGTCCGCGCCGACGGCCGTGCCGATTTCTTCGCTTTGCTGCGGCAGCGGCCATGCAGCGGGCATCAGAGGTAGCGAGCGAGGCTATGGCCCATTCTGCTAGCGCTACGCTGCTGGTGACGCACGGTAACCTCATGACCCTGCTGCTAAAGCACTTCGACGATCGGATAGGTTTCGCCGAATGGCAACGACTGACCAACCCAGACGTGTATCGCATCTCTTTCTCAGCAGAGCGGGCGGAGATCGCGCGGATCTGGGATCCCTGACCCCCACTCGCGTCTCACGGGCTTGGGCGGAATGTCTGTTGGCACATTTTCACCGTCGCCCAATCCACAACGGTCAGCTCAGCCTCAAAAAGCGGACCCGGACGATGTCCTGCACCCGGTGACCACCACCCTGGGGCTACACAATCGCATCCTGGCAAATGGGATCAAAATCCGAGTGTGCCCAAGTGGGTGCAGCAGTAGCTGTCCACAAAATTGGTCCCTACTCGGAGGAAGATTGTATGAAAACCCCAATTATCGCTCTCTTGGTCGCAGCAGTCCTATTCTCTTGTCTTGCAGGATTTTCATCTCCGACCGCCGCTAAGGGGAAGCATGTTTATGCGTATAGTTCACTTACTTACGGATATAGGATCGGTTCCCCGCGTTGGTGGCGCGCGATGGATCGCGCGGGACGTGGCGGCCGACCAGGTGGAATATGAACTCTGCACAACGCTAGGTCTGGGCTTCGCGCTGGACGATGCCCATGACCGTGTTCTTGGAAAGGCCGAGATTGCGGCCAATTAGGCGGTAGCTGAGGCCTTCCCTGTGCAGCTCGAGCACCTTGCCGACCTTGTTGTCGCTCGGCCGCTCGTCAGCCTGGCGACCGATGCTCTTGCGCTTCTTGCCCGCCTTCGTGACGAAGTGATCGTTTGTCTCGATGGCAGCCTTCGCCCGGGCCATCCCGGACTTGATGCGATCCCGGATCAAGTCACGCTCAAATTCAGCCAGGCCCGCCATAATGGTGCGCATCAGCTTGCCGCTCGCGGTGCTGAGATCGAAGCTGAGCCCCGTCTGCGCAAGCACGCTGACCTTCCAGCCGTGCAAATCGTCGAGCGTCTGGACAAGGTCCTGCGTGCTTCGGCCCCACCGGCTGAGCTCGGTGACCACAATGGCGTCGATCTCGTGCCCCTGCGCCAGCGCCATCACCTTCTTGCGCTCCTGGCGATCGTTGCGGGCACCTGAGGCCTTCTCCATGAACACGCCGACCACTTCATCCCCGGCACGCTCGGCGAAGGCGCGCAAATCACGTTCCTGCCGCTCGCAGCTCTGTTCGTCAGTGCTTACACGGCAGTAGATTGCCACTCGCTGTCCCAATTGAAGTCTCCCGTTTTCATCCCTCGAAAAGCCCGCGAAAACGGGCTTTTTTGTCGTTCCTCAGTATACCACACAGCGAGTAGGCCAGCGGGGACATTTGCGCGACGTTTTGACTCAATCCGCCGACTGATTTCGTCGCAGGCTCTTCTAGCGCGTTGGCGCGCGTAGCGCAGCGATACAGCTTACCCCATGACGCGCACGCGCGTAGTGGTGCGAAAACCCGCCACGCCACCAAGTCTCCCCAAAAAAGCAGACTACTGTTGGCTTTCTGTTTCCAACGGCCACTCTCAGCCAGCATAACTATGTATAACCATAGGGTGAACCACATGAGGGCTATGGTCTGATGCGCTTCCCTCGGGAAGATGTAGCCTTGCAGTGGGAGCGCCGTTTGGTTGGGGAACTCGTAACCAACCGCAAACCCTTAGCGAGCGGTGCGAGTTTTTTCGTCGCTTCCACTATGTCTGCTGGTGCGGGGACGCTTGGCAACAAGCGTCCCTATTAGTTTCGTGGCGCGCGAGCTGCGCAAACACGTAGCCAATCTTGGAGCGGGAATTGCAGAATTGGGAACGGGCTAAAACGGCTAGCCCTTGGCGCCCGCGGTCTTGCCATCGGGCCAACGCCTCTGTTCATAAGCAACGATGGCACTGACGATGGACGAATACTCCTGCTCCTCCGCCGATCCTTCGGAGGGCTCGGTGTCGCGAGCTCGGAGAAGCTCCACCCGTTCGGCCTTTCTCTGCGCACGATGAAACATGGCACGAGGATCTGGCTTCATAGCAACGTAATGTGCGATTCAGGATTGCCCTTGCGAGCTAGTGCGGCAGAATACCATGAGGTTGCCGTGATAGAAGTCAGCAATGCCGGCAGACTGCCACCGAGAAGATAGGACTTCAGTCACGCCGGAAAGCGCAAAGCCGCGCTGCCTGAAGTGCTCGACCCAATAACTTTTGGGTTTCAGGTTCACGTGGTCGACTCCGGGTTGTCCTGGCCGCGCTGCAGAGCAGATGACTACGTCGGACAGACCACACAGAAGATCAACGAACCTGCCCGCCGCCCGCTTTGGTATGTGCTCCGCTACCTCTAGGCTCATCGCGCAGTCATATGTTTCGCGCGCTGGCTGCATGTCGTTCTCAATATCGAATTTGCGGACATCAAGCCCGCGCTGCTGGCAAAGACGTATGCCAGCGGCGGCGTATTCGAGGCCAGACACCCTAACGCCGAGGTCTCTAAGAGCTGCCATCATGGCACCCGTGCCGCAGCCAACGTCTATCAGGGTGTTTGGCGCAAAAACCTCAACAATCGAACGGGCGATATGGGGTGCTGCCTGAGATGCTGGCCCCTCTACGTCGCGGAGGTAGTATTCTTCTGTATAGATCGCATCGTGAGTTGTGAACATTCCTCGCAGCCTTTTGCAGAGCGGCGAAGCCTTCACAAAGCTTGGCACTACGCTGAGCGTCCTAGTGGCGCGAGGCGGGCGAATAGATCACCATAAGCAATGGTCTGGGCACAGGCAGGGAAGGCATCCCGAAACTGCCGCAGACCGATCCATTCTCTGGCGAGAATACCGGACCCGTAAGCAGTTAGGTTGATTTCGTAGTGGCCCAATGCGGCCAGGGCGTCAAGGCAAGCCGTAACGCTGGAAATGCGGTCAAGCTGGTACTCAAGGCTAAGAGCTGCGATTGGGGTTGAGAGGCCCTTGAGGACTTCGGGCTCGTAGCCCTCCACGTCGATCCTGCAGAAGGATGGAGCGCCAAATTCTGCAATCGCCTCGTCAAGCGTGGTTACCTGGACGGGCAGCGTGGAAAGGGTTGCGCTGTTCCAATCAGGAACGAGGCTAGCGACGGCTGTCTGATCCTTTAGGTTGAGTTCTGCTGTTCCTATGCACGCCCCCGACCGCCTTCTGAATAACGCGAAGCCTCCCGTTGCCGCGCGCCATGGTCTCTCTGGCGCAGTCAGGCTGTGGTTCGAACGCCACAACGGACGCGCCGAGAGACAGCATGATTTCGGTTTTGGTCCCGATGTTGGCTCCAACATCGAAAGCGAGATCTCCGGGGCTGATGAATGTCGAATAAAGCCTCTTATGGTTTGAGAATTGGCGCCTTTCTTCTGGGAATAGCGCTCGATCAAGGACGCGCGCCGGCCTGTAAAGCCCAAGAGCAATAGAAAGCTGTTTGGCCTGCGAAAGCTTCATCCCGTCCCCCGCTCCTGTCTCCCTTTCAACTCTACCCAGCCCCTACAACAAGATCAAACCCGAGATGCTTAGCTACTTGATGACCGGTGGAACGGGGTCTTTCGTGGGTTTTTGCCGCGCCGCTTTTCCCAGTAGCGCACGATCGCTTCACGTTGGCGAGCCTTGCCGGTTTTGGTCTTTGGGCCGGTCGATAAGACGCCATGATTACGGCACCGACCGTTTCGCATGGCCTTGGCGATGCACGGCCGCCCCTTGCGTGTCTTGGCCCCACATCTACGACTTCGCCACCACTGTCCCAGCCATCACCTGTCACTCCGCCCGAACCCATGACGCGCGCGCTCGCACAGCATTTTGGGATTAGGCGGCGAGACCGAGAATCCAGCGCGCAATGATCTGCCAATCCCTCGAGAAGCGGACGAGCATTGCGGCTAGAACCACCAACGCGATGATCGCGAGAATTTTGGATGCGATGCCGTAGCCGCCTCTTAGGGTGCGAACAGCCGAACGGGTCGTGCCGACGGCAAACCAGCCGAACCAAGCCACGAACACCAACAGGTAAGCATCCATTAGGTTCAGCATAAGCGGCGAGTGATAGATAATTTGGTCCCAGGCCTCGATCGGTTGCGACGCCAGTGGTGCCCCCAGAACAAGAAGGGCCACCACACCGTTCGCCAGAAAGGATTGTGAAATGGTCTGTTGACCACGCCAGTGTGATTTCAGGTAAGCGAGCATGTGGAGCCCCCACTGCTTGCGCCAGCCGAGTGTCGCGCCCGTCGTTCGCCCTTGTGCCGCCGCTGCATATGCGGGTAGCACTGCAAATGGGAACTTCGCAACCGATGGGGATTGGCCAGCTTGTCGATACGTGCCCATGGTGGATGCTATCGGTTTGGCCGTGTGTGAGAGAGGCTAATCGCTCCCCGGGCGTGGCGAGCTCGTGCACGGTCAGTGGCGGTGCGCCCGGTTAGATAGCTGTCGGGGCGATCATTGTGGCCGCCAGGCCGATATGATGGGCCTGTGAGGCCGCGTCGCACGGCGCGTTGTCCTTCAGACCATGCGAGTACGATGGCATCCCCAGCATCTGGGCTTCGACCAAGGCGCTTGGCGATCTCGGCCTTTTCCTCGAGGAGCAGGCCTCTGGGCGTGTCTTTGAAGCGCGGGGCTGCGAGGTCGGCTCTGATGGCAGGATCTTTGGGCAGGGCGATGGGCGAACCGCCGGGTTGATCCGGATCTAGGGCTTCCCTGAAGCGCCACCAGGTTTCTGCTCGCTTGTTGACGAGTGAGTAGGTCCTGCATTGCGAGCGCTCGCCGGACTTGTTGGCGCCCTTGTATTTGACGGCGGCGATGCGGTTGTGGGCACCAAGCTGTTCCGCGACGCCACCACCATAGCCGCCTCCCTTCTCGAGGGCTTTGGCCGCGTTGAGGCCGCGCTTAAAGTAATTTCCGCACTGGAGTGTGGATTTTCTTGCAAATGACGATGCCGGATTCCCTGTTTCGGCGAACCATGATTGCGTCTGCCCATCTCACCTGGGAGGTGCCGATGCGGCCTCGCGAGCAGTCGAGAGGGCAGGAGGATCTGTTTCGGTCGCGGCTCGATCAGATCATCAACATGAACCACGAGCTGGTGCGGCTCGGCAGGCAGATCGACTGGGGGCTGATCGGCATCAAGCTCGGCGAGGTTTACACGGATGACCCCGGCCAGCCGCCGCTGCCGACACGGCTGATGGCGGGCATGGCGATCCTGAAGCATATGCACAACCTGTCGGACGAGGAAGTCCTGCTGCGCTGGGTCGAGAACCCTTACTTTCAGCACTTCTGCGGCGAGGAATTCTTCCGTCACGCGCCGCCGTTTGATCGCTCATCGATGACGCGCTGGCGTCAACGCATGGGCGCGGAACGCCTGGAGGTATTGCTGCAGGAGAGCCTGGCGGTGGCAGTCAAGAGCGAGGCGATCGACGTCAAGGACCTGGCCAAAGTGATCGTGGACACAACGGTGCAGGAAAAGGCGATCACATTCCCGACCGATGCCAAGCTGATGAACCGGGCGCGTGAGAAGCTGGTCAAGCTCGCCAAGCAGCACGGTCTCAAGCTGCCTCAAGGGTACCCGAAAGTGGGCAAGCTGGCGCTGATCGATAGTCAGTGCGTGCTCGCCGAACGGAGCTTGAGACGCTAGCGGCCTCTCTGAGTCGAGACGCTGCTGCTGCGCCAGATCTTGGCAGACTTGCAGCGACGGCAGATGCGCTCGCCGGACCATTGACTCTGAAATGGTGTCTTGCAGACGAGACACGGCCTGGTCTTCGGCTCGGTGTATCGCTCTGGCTCCGGCGTTGTGTGGTCGTATGTCACGACTTTCTCGATTCAGGTTACGGAGGCGTCGGCGCTGCGTCCCAAGAGACACGAAGAAAACCGCGACGAAACTCCGTTACGGTCTGGATTCCGGCCCACTGCGATAAGGGCTCACAACTTGGACTTGAACGACTTCGTCGCTGCGGATTGGGCCTTCTCGAACAGGTGCTGAGTGGCCCGGGTCGACAAATCGAAGAATTCCTTAGTCTGTTCGGTCGCCTGTGCGGCAAACTTCTGAACGAACTCGCTTTGGAGCTTCGCGATTTCCGGCAGCGACTTGGCGGTGGCTATCGCTTGCGCCACACTGAATGCAGCCTCGGCGTTCGCTGTCAGGTTCTGTACGACCTTCTCGTTGAGCATCTTCGTGCTGCCCCAGGCGGTGTCGGCAATCTCGTTCATCGCCTTTGCGCCGTCCTGCGCGGCGGCTGCAGCCTTCGCGTAGAATTCCTTGGAGGCGGCGACTCCTTGCTGCGCGATGGCCTGGACGTTCTCCGGAACGCGTGCGTCCTTGAAGAGCTTCTCTGCTTGGTCGAAGGCTTGCTTTCCGAACTCTTGGTTCACGGTCGTATCCATCGGTTGGCGGGCTGGTGGGCGACGCCTCCCTGGGCGCCTGCACTTCCATATATGGGCATCCTTATTTTGCATTGCAATATGCATTTGTGCGACGCGGCAGCATTATGTGAGGGCGAGCCAAATGCTTTAGCGCTGGCATTCCAAGGCCCGATTGTCTCGATGTCCGGGGGCACCCAACGCTTTGCAGCTTAAGCAGTATTGTTTCGCGTCCAGCCAATGGGAAACGAGCCGATCGGCGTTTCGAGCAGTACGGTCCCTCCGGACACAACCTGTCGCAGCGCTCGCCCGTTAGCTTGGAGGGTTCTGCCAGTGCGCTTGCCGCGAAGCCGAACTGGACCACGACCAAGAGGAGTACCCGCGGGAACATGGAAAACGCCGACGCGAACCCGAGCTCGCGTCTCAACAGTTACTGCTTTCTCGGTTCGCCCTCTTCATATCGTCATATCGTCAATTTTCTTGGCGGCCTGGTCCTTTAGCTCAACGGCTTTGTCCACTGCCTTGTGACCCAGATCGCTCGCACTATCCTTGACCTTGTCGAAGGTTTTTTTCGGTGGCCTTGGACTCCGGCGCCTTCACAAGGCCCTCCTTGCTGAGCGCGACGACAATGACGAGCTCACCGTTCTTGCCGACATTCAATAAGGAACTTGAGCTTGGCCAAAACGTTATGTTTTGGATGGGAGGCCAAGAGATTTCCTCTTGGTTCGAGGGACGCAAGTTGAGCAGGCCACGCTATTCCAGAGTAGTCGCGCTGGTGGGCGTATTCCTCTTGACCACCGTTCTCTATCGCGCCTGCGGTCCATCATCCTCGCCACGGGAGGCTGGCGCCGATTCTGCCACCACGCGCAAGGGTGCCGCTACCAGTCGAGTTGTGCCGGTGATTACCACGCAGGCCAGGCTCGAGGATTTCAGCCTTCGGCGGCGCACCATCGGCATCATCGAGTCACCCGCCATTGTGCTTGTGAAATCGCGCATCGAAAGCCAGGTGCTCGAGCAACATGTCCGTGATGGCCAACTCGTCAAGAAGGGTGATCTCTTGTTCACCCTGGATGATCGCGAGATCCAGGCATTGATTGCTCGTGACGAGGCACAGCTTGCGAAGGACAACGCAGCTCTTGCGCAAGCCGAGGCTGACTTGGGGCGCAAAGAGGAGCTTATCGAGAAAAACGTTGCTCCGCGCCAGCAGCTGGATCAGGCGACCGCAGTCTTCAAGGCGGCTCAGCAAACGGTCGAAGCGGACCAAGCGGTTCTACAGGCCGACCGATTGAAGCTTGGATACGCCAAGCTCGAAGCACCGATTGCCGGACGCATCGGCGCGATCCGCGTGACTCCGGGCAATCTCGTGAGCGTCAACGATGCCACCGGCTTGGTGACAATCACCCAAGTCCACCCGATCCGCGTCGGCTTCACTCTGGCTGAGCGCGATCTGACTGCCCTGCGCAGAGCGTCCGAGGCTTCCTCGCCTGCGGTAGTGCGTGTCTACACTCCGGGATCGAGCACCCCGCTCGAGGCCGGCGCGCTGGATTTCGTGGATAGCAGCGTCGATCCCACGTCCGGCACCATCTCGGCTAAGGGGAAATTCGTCAATGCAAGCCTCGAGCTGTGGTCTGGGATGTACGTGGATGTCGAGATCGATCTGGATGTCCGGCCCAACACTGTGATGATTCCGGCCGTGGCCATCCAAAGCGGTCAAAAGGGCGCGTTCGTCTTCGTCGTCAAGGACGACCAGACGGTCGAAATGCGCAACGTCGAGCTGGTCGGCGTCGAAGGCGATCGCGCTGCGGTGAAATCGGGCGTGGCGGACGGGGAGCGCGTCATCGTAGAGGGCCAAATGCGCCTCACCAGCGGTGCGCGCGTAGCCGAGACCAGCGCCGACGGCAGCAGCCCGGTTGGCGACAAGGCCAAGGATTCAGAGCGGCGCTGAGGGCAAGGCTGCACGATGAACATTTCGGAGTTCTGCATCCGCCACCCGGTTGCGACGACGCTCATGTCGGCCGCGATGGTGACAGCCGGCATATTTGCCTACCTGTTCCTCCCCGTGGCGGCGCTCCCGCGCACCGAGTTCCCAACGATCAACGTGTCGGCATCACTGCCGGGTGCGTCGCCCGACACCATGGCGAACTCGGTCGCCACACCGCTCGTCAAACAGTTCTCGACGATCGCCGGTATCGACTCCATCAGCGCCACGAGCGCCCAAGGCTCAACCTCGGTCGCCATCCAGTTCAACCTCAATCGGGACATCGACAGCGCCGCCGCCGACGTGCAATCGGCCATAGCCCGCGTCCAGCGCCAGCTTCCGAGCGAGATGACGGAACCGCCGAGCTATCGCAAGGTCAACCCGGCGGATGCCCCGATCCTTATCCTCACGCTGCGCAGCGAGATTGCGCCCCTACCGGACATGGACGCCTTCGCGCAGCAGGTGATCTCACCGGCTCTCTCGACCATCGACGGCGTGGCGCAGGTGCAGATCTTCGGCAGCCAGAAATATGCGGTGCGGGTTCAGCTGGATCCCGATGCGCTGGCGGCCCGCGGCATCGGTGTCGACGAGGTCCACGCTGCCGTCTCGGCCGCCAACGCCAATACCCCGGTGGGCACGCTGAAGAACCTGAAGCAGTCGCTGACAATCCAGGCACAGACGGAGTTGTCCAACGGTGAGCAGTTCCGCAACATCATCGTGGCTACCCGCAACGGCAGGCCCGTGCGCCTGGGCGACCTCGCTGTCGTGACGGACTCGGTCCAGGACAACCAAACGGCGAGCTGGTACAACGGCACACGCGCGATCCTGCTCGGCGTCTACCGCCAACCGGAAGCCAACACGGTCGAGGTGGTCAATCGCGTCAGGGCGCTGCTCCCTAGTTTCGATGAGCAGCTACCCCGTGCAACGACCCTGCACGTTCTCAACGATCGCTCCATCTCCATTCGCGATGCCGTCCACGATGTGCAGCTCACTCTGCTTCTGACGATCGCGCTCGTCATCATGGTGATCTTCCTCTTCTTGCGGCGGATCACCGCTACCATCATTCCAGCTCTTGCGGTTCCGATCTCGCTGGTTGCCACGCTCGGAGCGATGTACGTCCTCAATTTCAGCATCGACAATATTTCTCTGCTCGGCCTGACCTTGGCGGTGGGCCTCGTGGTCGACGACGCCATCGTCATGCTGGAGAACATCTATCGGCACATGGAGGAGGACGGTCTTTCCCCTTTCGAGGCCGCGCTCGCGGGAAGCCGCGAGATTGGCTTCACCATCATGTCGATCACCGTATCGCTGGTGGCCGTGTTCATTCCGGTTCTGCTTATGGGCGGCATCATCGGCCGCATCTTCAACGAGTTTGCGGTCGTCGTGACCGTGGCGATTTTGGCCTCGGCGTTCGTGTCGCTGACACTCACCCCCATGCTCGCCGCCAAGATCCTGAGCAGACCGGAAAAAGACGAGGCGCAGGCACGCTGGAGCATGCTGTTCGAGCGCGGTTTCGACGCCACGTTGCGCGGCTATGACCGCAGCCTGAAGTACAGCCTTTGTCACCAGCCAATGATGCTGGTGGTGTTTTTGGCTACCTTGCTCGGCACGGTCTGGCTCGTCTTCGCAACACCGAAGGGGTTCTTTCCCCAGGAAGACATCGGTCAGCTATCGGTCTCGACCGAGGCGCGGCAGGACATCTCGTTCGCAGCCATGGTGGACTTGCAGCGGCTGGTCGCAGACGCCTATCGGCGCTCGCCCCACGTGGCCAATGTCGCCTCGATCATCGGCACAACCGGAGGAAGCTCGGGGCTCAACAACGGCCGCCTGTTCGTCGAACTCAAGCCCCGCGACCAGCGCCCACCCCTGCACAAGGTGCTGGCCGATTTGCGCCGCGACACGGCGCGCATTCCTGGCATTAGCGCGTATGCGACACCGGTCCAGAACCTGCGTATCGGCGGACGCTCGAGCCGAGCCGAATACCAGTTCGTCATGCAGAGCCTCAATCGGCCGCAGCTCTACGAGTGGTCGCATAAGATGGCGGACGCGATGAGTCGCGACTCGCGCTTCGCCGACGTCAACAGCGACCTGCAAATCAACGCAACGCAAGCGACGCTGATCGTAGACAAGGACAAGGCGAGCTCGCTGGGGATCTCAGCTGAGCAGTTGCGATCCACCCTCTATTCCGGCTTCGGAAGTCGGCAGATCTCCACCATCTACGGCACTGGCGACAGCTTCTACGTGGTGATGGAGTTCACCGACAAGACCAACTGGACCACGGCGGAGCTTCCTGACGTCCGCATTCGCAATTCGGCCGGCAAGCTCGTGCCGATCGGCGCCTTTGCCCGCATCGAGCGCACAGCGGGCTCGCTCACCATCAATCAGTTGGGACAGCTTCCCGCAGTTACCCTCTCGTTTAACCTACCCTCGGCAGGGGCCTTGGGGGATGCCGTGGCAAGGATCGACCAATTGAAGTCGGACCTGAAGGTTCCTCCGGTCATTACCACGGCCTTCGCAGGTAATGCCAAGACCTTCCAGGACTCTCTCGCCAACCAGGGCATACTTCTGCTCGCTGCGGTGGTGACGATC
>Ga0075434_100001530_pt1 | contig 19558 bp, 21 predicted proteins | sample RhiMethybrSRZTD3_FD_75298 | JGI IMG/M metagenome (GOLD analysis project Ga0075434, IMG submission 75298) | Populus rhizosphere microbial communities from Tennessee, USA - Rhizosphere MetaG P. TD hybrid SRZTD3 | ecosystem: Host-associated > Plants > Roots > Rhizosphere > Soil | place: USA... | reverse complement strand
TCCGCACGCATGGTCCCGCAGGACCAGCAGGTGGAAGTCGCTTCGCCCGGCATGATCACAGACAAATTCGATTTGGACTCAGGGTTTGCCATAAGCACACCAGGTCTTAGGTCGCAGGCCTTGGGTCTCAGGTGTTGGACTTCGACGCGACGAAACTAAGATGCTGAAGCGACTGCCTAAGACCCAAGACCTTACACCCAACACCTGACAAAATGGCGCCGTGGTGGAAAGAACCTGGAGATCACGCATTCGCAGCGGATGCTGCCTTCCCACGTTAGCGGGCAGGAGTGCCCGCTCCACACTGACTACGCCGAGAATGAACTCCCACAACCGCACGACTTCGTTGAGTTCGGATTCACGAAGACGAAGCCCTGCTGCATGAGCGTCTCCTGGTAATCCAGAATCATGCCGTGCAGGTAGATGAAAGACTTCGGGTCGACGAACACCCGCACGTCGTCGAACTGGAAGATGCGGTCGCGCTCGCGAGGCTGGGTGTCGAAGCGGATGTTGTAACTCAATCCGGAACACCCACCGCCTTGCACGCCAAGACGAAGGCCGCCCTCCGCGGGCGAGGTTCCTTCCTTCGCCAGCGCGCTCCGGATCTTGGCGATCGCCTTTTCGGTGACCTGGATGCCCTTGATCGGGACAGCCGGTGCCGCTGGGTCAATCGTCTTGGTGGTTTCCTTAGCCATGATGCTCATGGTATGGATCGCCGGGCGTCCCGCCCGACGAAACGGGCAAGAAGCCCGTCCCTCCCCATTGCGTTAGTGTGCGGCTTGAGCCACCGGAGCCGACTTTTCATCGGCCACGCCGTTCTTCTTCTTCCAGTCATGAATCGCCGCCCGGATGGCGTCTTCGGCCAGCACCGAGCAGTGAATCTTCACAGGAGGAAGCGACAGCTCCTTCACGATTTCCGTGTTCTTGATCTGCAGCGCCTCTTCGACGGTCTTGCCCTTCACCCACTCGGTCGCAAGCGACGATGAAGCAATCGCCGAGCCGCAGCCGAAGGTCTTGAACTTCGCATCCTCGATGACCTGTGTGTCGGGATTGACCTTGATCTGCAACTTCATGACGTCGCCGCATTCCGGCGCACCGACCAAACCGGTACCCACCTGAGTGCTGTTCTTGTCGAGCGACCCGACATTGCGAGGGTTGGAATAATGGTCAAGAACTTTATCGCTATATGCCATTTGTTACGCTCCTAACTGTTAAGACAAGATTTCACTGTTTCAAGGTTGCAAGGTTTCAACGTCTGGCGGCTTCGGAGTCTCTTGAATCTCTGAAACCTTGAAACTTTGAAACCTGACTCTTATTCTCCGGCCCACTTCACTTCCTTCAAATTGATGCCTTCCTTTGCCATCTCGTACAGCGGCGAAAGCTCGCGTAGGCGTTCTACTGTCTCGCATACGCGATCGGCGACATAGTCGACCTCGGCTTCGGTATTAAAGCGGCCGATGCCGAATCGGATCGAGCTATGAGCCAGATCATCCCCCGTTCCAAGAGCCTTCAGGACGTACGAAGGTTCGAGGGTGGCGGAAGTGCAGGCCGAACCGCTAGAAACCGCGACGTCATTGATACCCATCAGCAACGACTCGCCTTCCACATAGGCGAAGCTGATGTTCAGATTCGCCGGCAAGCGATGCTCCATCGAGCCATTAATGTAGACCTCGTCTAGACGCCCGAGGATTCGATCCTTTAATCGATCACGCAGCCCGCTCAAGCGCGCAGATTCCTGCTGCATCCCTTCCCGGCACAGTTCACAGGCCTTGCCTAGACCGACAATTCCCGGAACGTTCAACGTGCCCGAACGCATTCCGCGCTCGTGACCCCCACCGTCGATGATGGCGGAAATCTGTACGCGCGGATTCTTGCGGCGAACATACAGTGCGCCAACCCCCTTCGGGCCATACATCTTGTGCGCTGAGATCGACATGAGGTCGATGTTTTGTTTACTCACGTCGATCGCGACCTTGCCAACTGCCTGCGTGGCATCGGTGTGGAAGAGAACGCCCTTCTCCCGACAGATCTTGCCGATCTCGGCCCATGGCTGAAGCACACCGATTTCATTGTTAGCGGCCATGATCGTTACAAGAATGGTCTTGTCGTCGATGGCGCGCTTCAGATCTTCGAGATCAACCAATCCATCTTTCTGCACCGGCAGATAGGTCACACGGTAGCCGTACTTCTCCAGTCGCTTGCCGGTGTCGAGCACGGCCTTGTGCTCGGTCACCGCCGTGATAATGTGATTGCCTTTTTCGCGGTACATCTCCGCAACGCCCTTGATAGCAAGGTTGTCGCTTTCGGTCGCGCCCGACGTGAAAATGATTTCTTTCGTGGTCGCACCGACCAGCTTGGCGATCTGTTCGCGGGCGTTTTCCACGGCTTCCTCAGCCACCCATCCGAATGGATGGTTTCGGCTGGCAGCATTGCCGAACTTTTCCATGAAGTACGGCAGCATCGCCTCCAGTACTCGCGGATCCATGGGGGTGGTGGCATGGTTGTCCATGTAGATGGGCAGCTTGATGCCTTCGGGAGCAGTGGTGCGCTGCTCCTGGGTCGCGGTCTTCGTGTCGGGACTCATAGTTGCGTCTCTCCTACCTTTAGTTGCGGGTTCCTGGGTCAGCTCAATGTGATCAACTCTGACAGAGTCTTCTTGCCTTCACTGCTGGTCGCGTCGCTGCCTTCCGTCATCTCCGCGATCTTGATGCTCTTGAGCACATCCTCAATGCTTTGGTTGACTTTGCGAAGCGGCTCCCGGATGGTGCAGCGCTGCGTCTGATCACACTCTCCACGCACGGTGATGCAAGCCGTGATAAACAGCGGACCATCGATTGCGCGAATCACCTCGTACGCAGAGATCTCGTTCGCATCGCGTGCCAGCGTATAGCCCCCATTTATGCCATGCTGCGAATGCAGCAACCCAGCCTTGGCCAGACGCTGCAAAATCTTGGCAAGCGCTTCGGGCGGAATACCATAGGATTCGGCCACGTCCTTCGCGCTGCAGGCTCCCTCGGCAGCATGCTCCGCCAGATGCTTCATTGCCATCAGTCCGTAGTCGGCCTTTTTGGTCAGCTTGAGCATGTACGGGAAACAATCCGACCAATTTGATCGGATTAAACTCCGACTGATTAAGTCGCCTTTTATTTTAGTCCCATTTGGCCAGTCGTACAACCCGCTCCAGCGAACGGCAAGAAATGCAGATTGATCGGCAACTAACAATTATTGAATGGTTTACGGGAAGAGAGCCCGGGGCTTCCCCACACTCTTCGGGCCGCTTGCTTCTGCATCCATGCGGCGACCCCGACTGGTGGCTTCAAGATTACGTCGGGGGACTTGACAAGCTTTTGGACGGGTCTAAAATACCGGAAATTTCCGGCAAAATTCGGTTCGTGCGAACGCTCGTGGTGCGAACCCCCTCCGGATTTATGAAGCCAACCGCCGTCACCAAACCCCCAGTCGAGAAAGGATCATGAATCAGTGTAAGCACCCGCGCGTGCAGATCGTCAGCCGCGACGAGGACACCGAATACGTCGAGTGTCTGGAATGTCGGGAAGTCTTTGAATCCAGTGAATTCAAGGACATGGCAATCGAAGAGCGCACGCCCGCGGAAGAGTCGTAAGCCACCCTCCACCGCTCCCTTCCTGAGCCACGCCGCAACGGTGAGACCTCCGAACGACCCTGTCTACGGGAATGACCGAGGTAACTTTGGTTAACGTTTCAAGATTGTTTTAGAAATAGGGCCCCTGCTAGTTTCATAACGAAGGACTCTGCTTGCTCGGGAACCAGCATGTCTGTAGTGGCTTTGGTCGTCGATGATTCGATGGTTATCCGGCACACCGTTTGCCGCTTTCTCGAAGAACGAGGATACGCGGTGGAGTCCGCTTCCAACGGTCTGGAAGCTGTTGCTGCCCTCAAGCGTGTGTCTCCCGGCTTAGTCATCACCGACCTCGACATGCCAGAGATGAGTGGAAGCGAGTTCATCTCGGTCCTCAAAAGCAAGCCCGAGACAGCAAACATTCCGATTGTGATCGTTACCGCCCGTTCCAAAGGCTATGACACCAGCGAGACGCGGGCCCAGTTCACTATCTTCAAAGATATCGACATCGAACAGCAGCTTGAAACGGCGCTGGCGTCCACCATGCACGGACGCGCCGCGAAAGGGCAGGCTTCCGCGCGGTAGTTTTCAGAGTTGCCGTAAAGGCAGGCTCGCTTCGGCAGAGAAATCCATAGCAGCAAAATCTTTCGACAACCACTTCGGATAGGCCGCCGCAGCGATCATCGCGGCATTGTCGGTGGAAAGCGGACGCGACGGAAAGAAAACTGGCAAGCCCTGCTGAGCGGCCTCGCCTTCGAAACGCTGACGCAGTTCGTTGTTGGCAGCAACGCCTCCTGTGACGAACAGTGTCGCGGCCTCATAAGCCTCGGCGGCGGCCAAAGTCTTCTCCACGAGATCCTCGACCATCGCACGTTGGAACGATGCCACCAGGTTCTGCGTCTCGCGATTGCACGCGGCCAGGTAGTCTTCCACCTTCGGCTTGGCTATAGCCGACAACCGACGACGCCGTTCTTCGACAGTGGCCTTCAGGCCATTCGCTTCTACGTAGCGCAAGACGGCGGTCTTAATTCCGCTGTAGGAAAAGTCAAAGCGAGGCTGATTGTCAGTCGGCCCCTGCCGATCCTTGCGGTCGCGATGCTTGATCTGGGCAGTGGCAAACTTTACTGCAGTCGGGTCTCCATGCGGCGCTAGCCGATCGATGATGGGACCGCCGGGATAGCCCAGCCCGAGGAGCTTCGCGACTTTGTCGAACGCTTCCCCGGCCGCATCATCGCGAGTGTGCCCGATATTGCCATACGACCAGCTTTCGCCCTTTTTCTCTGCTAAATAAAGGTGCGTGTGTCCGCCGGAAACAACCAGCGCCAGCACCGGAAAGTTCACTTCATGATTGCCTTTTTGGCGTTCCTCCAGAAGCACCGCGTGAATGTGCCCTTCGAGGTGATTGACGGCAATCAACGGCTTGCTGAGGGCGAAGGCCAACGCTTTCGCATAGCTGATTCCCACCAGCAGTGCGCCGGCGAGCCCCGGCCCTTGCGTGACTGCGAGAGCATCGAGTGATTGATAGGTCTGCTCCGCATCCGCGAGCGCCTTGCGCACTACGGGGACAATTGCGCGCAGGTGCTCCCGTGAAGCGAGCTCGGGCACAACGCCGCCGTAGCGCTCGTGCGTGGCAATCTGCGAGAAAACCACATTGGAAAGGATCTTCGCGCCCGAGCGCACCACGGCAGCGCCGGTCTCGTCGCAAGAGCTTTCGATGCCGAGGATGTGGGCGTCCAGCATACCTCTTATATTATTTGAAATCAGGCCCCGGCTTATGGCGAGCGCCAAGCAACACGCCACCACAATCATCCGCACCCTGCGGGAGCGCGGGTTTCAGGCCTACCTCTGCGGCGGATGCGCCCGCGACCTTCTGCTTGCGCGCGAACCTGCGGACTACGACGTCACCACCGACGCCACCCCCGACGAGGTGATGCACATCTTTCCCGAAACCTACGCGGTTGGAGCGCAGTTCGGCGTGGTGCTGGTCCCGATCCCCGGAAAGGGCTCCGACGATTCGATGAGTGCTGGCGCATCTTCGAAGTCGCACGTCGTAGAAGTCGCTACCTTTCGATCCGACACCAGCTATAGCGATGGCCGCCATCCGGACGAAGTGCGTTTCAGCAAAGATCCCCGCGAGGATGTCGCCCGCCGCGACTTCACCATTAACGGCATGCTCATGGATCCGGTTTCCGGGGAAGTACTGGACTTCGTCGGCGGGCAGAAAGATCTCGCAGCACACATCGTCAGAACAATTGGCGATCCGGAACTGCGCTTCGGCGAGGACAAGCTGCGCCTGCTGCGGGCGGTGCGCTTCGCGGCACGATTTGAATATGAGATCGAGTTTTCCACATTTTCTGCGATGGCAAAGCTCGCTTCCCAGATTCATCAGGTCAGCCGCGAGCGTGTTCGCGACGAACTTAGCAAGATGCTTACCGAAGGACACGCGAGAGAGGCATTTCTCCTGCTGGACAAGTCGGGCCTGCTCGAAGAAGCCCTGCCGGAAATCTCCGCCATGAAAGGAGTGGAACAGCCCCCGCAATATCATCCCGAAGGAGACGTTTTCGTTCACACATTGCTTCTACTCCACAATCTGCCGCATCCTTGTCCGTCAACGCTCGCCTGGGGCGCGTTGCTGCACGACGTCGGGAAGCCTCCAACCTTCCGCGTGGCGCCCGACCGGATTCGCTTCGATGGCCACGTGGAAGTCGGCGTCAGAATGGCGGAAGAAATCTGCCAGCGGCTGCGCTTTTCCAATGAGGACACCGAGGAGATCCTGGCCCTGGTGAACCATCACATGCGCTTTGCCCACGTTACGCAGATGAGGGAGTCGACCCTGAAGAAATTCCTGCGCATGCCAAAGTTCGAAGAACATCTGGCCTTGCATCGTCTCGACTGCCAGTCGAGTCACGGCGATCTGAGTAGCTACAATTTTGCCCGGGAAAAACTGGCGACGATTCCGCCTGAAAAGATGCGACCCGCGCCCCTGGTGAACGGTGATGATCTGATCGCCGTCGGCTACAGGCCCGGTCCTCGCTTCAAGGAGATTCTTTCCGCCGTGGAAGATGGGCAACTCGAAAGCCGGTTACAGTCGAAAGATGAAGCGATGGAGTTCATCTCTCGGGAGTTCCCGCTCCAATGAGTCTCTGCGCGCGCCACTTCTTGGAAGCAATCACCCAACTGTTGAAATGCTAGAATCGACACTTCCGCTATGAAAGCTGGTCTATTCAGTGCGCGCCACGACATGCAACCTGTCGGCGCGGATTTGGACAGGATAGTGGCACGCTCGCTGCGTAACGCTCCGGCCGGGCAAGGTCCTCTCCTGGCGTGGCCCCTTGCCTGCGGCAGTGCCGTTGCCGAGCGCACCAGCGCCTTTGATTTCTCTGATGGAATTCTACGCGTCGAGGTTGCGGACGCCGGATGGCGCCGGGAACTTCAGATGCTCGCCCCACGCTACCTGGCAGCCATTAATCGATATGTCGCAGAGAAAGTGACGCGCGTTGAGTTCGTTGTAGCTGTGCGAAGGTAGTGTCTGCCGACTCGCAGGCAAAGGGCTCGCGTCAGTGAACCGTTACCGCTCAAGAACATGAACGTTACCGATAAAGATGTCGCCTATGTCGCCGACTTGGCCAACCTCGAATTGAACGAGGAAGAACGCACGCACATGGTGCGCGACCTCAACTCGATCCTGGGATACATCGATCGCTTGAATCAGTTAGACACAGACAAGGTTGAGCCGATGGCTCAAGTATCGGACCGCTACGGCGTAGACCAGTCGAAGGGCGGCAGCGAGCGCTTCGCCTATGCCAGCCGTGAAGACATTCTCGAAGGTTTGCGAAAGTCCCTACCGCACGAAGAAGCCCTCAAGAACGCACCCGACGCGGACGAGAGCTTCTTCAAAGTGCCGAAAGTGATCGAACGCTAGATTGAGTCCAGAAGTGGAGGCCATGTGCCCCAAGAACTGCCGATTCCAGCGACCGTTTCATCGGACAAAAAGGCGTGTGAACTAATCCGTGCCTGGGCCGCGCATGGGGGACTGGTGTGCAGCCTCAACCCGGAAGCATGGCCGAAAGACCAGGCGCCAGTGGCATGGGGAATCTTATTGAGCGATGTTGCCCGCCATGTCGCCGACGCCCTCCAACAGGCGCAAGGGCTCAATCGGGATGGCGTTCTTTCGCGTCCGCGCGATGTATTCGATAAGGAACTCGATCAGCCCTCTGCGGAGACAAAGGGCAACTTCGTCTGACCATGGAGTTGAACCTGCTCACGATCGACGCCGCCCGCTCTGCTGTGCAGGAACGCACAACTACGTCCGTCGCACTGGTCCAATCGTTCTACGCCAGAATTCAGAAAGAAGATGCACAGATCGGTGCTTACCTCACGCTCTGCAAGGAGCGAGCTGTCGAGCAAGCCGAACGTATGGATCGCTTGGCGGCTGAGGGCAAGCCTCTGCCTCCACTGGGTGGCGTTCCCGTCGCCATCAAGGACGTGATGTGCACTCGCGGCGTGCGCACCACGGCGGGCTCAAAGATTCTAGGAAACTTCATCCCGCCTTATGACTGCACGGCCGTGGCCCGTTTGGAGGCGGCCGGTGCCGTAGTGCTCGGCAAGCTCAACTGCGACGAGTTTGCGATGGGCTCGTCGACCGAGAATTCCGCGTTTCACCCCGTCCGCAACCCGCGCGATACCAGCCGCGTTCCCGGAGGTTCGTCCGGCGGGTCGGCAGCCGCGGTGGCCGCCGACATGGCGGTGGTCACATTGGGGTCCGACACCGGAGGTTCGATTCGGCAGCCCGCATCGTTTTGCGGTGTCGTTGGATTGATGCCCACCTACGGTCGCGTATCGCGTTACGGACTGATCGCATTCGCGTCCTCGCTAGATCACATCGGGCCACTGGCACGAAACGTGAAAGACGCGGCCATCGTACTGCGCACCATCGCCGGGCGAGACCCTATGGACTCCACTTCGGCCGAAGTGCCAGTTCCCGACTACGTCGCAGAACTGGAAAAGCCCATTCGCGGGCTCAAGATTGGTGTTGCCAAGGAATACTTCGCCGAAGGGCTCGATAGCGAAGTGCGCCAGGCAGTCGAGAAAGCGATCCAGAAGCTCGCGCAACTCGATTGTGAAATTGTTTCGGTTTCTCTGCCGCACACCGAGTACGCGATTCCCACCTACTATATCGTCGCCACTGCTGAGGCTTCCGCAAACCTTGCGCGCTTCGACGGCGTCCGCTACGGCTATCGTGCAAAGAATGCACGTACACTTTCCGAGATGTACCGCCGAAGCCGCGACGAAGGCTTCGGTGCCGAAGTGAAGCGCCGCATCATGCTCGGCACGTACGCCCTCAGCGCCGGCTACTACGACGCCTATTACCTGAAGGCACAAAAGGTACGTACACTCCTGGCGCAGGACTTCGATCAGGCGTTCAAGAAAGTTGATGCCATCGTCACACCCACCTGCCCAACGCCTGCCTTCAAGCTCGGAGAGAAAGTAAATGATCCGCTGGCCATGTACCTGGCTGACATTTACACCGTAACCGCGGACTTGGCCGGAATTCCGGGAATGTCGATCCCGTGTGGCGAAACCCGTGAGAAGTTGCCAATCGGACTGCAGATTCTGGGCAAACACTTCGACGAAGCTACGATCCTGCGCCTGGCGCATTCGTATGAACAGGCCGTGAAGAACTAAATTTGGGTGGGAGAACCGTTGCGAACGGGGCGAGTGTGATCGCCGACACAGACGTACTTGCGATCGTTGCCGCACACTTCGTTCGGCAGTCGTATTTGCGGCGTTAACTCTGTCCTCATCTCTGTTGGCCGTTCCTTTAAAGGAAAACGATTGCTGTGTGTGCGTGGCGTGATTCCTGACCGCATCTCGGATTTCGCCACGCGCGCACGAGCTCATTCACCCTTCTCCGATTTCGTGCAGGTTGCAGCGATAGAAAAAGAGAGGAGCAGCGACGTGCGCTGCTCCTTGTGAGTGTCACTAACCGCGCAGGTAGACGCTGCACGAAATTTTCGCTTACTGGTTCAAGGCCGGGATCGCACCGGTGCAATTGGCGATACCGATCGGGCCCACCTGCTGCATGCGCACGACAGCGTCTTCAAATGAACAAAATCCTTTCACGCCCGTGGTGTTCTGGTTTAGAGCCTGAGCTTCGGTCTGGTAGGTGGTGTTAACGTTGTTGATCGGCGTGCCCCCGATTTCGTTAACCAAGTAGCCGTTCTTGCCAGGTGCAGCGTTGGCCGTCGCCAATTGACGGTCGATCAAGCAGGCCGTTGCTGCAACGGGCGGGTTCGGACAGGCGCCCGCGCCAGGTCCAAGGTTAGCGAGAGCGGCCGAATATCCGCTCTGCGGATAAGTGCTCAAATAGCTCACTTCCGCTGTGTTAATGGTGCGAACGGAACTGGCCGCAGACGACTCGTTCGCTGCGATACGGGCGCGCAGCAGGTTTGGAATGGCGATCGCCGCGATGATCAATATGATGGCCACGACGATTAACAACTCGATGAGTGAGAAGCCCTTCTGTTTCCGCATTTCGTTTTTTCCCTCGCGTTCCTAGTAGGTTTGTAGTATTGGTGCGTGTTCTTGATTCGGTATTCCGTCTACGACGGAAACCGCTCGCATATCTCGCCGCAAGTGAAGTACCGCGCAGATTCACGTCAGCGCACGAATGGCTCGTGCTTGTAACGCACGCACTTTCAATTGCTCGGATTTCTTGTTCCCACATCGGAACTTGGAGCAGAACGCAATCAAGCGCAGCAATGACAATGTTTGGCGCGTGCATCGCCAAATCATGTCAGCTTCAATTTGATCAATGCAGAATCGGAGCAAATACCATTTTGGGAAATTCGAATCCCCTTCAACGCTCTGCGACGAAAGGAATCATGCGACCCGAATTCTTCATCTGCACCGTCAGAAATTTTGCTAGGCTTCCTCTCGAAATCGCAGAGAGGACAGAACGCTTCTTCGACCGCCACAGGCCAGCCCGACGCGATCACTTTCGTGTGATTGTTGAGGGTGTACTGTGACGGAAGGAGACGGAGAGAAATTTTGGAGGCGCGGGTCGGAATCGAACCGACGTATAAAGGTTTTGCAGACCTCTCCCTTACCACTTGGGTACCGCGCCTCGCCAAGATGGAAAGGCTTTCCGCTTCAGCATTCTAAATATAAGAGTTTGCAACTTCAACCGGCCCCGCACAATGAACATCAAAAGCGTGAGTTCGCCTCATGCGTACGAGATCCTTCAGGGAAAGGCCACGAGAACTACCGGCTACAGCGAGGAAAATCGGCAAGGAATGTGGAGCACCACCCGTACAGATTTTGAACCGGCTGGCCCAAATCCGGGCGCTTCTGCTCCGCCTGAATTATACCGCGAGACCCTGTGATTAAGGCGAGATATAGAGCGACTTCATGCACGGCGGCGGCCTTCATTGTCGGATTCGCTCTGCGCCCGGTTGGTTAAGGACGCACAGCCCCACAGGACGGACAAGCTACGCTCCGAGCCCCGTTATGCCGACCTGCCACGCCGGATGGGCCTGCCACAGTAGGCGAGCATGTGGCGTTTCTAATTAAGGTATAACGTATAGCCACGACATGAACAGCATGGAAAGATCGCACTCGGGAGGGCCTGCGCGGAGTTTGCGCAGAATCATTTTCAGTCTGCCAGCATTCTTTTTCTGGAGCGCTGTTTTGGTGGCTTCACCTGTTGTTCAAGCCCAGACTGCTACCTTCTCTCCGGCGTTTCATATCAACTCGCAACGCCTACAAGGAACGCTAGAAAAATTGTCAGAGTTCGGCCAAAACCCTGAGGGTGGCGTCACTCGCCTGGGGTTTTCGGAAACTGACTTGGCTGCCCGGGAATACGTCACTGGTTTGATGAAGCACGCGGGGCTTGAAGTACGGATTGATCCTGCCGGAAACATCTTCGGACTGCGTGCGGGCTCGGAGAAGTTGCCGATATTGCTTTTCGGCTCGCATATCGACTCTGTGCTACATGGCGGAAACTTCGATGGGGACGTGGGCAGCATGGGGGCGATTGAAGTTATGCAGGCTCTAAGGGATGGAAGCGTGACGACTCGCCACCCACTGGAGATAGTCATTTGGACGAATGAAGAAGGCAATCATTTTGGGATCGGGACGTTGGGCTCCGGCGTTGCGTCTGGGTCACGCGGGGCTGAAATTCTTGAAGTGAAAGACGAGCAAGGATTGACGCTGGCGGACTGGTTGCGTCGTTACGGACAGAATCCCGCACAGCTTACGGACGCTCGCATCCCGCGTGGCACTTTGGCGGCTTATCTCGAACTGCACATCGAACAAGGCCCTAACCTCTACGAGACCAAGGTCCCAATCGGCGTAGTGCAGGGGATCGTTGGTGTTAATCGCTGGAATTGCGTCGTTAGCGGGTTTGCCAATCACGCGGGCACAACTCCGATGAATCGCAGGAAGGACGCTCTCGCGGCAGCTTCAAAGGATGTGCTTGCAGTGCGGGACGAAGTACGAGCGGAACAAGGTCGTCAAGTCGGTACTGTGGGATATGTCAAGGTGACTCCCGGAGCGGTCAACGTCATCCCCGGGCGTGTTGAATTCCCAGTTGAGTTGCGCGACCTCGATGCTGTAAAAATCGCCCGCATGTGGGAGCACATTCAACAGAGGTTCGCAGACACCGATAAAGCTGAAAATGTCGAGACTCGTTGCAGCCTGCGGGATCAGTCGGAACCCGCTCGTGCCGATCCAAATTTTCAGACCGCCATCCGCACTGCGGCAAGCTCGCTTGGTCTTCCCACGACAGACCTGCCTAGCCTCGCTGGACAGGACGCGCAAGAGATCGCCCGGATCGTGCCCATGGCCATGATCTTTGTTCCGAGCAAAGATGGCGTCAGCCATTCGCCCAAAGAGTTCACGTCTTGGCAAGATGTGGCTAACGGCACCGAAGTCCTCTACAGGTCAATATTGCTCCTAGATGGGCATCTAGACAGGCAGTGATTGCGGCAAGGGTAGCTTTGAGGCTGCCAACCCACCTGTCAACTTTTCGGTTTAGCTAGGGATGGTTCGAAAGGGGTCTCGCCAGCGCACCCACAAGTTGTTGACCAGTAGACGTTGGGATTAACTGTGTCAGGTAGTCAGCAGGTACACCTTTGGGCCGATCAGGGAAGCCACGCCCAAGGGCACGCGCGGGTGAAACGGGTGCTAGTGTACCTTCGGCGACCCGAGTACTAGTGCTCAACGAAAAATGATTGCGCACGACATAGCTGCTGACCGGGTGTTTTACCCTTTGGGCGCTGCCCGAGACAACATCACAGATTCTGCATTAGGAACTGCCTGGTAAAGCACGTAATCTGCATCATTCGCCCGGATGACATCAACATGCTGCGTTCGCTCACCCTGCCGAACTTCCACGGCACTCCATTCTTTGGGGACAGACGTTTTCAAAGTCAGGGGTAGATCGTAGCTCAAGTCGGTAAGATCACTGCGCAGCACGACTGAGATAACTTCGCCATCGCTGTAGGTAGTAATCGCGCCATGCTGGCGCTCGCGAATGTATTTGGCGACGTCCTGAAAGGTCGCAACCCAAACGCTTTGTTCTTTGGAGTGGATGTACCCGAAATAATCCCTTAGCTCAGCACCCGTCTTCGGTTTCCATCCAACTCCATCCACGCCATGAAAAACTAGCACTAGCCAGATATTGCCCTGTGCTGCAGTCGTATCGACCCACGACTTCATCAATTCCATTGGCGTTTCTGTCAGGGGTCCGCGCTGCCATCGGACATATTCCTTGTGGGAACCAACGGGGTTCGTATTGTTCGATCGGTCCAGATCATCTACATCCCTATCCGGCATAAGGTTCCGTGCGACCTGGTATCGCAGCAGTGCCGCCTGTACGGCTCGCTCGTCCTCGGTGCCGTATGGACACTCGACTGAGAATGTATGTTTGAAGCCGAGGTGGTCAAGAATTTCCTGCCGACTCATTTCCAGTTCGTATACCAGGTTGGCATCGTCAAGAACGGCCAGACGCGGATGTGTCACAGTGTGGCTAGCGAGCTCGTACCCACGATTTGCGAGCGAACGCAGCTCATCCCAGGTAATGTTGTTGCCGTCTTGGGGGAAGCCTTCTCGCACCTTGACCGGTGTGAAGTCACCTCTTCGCACTTTCTCGTATGCTTCGTCCAACACGCGAGAGGCCTGGTCTTGATTCTTTCCCTCGTCGTAGAGTTCTCCAGCGCGGCTATGGTACTCAAGCGTTCCTTTGTAACCCAGGAAGCCGATCGCTGATGCACGTTCGAAGAAATTGTCCTTACTTGTGAGAACAGTGGCCGTTTCTTGAATGATTGCTCTCGTCGGCCGACCAACGAACGTACCATGGTACCGCGAGCCTGGCACGTTTCCTGTGATAATGAAGAAAGTGGCAGGAAAGCCGAAGGTATCCATGATCGGCACGGCTACGCGAAACTGATTAATCGACCCGTCATCATAGGTGAGTGAGACTGCCCCATTTTTGCCGTATTGCCATTTTGTGATTTCTGTTTTAACGGCTTGGCCGGGGGTGGAGCGTGAGGAAGCAATCAACAGTGCAGTAACACCGATCACAACGATCAGCCACTTCATTCCAGCCTCCTCCACGTTGCGAGCAACTTGCGCGGAGCTGAGGATACCCGACATGCATGCAAGAACCAATTAGATACGGCTAAAGTGAAATGCATAGCTGTTGCAACAGGCGATTTCACTCATAACCACTCGGTTATGAGTGTAATGGCGACGTTACAACAACAAGATTCTAGCTAGTGGCGAACTCGAGTCAAGAGCATGGTCTGGTCATCCTGTCGCAAACCATGCTGACGAACTTGCTCTATGATCCGCTCCCAGATCAGGGGCAAGGGTAGTGCGGCGTGTTGCGTCAGCAGTTGCTCCAGGCGGGCCAGTCCAAATTCCTCGTCTCTATCGTTGGGCACTTCTGATATGCCGTCGGCGAGGATCAGGAACAGATCGTTTGCTGAGCAGGCGACGTGCTGGCTCGCGTAGCAACCGCCGGGTATCAACCCCAAAGGAAACTGCTCCATCGAGAGTCGGACCGTGTCGCCGGTGCGATCACGATAGTGGAGGATCGGGACGTGTCCGGCCAACGTGTACTCTACCTGTGAGGTGTCGCTAAACTGGAGCAGTGCCAAGGTCGCGTACATGTCGGGTTCCTTGACGGCAGGAAGCACACGATCAGCACTTTCGAGCAGGGCGACGGAATTCTGCCGGAAAACGCGACCCGCAAGGCCGTCTTTAACATTCCCATCAACTGGCCGGCGGCCAACCCGTGTCCGGAGACATCAGCGACGTATGCTAGGAGCATTCCGTCGTTCTCGATGACATCGATGAGGTCCCCACCCATTTCGGTGCTGGGGAGGGATTGGCCGTATATTTCAAAGGCTTCGCTCTGAAAGGAAATGGTTGGAACCAGTGTCGCTTGAATGTCGTGGGCTAGAGAAAGTTCGGTCTGTATTCGGACAGAGTCCAATCCCTCGGTGGTGACGAAAGACAGGAATAGTCGAAAGCCCAGGGCCATCCCCAAGTAGATGCCTATGGCATCGAATACTATGCGTCGGAACAACCCCGCCGGAAGCGGTAGGAGTTGGGACACATGCACAGTTCTGTAAGCGAGCGTTGCGAGCGCTACCATCACTAGCCATAGCGGGAGGGCGAGGTGAAGCTTCTTGACCCTGGCCGCAAAAATGCCGGCTGCCATGACACCAAAGAAGACAGGCCAGAAAAAACCAAGGCCTAAAGGCGGATGATTGAGCTGCAGCAGATCAGCAGCAAAGCCTGCACCGGCGACGCTGAAGAAAGCGGCGACCAAGAGCTTTGTCATACGCCGCATGGGCAGCGCCCGCCAGTAGGGACTGGAGGCGCTGGGATACGCTGAACCTATACCCGCACTCCACTTGCGTAGCCAGTTGTTCATCGGTTTTTCGGGGGGCTAAGACCGCCGCGATGAGTATATTCATCTCCACAGTCCGGATAGATATCCTGAAATCGTCCATGTCGGTTCTTGGAAAACGTGGAGTGGTGGGGAAATCTCCTGATCGAAGCCGAGTCCGGTGAAACGCGCACTTTGAACCAGAAAATCCTGCTCCAAAAGGTGAACGGTGAACTTTCCCCGGAAGACCTTCTCCATGCTCAAGGATATGGTCACCCAACACAAGGCCGAGGGGGAAGCCCAATTGGCCGCGCTAGATGCGGAGACTGCGACAATGCAGGGGCTTTTGGAGGAGACGCAGAACAACATCGTTGATCTGGTCAAGGCGTGGCGCAATGGAAACGCGCAGCAGCGGCAGGAACTAGCTTTCAGCCTGTATCCGGAAGGTTTGGTATATAGCCGGGAACTGCGCTACTTTGAACCGCGCAACGTATTTTTAATGCAGGCGATGCGGGAGATGATTGATGGAGTTTTGGCCGGAGAGCATTGGAGCGGGAGACGGGATTTGAACCCGCGACTTCGACCTTGGCAAGGTCGCACTCTACCGCTGAGTTACTCCCGCTCAGCCTCGCTCATTTTACAATACCCACCCTCTGACCACCAATCGTGGCCCGTTGGGCGTGAGAGGCTCAGACCACAACGCATTCCTGTAAGAGTACGAGAAAGATCCTGACTCAACCCCGAGACCCCATGCTCGGACCAGCCCATTGCGGATCCTGCTCCGGCGCAACAATCTGGCCATCCCGCATGTGGATGATCTGGTCGCCGATGGCGGCGGCCTGGGGGTTGTGGGTAATCATTAGGACGGTTTGGCCGAATTCGCGATTCGACTGGCGTAACATGCCCAGCACGATTTCCGAGTTCTTGGAATCAAGGTTGCCGGTCGGCTCGTCAGCTAAGACGATCGAGGGTTTGTTTATGAGTGCTCGTGCCAAGGCGACCCGTTGCTGTTCGCCGCCAGAGAGCTCGGAAGGCCGGTGAATCAAGCGTGAACTTAGGCCCAGCAGATCGGTGATGCGCTTGTAGTGCTCCGGGTCGGTATCGCCATTGGCAGCAATGTCGCGGGCGATCTGAATGTTCGACTGCGCATCCAGAGTAGGGAGCAGGTTGAATTTCTGGAAAACAAACCCGATCTTGCGTTTTCGCATTCGCGTGCGTTCGGCGTCGGTAAGCTTCGAGAAGTCGTCGCCATCGATCACGATACGACCGGAATCCGCACGCGTGAGTCCTCCCAGCAGGTAAAAGAGCGTTGACTTGCCGCTGCCGGACGGGCCCACGATGCTGACGAACTTCCCCCGATCCACCGTGAACGAGATGCCGCGCAACGCGGGAACTTCGACCTTGCCCACGTGGTACGTCTTGCGCAGATCATTGGCTTCGATGAATGCAGTCATCCCTGATTAACGATATTACAGGAGAACAGGGATCAGAGACGGTACTGCTTTCATGCAGCTCCAAGCTGCGTCGGACGCTGGGATCGAGGCTGGACGCGGCTTGGACCGCGCTTGCGCACAAGCAACAAGCGGATGCGCTCCAGAAGTTCTGCGGGAATGTGCATGCCTTTAGGCAGGAAGACATCGGCCTGCGTATCGCGATCATAGATGCGCACCTTACCAGAAAGCAGAATGGCGGGCGTTCGAGGCGAGATGGCTTTCACTTCTTCAATGAGCTTCGCTCCATCGAGCCCTGGCATGATCAAGTCGGTCAGCACGAGGTCGATCCCGCCCTTTTTGAAACGAGCAAGCGCATCTTCCCCATCATGGCAGGAGATCACTCGGTATCCGCGGGTCTCGAGCAGGACTTTGCGGATGGAGAGCGACTGTTCGTTGTCGTCAACACAGAGAATGGTGCGTTTCGGTTTCATCGTTGACTCCCAGCGTACAGTGCGCGACCCGAGACCTGAAAACTTGGGAAGCGGCGACCGACAGCCTTTTAGGAATTTCAGAGCGTGAAAATCCTACGTAGCGACCACCAGCTTGTAAAGTGGCGCAAATGTTAATGGGAAATATTTGCTATTGAATTTTTTCTGCGAATGTGGTCTATGCTGTTTTACGCAGCGATGCGATGCATGCTTACAGTGTAATTTCGCCGCGCATGATTTCGACCGCGTTGCCGCCGACACGAACGTTAACCACACTGTTATCGTTTCGGGAGGCACGAACAAAGATTCGGCTGGGCCGCTTCATCTCCAGTCCCTGCTCGATCAGCACGCGTTCGTCGGGATGTGCCACGCCGTGCGCCACCATCCATGAGGCTGCGCACCCGGCAGCCGATCCTGTGGCCGGATCCTCGCCGTTGTAGAAAATCATGCGGGCATGGAGACGAGCTTTCGGATCGACGGTCTCCCGCGAAACAAAATAGAAAAATTTTCCGCCGCTTCGTTCGAGGTAAGCCGCGGCGCCCGGCTGGTCGAAGTGCAGATCTCGCAGCACGCCGAGCGATCGAACGGGCGCAATCGTGAATGCTACTCCGGTCGAAACCGTTTCAATTGGCAGGTTTGGATCGAAATCGTCGATCGACATTCCAATAGCCGCGGCCACGGCTTCGCGCGAATGCTTGACTTCAAACTTGGGATCAATCTGCGTCATCTCGCCGAAGGCGGGCTGGCTATCCTGCTGTTCAAAGCGAACGGGCACCGAGCCAACATTCAAGTCAAGTTTGACCTCGGGATCGCCACGCGTCCCACGCAGGACAAACGCCGTTCCCAGGGTAGGGTGGCCGGCAAACGGCAACTCTTCTGCCACCGTGAAGATGCGCACCCGTACGCCGCGCTCCCGCTCGGTGACAGCATCGCGCGGAAGAACGAACGTCGTTTCCGAAAGGTTGGTCTCCTTCGCGAGCGCCTGCATCTGGGCGTCGCTTAACCCGCGTCCATCCAGAACGACGGCGAGTGCATTTCCTTCCAGTGCATTTGCAGTGAAAACATCGACTTGAACAACAGAAAGCCGTTTCGCCATGTCAGCCTCCTCGCGCAGGTGATCGAAAACAGTCGCGATACGCTTTCACGGGAAGACTCGCGACGCGGTCGAGCTGCACGTGACCTCGGCTGAATTGGATGCGCGTCATCCCTGCAGGTCGCACAAAGGGCAGTGAAGATCTTCTCTTGAAACTTCGAGCGCCCGCCGAGACACGGGAGGAATGTCAGCGTCAGATGACGTGAACTCCGCGCAGAGTGAGTGTGTCAGAGCAATCGTGCCCTGTGTGCTATAGGCTCGTATCCGAGGCGCGAACGAGATTGTCAACTTTGCTGCGGTCCTAACCGCTCCCAGGGCGATCAATTTCGCGGCAGCAACTCTAGCAGTGGATCAGGAACACATGACATACCCGAACCGCATCGGGCCGTCTACAACAGGACCAAACATGCGAAGATGGAATCGGCGCCCAGTCCCGCTTAGTCCAGCTTCATAGAAATGGCCCGCGAGTCGGAGCGCGGGTGGCCCGGGTACCTTATTGAACTAAACGGAAGCGAATGAGTTCCGGTGAACTTCCCGGTCTTCAAAATTGACCCGAGAACGGACGCCTGAATGGAGTCAACGTGTTGCCAGCGGCTTACAGACGGAAAAATGGCTCTGAACGGGGTGAACGGCAGAATTTGATGGACAAATGATGGACGGTGTCCATCAATTTGATGGACGGATTCCATCCGCAGAATAGACCTTGATCCGCCGGGTCTAAGACCTGCCCAGCTTCACCACATCGAACAACGATTCGTCGAATCGCGTGACCGATAATGTGGAGGTCCTTTGCTTTCTAGCTTGCCTTGGGTAGCCTCAACGAGGGTTCGCTCGTGGTGAAGAGTCAATCGATTTCAGCTCGGACGGATCAATTCACGGGTGGTACCGAGTGGCTGAGCCACCCCGGCGATTTCACCACTGCGGTTCAGTGAGTTCTATCAAAGGGATGTCAAGAAAAAGATTCTGCCTCGGCCGGAGGCGAGATGGTTTCTCGAGATCCAGCCCACGATCATTAAGCTTCCCTGAAGCAGTTTGCCTTGTGCCCATTCT
>Ga0075434_100001528_pt1 | contig 19561 bp, 13 predicted proteins | sample RhiMethybrSRZTD3_FD_75298 | JGI IMG/M metagenome (GOLD analysis project Ga0075434, IMG submission 75298) | Populus rhizosphere microbial communities from Tennessee, USA - Rhizosphere MetaG P. TD hybrid SRZTD3 | ecosystem: Host-associated > Plants > Roots > Rhizosphere > Soil | place: USA... | reverse complement strand
GCGTTTGCCGCCGACGTCGCTCTCCCTCGTGAAATCGTCGGCGAAGATGGCGGTCTCGTCGCTCGTCAGACCACGCAAGTAGAGCCGTGAATCAGCGGTCCCGAGCGTTTCAGCGTCGCGACCGCCGTCGGCCCGCCGCCGCTTGATCGTCGTTTTCAGTCCGGAGGCATCGATGGCAGCGAAGTAGACATATTGCCCATCCTTCGACCAGATGGGCGACGCGTTGACGGTGTCGAAGGTCAGCCGCGTGAACGTTGCGCGCCGGAAATCATGAATCCAGATATCACCACTCCCGCTCGCGCCAACGACAACCGCCATGCGGCTGTCGTCGGGCGAGATTCTCAAATCGTTGTACGCGTTCGGCGGCAGCGACAGCGGTTCTGCGGCGCCGGTTGGCCCAACCCACGTCACGCGGCGACGCACGCCCCCTCCGCTGTCGTCGGGAATGTAGACCAGCGTGCCATCCTCTGAGACCGCGAAGTGCACCGCTCCCGTCGTCACATCGCCGCCGACGCCTCGCGCAACGGTCGTTGGCGTGCCGCTGACCGCAAGCGATGCGGCGTCGAACGCAACGGCGTACAACAATCCACCGCGGGAGAACACGAGCCGGCCCGGAAGATACCGGACGACGCTCGCGCCCTCGAACACCGTACGCCGCTCGCCCGTCGCCATGATGAACGCGTCGATGCGCGAGTTCTCGTAGCTGTCGGGGCTGCCATAGGTGCCGACTGTAAAGAGTACGGCGGCGCCACCGGGCAGAACCGTCGGCCAGCGGTGCGTGCGTTCGCCCTTCGACGAGTCAACGCGGGTGAGACGCTGAGGCTCGCCACCCGAGGCCGAGATGCGAGAGAGCCCGCCGGCGGCGAACGGCGCAAAGACGATCGTCTGATTGTCGAGCCACGCGATGCCACGATGGTCGGCGACTTTCCCCAGCGTCACCGGCGGACCATCGAGCGTCGTCTTCTTCAATTCCGTTCCGCTGACGAAGGCGACCCACTGGCCATCGGGCGAGAACACCGGGCTCGACGCGCCCTCGCTACCGGCGATCGCTCGCAGCTCGATTTCGTCGCGGTGCCGGACGTACAAGCGAACGATGCCGTCGGTCGAGGCGGCAAACACGATCGTTCGGCCGTCGGGCGCGATCGTCACGGAGGATTGCCCGACGAGGCTCAACGTCGATCCCGACGGCCCTGCGACGTCGTATCGCTCGACTTGACGCGCGATCGGTGTCGCCGCACGCCAGAGCGCAAACAGCGACACGCCGAACGCGATCGTGAGGGCGCCGGCGACCACCCACACGAGTTGATGCACCCGCCTCGGCGGCCGTGCCTCGACACGAGGCGGCTCGTCGCCTGGCCCGCGCGTGAGCGCCATGCGCGCTTCGCCGATGTCGCGCAGCCGGGTTTTCGGGTCCTTGTCGAGCGTGCGACGTAGAAGCTCACGCACGCGAGGCGGTGTCGCGGCAGGTAGCGCCGACCAGATCGGCTCGCGTTCGATGATCTTCGCGAGCACATCGGTGACATCGTCGCCGGGAAAGGCGCGCTCGCCGGTCAGCATTTCGAACAAGACGCAGCCGAATGCCCAGATGTCGACGCGGCGATCGACCGCGCGGCCTCGCGCCTGCTCCGGCGCCATGTACGGCGCCGTGCCGATGATCAACGCGCCGGTCATCGTCATGGGCGCGAGCGTCGGTGAATGGGTCAGCGCGACGCCCGAGCCGCGCGATCCGGCGGCGGCCACCCCCGGTGGCTCCAGCGCCTTGGCGAGACCGAAGTCCAGTATCTTCACCGCCCCATCGGCGCGCACCTTCACGTTCGCCGGTTTGAGGTCGCGATGGATGATGCCCTGTTCGTGCGCAGCTTCGAGGCCCTCGACGATCTGCTTCGCGACGGACATGACTTCGTCGATCGGCAGCGGCCCGGCGACGAGACGGTCGGCGAGCGTTGGCCCCTCGACCAGCTCCATCACCAGCCCACGTACGTAGTGTCCGGCTTCCCCGGCCCGAGCCCCGTCGAGGGCAGCCGGACTCTCCTCGAGCCCGTAAATCGACGCGATGGCCGGATGATTCAGCGACGCGAGCACCTGTGCTTCGCGCGTAAAACGCGTGATGCGCTCAGGGCTGTCGTCGAACCCTTCAGGCAGGACCTTGATCGCCACCTCGCGCTGCAAGCGTGGGTCGCGGGCGCGATACACCTCGCCCATGCCGCCGGCTCCGAGCAGAGAGACGATTTCGTACTGACCGAACTTGAATCCGGAGGTGAGCGGCATCAGCTACTTCACCGGCACGCGCTGCTTCAGCTCTTCGAACCAGTTCAGGACGACGACGATGTTCGCCGGCGGTGTTCGGCTCGCGCGGTCAGTGGCGTCGTTGCTTTTGACCATCAAAAAGCGTCCATCGGCCGCGACGTCATAGGTGCGACCGTTGTTGGGGACGAGATATCGAGTTTCGAACACCCGTACGGGATTGCCGGCGCTGAACGCGGGCGATGTCTGTACCGGTACCGCCATCATCTGGTTCGTTCCATCGAGATAGAAGAGTTCGCGGCCGTTCCGCGCCCAGGCAGGGCGTGAGCCTCCCGTGGCTGAAATCTGCCAGCGCCCGGTTTCCACTTTCGGAAACGGCCGCACGTAGATCTGGCTTTGCCCGGATTCGTTCGACTGGTACGCGAGCCAGTGACCATCTGGCGAGACTTCGCCGTTTTCCTCGTCGAAGTCCGTTCGAATCAGCGATTCTGTCGCGCGGTGTCCGTCGAGCGCAACGATCGAGATGTCGCGTCGCGACGTCGGGTTGTCCTCACGGAAGACCAATCGAGTGCCGTCGGGTGAAATCGAGGTCGTGAATTGCGCGTTCGCACTCGTGGTCAACCGCTCAACGGTGCCGGTGCCGTCTGCCGCTTGCCAGAAGATGTTGCCACCGTTGGTGAGGCCGCCACGCTGCGACGAGAAGATCACCCGGCGGCTGTCGGGGGTCCACACCGGAGACCGATCGAGTCCGGGATCGAATGTCAGACGCGACATCGTCTGCCGCTTGAGATCCCAGATCCAGATGTCGTTCTCCTGATCGCGGATGTCAAGCGCCAGCCGTGTCCCATCCGGAGAGATCCGCGGATAGATGTATGAACGCGGCGGCGCGGGAATGGCCTCCTCACGGCCCTGCCGGTTGACCCACACCATCGAGTACCCAGGTCCGGTGGTGGCGCTCGCGGTGCCTGGCACATAGATGAGGGTTCCGTTCCGTGCGATGGCGTAGTGCGCTTCGCCGGTGGTCGCGGTACTCACGCCCTCGACCACGGGCACCGGATCACCCGTGACCTCGATCCGCTGGAGATCGAACGGCACAGCACGCAGCGACCCAGCCGCCGCGTACACGATGTGCCCGCTGTCCACGTACTGTCCATGCGTGCCGCCGCGAACGAGCACCTTGCGCTCGCCCGTTCGCGGATCGAGGAACGCGATCTGGCCGGACTCGGGTTGCCCACCCCCCGGCAGCAGCGAGACGAGCACACCGCGGCCGCCGGGCAACGCGGACGGAAAGAAGAGACCGACTTCATTGCGTGTCGAATCTGGTTTGGCCACCAGCTTCGGCTCGCCGCCGCTTGACGGCACACTGTACAAACCATCGGGGCCGGTGGCCGCGTAGAAGATCGTGTCGTCGTCAGCCCACGTCAACCCTCTCGGGTTTGCCGTGATGCGGCACACCACGATTGACGGGCCTCCGTTGATTGACACTTTCCTGATTTCGCCCATCGAGAAGAAGGCAACCCACCGGCCATCCGGCGAGAAAACCGGATCTCGAACGGCGCCGATGCCCACGAGCGGACGAGGCTCGAGTTGATCGAGCGCGTGCACGACCAACTGGTAGTTCTGTGGGTTGTCGCCGGCCCTGTACGCGACGCGACTGCCATCCGGCGCGATCGCGATGGGGCGATCGAGCGACGCCCCACCGCCGTTTGGACTGATCACCATCAACGGCTCGCCAGCGGGCGGGACGATGGTGAACCGCACTGGCTTCGGCGCCTTGACGTTCATGCGCACGAGCGCCCACGCGCCAATCGACGCCATCGCCATGCCGGCAAACAGAACCGCCGCGTACATGGCTATACGGCGCCATCGTGATGATGGCTCCGGGATCACCGATGGCAGACGCGCCGACGATGCGAGCATCGCTGGCTCGCTGAACGCGAACTGCGCCGCGGCGATGTCGCCGATCCGCTGGCGGCGATCCTTCACGAGACACCGCCGTAGCATCGCGCTCACTGCCGGCGGCAGTTGCGGCGGCAGCTTCGACCAGTCAGGCTCCTTCGTGAGTACGTAGGCAAGCGTCTCGGCGATGTCTTCCGCCTCGAACGGCCGCGAGCCGGTGAGCATCTCATAGAGCACGCACCCGAATGCCCAGATGTCGCTGCGCTTGTCGACGGCGCGGCCCTTGGCCTGCTCGGGCGACATGTATGCCGCGGTGCCGAGCATCACGCCCATGCCGGTCATCTGCGCCGGCGAGGTCAGCGTTGGCGACATCGTCGCGCTCGCGGCACTGGCGACGCCGGTCTCGAGCGCCTTGGCGAGACCGAAGTCGAGGACCTTCACGGTGCCGTCGGTCCGAAGCTTGATGTTGGCCGGCTTGAGATCGCGATGGATGATGCCCTGCTCGTGCGCGCCTTCGAGCGCGTCGGCGATCTGCTTCGCGATCGGCACGGCCTCGTCGATCGGAATGGCTCCTTGCGCAATGCGATCGGCGAGCGTCGGGCCGTCGACGAGCTCGAGGACGAGTGCGTGGATGCCGTCCGTCTGCTCGAATCCGTAGATCGCCGCGATGTGTGGATGATTCAGCGACGCCAGCAGCTGCGCTTCACGGCGAAATCGCGCCAGCCGATCGGGATCGGCTGCCACCGTGTCTGGCAGCACCTTGATCGCGACGTCGCGCGCGAGCGTGTGATCGGTCGCTCGATACACCTCGCCCATGCCGCCTGCCCCGAGCAACGACACGATTTCGTACGGACCAATCCGCGCACCTGCGGCGAGGGCCATGGATGCGGCCGATTATACGGTGGGCCACCTAAAGGTGGCCCCTACTTCAGAGAGTCGGCGGTGACGAAGCGCGGCTCGATGTCGACGGGCACGCCCTTCAGTTTGTCGAGTATTGCCTGCACCGGCGGCCGGATCACGCCGAGCGTGTCCATCAACTGCTTGGCCGCTGCGTAGTCGCCTTTGGCCTGCATCGTCATCAGATCGCGGGTGAGGTCGATGACGTTCTGCTTGATGCGCGGCTCGCTGACGGCGAACGTACCATTCGGCGCCGTGGTGACGCCGCCGTGATCGAGGAAGTAATTGAGCTGGATGGCCACGCCGCGCCCGTGGGCTTCGGTGATCCCGAACCGAATCGATCGGAACATCGACGCCAAATAGGTCGGGTACATCGTCTTCGCATACGACGCGTCCAGCTTCTCGTGATCGATCAGGTACTGCATCGCGAACAGTCCGGAGATGTCAGCCTTGGCTTCCTCGATCGTGCTGTAGATCTCCTTGAACTCCTGGCGCACGGTCGTCTTGCGTCCGGCGACGGTGATGTTGTGAGGGCCGAGACCGTGCATCAGTTCGTGCATCAGGATCTGCGTGAAGAACGCGTCGAAGGCGATGCGCTGACGATCGTCCCCTGCGAGCGCGACCTGCGCGATCGGCACGAGCACCACCTTGAACTTGGCCTCCTGCGTGTTCTTGAGCATCACGCGCTTGGAGCCCTTCTGCTCGATGATGCGCTCGTCGTTCGGCAGGTTGTAGGCCGCCGTCTGCACGCCGCGATTGCCGTCGCCCGACGAGAACACGGTATTGACCACGCGTATCGGCGCCAGGGCACCAAGCTTCGGGTTGCGATACTTTGGATCGATCGGCAGGTTGTTCTCGATCTCCTGCAGCTCCGATCCGAATCGCGCCAGCTTCTGCGTCTCCACCTGGTCGCGGACGCCGATGAACGATTCGAACGCCGCCTTGTAGTTGAACCACTCGTCTTCGTACACCTCATACGGGCCGATCGTCGGTTCGATCGTGGCATCGAGCGCCATCCACGCGAGGTCGCTGTCGTAGTAGTCGTTGCTCGAGAACGCCGCGGCGCGCTTGTCGAGAAACGTCTTGAGCGTCGGCTGGGTGGTCAGTCCAGCCGCTTCGCGCAACAGCGACGCGACGCGAGCGAGATCGTCCTTGTATTCGACCGAGTACGGCACGGCGACCAACGTGCCGTCGGGTCCGCGGCGAATCGTGGTGAAGAAGCCCGCTGCCTTCGCCTGCTCCGGACCTGAGAGCGTCTTCAGCCAGGCCTCGACGTCGGCCTTCGACGCGCCGGCAGGATAGAAGTTCGCCTGCGCCGGCTTCGGAGGCGCTCCGGCGATGAACGGCTCGTTGTGGTCGAGACGCGACCACGGCCCCTTGTTGATCAAGAAGTAGTGCAGCCGAGCGCGTCCGAGAGGTGAGGTGTCGCGCGACACCTCCTGCAGCATCTTTTCGTTGCCGTCCCACACCTGACGCAGGAAGAGCGTGTCGAAGACGCGCGATGCCTCCACCATCTTCGCCAACGACTGCCGTTCGTTCGGCGCCAGCGCCGAGATGTCGGCGGCGAGATCGACCGGAGCAAACCGCGCCGCCATCGTCTCGAGCTTCCTGGTTTCAGAATCCGTGGCTGGAGCAGACGTTGAAGTGGTTTGCACGGGTTGTGATGGTGCCTCTTGGCTGCATGCGGCGGCGAGCGCCGCAAGAATGAGGAAATAGATCATCCGGTTCGGCATAGACGCTCGCCGGCGATCAGTGCACGCCGGAACTGGTCTGCAGTTTCGACGGATCGGTCCCAAGTCGTCGCAGCGCGGTCTCCCACATCTGCTCGGGCGGGACGCCGAAGATAAGCGACGGATCGACGTCGGTGGTCAACCACGCGGATGCGGCAATCTCGTCATCGAGCTGCCCGGGACTCCACATCGCATAGCCGACGAGCACGCGCGCCCGGTTCGAGGGCGGCGTCTGCAGCATCTGCAGCGTCAGCGCCCGCGACACCGACAACAGCACACCAGGGCAGATCTCGCGCTGCTCATCGTCGGGGCCCTGCGACTCCGCCATCAGCACCCAGGTGCTCTGCGGATCGACCGGGCCGCCGATCCACAGCCGCAGGTCAGGATCGACTTTTACCGGCGGCTCGGTGAGCACCATCTTGTGCGCGGGCTCGTCCATCTGCCGGTTGACGATCAACCCGAACGCACCTCGCTCGGTGTAGTCGCAGAGCAACACCACCGACCGCGCGAAATTGGGATCCGTCATCTGCGGCATCGATAACAAGAGCAGAGGCGCGGGGCTCGACATAGTTCACACTATTTTCCCGGATTCACTCGAATCTTCTGCAAGCCTTTCTCGTCCGCATACTCGCGATTGTCTTCGCAGATGTACTCGAGGAGCGTGTAGTCAGGCATCTTGCGATACGCGTACGTGACCTGCCACGGCTTCTCCAGCGTCACTGGATCTTCAATCGTGATCTCGTCCCAGAGGATCGTCGGCGACACCAGATGGATGCGCTCGCGAATCCGCACCTGGTTGGAATGCGGCGCGTTCTGGAACCGCACGTTCTCCTTGATCCCGATCGTATCCACGACGAGCGTGTCGCCCTCCCATCGACCGACCGAGTGGCCGTAAAAGCCCGGCTCGATATCGTCGACCGACTGCTGTGGACGATCCATCAAAATGCGTCTCACCTGCGTGAACGCCTCTTCGATGATCGTGACCTGACCGCGGCTCTGGAGAATCTCGATCGGGAATTGCGCGCCCATCATCCCCGGCATGCCTTCAGGAATGCAGTGGGCGTTGTCGGTCGCGATCGGCTGGCCTTTCGCGGCTGCCTCGCGGGCAGCCTGCGTCTTGGCCTGCCACTCCTTCAGATACTCAGCCTTCAATACCGGCTGCGTCGCCGGCGGTGGAATGGTTGGATCGCGCTGCGCGCCGCCTCGTCCACCCGGCACGAATCCGTAGCGCTCCCACGATCCGGTGATGTCGGGCACCTGTGTCGCTGGCCTGGTCTGCGCATGGGTCGACACTTGAATCAGCAACCCCAGCGCACTGACGCTGACGATGGCGGCGGCGATGATTCGACGTGGGCTCATTCCAGCCTCACTGGGTGTCCGTCGTGCGCTTGAAGCTGGCCGCCGCCGGCACCGGCAGCTCTTTCTTGGTGCCGTCCGGGAACGTCACTTCAAGCCCGAGGCCCACGGGTTCACCGGTCAAGATCGGCGCGATGACGGCGGTCACCTGATCACCCGCTTTGATCATGTTTGATCGCCATCCAACGCGCTGCATCATGTTGATGCTCGTCAACTCGACGCTGTAATGCTTCACCGAGCCATCGGCCTGCTTGACGTCCAGCTCGAGGAACGCGTGAGGATTCGTCCACTGAAACTTCGTGACCGTACCGCGCAACGTCAGCGTCCGCGTGTGATCGTAGACGGCGAACGAGTGATGGGCCATCGCCGACGTGGTCAGCGACAGCAGCACGGCGCCGGCGATGGCGACCGCCGTGACGGCTCGGGGAAAGGGCATGCACGCCTCCACGTCTGAATGATACCGGGGAAGGCGAGGAATCAGGAATCGGGAATCAGGAATCAGAACGACGCGATCGGGCCCACTCGATGTGCTCGCGCACGAGTGGATCGTCCGCTGAGGGACGATCGGGGCTGGATTCCTCCAGCGCCGCAATAGCCTCCGCATCGCCGCTATTGCCGATGGCGACAGCGATGTTGCGGCGCAGCCCGCCGAGCTTTGCCCGTGTCATCGGGCTGCCTTTGACGAGGGCGCGCAGATCGCCGTCCGATCGACGCCACAGCTCAATCAACCTCGGCGAATCGAGCCCCGCCCGCGGCTGCCACGCCTGGTCTCGTGAATGCGGCGCCGGCTGGTTGTAAGGACAGACCTCCTGACAGATGTCGCAGCCGTAGACGTGGCTGCCCATTGCCGGCCGGATGTCCTCGGGGATTGCCGATCGCAGCTCGATCGTCGCGTACGACAGGCAGCGGTTCGAATCGAGCACGCCGGCATCGACCAGCGCTCCGGTTGGGCAGGCTTCGATGCACCGCGTACACGTTCCGCATTGCTCCAGCCCCTGCGTATCGGGGTCGAGCGTCAACGTGGTGATGATCTCGCCGAGGAACAGCCACGATCCGATCTCCGGGTTGATCACGCAGGTGTTCTTGCCGATCCAGCCGAGCCCGGCGTATTGCGCGTACACGCGCTCTTGCACGGGTCCGGTGTCGACGTACGCTTTGGCGTCGAACGGCGCATCGGCGCTCGCGCTCATCCATTCGAGCAGCCCGTTGAGACGCGCTCTGATCACGTCGTGATAGTCGTCGCCCCACGCGTAGCGTGAGACGCGTGCAACATCGTGTGGTTGCGCGTCGGTGTAGGGGCGATCGGTGTTGTACAACGTGGCGGTGACGATGACGCTGCGTGCGCCGGGAACGACTGCACGAACATCCGCGCGGCGATCGGCGGTGCGCGTCATCCACGCCATCTCGCCGCCGTAGCCATTGGCGAGCCACTCGCGGAGATAGGCGAGCTCGGGGAAATCGTCGACGGGAGCGATGCCGCAGAGATCGAAACCCAGCGATCGAGCCTGTAATTTGATCGCGGCGGAAGAGATCATTTAACAACGCCGGGCGTTGAAGACCACGCCCGGCCTACACTACGGTTTAGGTTCAGCGGCCTTGCGTTCTTCGGCCCGGGCGGCGCTGAGGATGTTCTTCAAGCCGTAATTCCCTTCGTGACACTCGTAGGGCATCATCGGCTCCGATGCATTGAGCGTCAGCGGTATCGAGAACGTCCAGGGCTTCGTCCAGGTCGTTGGATCATCGAGCGTCACATTCCATCGAAGCTGGGTCGGACTCACCGGCGTAAACCGTTCGGTCACTTTCAGCCGATCGGGGTTGGCGTTGCGATAGACGCTGCGCGGCAGGAAGTTGGCGGTCTCGACGACCAGCGTGTCGCCCTCCCAGTGCCCGCGCGAGTAGCCCATGTCGGAGCGAATCTCCTTGCCCACCTGACTCGCCGGTGCAACCGCGATGAGTCGCGTATCGTGGATCATCTCGTAGGTGATCGCGACGAAGCCGGGTCCCTGCACGATCTGAGACGAGTTGCCGTAGATGGTGGGCATGCCCGACGTCGGGAATCCGCGCGTGATGCAGCGATCGTAGAGGCTGCGATCGGTGTACGAGTCGGCGGGTCCGCGTGTGTTTCGCTTTCGTGCGTCCTGCGCGGCCTGCTGACGTTGCTGCGCCTCCGGCGTCAGCGGAGGGACTTTGCCGTCCGGCGGATCGATCACCATCCACGCCTGCGCGCCGTTCTCGATGTTCTTGTAGGCAACCTGCCACCAGTTATCGGGCGCTTCGGTCGGGCCGAGAAACGCTTTTATCGTGCGGTCGGCGGCCTCGCGTTTGAGTGTGCGGAGCTCGTCGCCGTTGATGTCCTTGAGGTTGCGCCCCTCGAACTCGCGCGGCTTCTCGAGCGGCGTGCCCGCTTCGGTGAGGTTGGTGTAGTTGCCTTGAATGTCGGGGTCGCCCCACGGCGTGCGCGCCGCTCTATACCCGTGCTGCGCGTCGAGTTGCACCGCGGCTGTGGCCACGATTGCGATAAGAAGATACTTAGATGAGTGAGGCATCAGGCGCTCCCGTCCGATCATCGGCGATCTTGCCATAGTCCGAGCACAGCGGGTCTAAAGAGCAAGACCCGCCCTACGAACGTCTATAAGCGCTAAGTGACGTTCGTAGGCCGGGTCTTGCTTTGTAGACCCGGCGTTCACGAATCGAAAAGAATTACTCCGCGCGAAGCGCGGATGACGGATCGAGACGCGACGCACGCCACGCCGGGATGAGCGCGGCAACACCTGCAGCCATTGCCAGGAACACAACAGCCGCAGCCAGCGGCCCGACGTCGGTGGCCGACAGGCCGAAAAGCAACGCGGACGCCGTCCGCATCAGGGCAATCGCAATGGGCAGCCCGATCGCCAGTCCGACGATCACGAGGCGCAGGCTGTCGCCCATGACCAGACGAATGATCTGCAGCCGACTCGATCCAAGCGACAGACGGATGCCGATTTCATTTCGCCGCCCACCGGCGAGATAGGCCACGATGCCGTAGAGACCGAACGACGCGATCGCCAACGCCAGGACGCCGAAGCCGCCGCTCAGCCACGCCAGCATTCGCTCACCGACAAGCCGCTCCGCCAGTTGCACTCGCAGCTCCGTAAACCCGACCAAGATGCCGGCACTCAGATGGGTCACGCGCTGCTTGATGGCTTCGGTGACCATCGACGGCGGTCCGCTGGTACGAACGAGGACGTTCGCCCACGGACGGAGTCCCGGGTCCTGTGCCAGCGGCGCGAATGCGATCGCGCGCTTCCCTTCCCTCAGGTCCGAGTACGTGGTGTCACGCACGACGCCCACGATCTCGTATGAGGTGGCGGGATAGCCGGGCTCGGCAAACGTCCGCAGCGTCGTGCCGATGGCTGGAAGGCCATGGAGATGCTCGCGAACGAACGACTCGTTCACGACCAGGGCGCGCTTGGACGCGGCGGTATCAAATGGCGTGATGCCGCGGCCGGCCACGAGAGGAATCTGCAGCGTGTTGAAGTAGCCGGGATCGACGTACGCCCACGGTGAGCCCGTGCGCTCGGCACCGGGGATGGACAGAATGAAGCTGTGCCACCAGCTCGCGGGGCTCAACGGCGTATGCGTCGATGACGCAGCCGCAACCACACCTGGAACGGAGCGGATCTCGTCGGTCAACGTCGACTGAAATGCGACTCGCTGCTCGAGCGGCAGGTCCCCTGCTCCAAGGTCGGCGAGATACACCGCCATGACGCGGTCTTGGGTAAACCCGGTATCTGCGCCGATGAGATTTTGAAAACTTCGCACGAAGAACAGCGCCGCCACCGCGAGCACGAGCGACACCGCGACCTGGCCGACCAGCAGGACGCGTTGCGCGAGACCCCGATGCTTGTCGACGGTCAGGCCACGAGTGGATCTCACCGCGGTCGCGGGATGGACGAGCGACGCTCGAATCGCTGGTAGTAGTCCGAACACGATCGCAGTGGCGGCCGCCACCGCGCCGGTAAAGGCCGCCACACGCCAATCGAGATGAACGGCGAGGTCGACCGGATTGCTCGAGGTACTCAAGAGGCCGACCATCGCTCGACTCGAGAGCACCGCAACCGGCAACGCGCAGATCGCACCGAGGGCAGCGACGATCAGGCTTTCGATGAACGCTTGCGAGAGAATCCGGTGACGCGACGCGCCAAGTGCCACACGCACTGTGAACTCCCGCTCGCGTCCCACCGCGCGAGCCAGCATGAGCGTCGCCAGGTTTGCCGACGTGATCAACAGGACCAATCCGGTCAACCCGAGCAGCACCCACAGCGCAGGTGCGAAGTTCGCGCGCAGCTGGCTCACGCCTCGCGCCGCCGGAAGCACGGTGAGTCGATAGGCGCGATAACGCGTGGTGCTCTCGCTGCTGTAGCCGGGCGGAACCGTCGCCTCGAAGAGTCCCGCGCTAATCGTCCGCATCTGCTCGGACGCTTGCGCGATCGTCCACTGCGGTCTCAGCCGCCCCATCACCCTGAGCCAGAAATACTCGCGTTGCTCGAGTGCGTTACCGAACAACTCGACCGAACAGATTGGCAGCGCCACATCGAAGCTGCGTCCAACCTCGAGACCCGTAAACGCGGCTGGCGCAACACCGACGACGGTGAAGCGGTGATCCAGGATCGAGACCGTCGCGCCGACGACCGATGGACTTCCGCCGAACTGACGTTGCCAGAAGGCGTGGCTCAGCACCACCGCGCTCGCGCCGCATCCGCGATGATCGTCAGACTCGAGGAGCAGGCGTCCATGCTCGGCCGGCACGCCAAGCACGTCGAAATAGTCACCACTGACCCAAAGCCCGTTGATGCGCTGACGATCGGCGCCGTCCCCAAACAGAAGCCCGGTGTTACCCCACGCAAACATCCCCGAGAAGGCGTGCGGGTGGGTGCGAATCAACTGCCAGAGTGGATGCGTCAGCTCCGAATTGAATCCGTCGCCGATACCGAAGTCGTGACGGTAACCATCAATGCGTATCTCCGCGATCTCATCGGGACGTGAGACAGGCAGCGGTCGAAGGACGACCTTATCGATCAGCGCGAACATCGCGGCGTTGGCGCCGATGCCGAGCGCGAGCACGCCGACGGCGGCAACTGCGAACAGCGGACTGCGCCTGAGGATTCGCATCGCGTAGCGAACGTCGCGAGCGGCATGTTCGATCACAATGGTCGCCCGCTGCTCGCGAAGTTCTTCTTTCCGCGATTCGAATCCGCCGATCGCGCGAAGCGCCGCCGTCCTCGCCGCGTCCGGCGTCATCCCTTGAGCGATGTTCAGCTCGGTCTGTCGATCGATGTGGTAACGAAGCTCCTCGTCGAGCTCCTGGTCGACCTCGGCTCTTCGAAAGAGCGCACGCAGTCGCAACGGGATCAGGTGAAGCCAACGCTCGAATGGCATGTCACGCCTCCGGAAGCTGCACGACCGTCGAAATCGCCATCGACAGCCGCTTCCACTCCGCCGACTCCTTCTCGAGCTGCCGTCGTCCGAGGCGCGTCAAGGCGTAGAACTTCGCGCGACGGTTGTTTTCGCTCGGCTTCCACTCGGCCTTGATCCATCCCGCCTGCTCGAGTTTGTGAAGCGCTGGATACAGAGAGCCATCGCTCACCTGCAAGACGTCGCCCGAGACAAGCTTGAGACGCTGACTGATTGCCCAGCCGTGAAGGGGCTCCAGCGCGAGAATCTTCAGCAGGAGGAGGTCGAGGGTGCCCTGCACGAGATCTGATGGTCGGCTCATAATTCGCTCGCCTTCACCTGCGCGTGAGCTCCACTAGAAATGTGAGCGCGGGAGCCGACGAATCGGGTCGCGCCGCGGTCGTCGCGAAGCCGGCGAGACGCGACCCGTACATCGCCAGACCGAGTTGCAGGTCATAGCTGCCGGGTCTGGCTTCCTCGATTCCCAGATCCGCATCGGGCAGTCGTCCGAATACCCGAGGGCCTGATGCGCCCCCACCCGTGAGCCGAACCTCCGCCTTCGCTCCGGCGAGCGCGCCGGTGACCTCGCCGGAGGAGTCGATCGAAAGCGTCAGCGACCGCTTTCCGCGGTACGTGTCAATCGCTCCCGCCCACGTGCCCACAAGCTCCGGTGAGATGGGCCGACGCTGTCGCGTGGCTGGTGCCGGTGGCGTCCAGTTTTTTCGACGTTCACGAATCGCCGGAACCAACTCGTCCAACACAGCATCAGCGACACGAACGACGTCTGCTCCCATGTTTGCGAGCACGACCACCGCAAGCTGTTCGGCGGGAACGAGGCGAAGGATCGCGGACGCGTAGGGAGTTCCGCCGGACGCGAGAATCGAACGCATGCCCACATAATCCTCTTCGATCCACCAGCCACGGCTGTACGTCGTTCCCGATGGCGTGCCGGTCTGAACTGCCGGAACGCCACTCGAGGGCAGCAGCGCGGCCCACCGGCTGGAGCCAGCGTCGGGCGACGCGCCGGGGCGCGAATTCAGCAGCGCCCGGCCGAATAGCGCCAACGAGTGCGCGCTGCAGAAGGCGCCTGACGCCGCTGGTGTCGCCGAGTACGAAGTCGCAACGGCGCGTGTGGTCCCCACGACGTATGGAACCGCAGCTCGACGGGGTCGGCCATCGGCCGCAACCTCGCAGTCCCGCATCCCGAGTGGTTCGAAGACGGCGCTGCGGAGAAACTCCCCGTAGCTCTGTTTCGACGTTCGGGCAATCACCTCGCCAAGGATGCCGTAGCCCAGATTCGAATAGTCGAAGTTTTCGCCCGGCGGCCTCACGATGACGCCGAAGCGATCGATGACCGTGTCGAGGCGGCAGGGGCCCGCGGAATCACAGTCAAGGTTGAACGTGGTCAGTCCTGCGATGTGGTCGGCGATGCGCTCGACGGTGATCGCGCTCTCGTCCCAGAGCGCGGGCCGTACCTTGTGTGAGCCGAGGTACGCGTTCACCGGCCGATTCATGTCGACTTTGCGTTCACTCGCCAACAGTGCGAGCGCCGTGCCCGTGAAGACCTTCGTCACCGACGCGAGGTAGTAGGGCGTGGTCGGGGTGGCCGCGATGCGGCGTTCCTGGTTTGCCCACCCGAACCCCTCCTCCCAGACGATCGAGTCGCCGTGCACGACGGCCACAGCCATCGAGGGAAGCCGTGTCGCGCCTCCCAGTCCGCTCGTGATCAGTGCGCGGAGTCGCTCCTTGCCGCCGACAAGGTCTTGCGCACGCATCTGACGCGGCGTCGTCAGAGCACCGAGCAGCAGGATCAGTCCGACGATTCCAAGCTTCTGCATACCCGTCTTTGCCTAGCGAACAGCCCTCACCTCTCGGTTACCGAGTGAGCATACCTCCTCTCCTCTCGGTAAGCAAGAGGAGGCGCTACGAGCGTTTCGATGTACCCTGACGCGCCAAGGAGATCGGGATGAATCGTCGAGTCGTCGCTTGGACCGTCGCGCTTGGAATGTTGGTCGTCGTCGCGCCGCGCGCAGCGCTGGCCCAGGCCAAAGGCTCGGCCGATGCGATGGCGGCCAAACGCGTCAACCCCCACTGGAAGGCGCCCCGCAACGCCTGGGGACAGCCCGATCTCGAAGGCATCTGGACCACCGACGACATGCGCGGCATTCCGATGTCGCGGCCGGCGCAGTTCGGCACCCGGGCCTTCATGACCGACGAGGAGTTCGCCAAGCGCGACAAGGACCGCAGGAGCGCGCGCGACGTCGACGACGCGCGAACCGGCACGTTCCGCAATGAAGAAGGCTCGCGTGCCTTCAGCTACACCTCGTTCGTCATCGATCCACCAGACGGCCGCGTGCCGACGTTGACGCCCGCTGCCCGCGCGCGTCCGCGTGCGCAGGGATCCTTTGGCGTCGGACCGTGGGAGAAGGTGCAGGACTTCTCGCTGTACGACCGCTGCATCACACGCGGCGCGATCGGATCGTTCATGCCCGCCGTCTACGGCAACGGCGCGCGCATCATCCAGACGCCGGACTCGGTGGTCATCAGCTACGAGATGGTGCACGACACGCGCGTGATCCCGATCGATGGACGCCCGCCGCTCGCCGACGGCATTCACCAGTACATGGGCGATTCACGCGGCCACTACGAAGGCGACACCCTCGTCATCGAATCGCGTAACTTCACCGACAAAACCGCCGTCGGCGGCGCGCCGCACAGCGAGGGGCTGCGGATGGTCGAGCGCTTCACGCGCGTCGATCCCGAGATGATCGACTACGAGATCCGCGTCGACGATCCGGCCACGTTCACCAATCCGTGGACGATGCGGATGACGATCACCAGCCAGGCGGGGTACCAGATCTACGAGTACGGCTGCCACGAGGGGAACAACGCGATGCGCAACGCGCTCACGGCCGAGCGCGCCTACGAGAAGGCGGCGGCCGAGGCGAAGGAAAAGGGGCTGCCGGCGCCCGAACGCGTGTTCGAGCGCGTCAACGGGGCCGATCGGGCTCGCTAAACTCTGTGCCTATGGACGGGCGAGCGTTGCTCGCGTTGGCCTCTCTGGTCTGGGCTGGTACGCTGTCGGCGCAGACCGTCGTTGTCCGACACTCCGAAGGACTCGTCCATGGCTTCCTCATCCTGAGGACCCTCGACGGCACTCCTTTGGCGGATGGGGATCTCGTGCAGACGTCCCTCGGCGAGCGCGTGACGACCCGGCTCGCATTTCACTTCAAGGATGGGTCGATCCATGAGGAAACCGCCGTCTATTCTCAGCGCCAACGCTTCCGCCTGATTACCGACCACTTAGTACAGAAGGGCCCGACGTTTCCGCGGCCGCTCGACATGTCAATCGATGGTTCCAGCGGTCTCGTCACGGTCCGCTACGCGGACGATGGTAAGCAGAAGGTCGAGCGTGAGCGTATCGAGGTGCCGCCCGACCTCGCCAACGGGTTGATCCTCACGATCTTGAAGAACCTTCGAACCGGCGCGCCGCCGAGAGACGTCTCTTTCGTCGCCGCGACACCAAAGCCGTGGCTCGTGAAGCTGAGAATCAGCGCCGCTGGGGAGGAATCCTTTTCAACGGGCGGCACCACCCGTAAGGCGATGCACTACGTGTTGAAAGTGGACATCGGTGGGATCTCCGGTGTACTGGCGCCGCTGCTCGGCAAGCAACCGCCGGATTCTCATGTGTGGATTCTTGGCGGTGAGGCGCCAGCGTTCGTGAAGTCCGAGCAACCGCTTTATCTTGGCGGGCCGCTATGGCGAATCGAGCTCGTGAGCCCCGTCTGGCCGCCGACGGTACCCGCGGTACAGAAGTAGCGCTGACCGGTCCTGATCAGGAACGGAAAGCTTGCCCGTTCTTCGGAAGAATCACCAGATTCGGACACATCAGCGTCAACACGCCAACGGCAACAGGGGGCAGGCCGACAACTTTCACGTCGCGCCCAGCCCCCAACACTTCAGTGAGGATGGCCTTGGTAATGGCCACCCATCCCCCTGACGTCTTGTAACTGAGAACGCATCGTCCCTCTCGCCGATCATTCAAGAGCTGCGTCTCGTCATACGCATCCGCCTTGTGCGCAGCCACCATCTGCGTGTCCGACGATCGGATATACGCAACTGGAACATCGGGAATCGGCGACGCGTTCGAATCGAACTGTCGATCGTCCCCGGGTACGATGAAAAGGCGGCCAGTCTGAACACCAGTGTTCGCCTCGCCATCGGCCACGCGTCTGCGCAGCGCACGCTCGATCCGTTCGAACATGTCTTCGGCAAATTGTTGGGGATAGTCGAACAGCTGTTCCACTTCCGGTTTGAGGTGCGGTAACTTCCGCCAGCCGCTCACCCAGGCGAGCTTGTCGCTGGCGGCTTCCTCACCGACAAAGACATCTTCCAGACCAAAGCGTGTCACGGCATCGGGCTGCAGGGTTTTGAGCGCCATGTGCTCGATGAGATCGGATGAAAACCCATACAGGACTCCATACGGAGAGTACGCGCCGGCAACGGGCCGGAAGCGTTGACAGTCGTCACACAACGCTTTCGACACGCGACCGATCCGTGGTTCGTATTCTTGGAGCAGCTGAACGTGTCGCCGCCCCATGGGCGTATACGCCACCTGCCCATCCCCATCGGTCGTGATGAAGAGGTGCTCGATCATGCTGTACGCACCCAACAACTCGATGCGATTCAGAAACAACTCTGGATCCGGAGACACGCCCTGACAAATGGCGTCTGCCAATTCAAGCCGCTTCCGATCATCTTCACTGTGACAGGCGTGTTCATACGCCTCGAGCAGCGGCACGAGATCCTGAATCAGCAGCGCGAAATCCAGGGCATTGGAGGTGCGGGTGTTCAGAACCAGACTGCTCTCATCGAGCGACACAGCCTTCTTCATGGAGTAGTAGCGAATCTGTGACCGCAGGTGGCCGGCAGCCATGCGAACGCCGGCTTTGTGGATCTCAATCCGGTCTGCGTCCGAAAGACTCTCGGCGATTCTTTCTGCAACTTCGAAATAGGCGCCCAATTCATCGGTGGCGGGACTCTGCGCCATCTGCATCAGCCATCGCGCATCTCGCACGAGCACCGTCTGATCAGTCGGTGTGCGTGTCCACAGCTGGTCGAGCACGCCTTGAACGTGCGAGAGCCGATCCCCGGCGCTGCTCGATCCGGCATCCCACAGTCGCATACTCAACAGCGCAAGGCACCGAATCACATACAGGTTGAACAGCGTGTGCGCGTAGTGCACGCGACCACCGCGACCCGGCCACCGCGTCTGCCGCCACAAATGAAAGCCGCGGATCATCATCTCCGCCGGATCGATCAGGCCGTTGTGCAGCCCGGGAATCTCACGAGGCCTGAACCCGCGTGCCCAGTGCGCGTCTTCCAGTTGACCTCGAAGACGCGATTGGCCGTCGGTGACTCCGGCGAGTGTGAAGAAGCAATCCTCGAAGTGACGAGAGAGAAGGGAACCGTCCTGCAGGTATCTGATCGGCTTTCGTTGGGCGTTCAGGACCTCCTGGATCCGTTCGACGATCGCATCGCGATGGGCCAGGAAGAATTGGAGAAGTTCGATGTGCGCCTGAAACGGCACCTCACCCTCATTGCAGAACGACACGCTGCTTCATCACCCATGCATACACGAACTGCAGGACAGAAATGACCGCGATGAGGACCGTCGTGAGAAGCCAGCCCCGATCCACAACTGCGAGCGATGTTCCCGCGGCGATATCGTAGACATTGTTGACGACGAACACGATCAACGAGAGCGCGAACAGCCAGGCAGCGCTGCGGCTGCGCAGCAGCAGGGCAACTGCGGCCGCGAGCGGCAAGAGCAGCGCGATGTCGGTCGCGATCACGAACCACGACGGCTGAGCGGCGTAATACGCCGCCTCGTTGGCGTCAACGTCCGATAGCCTGCTTGCTTGCGCCATCAAGATGGTGTACGCGCCCGACCCGTTCCACAGCAGCGTCAGAATCGCCACGACCCACAGGTGCGTGGGCGA